>Ga0307444_1001349_pt1 | contig 10619 bp, 9 predicted proteins | sample SalMarSW160340MG_FD_202145 | JGI IMG/M metagenome (GOLD analysis project Ga0307444, IMG submission 202145) | Salt marsh sediment microbial communities from the Plum Island Ecosystem LTER, Massachusetts, United States - SW1603-40 | ecosystem: Environmental > Aquatic > Marine > Intertidal zone >... | reverse complement strand
CGCCATCGAAGGGGATCTGGAGCGCCTCGAGACCATCTGGAGCGTCTTTCCGGCCCGCTCCGGCGGCCCGTTCCTGTTCGGCGATTTTTGCGCCGCCGACGCCATGTACGCGCCGGTCGCGACGCGCCTTGAGACCTACGCCATCGCCGTGAGCCCCGCCGCCCGCGCGTATATGGACGCCATCTTCGCGCTCACCGCCTTCATCGAGTGGAAGAGCGCAGCGCTGGCGGAGCCCTGGATCGTCGAGATGGACGAAATCTACGCCGGTGCGGGCAGGGCGGTGCCGTGATTCACCTGGTCAAGCTGTGCGTGGGGATTTCCTCGGTGGACTCGCTCGCCGCCCTGGGCGACCGGCGGCTGGCCCGCGGCCGGGACACCTATGGCGAGGACGTGCATGTGCACCGCACCCGGACGATGCCCCGCCGCGCCGCCGAGATCGACGGCGCCGGCTCGCTCTACTGGGTCGTCGCCGGGCGCATCGCCTGCCGGCAGTCGATTGTGCGTCTGGTGCGCGCGGTCGACGCAGAGGGGCGCAAATGCTGCGACATCCTGATGGCGCCCCGCCTGGTGCGCACCGTGCCGCGCCCCCGGGCGGCGTTTCAGGGCTGGCGATATCTCGAAGCAGCGGACGCCCCGCCCGACCTGCCGTCGGGCGCGGACGGCGACGAGCTGCCCGAGCGGATGGCGGCCGTGCTCTCGGAGCTGGGGCTGCTGTAGGCCCCGCCATGCCTCTCAGATGGCGCCGACGGCGCTCCTTGCCCTGATCTGCGGGGATTAACGCCAACGGTGTGAAAAACGCGGCGGGAGTTGCTCCGTATGCGCGAATAAGACATGCTCGGCGTCTGGGGGCTGCGGCGAGGGCGCAGCGATGTCAGCGGGCGACAGTGCATACGTCATAGTTCTCGGCAACGAAAAGGGTGGCTCGGGCAAGTCGACGACCGCGTTCCACTTGGCGGTGTACTTGCTGTACGAGGGCTTCAACGTCGCCACAATCGACGCCGACAGCCGCCAGCAGACGCTCACCAGCTATGTCACCAACCGGCGGAATTGGGCGCGCGACCGCGAGCTCGATATCCCGCATTCGACCCACTATCACCTGCCGCGCACCCGCGGCGATTCAATCCGCGAGAACGAACGGCTGGAATTCGAGCTGTTCCGGCAGGCGGTCGCCGAGGTCGAGCGGGAGGCCGATTTTCTGATCATCGACACGCCGGGCTTCGACACCAACCTCACCCGGCTCAGCCACTCGCTGGCCGACACGCTCCTCACTCCGATCAATGACAGCCTGATCGATCTCGACGTTCTCGCGCGGATCGACCCGGTCACCCTCGAGATGCGGGATCTGAGCCACTACGCCCGCCTCGTGCAGCGGGCCCGCAAGGAGCGGCTGACGATCGACGGGCGCAGCATCGACTGGATCATCATCCGCAACCGCATCTCCATGCTGTCCTCGCGCAACATGCGGGCGGTGCAGACGGGAATCGAGCAGATCGCCGCCCGCCTGGGCTGCCGGGTGGCCGAGGGGATCGCCGAGCGCGTGGTGTTCCGGTCCCTGTTCCCCATCGGGCTGACCGTCTTCGATCCCCTGGAGGACGATCACCTGGTCGGCGTCGCCAGCGTCTCCCATGCCAGCGCCAGACAGGAATACACGCAGCTCGTCGAGGCCCTCAATCTGCCGATCCGCGAACGCGCCGAAAAGCGTAAGCAGGCGCGCGCCGAATGGACCGCGGCGTCAAATCAGAAGCCGGGATTCGATCATCTGGCGCCCGGGAGCTGACGGGCCTTGGTGACTAGATGTACAGCCGCACCGCGCGCTCGCCGGCGGGGGTGAAGACGTCGAGATCGATTTCGACGGGGGCCCTGTCGGAGCGGCGGTTGCGCGCCGATAGCGACATCACCTTGCCCAGCAGCTCAGCGACCCGGGGGCGCGCGGGCCGCATTTCGGCGGCGGTCGCGATGGTGTCGGCGACCCCGGCGGCGGGCACATGCGGGCCTCGCGCGGGGGCGGTCTGGGCAGCGAGTTCAGCCAACTCGCGCAACGTTCTCAGGTCACTCATCTTGGCTACTCCGATACGCAATACTCATTCGATAGCCGGCCCCGCTTCGCCTATCCCGGCATCGCGAGGCAATTGACGCTTCTCCGTTTCAGCGCCTCACACATGGCGCTGGCTTCCGAGCGGTCCGCGAAACCGACAAACCGCGCCCGGTAGAGTTCCTGTCCATCCCGCTCGATGGGCTGGATCAGGGATCTGTAGTCGGACAATCCGGCGAGATTGGTGCCGGCTTGTGTCAAGAGTAGGCGCGCGCCTGCCTCACTTGGGGCGGCGCCCACCTGCACCGTCCAGCCGCCAGACGGCAGGGGCCGGGCCGGGCTGGCGCTGCCGGTCGTCAGCGTCGCGCCGACGTCGGCCGGCGGCACCAGGGTCGTCGGGGGCGCGGGACTGGCGGGCGCGGGACTGACGAGCGCGGGACCGGCGGGGGTCGCGGGACCGGTGCCGAACACCTCGGCGATGAAGTTGCCGAGCACGTTGGCGGGCGTGAATTGGGTTTTCTCGGGCGTGCCCAGTTCCACCGGCAGCAGCGCCAGCGGCTCGTCGAGCGGCGCCGCCGGAGCGCCGGCGGCGGGCCGGTCGGGCGGGGCGGGGGCCTGGGGATCGAACGACGCCAGCACGATATCCGAGCTGACCGGGAGCTCCGGCAAGCCGATCGGGGCGGCTGTCACGGGCGTCCGCAAATGCGCCGGGCGCGGCGGCGGCGTGCCGTTGAGCGCCACCTGGATCGGGCTCGGATAGCGGCCGGTGCCGCCATCGGGCCGTGGAATGAGGGCCTGCTGCCAGGTCGCGCCGCTATGGGCGTCGGGCAGGTATTTGCTGACCAGCTCGCGCACCCGGGCGTCGCGGGCGGCGGCGGAATCGAAGCCGAAGGCCGCCACCACCAGGTGCTTGTCGTCCTGGCGGGCGGCGGTCAGCAGGTTGAACCCGGAGGCGCGGATGTAGCCGGTCTTGAGGCCGTCGACACCGTGGTAGCCCAGCAGGCGGTTGTGGTTGCCGTAGCTCTGGCCGGCGTAGCGGAACGAGCGCGTCTGGAAATAGTGATAGTACTGCGGGAAGTGCTGGTAGATGGCCATGGCCAGCCGCGCCTGGTCGCGCACGGTGGTGGTCTGCCCGCTGTCGGGCAGCCCCGAGGCATTCTTGTAGGTGGTGCGCGACATTCCCAGGGCATGGGCGGTCTCGGTCATGCGGGTGGCAAACGCCGATTCCGAGCCGGCGATGGATTCGGCGATCACCCGCGCCACGTCGTTGGCCGACAGCGTCACCAGGGCCAGGATCGCGTCCTCGACCTTGATCGTCGAGCCGGCCCTGACATTGAGCTTGGTGGGCTGGGCGGCCGCCGCGTGGCGCGACACCGACATTCGCGTGCCGAGCGTCATCCGGCCGGCCTGCAGCTCCTGGAAGAGGATGTAGAGCGTCATCACCTTGGTGATCGAGGCCGGATAGCGCGTCGCGTCGGCGCCCCGCGAATGGATGACGCGGCCGGTCTTGGCGTCCATGACGACGACCGCGTAGTGGCGCAGATTGGCGGCCTGGACCGGGCCGGCCAGCAAGGCCGCCGCCATGAACGCGGCCAGCGCGACATATTTCGGGATTTGCGCGAGCGCTTTGCCCGCGCCTTTTGACGCCAAGGGTCTTGCCACCCTTTACTCCACTCACTCCGGGACCCGCCGAAGTCCCGTACGCAACTCATGCGACACGCCGCTTCCCGGACCTGTGGCCATCGGGGCGAAGTGCCGCGCACTCCAGGCAGCGAGCCTAGCCGCCGGCGCGTTACAAATGCGTAAAGTTGAAATCAGTTCGCCGGCCGCCGCCGCCACCATGGCAGCGCTGCAACTCACGCCAGAGTTGATGCGCCCGCCCCACGATGGGCCTTAACAACGCCCGGGTTTTGCCTACATAATGCGCTCGTGCTTCGTTTGATCCGGCCAGCCGCTTGAGATGATCCGCTCGCTTCAGTCCTCCCCAGATCGCGCCGACCGTCGCCGGGCGGGCCTGCCGGCGCGGGCCGGCAAGGACGATGAATTCGGGGCTGGTGGCGATGGCGCCGACGGCGGCGCAGGTGGCGCAAGCGGCGAGGACACGGGGGTTGCGACCCGCCTCAGGGTCAAGACCAAGCGCCCCTCGATGTACCGGGTGCTGCTTTTGAACGACGACTATACGCCGATGGAATTCGTGGTCATGGTGTTGCAGGAGGTGTTTCACAAGTCCCGAGAGGACGCCACCAGGATCATGCTGCATGTGCATACCCAGGGCGTCGGCGAGTGCGGGGTGTTCCCGTACGAGGTCGCCGAGTCGAAGGTGACGCGGGTGATGGATGCGGCCCGCAAGAACCAGCATCCCTTACAGTGCGTGATGGAAAAGAAGTAGGACCCCTCCAATGCCGTCATTTTCCCGCGGTCTCGAAAAGGCGTTGCACCGGGCCATGAACCTGGCGCGCGAGCGCAACCACGAGTTCGCCACCCTCGAACATCTGCTGCTCGCGCTCATGGACGACCGCGACGCGATCGCGGTCCTGAGGGCGTGCAGCGTCGACCTGGAGGCGCTGCGGCGCGAACTGGAGAGCTTCCTCGACGAGGATCTCGAGGGGCTTGTGATCGACGGCGACGAGGATTCTCGGCCCACCGCCGCCTTCCAGCGGGTCATCCAGCGCGCCGTCATCCATGTGCAGTCCTCCGGGCGCGAGGAGGTCACCGGCGCCAACGTGCTGGTGGCGATCTTCGCCGAGCGGGAGTCCCACGCCGCCTATTTCCTCGAGCAGCAGGACATGACCCGGTACGACGCGGTCAACTACATCTCGCACGGCATCACCAAATCCGGGGACTCCGAGACGCGGCGGGTGCGTGGCGCGGAGGAGGGCGGCTCGGCCGGTCTCGGCGAGGAGGGTGAGCGCGCGGGCTCCGGCTCGCCGCTCGAGGATTTCTGCGTCAACCTCAACGAAAAGGCCGAGGCGGGCAAGATCGACCCGCTGATCGGTCGCGAGCGCGAGCTCAACCGCACCATCCAGGTGCTCTGCCGGCGGTTGAAGAACAATCCGATCTATGTCGGCGACGCCGGCGTGGGCAAGACCGCGATCGCCGAGGGTCTGGCGCGGCGCATCGTCGAGGGCGACGTGCCGGAGGTCCTCAAGGGCGCGGTGATCTACGCGCTCGACATGGGCGCGCTGCTGGCGGGCACCCGCTATCGCGGCGACTTCGAGGAGCGGCTCAAGGCCGTCATGAAACAGCTCGAGAAGCTGGAGGATTCGATCCTGTTCATCGACGAGATCCATACCGTGATCGGGGCGGGGGCGACCTCGGGCGGCGCGCTGGACGCCTCCAACCTGCTCAAGCCGGCGCTGGCCTCGGGGGCGATTCGCTGCATCGGTTCAACTACCTACAAGGAATACCGCCAGTTCTTCGAGAAGGATCGGGCGCTCGTTCGGCGATTCCAGAAGATCGACGTGGCCGAGCCCTCGGTTCCCGACGCGATCGAGATAATGAAGGGGCTGCAGCCCTATTTCGAGGACTTCCACAAGGTCAAATACACCGACGAGGCGGTCAAGGCGGCGGTGGAGCTCTCGGCGCGCTACATCAATGACCGGCGCCTGCCCGACAAGTCGATCGACGTGGTGGACGAGACCGGCGCCTCGCTGAAGCTGTTGCCGGAGGAGGAGCGCAAGAAGGTCATCGACATCGAAGACGTCGAGGCGACGGTGGCCACCATGGCCCGGATTCCGCCGAAAACCGTCTCGAAGTCGGATTCCGAGCTCCTGGCGGGGCTCGAAAAGAACCTCAAGACGGTGGTCTTCGGCCAGGACGACGCCATCGGGGCGCTGGCCGCCTCGATCAAGCTGGCCCGCGCCGGGCTCAGGGAGCCCGAGAAGCCGATTGGCTCGTATCTGTTCACCGGCCCCACCGGGGTCGGCAAGACCGAGGTCGCCCGCCAGCTCGCGGACACGCTGGGGGTGGAACTGCTGCGCTTCGACATGTCCGAATACATGGAGCGGCACACCGTCTCGCGGCTGATCGGGGCGCCGCCGGGCTATGTCGGATTCGACCAGGGCGGGCTGATGACCGACGGCGTCGACCAACACCCGCATTGCGTGATGCTGCTCGACGAGATCGAGAAGGCGCATCCGGACCTGTTCAACATCCTGTTGCAGGTCATGGACCACGGCAAGCTCACCGACCACAACGGCAAACAGGTCGATTTCCGCAACGTCATCCTGATCATGACCTCCAATATCGGGGCCATGGAGCTGGCGCGCGAGCCGATGGGCTTCGGGCGCTCCCGGCGCGAGGGCGAGGACGAGGACGCGCTCAAGCGCCTGTTCACGCCGGAATTCCGTAACCGGCTCGATTCGGTGATCTCATTCGCCTCGCTGCCCCCGGAGGTGGTCACCCGGGTGGTCGACAAATTCATCATGCAACTCGAGGCGCAGCTCGAGGAGCGCGGGGTGGCGATCGAGCTGACCGAGGCGGCCAACCAGTGGATCGCCACGCGCGGCTACGACGAGCGCATGGGCGCAAGGCCGCTGGGCCGGGTGATCCAGGAATACGTCAAGAAGCCGCTGGCCGACGAGGTGCTGTTCGGCAATCTCAAGGACGGCGGGCTGGTCCAGGTTGACGTCGCGGAGGACGGCCAATCCCTGCATTTGAAAACCCTGCCCCCGCAGCCGGCGCGCCCGAAGGCGATCGGGGCCCCGAAAGGGGCCGGCAAGGCGGACAAGTCCGACAAGATCGATGACGACGGCGGCGAGGGCGGCGGCAAACCGCCGCGCTCGCCGGGCCGCGTCCCGTCGGCCTCCAAGAAGGCCCGCAAGAGCCCGCAAAAGAGCGGCTAACACGGCGCAGCCGATAGACCGCGCGCTCCAGCGCCACACCACCCTACACGCCGTCATTGCGAGCCCGCGTCAGCGGGCGCGGCAATCCGGAGCCGCTTGCTGAGAGGCTGCCGCTCTGGATTGCTTCGTCGCTTCGCTCCTCGCAATGACGACGGATGTTGCCTCCGGCCCCGCCTAGCCCTGTGCCAGCGCCTTGCGGATCGCCTCGGCGTGGGCGGCCAGTTGGTCCGGGTCGGCCATCTCGCCGGTCTGCGGGGCCATCGCCACCCCCTCATAGACGGGGATGATATGGAAGTGCAGGTGGAAGACGGACTGGCCGGCGGGCGCCTCGTTGAACTGGATGATTCTGAGCCCGTCCGGCTGGAAGGCGGCGTTCACCGCCCTGGCGACCGTCTGGACCTTGACGATGAGGTCGGCGAGCACCTTCGGATCGGCGTCCAGGAGATTGCGCGAGCCGGTCTTCGGCACCACCAGCGTGTGCCCGACCGCGTTGGGCATCACGTCCATGAAGGCAACGGTGGTCTCGTCTTCGTAGACCCGCTGGCTGGGCATCTCGCCGGCGATGATCTTGGCGAAGATGTTGTCGGGGCTGTACGGTTTCATCGCGCCAGCTCCGCCGGTGCCGCCGCCGCCGTCCGCCGGGCCGGGCGCTGCAGAAAGCGGAACCGGAAATAGTTCAGGAGCGCCAGGCCCGTATAGGTCACCGGCACATAGGTGAAGCCGCGCCGGATGAAGAACAGCGCCACGGCGACCGCGGTCGTCGCCGAAATCAGCCCCCGCCCCATGCGCGAGGTGAAGGCCGAGGGCACGATATGGCGGTAGATCAGCTGCTTTGATCGGGAATAGTCCAGCGCCCGGGCGGCGAATGCGCGCTTGGAGGTCGCGTAGTCCTTCAGCCCCCGCATCCCGAAATCGCCGTGCAGCTCGATTTCCGAGCCCAGCCCCCAGACTTCCGGCGGCACCAGCCGCTCGCGGCCCATCGCGGTGAACCGATCGATGAGATCGCAGAAAGTGACGTAGTTGGCGTTCCAGCAGTCGCCGGTCTTCAGCCCGTGGGCGAGCACCAGCACGTCGGCCCGGGCCAGCTTGCCTTTCATCCGCTCGTAGTCGCCGGCGGCGTAGTCGACGCCGAACTTGGCGGTCTCGACGGTGGCGCCGGATTTTTCGAGCCGCTCGACCAGCGCCGAGCCGAAGGCGCCGGAGGCGCCGGTCACCAGAAACCGCCTTCCGGCGATCTGGCAGGCGGTGCCCATCACGAGGTCGAATGCTGACAGGAAGGAGGCGTAGAACTGGTTGGGATGGACGTGGTGGAGGGCGTGATAGGAGGGCGTCACGAGCCAGAACCCTTGCGTGCCGCTCAACCTGTCCATGGCCATGTGGTTGTAGTCGCGCCCCTCCTCGAAAATCCGCGCCACGAAGAACACCGTGTGCGCCCCTGCCACGATCGCCACCGCTACCCAGCTGAAGACGATCCCGAACACCAGAGTGCCGGCCATCGAGGTCAGGTATTCGGGCAGCAGGTGGGCCCAGAAATTCGCCCGGACCAGTTCGGGATGCACGTCCATATTGGGGTCAAGGAAGCGGTGATGGACGTCGTGCCAGCGCGCGAAGGTGCGCAGCACGCCAAACCGCGAGTCCTGCCAGCGGTGCAAGAGGTAATGGACGATGTCGAACAGGAAGGTCGAAGCCGCGAAGACGACCGCCGCTTGCGCCGCCAGCCAGCCGATTTCCGAGATGCTCATCAGCGCCTCTTGAGCTCCGTCGACTGGTGCCACGGCGCCCCGGGGCTGTCAATCGGGGCGAAGCGGGGCCTAGTCGCCCTCCTCCACCTCCCGGAACGGCGCGTAGCGCGCCAGTATCGCCTGGTCCCGGTCCACCTCGGCGCGCTCGAAGTCGAGATGCTCGGCGACGGCGCTTCTGAGGCCCTCATGGGCGATCCAGTGCGCCGAATAGGTGGTGCAGGGCAGATATCCCCGCGCCAGCTTGTGTTCGCCCTGCGCCCCCGCCTCGACGCGGCTCAGCCCGCGTTCGATCGCGAAGTCGATCGCCTGATAGTAGCACAGCTCGAAATGCAGGAACGGAAAGTGCCCGCTGGCGCCCCAGTAACGGCCGTAGAGGGCGTCGTCGCCGATCAGGTTGAGCGCTCCCGCCACGTAGCGGTCGTCCTGGCGCGCCAGCACCAGCAGCACCCGGTCGGGCATCGTCGCCCCGAGCCTCGAGAAGAACTCCCGATTGAGATACGGCCGGCCCCATTTGCGCGCGCCGGTGTCCATGTAAAACCCGTACATCGCGTCCCAGTGCCGCTCGGTGATCGCCTCGCCGGTGACCTGCTCGATGTCGAGCCCGTCCGCCACCGCGCCGCGCCGCTCGCGCCGTATCGCCTTGCGCTTGCGCGCGGTCAGCGAGCCCAGGAAGTCCGCGAAGCTCGCATAGCCGGCGTTTTCCCAGTGGAATTGCCGGTCGAGCCGCGGCAGCCAGCCGGCCTCGGCCATCATCGCCTGCTCGGCTTCGGGCAGAAACGTGGCGTGGGCCGAGGAGGCGCCGCGCTCCAGCGCCAGGCGTTCGGCGGCTTCCGTCAGCGCCCGCTTCACCGCCTCGTCCCGGTGGTCGCGGGCCAACAGCTTGGGCGCCGGCACCGGGGTGAAGGGCACCGAGATCTGGAGTTTGGGGTAGTAGCGGCCGCCGGCGCGCTCGAAGGCGTCGGCCCAGCCCCAGTCGAAGACATATTCGCCCCGCGAATGCGATTTCAGATAGGCCGGCATCAGCCCCGCCACCTGACCGGTGGTTTCCCTGAGGACGATATGCTGCGGCGCCCAGCCGGTCCGCGCGGTGGCGCTGCCGGAGGCCTCGAGTGCCACGAAAAAATCGTGTTCTAGGAACGGGTTGGCCGGACGTTCTGCGCCGCTTCCTGACGCGCACCGGTTCCAGTCGGCGGCGTCGATCTCGGCCGCGGACGGGTAGACGGTGGCGATCAGCTGGCGTTCGGCGTCCATTCAGCCTCCGGCCGTCTCCGGCAGGTAGCCCTCGAAGACAATCTGGTCGGCATTTTCCAGCGCTTTTGCGGCGTCGGCGTGGCTGCGCACGGTCCAGGCCATCACTTTCTTGCCCACCCGTCTGAGCAGCGCGATGGCGGGCAGTTCCAGTGCATGGCGCTCGCAGGAGACGAAATCGAACTGGTTGCCCGGCGCGTGCACGAGTTGCCTGAGCGCCATCCGGCGGGCCAGGCTGAGGGTGTCGTCGGCGGTCGCGCTGGTGTTGCCGGCATCGACGATCACGCCGACGGGGCCCTCGAACCCGGCCTTCTTGACCCCGGTGACGAGCCGCGGCTCGAAGGACTTGAAGGCGAGGGGGCCCTTGTAGCCCCTGGCGGCTTTGACCGCCGCCTTCGCCAGCGCCAGCATGCCGCGGTCCTGCGGCTTGAGCTCGACGATCAGCGGCACCTTTGCGTCGACAAGCGCCAGCAGATCCGAAAAGCGCATCGGGGTCTCGGCGGTGCCCTTGAGCGGGGTTGTCTCCAGCGTTTCGGCGTCGATGCCCGCGACCGGTCCGCTCAGCTTGGTCAGCCGGCCCAGATCGGCGTCGTGAAAGACCATGGGGACCTTGTCGCGCGTCAGCTGCAGGTCGCACTCGATGGCAAACCCCGCCTCGATGGCGGCCCGGAAGGCCGAGCGGGTGTTCTCGACGATCCCGCGCGCCCCGTCATGCAGGCCGCGATGGGCGATGGGAACCGCGAAGATGGCGCT
>Ga0307444_1001340_pt1 | contig 10667 bp, 7 predicted proteins | sample SalMarSW160340MG_FD_202145 | JGI IMG/M metagenome (GOLD analysis project Ga0307444, IMG submission 202145) | Salt marsh sediment microbial communities from the Plum Island Ecosystem LTER, Massachusetts, United States - SW1603-40 | ecosystem: Environmental > Aquatic > Marine > Intertidal zone >... | reverse complement strand
GTCGATCGCGTCGTCGCCGCGCTCGGCCGTGTCGACCCTGTAGCCATGATCCTCCAGGCCGATCACCAGGACCTCGCGCAGGCCCGGATCATCCTCTGCGACAAGTACGCGCATCGATCCTCCCGTCGCGGACGGTCAGCCACAGCAGCATCGTATTCCGCCTACGCCGCCCCGGCGCAGTCGTAGAGCGTGGCGGTGATGCTCGGCTCGGGGACGATCTTGCAGTGGCCCATGACCCAGGAGGTCACGCTGGAGCCGCCGAAGCCGCCGCCGAAGCCGCCCCTGCCGCCCGCCAGAACGAACCGCAGCTGGCCCGAGGCGACATAGGCCTGGAACTCCTCGACGCTGGGCGCCGGATCGGAGCCCGTGAAGCCGCCCATGGCCATCACCGGCAGGCCCGTGGCCAGCTCGATCGAGCCCGCCTCCTGGGACGAGTTGGCGGCCACGATCCAGGTCGCGTCGCCGCGGTTGGCGACCAGGTAGTCGATCAGTGGAGACGTGGCCGCGGAGTTGCCGTTGCCGTTGGGCGCGCCGCCGTTGGGCATGCGGCCGTTGGGCGCGCCGCCGGCGAAGCCACCGAAGTTGCCGGCGGGACCGAAGCCGGTCGCCGAGCCGGGGCCCGGGTGCGGGTCGCCGCCGCCGTAGCTCGTGTCCATCGTCTCCAGCGCGTAGGCCGCGGGGCCGGCCAGCATGGCCGCCAGGCCCACCGCGGCCGCAGCCACGGCCAGGCGATGCGCTGCCGTACTGCCCGCGAGGCGGGGCAACGAGAGGGCGACCAGCGCGGCCAGGGCCACGCCCGCCGCGACGATGGAGGCTTCGCCCAGGCCGGGATAGAAGGCCGGCGTGCGATCAAGGAGCGTGGCCCCGAACCAGGCCGTGCCCAGAGCCGCCAGGCCCACAGCCACTCCCCCAAGCCAGAGGCGGAAACGGGCGATCCGGATGCGCGCCGTCCAGAGGTCGGAGAGGCCGGCGCCCGCCAGGGCCGCCACGGCCGGCGCCAGCGCGACGGCGTAGTAGCTGTGGGCGATGCCGGACATGTAGGAGAAGACGAGGGCCGTGACGACGAACCAGCTGCCCCACAGCAGGTAGCCGGCCAGGCCGATGTCGGTGCGCGCTGCGTACCGCCGCTTGAACAGGCCGAAGACCAGGCAGGCCATCGCCAGGGGGATGAGCCAGGCAATCTGGCCGAACCACTGGTCGTTGAACAGCCGGAAGAGGTCCGCCTCGCCGCCGAAGCCGAAGCCGCCACCGCGGGCCGGGCCGGGACCGCCGCTGCCGAAGATCCGGCCCAGGCCGTCGTAGCCGAAAATCAGGTCCAGCGCCGAGCCGGTGTCGCTGCCGCCGATGAACGGCTTGGAGCCGGCCGGCAGCAGCTCCACGATCGCCACCCACCAGCCGCTCGAGACCAGGACCGCGACAGCGGCCAGACCCAGGCCCACGATCCGGCGGCGCAGGGTGGTGGCCGCCGAGAAGCCGAAGACGAGGGCGAAGCCCGGCAGGACCAGGTAGGCCTGCAGGTACTTGGTCAGGAAAGCCAGGCCGACAAGAGCCGCGGACAGGACCATCCAGCGGTAGCTGCCGCCCTCGACGGACTTGATCAGCGCCCAGGCGGCGACGACCAGCAGCAGCGTGAGCAGGGCATCCGGGTTGTTGAAGCGGAAGATCAGGACCGCGGCCGGCGTCAGGGCCATGGCGAAGGCGGCCATCAGGGCCGCGGCCGGGCCGAACGACCGCTTCACGGCCGCGTACAGGAAGCCCACGGTGGCCACGCCGCACAGCGCCTCGGGCAACAGCACGCTCCACGAGCTCAAGCCGAAGATCCGCACCGACAGCCCCATCAGCATCGTCGACAGCGGCGGCTTGTCGACGGTGATGAAGTTGCCGGCGTCGAAGCTGCCGAAGAACCAGGCCGACCAGCTCTGGGAGGCGGCCAGGGAGGCGGCCGAATAGTAGGTGTTGGCGTAGCCGCTGACCGTCAGGTTCCAGACATACAGGACGGCCGACAAGGCCAGGACGCCCAGCAGCGCCGGCCGCACCCAGACGGCATCCGTTTCGGCGCCGCGGAGGAGCGACCGGGCCAGGCGGCCGGCCGGCCCGCCAAGGCTACGGGTGGAGGCTGCGGGATCGAGTCGGGGAGCGAGCGTCGGTTCGGTGATGGCGGTCATCCTCGCATTCCTTACCGGTAGGAGAGGTTAGCCACTGCCGGCGAGACCGGCAGGCGGCGATCCCTCGAAGGGGAGATGGCCAGGCGCAGGATCAGGAAACGGACCAGGGTCGCCAGCGCGTTCGCGGCGACGAGGACGGCGATCTCGGTCAGGCGGCCGTGGCGCGGCGCCGTGAGCGCCAGGGCCCCGAGCGAGGCGGTGGTGATGGCCAGCGCCACTCCCAGGGCCAGCAGCCCCGCGGCGTGATGCCGGCCCAGGCCACCCGTCCCTCGCACCTCGAAAGTGAGGCGGCGATTGGCGGCGGTGTTGCCCAGGGCCGTGGCCAGCAGCGCCACGGCGTTGGAGATCTCGGCCGGGGCCACGTTCCGCAGGACGGCGTACAGGGCCACGTAGGCCAGGGTGCTGAAGACGCCGATGACGCCGAAGCTGGCGGCCTGGCGGGCAAAGCTCCGGGACGAGCCCGATCCCAGGGGCGAGGCGGCGGCGTGCGACGCGGCTGTCATGGGCCGGACCATGCGCCGCAGCATCTTTCGGGCAGATTACGCCGCCTGCCCGCCTCCGGGGCTGCGCTCCCTCGCGATCGCGGTCGCCTTCCTCGCTCTTGCAGCACTCGCGCGTCTGCCCTAACATCCTCAACGCCATGCGGAATATCTACGCAGCACAGAACTCAGGCGCCGGACGGAGCAGTCGCGCAGCGCTGGAGGAGGACGTGATCGGGGAGCTGACGGCCTGGTCACCGCGCGAGCGCCACGGCGTCTTCCAGGCCTGGCACCGCCACGCCCTGAGCCTGGTCCACCTCAACGTCCTCACGGTCCTCGAAGCGGAGGGCCCTCTCCCGATGAAGAGCCTGGCCGAGGCCATGGACGTCTCCGACGCCAGCGTCACCGGCATCGTGGATCGCATGGAGAAGCGCGACCTGGTGGAGCGTCAGCACGGCACGGACGACCGCCGCCAGGTGCTGGTCCACTTGACCGATGCCGGGCGGCAGGTCTTCCGCGACATGGAAGCGCGCCGGCGGGAGATCCACAGGCGGGTCGTGGCCGAACTGAGTGACGACGATCTGGCCTCGGTCCGCAACGGGATGCGCGCGATTCGCGCCGCCCGGGATCGCGTCCTGAGCGGCGTCGACTGCCATCACGCTCCCAGCCGAACCGAGGAGACCAAATGAGGCGCCTGCTCCCCACCTTCCTGGGGCCGTACCGCTGGCGGATCGCCCTGGTGATGTCGTTGGTGGCCGTCCAGGCCCTGGGCAACCTGTACCTGCCCAGCCTCAACGCCGACATCATCAACTACGGCGTGATCCGGGGCGACACCGACTACATCCTTCACACCGGAGCCTTCATGCTGGGAGTCACGCTGGTGCTGGGCGTCTGCTCGATCGTGGGCGTCTACTTCGGGGCGATGACCGCCATGGCGGTCGGGCGCGACATCCGCAGCGCGCTCTTCCGCAAGGTCATGGAGTTCTCGCAGCAGGAGACCAACGTCTTCGGCACGCCGTCGCTGATCACCCGCAACACCAACGACGTGACGCAGGTTCAGATGGTCCTGGTCATGGCCTTCAACATCATGATCATGGCCCCGATCATGGCCGTCGGCGGAGTCGTCATGGCCATCCGCGAAGACGTGCCGCTGTCGGGCCTGCTGGTCGTGATCATCCCGACGGTCATCCTGGTGATCTCGCTTGTCGCCCTGCGAGCGCTGCCGCTCTTTCGGTCGCTGCAGAGCAAGACGGACCGCGTCAACCAGGTCATGCGCGAGAAGCTAGCCGGCATGCGGGTCATTCGGGCCTTCGCTCGGACCGAGCGCGAAGAGCGGCGCTTCGACGAGGCCAACCGCGACCTGACGGCTACCCAGCTTCGGGTGAACCAGCTGTTCGCGATGATGATCCCGTTCCTGTTCGCCGTCATGAACCTCTCGACGGTCGCCATCGTCTGGTTCGGCGGCCTCCGGATCGACTCTGGCGGGATGCAGATCGGCAACCTCGCGGCCTTCCTGCAGTACGTGATGATGGTCCTCTTCTCGGTTCTGATGGCCGCCCTGATCTTCATCATGGTGCCTCGAGCCGCGGCCTCGGCCGAGCGCATCCAACAGGTTCTGGAGGTCGAGGAGGCCCTCTGCGACCCGGACGAGCCACAGGAGATAGCCGCTCCCCGGGGAGTGGTCGAGTTCCGCGACGTGGAGTTCCGCTACCCGGGCGCCGAGGACGCGGTCCTGTGCAGCATCTCGTTCACGGCCCGGCCCGGCGAGACGACGGCCATCGTGGGCAGCACGGGATCCGGCAAGTCCACTCTGGTGAACCTCATCCCCCGCTTCTACGACGTGACTTCGGGCGCAGTTCTCGTGGACGGTGTGGACGTCCGCAACCTGCGCCAGGAAGACCTGTGGCGGCTAATCGGGGCCGTTCCCCAGAAAGCGTTCTTGTTCAGCGGCAGCGTGGCCACCAACCTGCGCTACGGCAATGAGTTGGCGGACGAGGCGGCCATCTGGCGAGCTCTCACGATCTCCCAGGCGGGAGACTTCGTGCGCGAGATGGAGGGCGGCCTGGAGGCTGAGATCGACCAGGGCGGGGCCAACGTCTCGGGCGGCCAGCGCCAGCGCCTGGCCATCGCCAGGGCGGTGATCAAGGAGCCGAAGATCTACGTCTTCGACGACAGCTTCTCGGCTCTCGACTTCGCCACGGACAGACGGCTGCGCCGAGCCCTGAAGGCCGAAACCGCCGAATCGACGGTGATCATCGTCGCCTCGCGAGTCGGGACGATCATGCAAGCCGACCAGATCGTCGTGCTCGAGGACGGCGAGATTGCCGGCATCGGAACCCACGCCCAGCTGATGAAGGAGTGCAAGACATACCGCGAGATCGTGCTCTCGCAGCTGACCGAGGAGGAAGTGGCGTGAGCGGGCCGATGCGCGGACAGGGCGGTCAGGCCGGCCAGGGCGGGCTCGGCGGGCCGCGCCGGCGGCGGGGCCCGGGCTTCGGGCCGCCAGGCCACATGGCGATGATGCCGACGGAGAAGGCTCGCAACTTCCGCAAGACGGTGCGCCGCTTCATCGGCGCCCTGGCTCCCGAGAAGTACCGCATCCTGCTCGTCCTGGTGGTGGCCTTCATGAGCACTGCCGGCCAGGTCTTCGGACCGAAGATCCTGGGCCAGGGCATCGACAAGGTCATGGACGGCATCGTCGGCAAGAACGTCGGCCAGTACTTCCCGCCCGGGACCACCCACGAGCAGGCCGTGGAGCTGCTGCACCAGATGAACAGCCCGCTGGCCGACGTGTTCGCCTCTACGAACGCCATCCCGGGCGTGGGCATCGACTTCGGCGCCCTGGCGTCCATCCTGCTGCTGCTCATCGGCCTCTACGTGGCCGCCACCATATTCAGCTGGATCGCCTGGCTGACGATGGCCGGCGTCGCCCAGCGGACCGTGTACCGGATGCGGCGCGATGTCGACGAGAAACTGGCCCGGTTGCCGCTCAAGTACTTCGACACCCATCCCCGCGGCGACACGCTGAGCCGCGTCACGAACGACATCGACAACATCGCCAACACGCTGCAGCAGAGCCTGACCCAGATCCTGACCGCGCTGGCCACGATCATCGGCGTCCTGGTGATGATGATCTGGATCAGCCCCATCCTGGCGGCCATCTCGCTGCTGGTGCTCCCGACCGCGGCCATCTCGACGATGCTCATCGCCCGCCGCTCGCAGAAGCAGTTCGCCTCTATGTGGGAGCGGACCGGCGTACTGAACGGCCAGGTCGAGGAGTCCCACACCGGCCACTCGATCGTCAAGATCTTCGGCCACCAGGAAGACACCATTCGCCGTTTCGACGAAGAGAACGAGAGCCTCTACGACGCCAGCTTCAGGGCTCAGTTCATCTCGGGCATCGTCATGCCCACCATGAGCTTCATCGGCAACCTCAGCTACGTCGTCATCGCCGTTCTGGGCGGGACGATGGTGGCCACCGGCTCGATGTCGCTGGGCGACGTGCAGGCCTTCATCCAGTACTCGCGCTCGTTCACGATGCCGATCACCCAGGTGGCCAGCATCACCAACATCCTGCAGTCGACCATCGCCTCGGCCGAGCGCGTCTTCGACCTGCTCGACGAGCCCGAGGAGATCGCCGACCCGACGCAGCCGGTCGTCCTCGAGTCGGTCTCGGGGCACGTCACTCTGGAGAAGCTCTCCTTCCGCTACGAGCCGGACAAGCCGCTCATCGAAGACCTCAACGCCGATGTCCGATCCGGCGAGGTGCTGGCCATCGTCGGCCCGACTGGAGCCGGCAAGACGACGCTGGTCAACCTGCTGATGCGGTTCTACGAGCTCGACAAGGGCTCCATCTGCCTGGACGGCACCGACACCCGGCTGATGCGACGCGACGATCTGCGCCGCACCTTCGGCATGGTTCTCCAGGACACCTGGCTCTTCGGCGGCACGATCCGGGACAACATCGCCTACGGCTGCGACGACCCGACGGAGGAGGAGATCCTGGCCGCGGCCCAGGCCGCCCACGTCGACCACTTCGTGCGGACGCTGCCCGACGGCTACGACACGATCATCGACGACGACGCCTCGAATCTCTCGCAGGGGGAGAAGCAGCTGCTGACGATCGCCCGGGCCTTCCTGGCCGACCCGCAGATCCTGATCCTGGACGAGGCCACGAGCTCGGTCGACACCCGCACCGAAGTGCTGGTCCAGAAGGCGATGGCCCGGCTGATGAAGGGCCGCACGGCCTTCGTCATCGCCCACCGCCTGTCCACCATCCGCAACGCCGACGAGATCCTGGTCATGGACCACGGCCAGATCGTGGAGCAGGGCACGCACAAGAAGCTGCTGGCCAAGCGCGGCTTCTACTACGACCTCTACAACTCCCAGTTCGAGGAGGCCGTCGCCGAGGCGGGGTAGGCCAACGCCGTTCAGCGGATCAGCCCGGGAAGCTCGCCCGGCTACCTCGCTCGGCGCGCTCAGCGACCGACTTGGGGCGGTGGGCGTGAATCCAGCCTGCGGCGGCCGCGCGACCTCGCTCGGTCATCCGGACGAGGCTTCCCGGCCTTCTGCTTCGATTGGCCGCCAGGCACACGACCTGCGTTCGGCCGGTCAGCCAGGCGGCCCGGGCAGCGCGACCTCGGTCGTCGTACGCTGCGCCCATGCATCCGTTCCGGTTCGCCGTTCAGCAGGGTTCGGCCCCGTCGGGGGAACGTTGGGTGGAGATCGCGCGTCGAGCCGAATCGATCGGCTACGACGTGCTGGTCATGCCGGACCACCTGAACCGGCAGCTGTCGCCTTTCGCCGCCCTGGCCGCCGCCGCGGCGGCCACGACCAGGCTGCGCATCTGCGCTTTCGTCTTCGCCAACGACTACCGCCACCCGCTGATGCTGGCCCGCGAGGCGGCCACGCTGGATCTGCTTTCCGGCGGGCGGTTCGAGATGGGCCTGGGGGCGGGCTGGATGAAGAGCGACTACCAGCGACTGGGCACGGCCTACGACCCGGCGCCCCGGCGCATCGACCGCCTGGAGGAGGCCGTGCCGCTGATCAAGCGGCTGCTCTGCGGCGAGACGGTCACTCACAAGGGCCCGCACTACGAGCTGCGCAGGGCCACGAGCGGCGTGCCCGCGGCGCAGAAGCCCAGACCGCCGCTGGCAATAGGCGCCGGGCGGCCCAGGATGCTGCGGCTGGCGGCCCGCGAGGCGGACATCGTGGGGCTCGTCCCCGGGTTCAACGCCCACGGCCGGTTCCTCGTCGGCGGGGCGACGGAATCCGCCGTGGCGGCCAAGGTGGCAATCGTCCGCGAGGCAGCCGGCGATCAGTTCGAGCGCCTCGAGCTGAACATCCAGCTCGGCGACGCGGGGACGATCGGCAGCGGCAACTCGCTCGCGGGGTCCGTGCTGGCTGCGGCCAAACGCGCTCCGATGGCCTGGTACGGCAGCCCGTTCGTCCTCTTCGGAACGCTGGCTTCCACACGCAACCAGCTGCAGCGGCGGCGCGACCGCCTGGGGATCAGCTACTACACGATCCCAGGGCACGCCATGGAGGCGATGGCGCCACTCGTCGAAGCGCTGGCGGGGAGGTAGCGAATGGCCGGCCAGGAAGACCGAACAATCCCTCCCGAGCGCTACGGCGCCCGCCTGGCGGCTTGCCGCGAAGCCGTCGGCGAGCGAGGCCTGGCCGGGCTGATGATCGGCGTCGGTCCGGACCTGCGCTACCTGACCGGCTTCGCCGGCGAACCGATGGAGCGCCTGACGCTGCTGGTCGTCCCGCGCGACGGTCCGGTCTCGTTCCTGGTGCCGCGCCTGGAGGCGCAGAAGGCATCCGAAACGCCGCCGGTCGCCGGCGGGCAGGCGACGGTAGCGCCCTTCGAGGAGACGGATAACGCCGGCTCGCGGGCGGCCGAGCTACTGGGCCGGTCGATCAAGGGCTCGGTGGGCCTGTCCGATCGGCTGTGGGCGATGCACGTCCTGGCGTTGCAGGAAGCCCTTCCGGGCTGCCGCTTCGAGCGAGCCAGCACGGTCATGCGCGAGCTGCGCCAGGTGAAGGACGAGGACGAGAAGCGGCTGCTGGGCCTGGCTGCCGCCGCGGCCGATCGGGCCCTGGACGCCGTTGCCGCGGGCCCGCTGGTGGGTCGAACCGAAGCCGAGGTGAGCCGCGAGATACGCGGGCACCTGCTCGACGAAGGCCACGACACGGCCGAATTCGCGATCGTCGGCTCGGGCCCCAACGGAGCCTCGCCTCACCACGATGCCGGTGAGCGGGTCATCGCCGCGGGCGAGCCGGTCGTGTTCGACATCGGCGGGACGCTGGCCGGCTACGCCAGCGACATCACGCGCACGATCTGGGTGGCCGGCGAGGCCGGCCTCCCGCCCGAGCCCGAATTCACACGCGTCTACGAGCTGGTTCGCGAGGCGCAGGTTCGCGCGACGGCAGTCGTTCGGCCCGGGGTCACGGCGGAGGCCGTCGACGCCGAGGCGCGCGGAACGATCGCCGCGGCCGGCTACGGCGAGTACTTCACCCACCGCCTGGGGCACGGCATCGGCCTGGAGGTGCACGAGGACCCATACATGGTCGCCGGCAACGCCACGCCGCTGCGCCCCGGCATGGCCTTCAGCGTCGAGCCGGGCGTCTATCTGCCCGGCCGCTGGGGCGTGCGCCTTGAGAACATCGTGATGTGCGCGGCGGAGCCCGAGGGCCGAACGGTGCTGAACCACTCCCCGCTCGACCTGCGGGCGGTACGGGGCTAGGGAGCGGCGGCCTGGTGCCGGGTCGCCTGACCGCCTCTGCCGACGTGGAGGGCCGGGCGAACACGCCGGCCTGATCCACGTGACTGCGTGGGGCCGCCGAGCGAGGCAGCCAGGCGAGTTTCCGGGCCTGATCTACGGAATCGCGTGGGGCCTAGCCGGCTCCGGCGCGATCGGCCCGCGCTTCGGCCACGGCCCGCGCCAGCAGCTCGACGGCGCGCTCGACCTCCCCGTCGCCCAGGTTGCCGTAGCCGAGGACCAGGCCCGCCCCGTCATCGCGGCTTCGGACCAGATAGGCCTGGATGCTCGAGATGCTCAGGCCCAGGCGGGCCGCGTGGGCCACCACGCCCGGCGCAGCGAACTCCTCGTCGAAGCGGAGCAGGACGTGAAGACCGGCCGCCGCTCCCGAGACGCGGGCTTCGGGCAGACGCGCCGCCAGCGCGGCCACCAGCGCATCGCGGCGAGCCCGGTATCTCTTGCGGGCGGCGCGGAGGTGGCGATCGTAGCCGCCGCCGCCCAGGAACTCGGCGAAGGTCAGCTGATCGAGCAACGGCGGGGCCGCGGGGTGGACCTCCGTCCCGCGAAACGCCTCCGTCCAGGCCGGTGGCGTGACGATCCAGCCGATCCCCAGCGCCGGCGCCAGCGTCTTGCTGAGCGACCCCAGCAGGGCGACGCGGGACGGATCGGTGCCCTGCATCGTCCCGACAGGGCGGCGGTCGTAGCGGAACTCGGCGTCGTAGTCGTCCTCCAGGATCAGCCCATCCACGCGGCGGGCCCACTCCAGCAGCGCCGCACGCCGCTCGGGCGCCAGGACAGAACCGGTCGGGAACTGGTGGGCGGGGCTGACGACGGCAGCCCTGACAGCCGGCCATTCGGCCAGCAGGTCCACGCGCAGCCCGCTCTCGTCCGCGGGGATCGGCACTACCTCCAGCCCCGCCAGCCGGACGGCCTCGCGCACCTTGCCCCAGCCGGGGTCCTCGGTGGCGACGACCTCGAAGCCCGCGGAGCGCATCGCCCGGCAGGCCCGCGTCACTCCATCGGTAACACCCGAGGTCACCGTCACGTCACCCGTGGCGGCGGCCGCCCCACGGACACGGCCCAGGTACTCCGCCAGGGCTGCACGCAAGCGCCGATCGCCGGCCGGGTCCGGGTAGCGCATCTCCTGGTAGGGCAGCGTCGCCGCCACGGCTCGCGCTGCCGCCAGCCACGGCCCGAATGGAAGGTGGCGCAGGTCGGGCAGGCCGGGGGCCAGGTCTGTGGGGGCAGGCGCGGCCGGC
>Ga0307444_1001339_pt1 | contig 10682 bp, 9 predicted proteins | sample SalMarSW160340MG_FD_202145 | JGI IMG/M metagenome (GOLD analysis project Ga0307444, IMG submission 202145) | Salt marsh sediment microbial communities from the Plum Island Ecosystem LTER, Massachusetts, United States - SW1603-40 | ecosystem: Environmental > Aquatic > Marine > Intertidal zone >... | reverse complement strand
AATTTCGCCATGATGGGCCACGTCAAACCATACTCGATTGAACGCGACCGCCTGAAAAAGCGGGTCGGCATCCCCGTGAGTGCCGAAGTGGATTTCCAGATCCAAAGCCTCGCGGTCAATAAAGGCAAGCCGGCTTCTCAGGTCGCAGCCTTTATGGTGTACAAGGGCCTCGAAGAAATGATGCAACGCCCGCCGGACGCGCCGCGCCGCTGGCCTACTCTACCACCCAATGACGAGCTGCTTCGCATCCAAGCGGCGATGAGCCCAGAAACATTCTTGGACCTATACCAATTGGCACGCGATGAATTTGAAACGCTAAAGACCACGGCGGCCGCCATGCTCGAAATTGGGCTCGCCGACTATCTGAAGCGCAATGAAAACCTGGCTCGTCAAACCGATAAACTCCTTCGCCAAACAAATAATTGTGACCGCGAAGGATCAGATTCTCGGTATGAGTGAAGCCTTTTTTTTGAAGGCACTCCGCAACCATTCTTCATGCAGGCTACGCGCTAGTAGGTTTTGACCGTCGTAATGCGTGGCTTTTTTTGCCAAATGTCGAGGTTGAAATAGTATGATTTCAGTACGACAAGGCTATATCGCAAATTTTGAAGGAACCGGTTCTTCTGGATAATTTGTTCTGTCGGTCCATTCATCAAAACATCGGCCTAATCTGGTACCGTACGAACCAAGACGATCGGCCCAAGAGGACAGGCAACCGCAATGCCGCAATCAGAGCAGCCAAGGGGATCGGTTCTGGCGGTTCGCGGAGCCGTCGTTGACGTTGGTTTTGCCGGCAGCCAGCTTCCACGCATTGACGAAGCGCTTATCGTTGAATGAGATCAGCCGGGATCTTTCACCGTCGAGGTCCAGGCGCATCTCGATGAGACCACCGTGCGCGGCGTCGCGCTGCAATCGACCGCAGGCCTCAAGCGCGGCATGCCCGTGCGCGCCACCGGGGAGCCGATCACTGTGCCGGTCGGCGACGGCGTTTCGGCCAGCTCCTCGACATCACCGGCAATGTCCGCGACAACGGCCCGCCCCCTGCCGGCCGGCATGCCACGTTTGCCCATTTGCGGAAGTCGAAGGAAGCGGGGTTATCGCGGGTAAGTTAACTGCCGTCGCTTCAAAAAGAACTTTGCGTTGGCCCCGTTAACCAAGGTGGCTCCGGGAGCCAACTTTTGGATTGTAAGATCCCCAACCTCACGGTCTAATTGTAAATGTGCCATTAACTATGTGCCGGCGGCGGACTCGCTTCCGCTCCTCATTTCGGGCCCTTCGTTAGAATGCGTACCGCGTTCAGCATATTTCTCTTGCTCCTCTTTGCCGGCCCCGTGGCCGCCACTGAGGCGAAGGGCGTCCCCCGCATCGTTGATGCCGACACGGTCTACATTGCCGAATTCCGGATACGCCTAATTGGCATCGACGCGCCGGAAACTGATCAGGGCTGCCTAGACAGCGGCGGTCGCTACATGAGCTGTGGCGTCGAAGCGAGAGATCGGCTGGAGCAGTACGCTGGTGGACGCGAGTGGGCATGCAAACTGACCGGCATGGACCGCTACGGCAGAAATCTCGGCACTTGCTCTGTCGACGGTGAAGATGTGTCTCGATGGCTCGTCCGGAGCGGATGGGCACTCGCGTTTCGGCGCTACTCGATGGCCTACGTCGCGGATGAAGACTGGGCACGTGAGCATAATAGCGGCCTCTGGGGTGGCGCCTTCATAGCGCCGTGGGATTGGCGGCATCGCGGATTAAAGACGGTCATATTGGGCGCGCTCTTCCTGCGGTGATGCGCCAGCAACACGGCGACGGCACAGGACGCCAGGCGGGCCAGCGTCTTGTCCGCGCGGCTGGTGAGTACGATTGGTGCGCGCGCGCCAAGGACTGTCCCCGCTCCCTCGGCGCCGGCCAGATACTCGAGCTGTTTCGCCAGCATATTGCCGGCCTCAAGGTCGGGAACCAGCATGATGTCGGCTTGCCCAGCGACCGGCGATACAATGTGCTTGATCTTCGCCGCGTCGGCCGACACCGCATTGTCGAACGCCAGAGGACCGTCGAGAACCCCGCCGGAGATCTGGCCGCGGTCGGCCATCTTGCAGAGCTCCGCGGCATCCATGGTGGACTTTATCTTCGGATTGACCGTTTCGACCGCCGACAGGATCGCGACCTTCGGCTTTTCAATGCCAAGCGCATGCGCAAGCTCGATCGCGTTCTGGATAATGTCGCGCTTGGTCGCCAGGTCCGGATAGATGTTGATGGCCGCATCGGTAATAAATAGCGGTCGCGGGTAACTCGGCACATCCATGACGAAGACGTGGCTGACGCGCCGCTCGGTGCGCAGATTACGATCGCCGGCGACCACCGCATGCATCAGCACGTCGGTATGCAATGCGCCCTTCATTAGCACTTCGGCGGTGCCCCCAAGCGCCATTTCAACCGCCTGCGTCGCCGCCACCTCGGCGCTGCCTACCGAGGCCAATTCATACCCCGAAATGTCGATGCCGGATGATTTGGCGGTTGCCTTTATGGCATCGGACGGTCCGATCAGGATCGGAACGATCAGCTTCGCCTTGGCAGCCTCCACGGCTCCGATCAACGAGACCGCATCCGTGGGATTGACGACGGCCGTCCGGATCGGATCGCGTTCCTGTGCCTGCGCAATCAGCTTACGATGCCTGGCGCCGCGATCCTCGAGGCGGACCTGCGGCATGGTAACCCGATCGCGGCGAACCTTCTTCGATGGGGCAATGATCTCCGCCGTGCCGTCGATGACCACTTGTCCATCCTGATTAACCAATCGACAATCGAGAACGATGCATTGATTGACCGCGTTCTTTCCGCGCACCGTCACGGTCACCATCACGGTGTCGCCGCGCACGACGGGATGCCGGAAGTTCAACGTCTGGCTGCGATAGACTGTGCCGGCGCCAGGCAGCTCGGTGCCGAGCACGGTGGAGATCAAGGCCCCACCCCACATGCCGTGCGCGATGATCTTATGGAACATGTCGTCGTGAGCAAATGCCTCATCGACATGCACCGGATTAACGTCGCCCGACATCACCGCAAACAGTTCGATGTCGTCCTTGGTCAGTGTGCGCGACAGGCTGGCCGAGTCGCCGATCTTGATCTCGTCAAATGTGCGATTTTCGATAGTCGGCATCGCCATTGCTCGCGTTCAGCCCACGACGTGATAACCGGCGTCGACATAGGCGATGTTGCCGGTGATAGCCTTGGCCTCGTCGCTCACCAGGAATGCGGCATAGGCGCCGACATCGTCGAGCGTTACCAGCCGGTGTTCAGGAGCCTGCTTGGCGGCCCGCTCAAGTAGGGCGTCGAAATGAGCGATGCCCGAGGCCGCACGGGTGGCGACCGGCCCCGGCGAAAGAGCATTCACGCGAATGCGCTGACCGCCAAGTTCCACCGCCATATAGCGCACCGCCGCTTCAAGCGTCGCCTTGACCGGTCCCATGACGTTATAATGTGGCACGGCTTTGTCGGCGCCGTAGTAGCTCATGGCCAGCAGGCAACCGCCGGAGGTCATCAGAGGTTCGGCAAGTTTGGCTATACGCAGGAAGGAATGCACGGACACCTGCATGGCGAAGGCAAAGCCGTCTGCCGAACAATCTATGATACGTCCATTCAAATCCTCGGCGCGCGCGTAGGCAATTGAATGGAGAACGAAATCAAGGCGTCCCCATTTGGTTGCGACCTCTTCGAAAACTGCTTCAAGCTGCCCATCAACGGTAACATCACAGGGAAGAACGATTTTGCTGGCCAACTCCGACGCCAGCGGGCGCACATGTGGCTCCGCCTTAGCATTCTGATAGGTAATGGCGAGATCTGCGCCCGCAGCACGGAAATGACGTGCACAGCCGTAGGCAAGGCTATGTTCGTTGGCGATGCCGACAATGAGCCCCCTTTTACCATTTAGCATGTTCATGCAATCAAAATCCAATAACTCATCTAGCATTTTTGCTGAGAAATTGCATCGGTAACCATTCCATGCGGATTGCGGATGCGCGAACGCGCTTTGATCGCCCTTCTCACTACGATTTATAGAGAACAACTACGTCACCGCACTAAGGTCAATAGACTCGCCTGCGGAACAACCATCCGGCGGCAGCGAGGGTCACCACGCCGATCATCGCCATCGGCCAGTATTGTGAGACCAGCGACGACACGCTCGATCCTTCCAGGAACACCCCGCGTACGATCACTAGGAAGTAGCGCATTGGGTTGAGCAAGGTCAGGTCCTGGACCCACGGGGGCATGTTCGCAATGGGCGTTGCAAAGCCCGACAGGATAATAGACGGCACCATGAACAAAAACGCACCCAGAAGGGCCTGCTGCTGCGTCACAGCAAGCGAGGAGATCATCAAGCCGATCCCGGTGACCGCAATAACGAACAGAAACAGCCCCAGATAGAGCGGCAACAAACCACCGCGCAGCGGCACGTCGAACCACCAGACTGCGGCGGAAATGATCACAGAGGCCTCGATTCCCCCGATCAGCAAGCCGGGCAAGCCCTTGCCCAGTAGAATATCGAACTGCCGCAGCGGCGTAACTAGAAGTTGGTCGAATGTACCGGTCTCACGCTCACGCGCGACCGAAAGTCCTACCACCAGTAAGGTCACCACCTGCGTGAGCACGGCAACGATGCCGGGCACGATGAACCAGCGCGAACTGAGGGTGGGATTGTAGCGTGCACGCACATCGAGCACCGCCTGAGGCGCGGGGTTGCCATGCGCCGCGTCCCAGGCCAACGCGAACTCGCTCAGAATATTATTCGCGTAGCCGACGATCAGCAGCGCGGTGTTGGAGTTGCGACCGTCGACGATTATCTGTACCGGAGCCGGCACCTGTATCAGTAGATTCTGCGTGAAACGCGGATCGATGACCAGCACCATCTGCGCTTGCCGCGAGTCGATCAATTCGTTGATGCGCCGATCGCTATGCAGCATTGCCACAAGCTGGAAGGTCGGCGAGCCGGTGAACTGCGCCACAAGATCGCGGGATGTGGCGCTGCTATCCTGGTTATAGATGGCGATTGGAACGTGATTGAGATCAAAGGTGGCCGCATAGCCAAATACCATAAGCTGGATCAGCGGCGGGCCGATGAGAACCATGCGGCTCTTTTTGTCGCGCAGCACCGCTAGCAACTCCTTCACGATCAACGCGAGAACTTGCCGCCACATGTGTTTCAATCCAGCCGCTTGCGCGCGATTATCCGCGCCGCGCCAAGAAAGATCGCCGCCATCACGGCCAGCGCGGCAGCGTTGGGCAGAATTACTGACCACACGTTACCGGCGAGAAAAACAGATTGTAGAATTGAGACGAAATAGCGTGCGGCAACGATGTGCGTGATTATCTGCACCGCACGGGGCATGCTGTTTATGTCAAATACAAAGCCCGACAGAATGAAAGCTGGCAGGAAAGTGGTGATGATGGCGATCTGCCCCGCGACGAACTGATTGCGCGCAAAACTTGAGATCAGCAGTCCCATCCCCAGCGCCGCTAGCATGAATAAGGCCGATGCGCCCGTGAGCACCGCGAGCGAACCACGTAGTGGCACTTCGAATAGGAACACTGCGATCGCCACTGAAGCGGCCATGCCGCCCATGCCGAGCAGGAAATAAGGAATGAGCTTGGCTATCAGGATCTCGCGCATTGTTACCCGAGTAACCATAAGCGCTTCCATCGTTCCCCGCTCCCACTCGCGCGCGATCACCAACGCGGTGAGAAGGGCACCGGTTAAGGTCATGATCACCGCGATTAGGCCGGGCACCAAATAATTTCGGCTGCTCACCGCCGGGTTGAAGCGAACCTGCGGCTCTGCGGCGAGTGGCAGCGAGGAGGGCCGCCCATCCGCCCGTGCCTGTGCAACGAGCCAAGTGGCCCAAACCTGCTGCAGATAGCCTTCTATAATCCGGGCGTTGTTGGCATCGGCGCCATTAACGATCACGCCGATCGGCGAATTGCCACTCGATGACGCGCGGCGAGTGAAATTGCTTGGTAGCCAGATGATGCCCTGCACCTCTCGCGCCGCCATCGCCCGCTCGGCGGCCTGGATGCTGAGAAACCGGCGTGGGCGGAAGAAGGGCGAGTGCTCGAATTGACTGGTAAAGCTTGCGGTCAACGTGTCAGGGCGTTCCACCACCAGCGCCACCGGCACGTTGCGGGCATCCAGCGAAACCCCATCGCCGAAGATCAGGAGCAGCACGGCTGGAAGCACGAAGGCGATGGCCAGTGAGGACGGATCCCGCAGGATCTGCAGGAACTCCTTGCGCAATAGCCCGCGCAGGCGACGGAATGAGGCCGTGTTCATGCCGCCACCGCCGGCGCGACGTCCGACTCGATCACCGCGATGAACGCGTCTTCCATGGTCGGATCGGGCCGCGCCGAGGTGCGCGCGGCGCCTTTGATCGTTTCAGGCTCTCCGGTCGCTAGGATACGTCCCTGCGCCATGATCACCAGCCGATCGCAATACTCCGCTTCCTCCATGAAATGGGTTGTTACTAGGACTGTCACCCCTCCCTCCGACAGCGCGTTGATGCGTCGCCAGAACTCCCGCCGTGCCAGCGGATCGACACCAGAAGTCGGTTCATCCAGAAACAGGATGTCCGGTTCGTGCATGAGCGCGCAGGCAAGCGCGAGCCGCTGCTTGAAGCCAAGCGGCAGGTCGCGCGCGGTGGCATCGCGCATTTGACCGAGATCGAATTCGGACTCCGCCCAATCGATGCGCTCCCGTTGTCGTGCGCCTGAAAGGCGGTAGGCACTGCTGAAAAAACGCAGATTCTGCTGCACCGACAGGTCGCCATAGAGTGAAAACTTCTGCGCCATGTAGCCGATCCTGCCGCGCGCGGGCGCCGCGGCCCTACGCAGGTCAAAGCCGTCGACCTGCAATTTGCCCGCCGAAGGCGGCAAGAGGCCGCACAACATTCGGAACGTGGTGGACTTGCCGGCGCCGTTGGCGCCAAGCAGCCCAAAAATCTTGCCGCGCGCGACAGTAAAGCTCACGTCGTTCACCGCGACGAAATTGCCGAACCGGCGGGTGACGTGCTGCACCACGATCACATCCTCGGACACGGTCCTCGCGGTGGGCGCTGGCGGCGATGGCTCCAGAGGCGCGCGCGGCGCGGTAACGGAGACCCGCTCGCGCAGCCGGGCAACGAAACTATCTTCGAAGCGCGGCGGCGTCGTTGCCAGCGTGAGATCCGGAGCCTCAGCGACCAGTTTCGCCGGATCGGGTGGCGCGGCAGCCCCGGTCACCACCCGCACCCGACTGCCCTGAATCACTGCATCAATTATTCCAGGGGCGTGCGTCAGCTGCTCCTGGAGCCGTCGTCGTCCCAGCTTAGCTTTGGCGAAAAAGGTGCGCCCCGCCATCTCGGCGGTGAAAAGGCCGGGCGGGCCACTGCCAAGCAGCCGGCCTTCGTGGATCAGCAGCACTGCGTTGCAGCGCTCCGCCTCATCCAGATAAGCAGTACTGTACAGTACCGTCATATGCGCAGTACGGGTCAGGTGGTCGATGATCTCCCATAGCTCCCGCCGCGACACCGGATCCACGCCGACCGTCGGTTCGTCGAGCATCAGCAGCTCGGGCGGACGCACAAGGGTGCAAGCCAGACCAAGTTTCTGCTTCATCCCGCCCGACAACCGACCCGCCATACGTGCGGTGAACGGGCCAAGCCCTGTCATATGCAACAGCTCGCTATAGCTCGCTTTCCGTTCTGTCGGCGGCACGCCTTGCAGGTCGGCATAGAGGTCCAGATTCTCCTGCACGCTGAGATCTTCGTAGAGGCCGAAATGCTGCGGCATGTAGCCAAGCCGCGCTTGTACGGCGAGCGGATCGCGCGCGACATCGGTGCCCATTACTTCGATCTGCCCGCTATCGCCGCGCAGCAACCCAGCGATTAGCCGCATCAGAGTAGTTTTGCCGGCACCGTCCGGGCCGATCAACCCAGTAACAGCGCCGCGCGCTGCGCTTGCAGTGATTCCATCGAGCGCCTTAACCACGCGCTTGCCACTGCGAAAGCTGCGGCGAACCGCCTCAAGCCGTACCGCCGCTGGAGAATCGTCACTTTGCGGCATCACTTGCCCCGCATCCGGGCGGCTCCTTGCGGGGCGGCTGGCTCAGATCGATGTGCACGGTGGCCGGCATCCCCAATCTCAGCTCGCCCTGCGCATCGCAGACATAAACTCGCATTTGATAGACCAGCGCAGTGCGCAGTTCCGGCGTTTCTACCGTCTTTGGCGTGAACTCGGCGGTTGGAGAAACGAAGCCGATCCAGCCGTGATACACGCGCCCCGGATAGCTGTCGGTGCTGATGGCCGCGGTCAGGCCGAGCCGAGCGCGGCCGACTTCTCGTTCAGGAACATAGGTGCGCACCCAGAGCGGACTTTGAAGGGCGATGGTGAACACCGGCTTTGACGGGGAAGCCATGTCGCCCGGCTGCAGGATGCGGTTCTCGACCGTTCCATCGGAGGGCGCGTAGAGCCGGGTATCGTCAAATTCCCGCTGCGCCAGCGCCACCGCAGCGACCGCCGCGTCACAAGTGGCGCGCGCCGCCTCAAATTTCGCCTTGGCGTCGTCGCGTTCCTTAATCGATGCCGAATTTGTGGTAACCAAATCAGCGAGGCGTCGGTAGTTCGCCTCGTCGTTCACACAGGTCACCCGCGCCGCCTCCATTGTCGCTTTCGCCTGTGCGAGTGCGGCGGCATAGCGGGTATCGTCCAAGGTAGCGAGCAGTTCGCCCTGTTTCACCAGCGCGCCTTCTTGCACACGCATCGTGGCGATTTGGCCACTGCTCTGGAAGGCAAGCTGGACTTCGCGGATATCGACATTGCCGTACAGCGTCAGCATGTCCACCGCCTGCGGCCGGAGCCCGTACAGGTAGAATCCGCCGCCGCCGAGCGCGAGCACAGCCAGAAAAGCAAGAAGGATGCGGGCGCGTTTCGACAAGGCTAGCGTTGCTCCATTGTTTCGGTCTGTGTATATCGAAAACTCATAGTAGTCGACATGGTTTAATAAGGATGGCAATAAATACCGTGATCACAATTGCAGAGTGGCCTGGAAATCACCGACGAGTCGTGCTTCCAGGGATCGGGTATTAAAGATCAAAGACCCGCGCCGCTTCTCGCCGGATGTTCCCTTCAATGAAAAAAACTTCCGAACCGCCGCGTTAATCAAGTCTCCACCACGAACATCCCGGGCCGCCGGATTTCACTCCGCCACGCGCGACCGCACTATGCCGCCGCTCTAGTGGCCGACTATCGCGCCGCCGCGCACAATCGCTCAACCAGGCGCTGTCTGTCAGATTAAGCTCCGGCTAATACAAATAACTATTGGGTCGTCCCCTCCACAGCGAAGACTCGAAGTTTTCCAATCTTGTGAAAATCGTACATTTTCTTGAAAGCGGCCGACGCACGCCAAGCCTGCACTTTTTTCATGCTGTCGAACGCGATCACGACATATTGCCCCGGAGGCACCCCTTCGAGGGTAACGATCTTTCCACCATGGACGATGTAGCGGCCGCCAAATGGTTGAAATGTCGCCGGATCGAGTGAGGGATAATCGGTCTTCATATCTATTTCTCCATCAAATAGTGTAACGACGTAAACAGGCGGAGTAGCCTGGTCGTGGCAGCCTTGGGCATTGGGCACGCCGATCACTGTGCCCCGGGAAGAATAGCCTGGGACATTCTGCTGCGCGAAAGCTAGGACTGAACCGAACGCAGCGCCGAGAGCAAGCGCGGTGAAGCCTATCGTGAGGGTTTTGATGGTCATTCTAGTAATTTTCTCCTGGGTAATGGCCTGACGGCTTTTTTGTACCTGTTGTCCCTATCGCAAATTAGATCCGGACATACTGATGGTGGAGTCTATCAAGCATAGGCCATCCTTTGATACGCCCGTGGCGCTGAATGGCCCTTCCATTGAGCGCATCCTTCCCTAACGAGAGGTGCGTGCGCATCGCATTATAATAATCCAGGTAGCACGCAAGGATGTGGCGAAGGTGCTGCTCGCCTGTCACCACAATGTGGTCCAGGCATTCCCGCCGGATCGAGCCGATCAGCCGTTCGGCATCTCCGTTCTGCCACGGCGAGCGTGCAGATGTGGGATGATCGCGAATGCCAAGCGAGCGAACGCGGCGAACGAATATACTGCCGTAACAAGCATCCCAATCGCAGATCAGATAGCGCGGAACTTGCTCCCAGCCGCAGGCGGCCGTCAGCTGGTTGGCAATCCATTCCGCAGTGGGGTGAGCTGTCACGCCGCACCAAAGGATTTGCCGCCGGCCGTGGCCCATGATCAGCAGCCCATATAGCGGTCGAAAGGACGGGGTCGGAACGACAAACAGGTCCATCGCCGCAACACCGTCCGCATGATTGCGCAGGAAAGTCTTCCAGCCTTGCGACGGTGGCCCCCTTCTTCGCGCCATATACTTGGCAACGCTGGTCTGGCCAATGTCGATGCCGAGCTTGACCAGTTCGCCGTGTATGCGAGGTGCGCCCCACAACGGGTTGGCAACGCTCATCTCCCGGATCAACTGCCGGATCTTAGCCGGCACCCTGGGACGGCCCCAACAGGGCCTCGACTTCCAGCGCCGGTAACACCGGATACCTGCGCGATGCCACCGCACCACAGTATCAGGCCGAACGATGGCAAGCGCTTCGCGGGTCTTCGGA
>Ga0307444_1001333_pt1 | contig 10702 bp, 8 predicted proteins | sample SalMarSW160340MG_FD_202145 | JGI IMG/M metagenome (GOLD analysis project Ga0307444, IMG submission 202145) | Salt marsh sediment microbial communities from the Plum Island Ecosystem LTER, Massachusetts, United States - SW1603-40 | ecosystem: Environmental > Aquatic > Marine > Intertidal zone >... | reverse complement strand
TGACTCGAGGTTGGTCGCGATCCGCTCGCGCGCCACGAGGCTCTCGTCGAGCGTCAGGTCTCCGAACTCCTGTCGCAGGTTGGTCATGGCAAGCTGCACGATCGCGCGCTTCCAGTTGTCGATGTTGTAGAACGTCTTGCGGATCGACTCCTCGTCCGTAGCGGGACGCACCCACATCACGCCGTCCACGCGGATCTCGACATTGTCCTTTGTGATCACCGGCTGCGGCGGGATATCCATCGTGTGCTCGCGCACGTCACGTACTCGGATCAACTGCAGGAACGGCACCTGGAAACCGAGCCCGGGCATGACAAAGCCATCGTACTTGCCCAGCGTCTCCTGGATCCCCCTCTCATACGGCTTGAGTGTGTAGAGAAACCCGCGAATGATCCTCACTGCGCATCCCTCCTCCGCCAAATGGGCGCCCAACTATGTATGACCACGACCTGCATATACGACCTATCCTGTGGGCATCGCTCGCGCGTTGACTCGGTCGCCAGTACCGAGCGCTATCGCCCAGTCCTCCACGCTCCTAATGGCCACGACCAGCATCAAGGGCAACGGCACAGCGCGATGTAGCGTGATCTCGGGTCGCTCGATCCCCTTGACCGACAGTACACGACCATTCTCCCCATCCGTCAGTACGCAGCCGCTCGCTGGATCCGGGCCGCACGAGAAGCGATACCCCATACCATCGTAGAGGAGCTCGCTCCACATCTCGAGCAGCCGCCCCCGGTGCTGCAGCGCTGCCAGCGGCTGCTGGTTGCGAGCCAACACCGCCCGCAGCGTCCCACGCGGCCCCTCGATGTACGTGAGCATCCATTCTGCGTCCCTAGACTGCCACTCATACCCCCACCGACGCCTGTGCATCCGTGCCAGCATCAGCCCGTTACTGTCACGTACGTCGATCTCGGCTCCCACACCGAGCAGCCTCGCGACGCGATGGATTGCGATCGGGCTCTGCTCAGGCTCGACGAGAGGCCGGCGCAGGTGTATCTCCTCGGCCAGCGGCCACGGCCACGTCTGCCCAACTGGGATGACCAGGCGCTGGCCCAGCCAGGCCCAGTTCTCCCGCGTTGGCTGCGGCAGCTCGTTGCTCGGCTTGACGCCAGAGCGCAGCGCGCGCGGCCTCGTCAGGCGCACCTCCGCGCGGATGCACGTACGGTGGCCGACATCGCTCTCGATCCACAGCCGCCCACCAGCCATCAACAGCCGGTCGTGCATGCTGCTCAAGCCGAGACCGCGCCGCACCTGCTCGACGTCAAAGCCGATCCCATTGTCGTCGACCGCGAGGATCGCCTGCTCTGGGAGACAGCGCAGCGATACCTCGACGCGCGTTGCCCGCGCGTGACGGGCCACATTGTGCAGCGCCTCCTGTGCGACCCGGTACAATGCCTCTGCAACCGAGGGAGGCAAGAGCTGGTCGTTGCCCTGCACGTCCATGTAGACGAGGATATGCTCTCGTGCCCCAAACAGCAGCGTATAGTCATTCAGCGCAGCGGCCAGGCCCTGTTCCTGGAGCGGCGTCGGCCGGAGATCTGCCGCCAGGCGGGTCAGAGTCCGCTGCACCGTTCCCGACGTCTTTTCGACCTCGCGGGCCATTTCCAGCAGACCACTCTCCGCCTCCGTGCCCGTTTCCATTCGTGCACAGAGCGCGCTCGCAGTCATCGACAGGCTGAACAAGTGCTGCTTGACACCGTCGTGCAGCTCGCGGGCAAGGCGTTCCCGCTCCTCGTCCACGGCCAATGCACGGATCTGGTCGATCTGCCGTGTGCTTTGCTCGCGCAGCTTGGCCAGATCCTGCTCATCCTGCTGCAAGTGCTCGACCAGGATGTCGAGTTGATCGGCCAACACACCCAGGCGGTCGCTGCCGCGATCGCCGATCCGCAGCGCGAGCGTCCCGCGCAGCCAGCCCTGCACCACCTCGAGCGTGCGCCACAGGCGACGTTCCATGCCCCACCACATCCATAGGCAGAGCCCGAGCGTCGCACAGAGCGCGACACCACTGCCGAGGATCAAGTACCACCATAGCGCCGTAAGCCCGGGCCTCAAGAGATCGACGGTCGCCAGCGCCAGCTCGGCCGCAACCACAGCGCAGAACACGATAAGCGCCTGAAGAAAGAGACGTGTACGCTCGGTACGCACGGTAGATTGATCAGCTACCTCCTGCATAGCAGTGCTCCTGTATCGTCGAGTCTGCTACCATTGTACCAACGCCCGACGCCCTTGACATCTGGCGCAGGGACAGGTTCAGCATTGTCCCTAGGTACAATCTCTCCTTGCCACCGTGCGGCTCGTGCTCCCACATCGCAGTATAGCACCAGCTCGCTCACGCCACAAGCGCCGAACACGTGACGATCGTCATATCGTGCGCGCAGGCCGTGCTGTGCTGTAGTGACGATCGGGACTGGATCGTGGCGGAACCTGTCGCTATAATGGTTTGACTCAAATCATGCTGCCCAGGCATGGTGTGAATTCACGGTATCCAGGTCGGACTGACAGGAGCAACTTTGTTGAGATCAAGCCGTTCCAAGAGGCATATCATCTGGATTGTGGTCGCTGTCCTGGCCCTCGCCACGCTCGTCACGACGGGTGGGCTCGTGGCCCGGCAGCGCGCTCGTACCGATCCCCAATTGGCGAACAGTGACCTGGCCACCGCATTCATCGGCGAACTGTCAGCCGAAGCCAGCGCGAGCGGCCAACTGCTTCCCAGGCGAGAGGCCGCTCTCTCCTTCTCCTCCCCGGGTAAAGTGGAACAAGTGGATGTCCAGGTTGGTGACACGGTAGAAGCGGGCACGGCCCTGGCGCACCTCGAGCGCGCTGCGCTCGAGCGAGCCCTGAGCAACGCTCAGCAAACGCTTGCCATCCGCGAGGCCAATCTGCGCGAACTGCAGGCGGGCCCAAGCGATGAGGACGTTGCCGCAGCCAAGGCCGCTGTAGACAGCGCTCGGACACAGCTAGAAGACCTGCAGGCTGGCGCTTCGAAAGAGGACTTGACCGCTGCCCAGGCGGCGGTTACCAGCGCACAGGCGCAGCTCGACGACATGCTGGCCGGTCCGAGCCCGGAAGAGTTGGCCCGCGCCAAGACCGCCCTGGTCGGCGCACAGGCATCGCTCCAGGTCGAAAAGAAACGCCTCGCCGCTCAAGATGCGCAGATCACGGTTGCTCGCCAACAGCTTGACGTCGCGACCATCCAGCTTGAAGACGCCCGCTACTTCTACGAAGCGCTCAAGAACGACTGGCAGCACAAAGACTATGCCGACTATTCCCCCGAAGCGCAGGCATACAAGGATGCCCAGGCAGCCTACGATGTCGCCCTTGCGCGCTACAACCTGAGCTTGGCCAACATCAACGATACCGCCTACCGCAACGCCCAGGCACAGGCCGCCCAGGCGCAGGTGAACCTCGATGCGCTCACCCAGCCCAAGACAGTGGAGATCGCCGCCGCGCGCGAGCAGCTGGCCCAGGCTCAGCTGGCATTGGCCCAGCTCACCGAGGACAAGACAGCCCAGATAGCCAGTGCACGCAGCCAGCTTGCGCAGGCGGAAGCGAACCTTTCCGACCTGCTACAGGGTCCGGCCACAGAGCAGGTCGCCATCGCCGAAGCTCAAGTAGAGCAGGCTCGCATCTCTGTGGCCGACGCGCAGGCGCGACTGGACGACGCGACGCTCGTCGCGCCCTTCAGTGGTGTGGTGACGGGGGTAGACGTGGCGGTGGGCGAATGGGCAACGGGCCTTGCGGTCGAGCTGGTCGATACCAGCAGCCTGGAGGTCGTGCTCGACGTCGACGAGGTCGACATCGGCCAGGTAGCCGTTGGCACGGAGACGCTCGTCTCCCTAGAGCCGTGGCCCGACACGCAGTTCCAGGGCGAGGTCGTCGCCGTCGCGCCCCGAGGCAGCGCCGGGAGTGAGGTCGTGACCTACCAGGTGCACATTCGCCTCTCGCCGGGCGACCTGCCCGTGCGCACCGGCATGACGGCGAACGCCCAGCTCATCACGGCACAGCACGACCAGGTGCTCCTGGTACCCAACCGGGCCATCACGGCGGATCGCCAGGCCGGCAAGTACTATGTCTATCGCGTGGACGGCGATGCTGTGACCAAGGTGGAGGTTACAATTGGGCTGCGCGATGACAGCTATACCGAGATCAGGAGTGGCCTGAGCGAGGGCGACAAGGTGGCGCTGAACTATGAAGAGAGCAGTTTCCCCTTTGGTCCATAGGCAGCCCAGCTTTGGTCCCTTGATTCGAGTGGGAGAGACAATCGTGAAGCGAACGATCAATGCAAGTCGTGCCCTACAGCTCACGCTGGCGCTCGTACTGCTTGCCAGCCTAGGCCTGGTAGGCTGTGCCAGCCTGCGACAGCGTGCCCAGGCAGCGGGTGAAGTGAATGCGGAGGATGTCGCAACTGCTTTCATCGGCGATCTATCTGCCAGTGCGAGCGCAAGCGGCCAGCTACTGCCGCAGAGAGAGACAGAGTTGGCGCTGTCGCGGCCCGGGCGGGTCGACCACGTGTATGTCGATCTGGGTGACGTGGTAGCCAAGGGACAGGTGCTGCTCAAGCTGGACACCGGTGACCTGGAACGAGCAGTGCAGTCAGCCGAGCAGAGCCTGCGGATCCAGGAGGCCAACCTGGCCGCGCTGACCAAGGCCGCGAACCCCGACGACCTGGCTGCGGCGCGTGCAGCCGTCGACGGCGCACAGGCGCAACTGGATGACCTGCTTGCCGGCCCTACCGATCAGCAGTTAGCCCAGGCTAAGGCGTCGCTCGACGCGGCACAGGCCAGGCTAGACGATCTGGTCGCCGGCCCGACCGCAGACGAGCTGGCTCAGGCCCGTACGGCACTCGACAGCGCCAAGGCAGCCCTGCAAGCGGCCAAGGCGCGTTACGATGCCCTCGACGATCAACTGATCGTTGCCCAGAGCGACATCGACAGCGCAGAGCAAGCCATTGCCCGCGCGCGCGACGCATATGACCAGGTGATCTGGAACAGCAAGGATCCGATGGTCGCCCAGAGCTGGGGGCCGCACACGCCTCAGGCGGGTGCCGTGCGCCGCGCAGAGGTCAGCCGCGACGTGGCCGTAGCCAACAAGACGCTGACCGAGATCAACGCGAACGATGCCTCTGTCCGCGCGGCAGAGGCGCAGGTGGCGCAGGCAGAGGCAGGGCTTGCTGCGCTGACGGACGAGCGAACAGCCCAGGTCGCCGCGTACCAGGCACAGGTGGCCCAGGCGAAGGCGAACCTGGCAGCACTGACCAATGAGAACGATGTGGCGATCGCTGCCGCTCGCGCGCAGCTTGCCCAGGCGCAAGCCAGCCTGGCGCGGCTGGTCGAGGGGCCATCGGAGGCGCAGCTCGCTACTGCGCAGGCGCAGGTTGAGCAGGCGCGCATCGCGCTGCAGGAGGCGACGGACAAGCTGCAGGCCGCGACGCTTGTCGCGCCCTTTGCCGGGACCGTGACGGCGCTCTATACCGCTGAGGGCGAGTATGCCAGCGGACCGGTTGCAGAGCTGGTGGATACGACGAGCCTTCGCGTTGTGCTCGACGTCGACGAGGTCGATATCGGATCGATCCGCATCGGCGAGCCCAGCGTGGTCTCACTCGAGTCCTGGCCCGACCGCAGCCTGACCGCAGAGGTAGCCGCGATCGCGCCCAAGGCGCAGAGCAGGAACGGCATCGTCACCTATGAAGTCCAGTTGAGCTTTGACCCCGAGGAGCTGCCGGTACTGACAGGCATGACCGCGAACGCCGACCTGACCACTGCACAGCACAAGGGCGTTCTGCTGGTACCGAACCGCGCCATCACCGCCGATCGTCAGGCAGGCCGATACTATGTCAACAAGGTTGTGGATGGGCAGCTCGTCGAGGCCGAGGTCACCATCGGGCTGCGCGACGATGTCTTTACCGAGATCACGTCGGGGCTGAGTACGGGAGATCAGGTCTACACAGGAACCATAGAGGCAGGGATCGACTTTCGATCCGGCCCGCCATCCGGCGCACAGGAGCTACGCAGCCGATGATCAAGCTAGAGGGAATCACCAAGGAATACCATATGGGCACGCAGACGGTCAACGCCCTGTGCGGCGTCGACTTGATGGTCGAGGATGGCGAGTTTCTGGCCATTATGGGCCCTTCCGGTTCCGGCAAGAGCACGATGATGAACATGATTGGCTGCCTGGACCAGCCCACGAGCGGCAAGTACGAGCTGGACGGCATCGACGTAAGCGAGATGACCGACGACGAGCTGGCACGCATACGTAACAAGCGGATCGGCTTTGTCTTCCAGCAGTTCAACCTGCTGCCGCGCACGCCGGCGGTGAAGCAGGTCGAGCTGCCGCTGATGTACGCCGGACACAGCCGGCACGAACGCCGCAAGCGCGCCGAGGAAGCGCTGCGCGCCGTGGGACTCGGTGACCGCATGGACCATCGCCCGGACGAGCTGTCAGGTGGGCAGCAGCAGCGCGTGGCCATCGCCCGCGCCTTAGTGGCAGAGCCCACGATCATCCTCGCGGACGAGCCTACCGGCAACCTGGACACCGCCTCCGGTGAAGAGATCCTCGACCTCTTTGAGGACCTCAACCAGCGCGGGATCACGGTCGTCTTTGTCACGCACGACCCGGAGGTGTCCGCCCGGGCGCGACGCGTGGTCTGGCTAAGGGACGGGCTGATCGTCAGCGACTCGGACAATGGACACGAGCCGGCGCCAGCGCTCACTGCCGTGGGCGCGGCCGAGCCATCGTTACAGAAATGAGCAAGTCACATGGACCTTCTTGAGGGCTTCCGCAGCGCCATAGACAGCCTGGCGACCAACAAGATGCGCGCCATCCTGACCACGCTCGGGATCATCATCGGCGTCTCTGCCGTGATCACGCTGCTTGCCGTGGGCAACGGCGTGAGCGAGGCCATCCAGGGCGAGATCCGGAGCATTGGCTCCAACTTGGTCACGATCATCACCGACTATGACAACAGCGATGGCTACCCGGCCCTCAGCATGGGCGATGTGGCTGCCATCGAAGATCCTTACTATGTGCCCCTGATCCGGCGCGTGGCTGCGGAGGTGCAGGGGACACAGCAGGTGCTGCGTGGAGCGCGCGAGACCCGCGTCACCGTCTCCGGCGTCAGCGCCAGCTACTTTAGCGTGCGCAACCTCGTCGTGGAGGAGGGCGATGAACTGACGGCGAGCGACGCGAACGGCAGTGCGCGCGTGGCGGTGCTGGGATACGGTACGGCCCAGGAGCTGTTCGATGACGGGACCTACCCGATTGGGCAGTCCATCAAGATCAGCGGTGTGCAGTACAAGGTCGTCGGCGTGCTCAAGGAAAAGGGTGGCGTCGGCCCAATGAGCCAGGACGACCAGGTATACGTCCCTCTCTCGACAGCACAGAGCCGGCTGTACACCCGCCGCACGCGCTCTGGCGAGCACAAGGTCGACATCGTATACGCCGAGGCGGTCAGCCAGGCTCAGATCGACGAGGCGACGCAGCAGGTCAAGGACCTCCTCCGTGAGCGCCATGGGATCGCCTACCTCGCGGACGATGATTTCACGGTGATCAGCCAGACGCAGATCCTGGACGCGTTCGGCGTGATCATGACCAGCGTGAACCTCTTTCTCGGAGCCATCGCCGGTATCTCGCTCCTGGTCGGTGGCATCGGGATCATGAACATCATGCTCGTCAGCGTGACCGAGCGGACGCGCGAGATCGGGATCCGCAAGGCTGTTGGCGCGCTCCGGCGCGACATCCTGATCCAGTTCCTGATCGAATCACTGCTGCTCAGCGTCTTGGGGGGGATGATCGGCATTGCCCTCGGGTTCACTGCAGCAAAGGTGATCGGCAACCTGTCCGCCGATCTGACGCCTGTCGTGGATCTGGGGACTGTGGCGATGTCGTTCAGCTTTGCAGCTGCCGTCGGGCTCATCTTTGGCATCTACCCCGCGTGGCGCGCGGCAAGGCTGCGCCCCATCGAGGCACTGCGCTACGAGTAGCACGCTCCGCAGGAGCGAAGCGAAGCAATCTCCAGGTAGCATCCGTGGGGATCGCGCGGGTGCTGCGTAACCCGCATTCTGCTGGAAAAGGGAGAGGATATGTGGTATGATTAGGCTGATTGTGACAGCCGACGACGAGCTGTACAATCGCCTGTCCCACGGAGGCCGCGATCTGGAGGAAACGTTCCGGCGTGCCTCGAATGTGCTGGATGGGCACCGTATGGCGATGACAGAGCCGGTCAGCGCGATCGTTGTCGATCTGACCCTCCATGCGGCTGATACGCTGGTCGAGACGCTCCGCAGCCGGCCGTCGACAGCCCACATTCCGCTTTACGTCATCGAATCGGGAAGGCGGCTTCCTTTTGAGCTGCGACGCCTATGTACGGATGTACTGGAGAGTGATACGTTGTGACCAACATTGTGCGAAACACAGTCCGCGTCTTGCGCGGCGTGATCATCTTTCGCCTGTTACTCATTGCGATCGGCATCGCCCTCTACTTGACCCATCGCTCACTGGTACCGGCTACCGTTCAGCCTGAGCAGCCCCTTCACTTCCTGCTCCTGCTTCCGAGCGTGTTCAGCACGCTGTACTTGCTCGTACCGGGCCTGGAGCGCCCACTCGGGCGGTTCTACCTGCCGCTCGCCCTCGTCGCGACGATCATCGATTTCAGCCTGCAGTATGGGATGGCCTATCTGCAGCCAGAAAGCGTGGGGCACGTCACGGTCCTTCTCCCCACCGGGCAGGCAGTACGCTTTTTCTGGGCCTCCACTGAGGTCATCCTGCTGGTCCTGCTGCCTTGCACGCTGGCTGGCGCTGCATACGGCCTGCGCAGTGCCGTGGCCGCCTCCTCCCTGGCAACGGGCGTGCACCTCGCCCTCGGCGCCGCGATCTGGCGTGCCGGTGTGCCGCTGGAGGGATTCCTGCTGCTCCTGCCCCTGCGCGTTGCGATCCTCTATGCCTTCCCGGCCATCGCCGGTTCGATGGCGGACACCTGGCGGCGAGAGCACGAGGCTCTGCAGCACGCGAACCGCGCCCTGCGCGGCTATGCGGCGACCGCCGAGCACCTCGCCACCTCACGCGAGCGGGTCCGCCTGGCGCGCGCTATGCACGACACATTGTCTCACTCGCTGGCGGGGCTCACCGTACAGCTCGAGGCTCTCGATGCGCTGCAAGAGACCAGACCGGAAGCAGCGCGCACTCAGTTGGCCAAAATCCGCGAACACGCGCGTCTCGGTCTCAAAGAAGCCCGGGAAGCCATCTTCGACCTTCGTTCGTCACCGGTTGAGGAGTTCGGCTTGCCGGTCGCGATCGAACAGCTCGCGGACAAGTTTCGTGACCAGAGCGGCATCCAGACGACGGTCGAGTTGGAGGGCGAGCCATTCCCCCTGCTGCCTGTGCAGGCCAACGCCCTCTACCGTATCCTTGAGGAAGCACTGGACAATGTGGAGCGACACGCTCAAGCCAATCAGGTCTCAGTGGCTCTGCATTACAACCACGGCGTGGCCCTGCAAGTGCAAGACGACGGCGTGGGTTTTGAGCCTGGTGGCGTGGAGGAAAGACGGTATGGCCTGCTCGGTGTTCGGGAGCGGGCCGCGTTGGTCGAAGGGACCGTCTCTGTCGAATCGGCGCCGAGGCAGGGAACCGATCTGACAGTGACCATCGCCGAACCGTGGAGGGAATAGTGACATGCCCGTTCGCGCCCTCGTGGTGGATGACCAGGCCCTGATCCGCGAAGGGCTAGCGATCATCCTCGATGCCCAGCCCGACATAGAGGTTGTGGGACAGGCAGCCGACGGGCGCGAGGCGATCGCGCTGGCAAGTCGCCTGCAGCCCGACGTCGTGCTGATGGACATCCGGATGCCGCGTCTGGATGGTCTCGCTGCCACGCGCGGGATCAAGCGCCGCTATCCTTCCATCCAGATCCTGATCCTAACCACGTACAGCGAAGACGAGCTCATCTTTGAGGGGATCCGTGCGGGCGCGTCCGGCTACCTGCTCAAGGATATCACGCGCGAGCAGCTGGCAGATGCCGTGCGCGGCGCGGCGCGCGGCGAAGCGCAGATCGATCGCGCCGTTGCTTCCCAGGTCCTGGTCGAGTTCCAGCGTATGGCCGACGTCCTCTCACGGCGTGGCTCGCCCCCCTCGAGGGGCATCCAAGTCGCAGCGGAACGAGAGCGCGAGGAGCTGCCAGAGGTCGAGGACCTGACGCCGCGCGAAGAGACGATCCTCAGACTGCTCACCGAAGGGCTGACCAACGCCGGGATCGCCGATCGCCTTCATCTCAGCGAAGGCACAGTCAAGAACTATGTGAGCCAGATCCTGTCCAAGCTGCAGGCCAACGACCGGACGCATGCCGTGGTCCTCGCCATCCGGCGAGGCTTGCTCGACGTCGGATAGCCAGGATGCCGGGCCTCTTGTCCACGTAGGACCAGCCTCCCGAGGCTCCGCTACCCCTACCTGTCTGCCAGGCGGTTACGATAGAGCTCCGGGTCGACTATCTCGACCATCGCTGCCACGTCGAGCCCCCCACCCAGGAAATGGTTGAGCCGTTCCGCCTGCGTCCGTGGATCGGCCAACACATCATTGTAGCTGACGTACAACACGCCCATGTTGGGCTGCCTCTCCAGCCAAGCGGTCACTTTGGCCAGGTGCTGCGCAAACAGACGTGCCATCGTCACGTCGTCCACTTCACCACGAGACTCGCCGAGATGCTCGAGCA
>Ga0307444_1001330_pt1:0-5000 | contig 10741 bp, 5 predicted proteins | sample SalMarSW160340MG_FD_202145 | JGI IMG/M metagenome (GOLD analysis project Ga0307444, IMG submission 202145) | Salt marsh sediment microbial communities from the Plum Island Ecosystem LTER, Massachusetts, United States - SW1603-40 | ecosystem: Environmental > Aquatic > Marine > Intertidal... | reverse complement strand
CATTATCTTCAACCAGACGAATGATGGGCCTTGTGCTGGTTGGTTGGCGTAAAATATCTATCTGCTTTTCAGGTAAATTTTTTATTGTTAATGATTGAAACATGCATCGAATACCTTATGTATCAAGCCACATTTTTTTCTGCCATAGTACAATATTTTTTGACAATTTGATAGTAAGTAAAGGTGACAAGAAATGACCAATATTTCTCTCTAAGGGCGATGACAAAAAAGGACTCAATCAAGAGATGTAGCTTTTTTTATTTTTGGTTGTATTGGCTGATTGAAACTGTCTCTTCGGGCAATAAATACCACCCATACTATTATATTACCCCATCATGAGAATATCGAACGTTTTTGCTTGACAGGGATTCATGATTCAATTAGATTTTCACTCTCTAAATTTTTATTTCTTTCCAGTAGTTTACAATGGTTTGATCGTATCTGAAACCAAAAACAATACGAGGAGGGATGATTAAGAAAAGGATTATTTTTTTGTTGACAAGATAAAAGAAAAATAATAGTTACGTTACAGCTAAAATGTAATCACATATTCCTCTTCAATAAGGAGTAACCTTAACTTCCCAATAGCGTAAAGAAATAAATATGTTATCCGTCTTTTGTGTGGAGAGTAAACGTTTACCATCTCCTAATTAGACCAATAAAAAAATATAGTTTTTATAGACTTTCAAAAAAGGAGGTAAAAAAAGTGGCATTTGAGATTCCCAAAATAAATTATACGGGTAAAGTAAAAGAAATAACTATAGGTGCTGGTAATAAAACAGCTACGGTCGGCGGTAGAGACTGCTATCCCTTTCATCTCTTTGAGGGGAATATGCCCAACAAACCCATTATTGCCATGGAGATATGGGATATGGAGCCAGAGGGCTGGCCAGAAGCTGCCGTTGAGCCATTTAAGGATGTCATTTCCGACCCCCCTGCATGGGCCAAGAAGTGTGTCGAGGAATATGGGGCGAAGATAATCGTTGTCCAGCTAAAAAGTACAGACCCAAATGATAAAGATAGGCCGGTTGATGAGGCAGCAGATATGGCCAAAAAGATTGTTGATGCAGTGCCAGTGCCAGTTGTCTTTTGGGGAACTGCTGTTAATGAAAAGGATGAACAGGTTCTTAAGAAGATAGCAGAGGTCTGTGAGGGAGAAAACCTCAGCCTGTCGCCTGTTGAGGAACCTATCCACAAGGGTGTAGGTGCCAGCGCCCTTGGATATAGACACACGGTGGTAGCCTCGACACCAATTGATATTAATCTTGCAAAACAGCTCAACATCTTACTTGGCAATCTGGGTGTACCTGACAGTCAACTGCTTAATGATCCTACTACAGGCGGACTTGGCTATGGTATCGAGTATGCCTATTCTGTCTCAGAGAGAATCTGTCAGGCAGGCCTGACCCAGGAGGATGAAAAACTTCAAATCCCCATGATCAATAACCTTGGAAATGAGATCTGGAAATGTAAAGAGGCAGGCCAACCAGAAGAAGAAGTGCCTACTATGGGTGAACCTGGTAAAAGGGCTATTCTGATGGAGGCTGTAGGTGCAGTGTGCTATCTACTCGCAGGATCAGATATCCTCATTATGAGGCATCCTGAATCGATAAAGCTGGCACAAGAGATGATAGATGATTTTATGGCAGAAAATTAATAGTTTCATTAATATTAAATAAATAGATCAAGAAGGTCTAATATTCATCCTAAGGAGGAAGTCACGATGGCAGAAGAAGAAAAAGAAGTAAAACAAGAAGTTGAAAAAAAGAAAAAGAAGACCGGACCAAAGAGTATAGATCCGGCAACCTTACAGATGATTGCCCGTGCTGAGGAGCTCGAGATTGAGACAATCTTTGATAGGGCAGAAAAGATGAAACCCTGCCCTATAGGCAGTGGGGGAACGTGTTGCAAAAACTGCGGACAAGGACCCTGTCGTCTGCCACTTCCCAAGGCTGGAATTGAAGGAGAAGACGAACGAAAAGGTCTTTGCGGTGCTACAGCAAATACTATTGCAGCCCGAAACTTTATCCGAATGATAGCTGGCGGTGCAGCAGCCCATTCAGATCATGGCAGGGGTGTTGCAGAAACCTTTATCGCAGCTGCAAAGAAAGAGACAAAGGATTATGTAATCAAAGATACCAAGAAGTTGCTGGAGATTGCCCCTGACTTTGGGGTAGCACTGACCACAGGTACTGGGGAAAAGGAAAAACCACGGAAAATAGATGACATTGCTGTTGAGCTTGGAGAGAAGGCCCTTGCTCAGTGGGGTCAGCAAGAAGGTGAGCTTCTGACTGCCCAAAGAGCACCAGAGAAGAGAGTAGAACTATGGAGAGAGAGGGGTGTCGTCCCTCGTGGTATTGATCGAGAGATCGTTGAGATCATGCACCGAACCCATATTGGTGTTGACCAGGATTACAAAAACCTCATGTTTCAAGGTACCAGGGCAGCTATTGCTGATGGTTGGGGTGGTTCCATGATTGCTACTGACCTTCAGGATATCCTATTCGGTACCCCCTATCCCATAAAGAGTCAGGCCAACCTGGGTGTGCTGAAAGAGGATATGGTCAATCTTATCATCCATGGTCATGAGCCGCTTCTCTCTGAGATGATTGTTGTTGCAGCGGAGCTGCCAGAAATGGTTGAGCTGGCTAAGAAGGTTGGTGCAAATGGTATCCAGCTCTCTGGTATCTGCTGTACGGCCAATGAAATAGTTCAGAGACACGGTGTTCCTTTAGCAGGCACCTTTCTCATGCAGGAGCTGGCCATTATTACCGGAGCAGTTGAGGCCATGGTAGTTGATATCCAGTGCATTATGGAAAGTGTGGCCAATGTAGCTGCCTGTTTTCATACAAAACTGATCACAACCATGCCGATTGCCAAGATGGAAGAGAAGAACACTATCCATATGGAATTCCATGAAGAAGATGCCCTGAAAACCGCTAAGGAAATTGTAAAGACTGCAATCGAGAATTTTCCTAAAAGAAAGGTTGGGGTCATGATTCCGGATGAAAAATCGGACCTTATTGCTGGATTCTCCTACGAGGCAATCAATTATCACCTTGGAGGATCATTCAGGGGCTCTTATACGCCTCTCAATCAGAATATTATCAATGGGAGAATACGAGGTATAGGTGGAGTGGTTGGCTGTAACAATGCCAGAACCATTCACAACAACGATCATATTACAGTGATCAAGGAGTTGATCAAAAACGATGTAATAGTTCTCACCACTGGATGTAATGCCATTGCAGCAGGCATGGCAGGACTTTTAACACCTGAGTCAGCCAAGGTATTTTGTGGCCCTGGGTTGGCAGAAGTATGTGAGACTGTGGGAATTCCTCCAGTACTTCATATGGGTTCCTGTGTTGACAACAGCAGGATTCTGATGGCAGCAACCGAGGTAGTCAAGGCAGGAGGACTGGGAGATGACATAAGTGAACTGCCTGCAGCCGGATCAGCCCCTGAGTGGATGAGCGAAAAGGCAATCAGTATAGGCCACTATTTTGTCGCCTCAGGTGTGTATACTGTATTTGGCGTAACCTTTCCTACAAGTGGGGCACCTGTTTTTCAGGATTATCTCTTTAAGGAATTTGAAGAGATGTACGGTGGAATGTGGGATTTTGAGGCAGACCCAACACTGCATGCCCAGAAGATGATTGCACATATTGACAAGAAGCGGAAGGCCCTCGGTATCGACAAGGCAAGAGAGAGGGTTCTCTTTGATATGGCTGCACGACGTGATTTAGAGGCAGCGTAAAGGATATAACGAAATCGAATCGTAGAATCCCTTAAGAATAAGGAGGAGAAAGATATGTCAAAATTAGTAGCATTTGCTGCCATACAAGGTGGCTACAATATAGTTTCCAAGGCAGAAGGAAAATTAAAGGAGGCAATAGATAAATATGGCGCTAAACAGGAGATAGGATTTCCAAACACGGCATACTATCTTCCTATTATCTATTCTTTGCTGGGGATGAAGGTTGAAACCCTGGCCGATGCAGAGCCGGTTATGAAACGTTGCAGAGAATTACTCCCACCTCATGTCAAAAAAGACTGCAATATTCCTTACTTAGGTCCACTTCTGGATGCCGGAATGGCCGCTCTTTTTGCTGAAGAGATAGTTGAGGCCATTCGCTATGTGGAAGAACCTGATTTCTATCAACCTTCGGTGGAGGACCCGGACCTCGACAACGGTAAGCTCTGGTTGGGTGCGGCTGATGATACAATTATGAGAAAAAGGGGAGTTGAGTTTGTGGATGGTACTGCCCCGGGTTTTGCAGCCATTGTTGGCGCTGCCCCCAATGCTGAAATAGCAAAAAATATCGTTGAGGAATATCAGAGGAAAAATCTTTACATATTTTTGGCTGCGAATCAGAATGGAACCTGTGTTGCTGAGCAATTAATTGAGGCAGGTGTCCAGATTGGCTGGGGTACTCGTATTGTTCCTTTCGGTCCTGATATCTCAGCAGCGGTATTTGCCCTTGGATTTGCCAATAGGGCAGGGCTCTCCTTTGGTGGAATCGAACCGGGGGATTATAAGAAGATGCTCAAGTACCAAAAGGATAGGATCTTTGCCTTTGTCAATGCATTGGGTGATGTCAACGCAGAGTGGGCTGCCAATGCAGCAGGTGCCATAAACTGGGGTTTCCCGACTATTGCCGATACTGATATACCTGAGGTACTCCCCTGGGGGGTGTGTACCTATGAGCATGTTGTGCCAGAGGTACCTCATGATCAGATTGCTGCAAAATCTATTGAGGTTCGGGGGCTGAAGGTAACAGTTACAGAGATAGATATCCCTCTTACCTATGGTCCTGCCTTTGAGGGTGAGCGGGTACGAAAGGATGATCTCTATCTGGAGATGGGCGGTGGTAAAACCCAGATGACAGAGCTTGTCCGTATTGCCGATATGAACGCCATAGATGACGGAAAAGTCATCGTTAAAGGCCCTGATGTGGGTGATATAAAGAAGGGTGGCACACTCCCCCTGGGTATCTTTG
>Ga0307444_1001328_pt1 | contig 10758 bp, 10 predicted proteins | sample SalMarSW160340MG_FD_202145 | JGI IMG/M metagenome (GOLD analysis project Ga0307444, IMG submission 202145) | Salt marsh sediment microbial communities from the Plum Island Ecosystem LTER, Massachusetts, United States - SW1603-40 | ecosystem: Environmental > Aquatic > Marine > Intertidal zone >... | reverse complement strand
CGTCGTTGGCCAGCACGAGCTGCGCCCCCTCCGGGCCGTCGCCGCGCTCGTAGCGCAGGACGGTGAGCGCGGCGCGATCGACGATGAAGCGGCGCCGGTAGTCGCGAATCGGCGAGCCCAGGGCGACGGAGATCAGAATCCGGCCCAGCGTGCCGTGGGCCGCGACCAGCACGCGGCGCTCGCCCTCCTTCTCCGCCCGCTGCTCCGAAACCGGTTCGCGCGAGCCGCCAGGATCCGGGGGCCGGTGGGGCGGCTCAGCAGCTGCTTCGGCCGCCTCGCCCGACTGCCCGCCCAGCTCGGCCGCCAGCAGATCGGCCAGGAAGTCGCGGGCCCGAGCGGCCACGTCGTTGCCGCATTCGCCGCCGGGAGCGTGGGTGGCGGACGGGTCGGCCTCCCAGCGGGCGCGTGACTCAGGATCGCGGGCCTCGATCTCCTTATGGGTCAGTCCCTCCCAGCTGCCGTAGTGCTGCTCGCGCAGCCGCTCGTCGATCTCGATCGGCCGGCCGCGGGCGATCACCTGGGCCGTCTGGAACGCCCGGGCCATCGGGCTGGAGATGATGCGATCGATTCGGACGCCGTCCAGCCTCCTCGCCAGGGCTTCAGCCTCCTGGCGGCCTGCGTCGTCCAGCGGCACGTCCAGCTGCCCGCCCAGCATCACGCTCGGCTCGGCGGCGTGGCCGTGGCGGGTCAGCAGCAGGTTCAGCATGGCGTGAGTCTAGGCCGCTTCGCCGGGGATCGCGGGTGCGACAATCGATGCGCGTCCGATACCGTGACTCTCTGGCGTCCAGTCGGCCCGAAGGAGCTGGCCCTCATCGAAGCTTCCGGCTGGCGCGCCTTCCCACCTCGCCTGCCCGAACAGCCGATCTTCTACCCGGTCCTGAACGAGGAGTACGCAACCCAGATCGCTCGCGACTGGAACGCGGCATCGCCAGATACGGGCTACCGCGGATACGTCACTCGATTCGAGGTCCAGGCCGGCTACCTGGTCGCCCACGAGGTCCACACCGTCGGAGCTTCCTGGCATCGCGAGTACTGGATCCCTGCCCAGGAGCTCGACGCCTTCAATGCCGCGATCGTGGGGCGAATAGAAGTCGTAGCCGAGTTCCTGGGTTCGCCGCCCGCATCGAACACGAACCCTGGCGTGACCTAGAACAAGCCGACGATGTTGCCGTCGGCGTCGATGTCGATCGACTCGCCGGCGGGGTGCGAGGGCAGGCCCGGCATGGTGCGCATCTCGCCCAGAAGAGGCGTGACAAAACCGGCCCCGGCCGAGAGACGGACCTCGCGGATGGGGACGCGGAAGCCGGTCGGGCGGCCCTTGAGGCTCGGGTCGTGGCTGAGCGAGAGGTGCGTCTTGGCCATGCAGACCGGCAGGTTGCCGTAGCCCAGGTCCTCGTAGAGCTTGAGGGCCCTGGTCGTTGCCGGCAGCTCGTCCACGCCGCGGGCGCCGTAGATGCGGACCGCGACCGCCTCGATCTTCTCCCGCAACGGGATGTCGTCCGGGTAGAGGAGCTGGAAGTCCGGTGCCCCTTCCGCTGCCGCGTCCCAGACGGCGCGGGCCAGGTCCTCGGCCCCGGCGCCGCCCTCGCCGAAGTGGCGGCTGACGACGACGTCGCGCGCCCCGGCGGCCAGAGCCACTTCCCGGATGGCGGCCACCTCTCCATCCGTGTCGCCGGGGTAGTGGTTGACGGCCACGACCACCGGCACGTTGAAGAGGCGCACGTTCTCGATCTGGGCCGCAAGGTTGGCCGAGCCCTTGCGGACGGCCTCCACGTTCTCCTTCTCGAGAGCCGGATCCAGCGGCTTGCCGGCCACGATACGACCGACCCCGCCGTGCATCTTGAGCGCCCGAATGGTGGCCACCATGACCGCCGCGTCGGGGCGCAGGCCGCTCTGGCGGCACTTGATGTCGAAGAACTTCTCGGCGCCCATGTCGGCCCCGAAGCCGGCCTCGGTGCAGGCGATCTCGCACGTCGCCAGGGCCAGCCGATCGGCCAGGACGCTGTTGTTGCCGTGGGCGATGTTGGCGAACGGCCCGCAATGGACGAAGGCCGGCCCGCCCTCCAGGGTCTGCAGCAGGTTCGGCTTGATGGCGTCGCGCAGCAGGACGGTCATCGAGCCGGCGCAGCGCAGGTCCTCGGCCGTGACCTGCTTGCCATCGAAGGTGGTGGCGACGACCATCCGGCCCAGCCGCCGGCGCAGATCCTGAAGACTCGAGGCCAGGGCCAGAACGGCCATGACTTCGCCGGCGACGGTGAGCTGCCACTCGGTCTCGCGCGGATAGCCGTTCTCGCGGCCACCCAGGCCGATGATCACTCGCCGCACGGCCCGGTCGCTTATGTCCACGACGCGCGGCCAGAGCACCCCCAGCGGGTCGATGTTCAGCGGGTTCTTGTGGGTCAGGCTGTTGTCGATGAAGGCCGCCAGCAGGTTGTGGGCCGCGCCCACGGCATGGTTGTCGCCGGTGAGGTGGAGGTTGAAGTCCTCCATCGGCACGACCTGGCTGTAGCCGCCGCCCGCGGCGCCGCCCTTGATGCCGAAAACCGGGCCCAGGCTCGGCTGGCGGATGCAAACCGCCGCCCTGTGCCCGATCCGGTTGAGCCCCTGGACGAGGCCGATGTTGGTCGTCGTCTTGCCCTCGCCGAGGGGAGTGGGCGTGATGGCGGTCACGACGACGTACTTGCCGCGCTTGCCCGCCGCGGCCGCCTCGGCCTCCAGGCGTTCGATCGCCTCGACGCAGACCTTGGCCTTGTACGGGCCGTACTGCTCGACCTCCTCGTCACGCAGCCCCAGCTCGCGGGCCAGATCCATGATCGGCCGCATCTTCGCGGCCCTGGCTATCTCCAGGCTCGACGGCAGGGGCGGCTTGCCGCTCATCGGGACGCTCCCTTCGGGGCCGGAGCGGCGCCGGCCGTAGCGGAGCGCTCCGCCTGGTCCGTAGCCGCCCGCAGCAGGTGGCTCAGCAGCAGGGCGTTGGTGAGTGGCCCGACGCCGCCCGGGACGGGAGTGATGGCACCCACGACGGGCGCGGCCGATTCGAAGTCCACGTCGCCCACCAGCTTCTCACCACCCTGGCCGTCGGGCACGACGTTGATGCCCACGTCCACCACCACGACCCCCGGTGAGAGCATCTCGCCCGTGATCAGGCCCGGCTTGCCCGCGGCCACGATCAGTATCTCCGCTTCGCGGGTGTGGCGGGCCAGGTCGCGGGTCTTCGAATGGAGGACCGTGACGGTGCCGTGCTCGCGAACCAGCAGCAGCGCAGCAGGCTTGCCGACGACGTTCGAGCGGCCCAGGACCACGACCCGCTTGCCGGCGATCTCGATACCCGAACGCTTGAGGATCTCGACCGAAGCCTCCGCCGTGGCCGGGAGGAAACCTTCGTAGCCCAGCGACAGCAGGCCGGCGTTGCGGGGGTGGATGCCGTCGATGTCCTTGGTCGGATCGATCGAATCGATGACGGTCCGGAGCGGGATGCGAGACGGCAGCGGCATCTGGACGATGATGCCGGCCACTGACGGGTCCTCGTTCAGGCGCTCGATCTGGTCGCACAGCGCGTCCGGCGTGACGTCGGCCCCGATCTCCACGAGACGCCCTTCAGCCCCCACCCTGGCGCATGTTCGGAGGATCTGCTGTAGGTAGACCGCGGAGGGGGCGTCCGCCCCGACCAGTACGATGGCCAGCACAGGCGCGTAGCCGTGGCGCTCCTTGAAGGCGGCGAAGTGGGCGCAGAGGCCTTCGCGAAGCGTGGCGGCGATGGGGCTCCCGGCCAGCAAGCGCGGACCGGCCGCTCCGGGCGCCGTGGCCTTCTCGGATGCCGCGGACGGCGCCGGCCTGGGGGCTTCCTTGGAGGCGCTCACTCGTCCTCCGGCTCCCGGACCTGCCCGGACAGAACGATCTCACGGGTCTGGGCCGCCAGGGTCGAGATCTCGTGCAGCTTGTCGTCCAGCTTCTGGTCCATCTCCTCGGCGTAGCGCTCGTCGCCGGTGGAAGGAAGGTTGATGCGGACGTTCTCGGCGGCCCCCCGCGCGCCTGCCTCGGCCAGGAGCGCGGCGACCAGCACGTCGCTGGCGGCGTTGACGTTGCTGCGTCCCGCCAGGGCCTCGACTTCCACCGCCAGATCGTGGCAGGCGACGACGATCTCCCACGGCGCATCGGCGGCCGCCCGGGCCGCAGTCCTGATCGCGGCATGGCGCGACTGGACCTGCTCGTCCGTTTCGCGCGGCATCTTCAGCGCCGCGGCGTAGCCGCCGTAGGCTGCGGCGTCACGGTCGGCCAGGGCCAGCAGCTCGCCCGCCAGCCGTCGCCCCGCGGACCCCGCCCGCTCGAGAGTGGCTTCGTACGCGGCGTACTTGGGCCGGCTCGTGGACAGGGCCGAGACCATCGAGGCCAGCGACGCCCCCAGGGCCGCCGCCACTGCCGAAGCCGCTCCTCCTCCGGGCACGGGTTCGGCCGAGGACAGCTGCTCGATGAACTCACCGAGGCTCAGCCCGGCGAATGAAACGCTCTCTTCCTGCCTCTCCATGCGGCGATTGTAGGCGGCAACCGCCCATCGCCGTGAGCCGAGCCGGCCCTACTGGATCAAGCCCGGCTCGTCGTCCACGGCTTCGACCGTCCAGCGGCGAGTCCAGTGGCTGAAGCTGAGGGCCAGGTTGACGCTCGGCGTCTCCACCTCGAAGACGGTCTTCGGCCCCTCGTGGGCCTTGAAAGCCGCGGTTTCGCGCCGCACGGCGGCGAGCCGATGTACGGGCAGGCGGCGATCGCCCCAGGTGATCTCTCGGGGCTCGCCGTCGACCCAGCCGGTCTTGACGCGGACGTCGACCGGCTCCAAGCGGATGAAGGCCATCTGTGTTGCTCCTCGTCCTGGCCGTCTTTCCACTCGGGGCACTTGAGCGAGAGAACGGACGTTCGAATGCCTGGCGAATCTAGTCGAACGGGCGTTCGATTGTCAAGAGCCTGGGGACCGCTCGCCTGTTCGTGTCCCGATCCTGGGCCGCGACCGTGACAGCTCGCGTGTCACTGTGGAATCCGGGCCTTCGAACGCCATCCGGTGCGCCGATCGACGGGCCGGCGCCCCCGCAGCGGCCGGCTAGCCCTCGTCCTCCCCGTCCTCGTGCTCCGGCACGCCGACCCGGCCCTCGACCGCCGAGCCCGGATCGCGCTCGAACGGCGACGGCAATCCCCGTTGCAGCAGGCTGGCCCGGGTGACGGCCCGCTGGCCGAAGCGCCGCCGAACTGCGTCGGCCGCCTCGACCACGCGCCGCTGCTTCTCGTCGACGACGTCGAACAGGCTGATCTGCTCCGGCGCGCCCAGCCCCGTGGCAGCCACCCCGAGCAGCCTGATCTTCTTGCCTCTGACCTCCGGCCGGGCCAGCTCGAGCGCGGCATGCCAGATCGGCTCCGTCAGATCGGACGGTTCGGCGAGCTGCTTCTGGCGAGTGATCGTCCGGAACTGCGAATCGCGGATCTTGACCGCAACCGTCGAGGCCCGCAGGCCGCCCGCCCGCAGCCGGGCCGAGACGCCTTCCGAGAGGGCCAGCAGCGCCCGTTCCAGCTCGGCCGTGTCCGTGACGTCGACGGCGAAGGTGGTCTCGTGGCTGACCGACTTCGCCGTCTCGCCGCCGCCTACGACAGGGTCCGGGTCGATCCCCAGGGCCCGCTCGTGGAGCGTTGCTCCGTGGTCGCCCAGGGCCCGCGCCAGCGTCTCGACCGGCAGGGCCGCCAGCTCGCCGATCGTCCGAACCCCCAGGGCGTGCAGCCGCTCGGCCGTCTTGGGCCCGATCCCCCACAGCCGCCTGATCTCCAACGGGGCCAGGAAGGCGGCCTCCCGGCCGGGCTCGACAATGACCAGCCCGTCCGGCTTGCGCAGGTCCGAAGCCACCTTGGCCACCAGCTTGCTGGTCGCAACCCCGACCGAGACGGTCAGCCGGGTCGCCTGGCGCACTTCCTCCTTGATGCGCCGCGCGATCTCCGGCGCCGGCCCGAAGAGCGCCTCCGAGCCGCCGACGTCCAGAAAGGCCTCGTCGATCGAAACCTGCTCGACCGCCGGCGTGAAGCGGCGCAGGACGGTAATCACCTCGCGGCTGACGCGCTGGTAACGCGCGCCGTCCACCGGCAGGAAGATGCCGTCGGGGCAGAGCTGCAACGCCGTCCGCAGGGGCATGGCCGAATGCACGCCGAACTTGCGGGCCTCGTAGCTGCAGGTGCTGACCACGCCGCGCGTGTACTCGCGCGAGCGCGGGTCGCCGCCCACGATCACCGGCTTGCCGCGCAGCTCCGGGCGGTCGCGCTGCTCGACCGCGGCGAAGAACGCGTCGAGATCGACATGGATGATGCGCAGCGGTGAAGGGGCGGCTCGAGTCACGGCCGAATGATGGCTCGCCGGAGGCCCGCTGACGAGCCCGTCCGGACGGCACACGGAATTCCCCGGCCGGTACCCTTGCGCCATGCGCTACGCGATCGACATCCCGAACTTCGGGGCCTTCGCCGACCCGCGCCTGACGGTCGAAGTGGCAGTCGAGGCAGAGGCGGCCGGCTGGGACGCCGTCTGGGTCTGGGACCACGTCATGAGCGACCCGGCCGATCCTCATGCCGACCCGTACATCCTGCTGGCGGCAATCGCCCTGGCCACGACCCGCCTCCGCCTGGGGCCGATGGTGACGCCGCTGGCGCGCCGCCGGCCGTGGCACGTGGCCCGAGAGGCGGTCACGCTGGACCATCTCTCCGGCGGGCGGCTGACGCTGGGCGTGGGCGCGGGCAGCAGGGCGCACGAATTCACCTCGTTCGGCGATCCGGCCGACCTGCGCACTCGGGCGGCCATGCTGGACGAAGGACTGGCCGTCATCGAGGGCCTGTGGACCGGGCAGCCCTTCTCGTTCGAAGGCGCGCACTTCCACGTTGCCGGAGCGACGTTCCTGCCGGCGCCGCTCCAACAGCCCCGAATCCCGATCTGGGTCGCGGCCACCTGGCCGGTGCCAGCGCCATTCCGCCGTGCCGCCCGCTGGGACGGCGTCTGGCCTCTGCGCCGCGACCTGGAGGGCAACAGCGTGCCGCTTACGCCGGACGACATCCGGGGCGCACGGTCGATGATCGCCGAGGAGCGGGCGGCCGCGGGGCGCGAAGACGAACCGTTCGACATCCTGGTGGCGGGTATCACGGCTGGCGACGATTCGGCGGCCGCCTCGGCCACGACAGGCGAGTTTGCCGACGCCGGCGCCACGTGGTGGACCGAGCGCATCAACCCCGTCCGCGGCTCTCTGGAGCAGATGCGAGAGCGGGTCCGGCAGGGGCCGCCGCGCTCCTAGGGAACCAGCTGGGGCCCGGTTCCGGGTGCGGGGGACGAAACCAGGCTCGCGACGAGCAGCGGCGACAGGCCGATCATGATGATCGCCACCAGCCCCAGCACGATCCAGAAGCGGCGACGCCTCGTCTCGGCCAGGGTTCGCTTCCGTCTTCGCCGGCCCACACCATCTCCCTTGTTTCGTCCCGGGGCTCCGGCGCCCTAGACAATCATGACGCGCCGGCCGTCCGGATGCAGGACGGCAGGGCCCTGATACCGCGATCTCGGCCCGGGACGGCTGTTTGTGTCGTGTAGCATCGAGGCGTGCGGGGCGAGTTCGCCCAGGAACTCCCGCGACACGGCGCTCAAGGTGCTCAGTCGCAACGCCGATCCGTGCCAGGAGGAGTGTTCTCACTCATGTCTCGACCACACCTCACCACTCTCAGTCTGTCGCTCATGCTCGCGGCTGCCACGGCGGTATCCGCCTGCACCAGCAGCGCCGCGTCACCCAACGGTTCTGCGCCCGGCGAGACAGCGTCGGACGCCGCGCCGTCCGCCTCGGAGTCGCCCGCGGCGGTCCCGACCGAGACCGCCACGACCGAGGCCACTGCCACGACCGAGGCCACTGCCACGACAGCCCCGACGGCCGCGCCCGCCGCAACTCCGACGTCCTCCCTGCTGATCATCATCAAGCCCAGCTATGTCCTGAAGGCCCTGAAGGGCTTCACCGCGACCGGAAACCTTCTTCTGGCGCGCGGCGGTCACACGGCCACCCTGCTCCCCAACGGCAAGGTGCTCATCGCCGGGGGCGCCGGCCCCGCCGGCATGCCCCTGGACCTGGCCGAGCTGTACGACCCCGCCACGGGCACCTTCACCTCGACCGGGTCGATGCACTACGCCCGCTATCACCACACGGCCACTCTGCTAGACAACGGCAAGGTGCTCATCGCCGGGGGCGCCGAGCAATCCGCCTCGGCCGAGCTGTACAACCCCGCCACCGGCACGTTCACGGTGACGGGCTCCATGTCCTCCGACCGAGAGGGCCACACGGCGGTCAAGCTTGCGAACGGCAAGGTGCTGCTGGCGGGGGGCGGGGGGAACTTCACGACGCTCAACACCGCCGAGCTCTACGACCCGGCTACCGGTCACTTCACCCTCACGGGCCACCTCGGGATCCCCCGGGTGGATCACGAAGCCGTGCTCTTGACCAACGGCAAGGTGCTGATCGTGGGCGGTCGTCAGAGCACCACCGGTGCCATCGCCTCGGCCGAGTTGTACAACCCCGCCACCGGCACGTTCAGCTTCGCCGCCACCGCGGCGCCCGGCCGCAAGGAGCTTACTGCCACGCTCCTGGCCAACGGGCGAGTGCTGGCCGGCGGCGGATGCGGGGCCGGCACGTCGTACGTAGCGACTGCCCAGGTCTACAACCCCTCGGCGGGTGCGTTCGGGAGCGCGACGACGATGGTCCACGCGCGCTGCAACTACACGGCGACGCGCCTCAACAACGGCAAAGTCCTGATGACAGGTGGCTGGCCGGCCTACCAGAAGACGGCCGAGCTCTACGACCCGGCGACAGGGACTTTCACGGCCACCTATTCGATGGCCGTGGGCCGCACGGACCACACCGCGACCCTGCTCCCCAACGGCAAAGTGCTCATCGTCGGCGGACAGTCCAACGAGGACCAGGGCAAGTTCCCGAGCCCCGTGACCGCCTCGGCGGAGCTGTACACGCCGTAGCGGAGGGGCGGCAACCCGCACCCGCAGTCTGCTAGCCCTTCGGCTCGACGACGATCGTGACCTCGGGGCTCATGCCGCTGTAGACCTTGATCGCGACCTTGTACGTGCCCAGCGTCTTGAGCGGCTCGGGCAGGTCGATCTTGTGGCGGTCGATCTCGATGCCGCGGCGCGACAGGGCGTCGGCGATGTCCTTGGCCGTGATGGAGCCGTAGAGCTTGCCGCCCTCGCCCACCTTCACGCCCATCGTCAGCGTCGTGCTGGCGATGCGGGTGGCCGAGACTTCGGCCTCCTCGCGCTCGCGCTGCCGTTTCTCCTCGCGGCTGGCGATGTCGTGCTGCCAGGCGCGATAGGCGCCGCCTGCCGCCGGGACCGCAAGCTTCCTGGGGATCAGGAAGTTCCGGGCATAGCCTTCGGCGACATCCTTCATCTCGCCGCTCTTGCCGAGCTTCTCGACGTCGGCGATCAGGATGACCTTCACGCGAACGATTCCTCCTTGGTGATGAATGACCGGACCTTGGGCCCGATCTCCGCTTTGGCGATCACCCGGCCGGCCGAGTCCAGCGCCTCGGGCAGGCGGCGGATGATCCTTCGAATAGGTGCCGGCGTCACCCGGCGAACGTCGTCCATGTCCCGCCGAAACGCCTGGGCGTCCAGCTCGAGCTCGGTCAGCTTCTCCTGCAGGACATCCTCCGGGACGCCGTCGAAGAACAGCTCGACCGCCAGGACGACCACCGCCAGATCGTCGATTCCGCCCAGCAGCGGGATGTCGTCCGGGATGAGGTCGCGGCCCAGCAGGACGTAGCCGGCCGCGAGCCCCAGGACGGCCTTGCGCGACGTGGGGACGCGCGGGTCGCGCATCAGAGCCCAGATCAGGCTGGCGTACATGGGCGCCCGGCTGGCAAGGGGCAGGAAAGCCAGCCAGCGGGTGGCGCGCATCAGCGCGCTCTTTCGGCGCCGCTTTCTGACGGGGACAGCCTGTGCGTTGCTGGTCATCGTTCCTTCGAGCCGGCTTCGGGGAATCGCGAGTTTAGCAGGCCCGCCGCCCCCGAGGTCCCTCGCTCACGGCGGCCCGCGCTCAGCCTTCCCAGCCGTTGATCCACAGCCACTCGCGGGCGGACAGGCCGGAATCGTGAATCGCGGCGGCGGTCGCACGGCCGAAGTACCGGACGTGCCAGGTCTCCGGCTTGAAGCAGGTCTTCTCCGGGCTTGAGTCGGTGGGGTAGCTGTTGATGAAGCCGTATTCCCAGGCGTGGGCGGTCAGCCACGAGCCCACCGCGCCACCGAAGTCGATTGCGGTACCGAGCTGATGCTCGGAGTGGCCGGCCTGAGCGGCCGACGACTGGGCCCACTCCAGGCCGTACTTGCGGAGCTGCTCGTTGTAGAGGGCTCCCTGCTCCTCGTAGCTACGATAGGCCGAGTTCACCTTGGGCGACAGGCCGTCGGCGCGGGCAGCCTCTACCAGGGCCCGGAGATCGTCGATGACGAAGGCTCGGACCTCGCCGCTGCCGCTCACGCCCGCTTCGCTGACCGGAACCAGATCCGGGGGCACGTAGGAAGCGTCCAGCCGGTACGTGGTATCCACCAGCGTCAGCGCCCAGTCGTCATAGGAAGTGTGAGTGGCCGGCAGATCGCCGTACTCGCAGACTGCCAGGGGTGGCGGAGTGGGCTTGGGCGTAGGAGTGGGAGTGGGAGTGGGCTGGGGAGTGGGCGTGGCGCCGGCCACGACATCGCCGAGGGCGGAG
>Ga0307444_1001318_pt1 | contig 10808 bp, 7 predicted proteins | sample SalMarSW160340MG_FD_202145 | JGI IMG/M metagenome (GOLD analysis project Ga0307444, IMG submission 202145) | Salt marsh sediment microbial communities from the Plum Island Ecosystem LTER, Massachusetts, United States - SW1603-40 | ecosystem: Environmental > Aquatic > Marine > Intertidal zone >... | reverse complement strand
TCAGCGGGGGCATTCCTCGCTCCCTGGTATGGGGGTGTGGCGGGAATCACTGCCTCACCTCCATTCGGCAGGTGAGGTCAGATATTCTTTCACCTTCCCTAAGATAATCTTCGGTATGTCTTCTTTATTTTTGATGTTGAAGAGGGATATGTTTTTCTTTTTCGCCATTCCGTCCTTAAAACGTGTGGTATGGACATTGTGGCCCAAATGGACGGCGGTTACCCGGTTGTCGATTCGTTGAAAAAAATCAATGAGCTTTTCAAGGTTGGTGATCTGCATATCGGTGATGATGAAGATATCAGGATTGTCCGCACGAGAGAGGAGGGAGGTTATGTCGTCCAGGTCTAAGGCCGTGCCTCCGCCGAAGTAACGACATATGGCTTGGTAAATCTGCTCTTTGTCGTGGCTGAATTCCAAGACGATTTTGTTTCCCCTCAAGGCGTCGCTGAAGTTATAGACAGCGGCTCTCGATTCATTTTTCAGATAGGCGTTGCACGCGCAGACCGCCCCCAGCACGGCGTGCGATAACCTCTCGCGTGGGTTGATCATGCTTCCTGATGAGTCGATGATGATGAGGCAGTCGGGAATTCCCTCATATTCTCCATGAGTCTCACCCTCTCTCTTCGTCCAGATCTGCGTTATCCCTGGTATGATCTTGCCGAAGCTGGTCCACACATCGATATCGGCAAAGGGTTTTCCTATTTCCCAGGGCCGGTGAGCGTGAGGATGGAGATACCCCGTTTTTTCGATGGGGAGTTTTCTGATGGGGAGGGTATAGCTCTCGGCCAGCTTCATATAATAAAGCAGGTTGGCATCAAGGGGATTACCTTTTCCCCTCCCCATTCCTCCGGCGCCATAGCCCTTTTCCTCCAATTCTTCTTTTAAATCCTCCACCGTCTCTTTGAATTCCTGTAGGTCGTCGACAGCACCGGCGAATTCCCTCAGCCCTTGATCAATTTCTTCCAGGGAATAGTTCTCCAGAGAGTGTTCTCCCATGGGGTTGGGTTCTCGATGAGAGCTCATTTGTTCATCATTCCATTCTTCTTCAAGGATGTGCTGGATGACCTCGGTGAATTTTTTTATGCTTTCCTTCCAGTTCTTTCGATCCAGATAGGGGATGCGGGAGAGGCGGTTGACGAGTTCTTCATGCCCCCCGCTTCCCAAATCTTCTCCCCAGATCTTTTCGTAGAGGGCTGTCAGCACCTCATGCACACCGGTTTTGGGAAGGTTTTTGTAGAGCGCAGCGATGTTGGTATCTTTTTCCTTTACGCAGTAGGTATCTGCGACCACATCCATAAAATAGGTGGCCGCCCGTTGGGCCTGATCCTTCTGTCGCACTACCTTTTTGGCCTCGTTGTAGAGGGTGAGGTGGGTGTGAAAATCCCACGGACAATACATATAGTGGGTTATGCCGTGGTCGAGAACGGCCTCGACAATTTCCTCTCCGTCCATGTCCTCCTTGAGTTTATCGTAAAAGGCACTGCTGATGGATAGTTGCTTGCTCTTGATCTCCAGGGCGCAATCCTCACCCCCTTCGATCACCACGGGGAGCGGAAGTTGAGGGTAGAAATGTTTTTTGCGCACCCTGGGCCAGAGTTTCTGAATGATATGCTCTAGTTCCATTGCCGCGCTTCAAACATAAAAGGGCTTTATCCCTTCATTGGGAAAGATGAGTTGATCTCTTTCGTAGAGCTTCCCCCCTACTATTTTACCCAATCCCTTGATCCTTCCTCCCACCATCAACTCACCGCCGGTCATCCCATGTCCCGTATTGAAACCGAGATTGTGTCTCACCACGATTTTTCCCCGCTTCATGCCCGCCCCCGTATAGTTCTTGCCGCTTCCTTCGATGATCAATTCCCCCCCATCCAGTCCGATCCCCGTAAAGTCACCCACATTACCTTGCACCATCAATTTCTTGTTGGTAGGGAGGCGGTACCCGAGGAGATTGATCTTGACGGTGAGGTCTCGCAGGTGGAGGCAGATTTCCTGTTCCTGGGCATGGTTGCAGAGGGCGGAGATATAGATCCCTGCCGGACCCGTTATCAGGTAGGGGATCTGATCCGAGTGGTCAAGGGCATAGCAAAATTCCTCTATGTCCTCTGCGGTATACTCCAACCCCTCGATCCCCCTCTCGGCTATACTATAGGCCTTGATGACGGTGCTATACTGCATGAGCCATACCAAGTCTTTGGCCTCGTTTTTCAAGAGGTCTTCATACCCGGTGAGTATTTTTGAGAGTGTTTCTTCCTTCGATTTTAAGATCGTATCCAGAGGTATCTCACGTTTGCGTGCGCCGGTGTGGTGAAATGCCTCAAAGGGGTTTTTCATCCTTTACTCCAATATCCTTTTTAATCTCTTCATAAATGGGATGGTCGCCTTCGAGGGGGGTTACCTCTTCGCCGGCAAAGGCGCGATATCCCACCGAAAGGGCTTCCAAAAGGTATTCCCTCTGCTCGTTGTATCTTTGAAAGGTCTCTTCCGCGGCCGCCTTGACCAGGTATATCTGAAAGGGGTCGTTTCTCCCCTCTCCCTCCTTTTTGGAGAGGTAGGAGTCCTTCCACTGAATTCGATGGGCAAGGGTGTAGGGGATGATCAATCGGATGTGTTCAAGGTCAACCCCGTCGTCTTCCAAAAACCAGGCCAAGGCCTGTGCGTACTTTCTCATAGACATGGGGAGTCGATTGGAGGCACAATTTTTAATGTGATGGCAGAGATAGCCGGTATAGTGACAGCCGTCCTCGCAGGTCTCCACCGACCTCTTTTGACCGTACTTGTGGCAGAAAGACAGCTCGGCCAGCATCATGCGCACAAAGGCGTTCGTGTCGATATCAAAATTCAACCCGAGCATCTCTTCGTTGATGTGAGTCCTCTCCTCTTTGTTCAGCCCTTCGAGCCCGAGCTGTTCTTTCAGGTATTCGCCGAAGAGATCACAGACCCCTTCGGCCAAGGTCATCTTTTCCTCATAGGGTTTGTCTCCCCGCAGTATCTGGTGCAGCTCCTTTTCATACTGCGGGTGCCGGAGGGAATGAGGCACCAATGCCTCCTTACCGATGGTGTACGCGATGTTTGAACCGGGATGTCTCGACTCGATCAGGCAGTCGAAACGATCGATGAGGGGCGCGATGATGGTGTTCGTCCCCCTATCCTGATAGTTGGCCGTCGCAAAGAGGGAGTATTCGTCATTGATCAAGATCTCGTTGAGATATTCCCAGTTGCCCCGATCGACGCCGTTCAAGATCATACTCTGTTTGGTTTCGGGGAGGCGGTTTATCTCGTCCACGATCTTCACCGGAATCTGGGCGAAGTCACTCCACACCACCTTTTCCCTCCCCTTGTTGAGTTCACCGAGATGGGGTCGACCGATGATCTTTTCCTCCGTCTGTTCTGGGTGGCCGGAGATCTCGCTCCCCCAAACAATACCCAGGGGATACCGGTAGAGGATGGAGCCCACGTATTCAGCCGACGTGGTCTTTCCCAGGCCGGGTTCTCCGATGATGAGCTCCTTACCCCTGTTGAGGCCTGTGAGGAGGCCGAAGAGGAGGGTGGAGTTGAAGTGTTCACCTTTTATTTCTATATCCGGTCTGTTGAGATAGAGGTTGTCACTGATAAAATTGTATATTGCTCTGATCCGGGTTTGGTAATGGCCGTTCTTCATCGCTACACTCCTCATGGTGCTGCATTTATCTTTCCCCACCCCTCTTATAATATAGGGTAGCACCATGTTTTACAGAAATCAAGGTGAGGAGGAGGTTGGGTATTCGAAGGGGTACTGCGTTGAGAGCGTTTAATCCCTCCAATCAACCAGGGTGCGCATGAGGAAGTAGAGGTCTGTTAAGAATGCAGTGAGTCCGAGGATAATGCCGGCGATGGCCCGCACCAGGGATATCTGGTAGATGTCGCCTTGGGTGAAGAAGGAACGGGCGATAAGAATAGTTGCCAAGACGGCGGTTACCAGGCCTCCCAGGGTATTCTTGAAGTAGATCAAGAGGGCCAGACCGATACAGATCCCAATGGTTATCTTGGTCGATGGGAGATACTCTGCCGCTCCGGAGATGATATCAAAGATTTCTTGCAGAAGAGTGATAATCGCGCTCATTTTCCTTTTTTGCCGCTCCTCATTTAAGTAAAGGCTAAAATCGGTCCCTTGTCAAGGGGGGCATCTCTTCACCGTTGAGTCTATATGAGAAAATGTGCTATTTTCATAAGGGAGGGATCGATATCCCTGACAGGGGTTCGCGTATGAGCGAGGATGCGATAGTCATCAAGGGTGCGAGGCAGCACAACCTCAAGGACATAGACCTGGAGATCCCCAAGAGGCGGCTGGTGGTGCTCACCGGGGTCAGCGGCTCGGGAAAATCATCTCTCGCCTTTGACACCATCTACGCCGAGGGGCAGAGGAGGTACGTGGAGTCCCTCTCCGCCTATGCCAGGCAGTTCCTGGAGCGGATGGACAAGCCCGATGTGGACCTCATCGAGGGCCTCTCCCCGGCTATCGCCATCGAGCAGAAGGGGATCAGTAGAAACCCGCGCTCCACCGTAGGTACGGTGACCGAGATCTACGACTATCTGCGCCTCCTCTTCGCCAGGGTAGGACGTCCCCACTGCTATCGTTGTGGTCGGGAGATCCGATCGCAGACCCCCCAACAGATGGTCGATCAACTCCTTGCAATCCCCGAGGGGAGCCGTCTGGTTGTCCGGGCGCCACTCGTACAGGGGCGCAAAGGGGAGTACAGAAAGCTTCTGGATCAATTGAGGGGCGAGGGATTTGTCCGGGTGAGGGTAGATGGAGAGGTCAAGGACCTCGGGGAAGAGATAACCCTGGATAAAAACAAGAGGCATAATATCGATTTGGTCGTTGATCGACTCGTGCTGCGCGAAGGGATTAAGAACAGGATCACCGAGTCGGTCGAACTGGCCCTGCGCTATGGTGAGGGGGTGGTTCAGGTGGCAGTCGAAGGGGGTAAAGAGCTTGTCTTCAGCGAGCGGTTTGCCTGTTTGGAATGTGGGGTGAGTTATCCCGAGATATCCCCCAGGCTCTTTTCCTTTAACAGCCCCTATGGGGCGTGCCCCCGTTGCGGCGGTTTGGGGTTTCTCCCCTCACGGGAACTCCCTGTATCTGATGAGTTCCCGTCATTCGAGGTGCCAGAGGAGGCGCTGGGCGCCTCACCCTGTCCGGAGTGCGGTGGGGCGCGGCTGCGCAAAGAAGCCCTGTATGTGCGATTTCAGGGGAGGTCCATTGCCGAGGTAACGAGGCTTTCCATTCAAGAGGCCCTCGCCTTTTTTCAGGGTACCACGCTCACCCCGCAAGAGGAGGAGATTGCGAGGCTCGTAGTGCGGGAGATTACGGAGCGGCTCAGTTTTCTCGTGCGCGTGGGACTCACCTATCTCTCCCTCGATCGAGCCTCCGCCACCCTCTCCGGCGGGGAAGGGGAGCGAATCAGGCTGGCCACTCAGGTGGGATCGGGGCTCACAGGAGTCCTCTACTGCCTCGATGAACCGAGCATCGGCCTGCACCTGAGGGATAATCTCAGATTATTGGATACCCTCAAGCGGTTGCGTGATCTGGGTAACACCGTCATCGTGGTAGAGCACGATCCACAGACCGTGTTCTCCGCCGATCACGTCATCGATATGGGACCGGGTGCCGGTGTACACGGAGGGGCCGTAGTTTTTACGGGCACCCCGCAGGAATTGATGAGGTGTCAGGGTTCGCTCACCGGGCAATATCTCTCCCATCGCCTCACCATCCCCATCCCTGAGCAGAGGAGAAAGGGGGAAAGGGGGTCATTACTCATCGAGGGGGCCCGGGCAAACAACCTCAAGGGTATAACGGTGGCAATACCGCTCGGGGTCTTCACCTGTGTGACCGGGGTCTCCGGCTCCGGTAAGAGCACCCTGGTCATCGACACCCTCTACCGGGTCCTGGCCCAACGCCTTCACAACGCCAGGGAGCGGGCCGGTGAGTTCACGGCCCTTGAGGGGACCGAGACGGTGGATAAGGTGGTAAAGATCGACCAGATGCCCATCGGCAGGACCTCTCGTTCCAACCCCGCTACCTATACCGGGATCTTTTCCTTTATTCGGGAACTCTTCTCCCAACTCCCCGAATCTCGGGTGCGGGGGTATACCCAGGGAAGGTTCAGCTTCAACGTCAAGGGGGGGAGGTGCGAGGCGTGCCAAGGTGAAGGTATTATTAGGATAGAAATGCACTTCCTCCCCGATGTCTACGTGACCTGTGATGAGTGCAAGGGGAGGCGCTTCAACCGCGAGACCTTGGAGATCAGGTACAAGGGAAGGGATATTGCGGAGGTCCTAGAGATGACGGTGGAGGAGACGCTGGCGTTCTTCCGCCATATTCCCCCTCTGAAGAAAAGGCTGGGGATCTTGACCGATGTAGGGCTCGGGTACATCGAGTTGGGCCAGCCTGCCCCCACTCTGTCAGGGGGAGAGGCCCAGCGAGTGAAATTGGCCCGGGAGCTGGGCAAGCGGGACACCGGCAGGACCGTCTATATCCTTGATGAGCCTACGACAGGGCTCCATTTTGCCGAGATCCAACGGCTCCTCGATGTGCTCAACCGGTTGGTGGATGCCGGGAATACCGTCATTGTCATCGAACACAACCTCGACGTCATCAAATCCGCCGACTACATCATCGACCTGGGGCCTGAAGGGGGGGATGAGGGGGGTGAGGTGATTGCGACGGGCACCCCTGAGGAGGTGGCCGCGTCCCCTCATTCTTATACCGGGCAGTTTCTCCGACAGGCACTGGCTGAAGGCAGATAAGTTTTTTCTCGCCCTTACCGTAAAACCTTCCCTTAGCCGGAATTTTTTTATCCTGACAAGTTTAACTTGCGAATGCCTTGATTTTGCCCTATTATCTGTTGAGAATGCTCACAGAAGGGGGGCACGGGATGCTGGACCTGCGTTTTGTGCGAGAAAACATAGCAATCCTCAAAGAAAAGCTTGCCTTGCGGGGTGATGACCTGGACTTGGATCCCTTTATCCAGGTGGAGCAAGAGCGCAGGGAGCTGATCCAAAAGGTCGAGGCCCTCCGAAGCCAGCGCAACCAGGTGTCTGATGAAATCAGCGGGATCAAACAGGAAGGTGGTGCGGCTGAGGATTTGGTCGCGCAGATGCGTGAGGTCTCCCAAGCAATTAAGGAATTGGAAACAGCCCTGAAGGAACAAGAGGAAAAACTCCAGGCATTTCTCCTCCTTATCCCCAACATCCCTCATTTGTCGGTGCCGGTGGGGAAGAACGAACAGGACAACAAAGAGGTGAGGAGGTGGGGGGCGCCCCCTGCCTTTCCCTTCGAGCCCAAGCCCCACTGGGATATCGGCGAGACCCTCGGGATCCTCGATTTTAAAAGGGGGGCCAAGCTGGCAGGGGCCCGGTTCACCCTGTACAAAGACCTGGGGGCCCGGCTGGAGCGGGCCTTGATCAACTTCATGCTCGATCTGCACATCAACGAGCACGGCTATTGTGAGGTACTACCCCCTTTCATGGTCAACCGGGATGCCATGATAGGCACCGGCCAACTCCCCAAGTTCGAGGATGACCTCTTTAAGATTGAGGGATTGGATTACTTCCTCATCCCCACGGCCGAGGTCCCGGTGACTAATATCCATCGGGGAGAGACCCTCTTCGAACAAAACTTACCTCTGTACTATTGCGCCTATACCCCCTGTTTTCGAAAGGAGGCGGGTTCCTATGGAAAGGATACCAGGGGTATCATCCGTCAGCACCAATTCAACAAGGTGGAACTGGTCAAGTTCACCACACCGGAAACCTCGTACGACGAGCTGGAGGGGCTTTTGAGGGATGCCGAGGAGGTTCTGCGCAGGCTGGATATCCACTATCGAGTGGTCGCCCTCTGTACCGGGGATCTGGGTTTTGCCGCCTCCAAGACCTATGATATCGAGGTGTGGCTCCCTGGACAGGGGGACTATAAAGAGATTTCCTCTTGCAGTAACTTCGAGACATTCCAAGCCCGTCGGGCCGGTATTCGCTTCCGCCGCGAGGGAAAGAAGGGGACGGAGCTGGTTCACACCCTCAACGGCTCTGGTCTGGCCGTGGGCAGGACCGTGGTGGCCATCCTCGAGAACTATCAACAGGAGGATGGCAGCGTGGTCATTCCCAAGGTCCTGCGGCCGTACATGGGCGGCATTGCAAAGATCGAGCGGAAGGCATAAAATAGAATAAAGGATTCGATCCAGCAGAGAGTGGGACGCTGTAAACGGAAAAGTCAAACTGAGATTTATCCAATCGGTTGCCATTTAAGTTTAATAGTTTAAGCGCTGTATAGATTTGTAAGAAAAAGCTACTGGCTAAATGTATCCTGTTGTTTACGACAGGTCTCGGAGGGATGGCCGAGCGGTTTAAGGCGGCGGTCTTGAAAACCGCTTCCCCCAAAAGGGGACGGGGGTTCGAATCCCTCTCCCTCCGCCATGTTTTTTGCAGGGCAAAGAACATGGCGAGATCTCGCCCTCCGCGAAAGCGGAGAGGCGGATCCGCCACCAAGAGTAATTATGTATTACGTTTATATTCTGTTGAATGATGCAAAAACTCGGACTTATACCGGCGTTACGGATGATGTTAATAAACGCTTGGTTGATCATAACGCCGGTAGAGTTAAATCATCCCAGTCATATCGTCCTTATAAGGTTATGCATACCGAATCGTTTGAAACATTGAGCGAAGCTCGTCAGAAAGAAAAATTTTACAAATCTACTCCTGGACGCAGAAGACTAAAGGATATACTTCTTAAAGCTTGAGTTGAATTCGAATCCCTCTTCCGCCACCATCTATTTTCAGTCATATCAAGCAGTTAGATATATTAATCTCAACTTTTCATTCACTTCTATTTTCTCACTTCGAAGCGGTTTCACCCTGCCGCCGCAGCCGCTGTCACCTGCGAAGCGCTAGTGTCCTAATTTGAGACACAAAAATTAGCCAGTTGAATATTTCACAGAGACAGACCCTGAAATCTTGGGATTGAAACAAAAAAGAAAACAAAAATACAATAAAAAAGTTTGAAAAACCGGGTTTCTTATAATAAATTCTAAGTCAGAAAAATATGTCCGATTGGAATATTTTTTGCAAGAACAAGAATATGTTTACGATGGTCAAGGACAAAAAAGGCTTTACGTTCATTGAGGTGATGGTAGTGGTGACCATCGTAGAGATCCTGGCTGCCGTTGCCATCGCGGCCTACCTGGATTACAGTGTCAAGGCAAGGATCAGCGAAGTGACAACGGCCATGGACGCCCTGGCACAGGCGGCAGTGGAGTACCATGCAAACAACCACTTGTTCCCACATGCGGATAATGCTTCCTATGCTGACGCCACCGCCTTTGCCGTTGTCAGCAGAGAGTATGTTAATTTTACGTACAATTCAGCGGATCGTAACAATGAATGCATGTTCGTTGCGCAGTTTACCAACTTGAATCCTGTCAACGGGTGTAACTTAATCATGGTCATATCTGTTGATGCAAATCAGGCTTATATAAAGAGATACGACGGGCACAGTACCCTTCCGACAAAGTATATGCCGAGAAAGTAGAACTCCCCCACCAATTTGTCTTTGAGGTATGCAATATTCATTAGATCAAACGTCTTGAGAATTTTGTTTTTCTTAATACGTTTTGCGAAATCAGTCGGAATTCTCATGGGAGCGCATCGTTATTTTTATTGTCAACTGTCTCATCGTGCGTTACAATACAAGATGCGGAGAGATGGCCGAGTATGGCCGAAGGCGCTCGCCTGCTAAGCGAGTATCCCGGGAAACTGGGATCGAGGGTTCGAATCCCTCTCTCTCCGCCATCATTTTTGCTTTGCAAAAATGATGGCGCGATCTCGTCAAAAGCAAAAAAGGCTTTTGACGGATCCGCCTATTGTATTGAGGGCAAAAATTCTGGCAAGTTTTCGCCCTCCGCCGACGGCGAAGAGGCGGATCCGATTATTTTATTTAAGCCAAAAAATCTGGTGGATTTGCCAACACGTTTTTTACCTTGAAAGAGATACGTCAGCTCACAAAAGCCATTGTCCCTGTCGCTGGGTTGGGGACCAGAATGCAGTCTCTGACAAAAGACCAGCCCAAGGAGATGCTCCCCATTGGGGGCAGGCCCCTGATCTTTTATGCCATTCGCGAGGCGGTTCTCTCCGGTCTGAAAGAGCTCTATATCGTGATCACTGAGCGCAAAGAGGCCCTGCGCGATTATCTCGAACCAGAGGCGTTACAGAGATTCATGCATTCAGAGGAGCACTACGAGGATATTCCCTTGCCTCGTTTGACGTTTATCGATCAACCGATTCCAGCAGGATCAGGGGATGCCATTTACCATGCCAGGGGAGTGATAGAGGAGGAACCCTTTGCCCTGATGATGCCTGACTTTATTCTTTTCGGAGATACGCCCGCCTTAGGACAGTTGATCCCTCTGTATGAGCGATACGGGTGTGATATCGTCGGTCTCATTTCTGTGCAGGGAAGGGAAGGGGAAGGGTTTGGCAACGTCGGGATCGTCCAGGGCCACGATAAGGAGCCAGGGGTTATGGCGATCCGCTCCCTCTCAAGCAAGATCGCAGATCCCCTCATTATTGGTAAAGATGAGCACGTACTGAAAGCCGTTCCACGCTGGATCCTGGGGCCGCACTTTTTCGAGTACTTGGAGAGGGCGCGGGTGTCTCAAGACGACTGGGATGAGACTCCCGCCCTGCAGATGCTCTGTGCAGAAAGGGAGGTATTGGGGAAGATCCTGGAGGGGAGGGGATTCGATGTGGGCAACCCCCTGGGTTATAAGGCAGCA
>Ga0307444_1001314_pt1 | contig 10828 bp, 8 predicted proteins | sample SalMarSW160340MG_FD_202145 | JGI IMG/M metagenome (GOLD analysis project Ga0307444, IMG submission 202145) | Salt marsh sediment microbial communities from the Plum Island Ecosystem LTER, Massachusetts, United States - SW1603-40 | ecosystem: Environmental > Aquatic > Marine > Intertidal zone >... | reverse complement strand
GCCAGGACCTCGGCCATGAAGTAGTAGAGGCGGCGCCCCAGGTAGACGGCAGATCCTTTGCCAAAGCCTTTCTGACGATAGTTTGTGTCGAAACTAAAGCCACAATTGAGGAGGGCGAGGTGTTATTAAACCGTAAAGCGTCGTTTAAGGATTTTGAACCTAGCACGTGGGTACTCGGCTTGCTTGGCAGGCAATGCCGGGCGCCCGAGTTCTCCAAATCTCTCAACTTAGTCCAACTGACGACACGACAAATTGGTGAGTTCTTCCAAAAGTATGATGTCATACTGACGCCAACGCTGGCCATGCCACCCCTAGTTACGGGTGCACTCCAACCGAAAGGGAGCCAACTCTTAGCCATGAAGTTACTAGGTAGGCTCAATGCGGGTGGATTGATTAACACGCTCAGTGGAATAGATGTTCTCGCCGAACACGTCTTCGAATTTACACCTTATACGCCGCTGTTTAATGTTACGGGTCAGCCAGCCATGTCAGTCCCACTCTACTGGAATGATGAGGGTCTGCCCATTGGTATGCAGTTCGTCGGTCGGTATGGCGATGAAGCCACGTTATTCCGTTTGGCTAGTCAACTGGAAAAGGCAATGCCATGGTCTGTTCGTGTTCCCCCGATCTGTGCCAAGTCCAACTAGTGGGCATACAAGTCCTTCAAGTCCCTATTTAAAAGATGGAGCTCAGGCAACAGAAGCTTGTTCTGTTACCTCGCTACACGAGGGAATATTGTATTGCGCCAGTGCCGCATTAAACACGCACGCTGAACGACAAGAGTTCTATGTTATTGTGTCCCCGCAATCCCTTTGACAATTCCTTCACCAGTGATATAATCGTTCTTCGGCATGCTTGAGCTTTCAGGCGTTGGTATCTGAGAAAACACTGGAGTTTCAGGACATATATGAAGAAACAAATCGATGCCATATTAAGGGCGATTAAGACAGACAAGAATACTGCTGTTGCTGACAAACAGAGAAAGGAGTTATTCAAGTGATTACACTGAAGGAAGGAAATTGGCGTATTCCCAAGTGGAACAGAAAGGTATTTGCCGTTGCAGGAGGGCTGATAAACTACAAGAAGTTCTGCCCGGAAATGAAGCTCGAAGAGCAGGTAATGGTGGCGTTCAGGCAGATGTTGGAGAATAATGACTTAAAACTGTCTCCCGTGGAAATCAAAGGATTGGTAAACTTTCTTGCCTGCGGCGAATTTGCCGACCACTTTCAAGACCAGCTCCTGTGCGAAGCCAAGGTCACTGACTACCTTGGTCTTGATCCCATGTATGATATAGGCGTCAAGACCGGTGGGGCTACGGGCGGCTCCACTGTGCTGACAGCCGCTATGGCGATAGCCAGTGGCTATGCTGACGTAGCATTAGCGGTAGGCTGGGAGCGCATGTCAGAAGTGGATACGCGAACAGGCAACTACTACATTGCCAACGCAGCCTGCAAAGACTTTGAGACCAGACTTTCCCGAATTTATGCCGCCTACTATGCTCCTATGGCCGTCCGGTTCGCCTGGGCTTATAATCTCTCCGAGGAAACCAGAGCCAAGGTAGCAGTCAAAAATCACCTCTACGCCTATTATTCGCCGTATTCTCAGCAGCCGGGCAAATACACTATTCAAGATGTACTTAACAGCCCGATGTCAACCTACCCGTTGCGTTTCCTGGAATGCTGTGCCATGACCGATGGTGCTGCCTGTATGCTACTTTGCGATGAGGAAACTGCCTACAAGTTGACGGATAAACCTTGCGAACTGTTCATAGCTGGGGGCAGTCATACCTTGAGGGTGGCGGACCGGCGAGACATGGAGATCCCGTTGCTGCCACACGAGACCTCCCAAATGTATAAGGGCTTGCACAAAAAAGAGGGACAACGGTGGCCGGGATTTGAAAGCTTTGCTGCAGCACGATTTGCCGCTTATTTTGCTTACGGAATGGCTGGCATCAACAACCCGCTTGAAGAGCTTGATCTGGTGGAATTGCATGACGCATTTACTATAAGTGACATCCAGACTTATGGAGACATTGGGCTCCGTCCCTATGGGCAGGAACCTGACTACATCGAATCGGGAGATGCCTACTTCGGAGGTAAATGTCCAGCCAATCTGTCTGGAGGGTTGATAGGCACCATGCATGCCGTGGGGGCAACTGGCATCTTCTCAGGAATTGAATGCCTTTGGCAATTACAGGGCAAGTATGATAAGTTCCATGGCGACCCCAAGATTTGGGAGTCTTTTGGCAAGAGGAAGCCAGAGGACTGGAAGAGTCTCCAGGTTCCTAGTGCCAAGCAGGCACTGTGGGTATCTCACGCTGGCGTCGGGTCGCATGTAACCGTAGGCATTCTCAGGAAGGCTTTTTGAAGGAGGAAAACTATGGCACTAGAAGGCAAGATAACCAAGTACACTGGCAAACCCGCAAAGGTTCTTCAATCCGAACCAGCTATTGTGATAGAGTGGCCGAGGAATTTGGCCCACAGGCATACTTATGGGAAACTTTCCCCATTCTTCGAAGGGCTGACAAAAGGTAAATTACTAGCCACCAGATGTGTCAATTCTGAATGTGGAGAGCAAAGCCTGTGGCTCCCGCCACGGGCTGACTGCCCCGACTGCAACCAACCCATGACTTGGGAAGAGCTGCCACAACCAGTGATTGGCACGGTTCACACGTATGCGCGTGTGGAGTACGCTGGCGCTGGTATAGAGCTCACTACCCCCTATTTCCAGGTTGACGTTGAGCTACCCGGCGTGTGCACTATCTTCAAAGGATATCTGCAATACGGAACGCCCGAAATAGGGATGAAAGTGCAAGCTTGCTTCCGCACCAAAGATCCGACCAATACGATTCTTGATATATACTGGGTCCCTGTTAATAATGATGCGGGTGACCAGTCTACAGAAGGTAATCGGTAGTAAGCTAGTTCGCAGAAACACCGATTCAAAAAGGAGGACAACGTGGGTAAGTTACTTTGGGAACCGACGGAAGAACGAAAGAAGAATGCGAATATAACCAGGTTTATGGAGTTCGTTAATAAACGACATAATCAGAACTTTCATTCCTATAAGGAGCTCTATAACTGGTCTGTAGACAAGATACCGGATTTCTGGGCTTCTGTTTGGGATTTTGTTGAGGTAAAGTCTTCCAAAAGCTACGAAATGGTGGTTGATGACGTGACCAAAATGCCGGGCGCAAAGTGGTTTGCTGGAGCAAGGCTAAATTTCGCCGAGAACATGCTGAGATACCGGGATGAGAAAACAGCCTTCATCTTCAAGGGAGAAACTCAGAAGTCAGTGAGGATGAGCTACGCTGAACTGTATGATTCTGTAGCACGCCTGACGGAATCTCTTCGAGAAATGGGAATCAAGCCCGGAGACCGGGTGGCCGGCTATATGCCCAATATGATAGAGACGGCTGTGGCAATGCTTGCCACCACGAGTATCGGCGCTGTCTGGGCGTCTTGTGCCACCGATATCGGCTCTGGTGCAGCCATTGATCGCTTTGGTCAAATCGAACCAAGAGTCTTGTTTACCGTCGACGGTTATTTCTACAAAGGGAAACCCTTCAATTCTCTCGCTAACGCTGCTGAAATTGTAAAGGGGGTACCTTCTATTGAAAAAGTAATAGTGGCCCGCTACAAGGAAGAAAAGCCAGATATCAGCCATATTCCCAACTCCGTATATTATGATGATTTTCTATCACGAGGGAGGCCCGAGATTCACTTCGAACAATTACCTGCAGACCATCCTCTGTTCATCATGTTTTCATCAGGGACGACCGGCAAACCGAAGTGCATGATTCAAGGAGCAGCCGGAATTCTGGTCAATCAGTTGAAGGAACTGGTAATCCACACTGATTTGAAGCGAGACGATGTCCACTTCTTTATCACGACGTGTAGCTGGATGATGTGGAACTGGATGCTAGCTTCTCTGGCTACAGGTAACACTATTGTTCTGTATGATGGCAATCCCGCCTATCCCGGGCCGGGGGCTATGTGGCAACTGGTCCAGGATGAAAAAGTGACTATGTTTGGCTGCAGCGCCAGTTACATCAACTATCTGAGGAGCGAGAATTTCAAGCCGGGCAAGGACTACGATTTGTCATCACTAAAGGAGATATGGCAGACCGGTTCGCCTCTGTCAGCGGAAGGGTTTGAGTATGTGTATCGGGAAATCAAGAAAGACCTGCATTTCAATTCTAGTTCAGGTGGCACAGACATCAATGGCTGCTTTTTCACAGGAAGTCCGGTTCAACCTGTTTACGCTGGTGAATTGCAGGGGCCGGGTTTGGGCATGAAGGTGAAAGCGTATGATGAAAAAGGTAGTCCGATATTCGACCACGAGGGCGAACTTGTCTGCGAAGCGGCTGCCCCGCCTATGCCGCTTTATTTCTGGAACGATCCCGATGGTAAGAGATACAGGGATGCTTACTTTGGTGTTTACCCTGGTGTCTGGCGTCATGGGGACTACATCGTGTTTCACGGCGATACGGGAGGGGCTACTTTCTACGGTCGCTCGGATGCGGTACTGAAACCGTCCGGTGTTCGCATAGGTACTGCCGAAATATATAACGTGATGGAAGGGCTGCCGGAGGTCGCAGATAGTTTGGCAATAGGCCAGAACTGGGCAGGGGACCAGCGCGTCCTCCTTTTTGTCAAATTGGCTGAAGGATATAACCTGACCGCAGACCTAGAGACCAAGATCAAGAAGAGCCTCCGTGAGAAAGCCTCCCCAAGACATGTGCCGGCCAGAATCGTTGCGGTACCGGATATACCTTACACCACGAGTATGAAGAAAGTCGAAAGTGCAGTCACGAACATAATCCACGGCAGGCCTGTCACGAACAAAGGCGCTCTATCCAATCCCGAAAGCCTGGATTATTATGAAAAACTTACGAGAGAAGGAACACTCAAATCTTGACCTATTTTTGTAAGGAGCGCGAAGAGCCGATAGATTACGGGCAACTGAATTTAGAAGCGACGTTACTTAGACACGCTTCGCAAATGATTGAGTTACCGTAGGTTGCTACTTGAGTATAGTAGGCAAGGATTACGCTTCAGGGGGATGAGCCATGGATTTTGATCTGAGTGAAGAGCAAAACCTGACACGCCAGGCCATTCGGACTTTCGCCGAGAAGCAAATTGCCCCGGTCGCCCGAGAGCTGGACGAAAAGGAAGGGTTTTCTGTCGAACTGACTCGCAGAATGGCGGACCTGGGGCTGCTGGGCTGCTTTGTCCCCGAGAAATATGGCGGATCCAATATGGGCTACATCTCGTATGCAATTGCAGTTGAGGAGCTGGCCAGAGTGGATGCTTCGCAGGCCGCTACTATTGCTGCTGGAAACTCGCTGGGAATCGGCCCTATTTATTATTTCGGCAACGAAAAGCAGAAGCAGGAATGGCTTCCCAGGCTCTGTTCGGGAGAATGTCTAGCTGCGTTTGGTCTGACTGAGCCTGACGCCGGCTCCGACGCCGGAAGCTCTCGAACCACTGCAACACTTAAAGGGGATCACTGGACCATCAATGGGCATAAGATCTTCATCACCAATTCGGCTTGCTCATTGACTGGCGTTATTGTTGTCCAGGCTGTCACCGGTAAACGTGAGGACGGCAAGCCAGAGCTCAGTTGTCTTATCGTTCCCAGCGGCACGCCTGGCTTGACAGCTGAGGAGATGAAGGACAAGATGATGTGGCGAGCATCCAGCACTGGTGAGCTTTTTTTCGATGATTGCGTTGTTCCTGAAGCAAATCTTTTGGGAAGACGAGGGGATGGCTTCCATCAAATGCTGGCAACGCTAGATGGAGGACGCCTCAGCATCGCCGCCATGGGCCTCGGTGGGTCTCAGGCGGCTTTCGAGTTAGCCTTACGATACGCCAATTCACGCATCCAGTTTGGACGTCCCATCGGTTCTTTTCAGGTTAACGCTTTCAAACTTGCTGATATGGCGTTAGAGGTAGAACTAGCCAGGAATCTACTCTACAAGGTCTGCTGGCTACGAGAAAGCGAACGTTCGATTACTAAAGAGGCTGCTATGGCAAAATTGTTCTGTTCCGAGGTTATGCGCCGCTGTGTCCATCACGCCGTACAACTTTATGGAGGGTATGGGCTAATGAAGGATTACGAAGTCGAGAGATTGTACCGGGACCAGAGGATTTTGGAAATCGGCGAAGGAACGTCTGAAATACTACGCATTGTGATTGCCCGTAATATCGGCGTAGAAGGAAGGGCGCTCTAGAAAGAAGGGCAATGTGAAAAAAGAAAGGGCAAAGCGCAAGGCATCTGCCAGACCGAGTCCGAGTAAGGGGAGGACGGCTAAGCATCATGATCTTATCACCGACCTGACCGGTATGAAACATACTGATGAGGCGAAAGAATCTCCGGGTGATCGGATTCGGAGGGTTCGACAAGAGCGAGGACTGACTATTAAGGACCTCAGTAGCCGGACAGGGATCGATACGGCTGACTTGGAACGTATAGAATCAAGCGAGACGATCCCTGCATTAGGGCAGTTGGTTAGACTGGGCAGAGCGCTTGATATGAAGATGGGCTACTTCGTCTCTCCAGGAATTGACCAGCTTATGACTGTGGTGCGCAAGGATGCACGACAGCCAATATCTCGCTATGGAGAAACGAAGAGTATAGAGCATGGCTACTTTTATGAGTCTTTGGCTCCAGAAAAGGCTGACCGATTGATGGAGCCCTTTATTGTGACACTGGTGCCAACGGCCACGGAGGAGTTTTCCACTCATGCCGGACAGGAGTTTCTTTATGTCTTGGAGGGCGAATTGAAACTGCAAGTTGGGGATCGCGTCGAATTTCTCAAGCCCGGAGATACAGCCTACTACGACTCTAATCAACCTCACCTTGTTAGGTGTGTTGGCGCCGCCGTGACAAAGGTATTGGCTGTTCTCTATACGGGATCGAAATAAACCACAAAAGGACCGAGCCTGCCTGGGACGCAAAAGCTACCACACAATTCACCGACGTTTTACTCATCCCGCGAAAATCCGGAAAGAGCGCAGTAACGCTTGACAGTGTGTCGAATGGTGATACACTAAAGTCTAGGTGCAACTAAATCATTACTATTGCATTGTATATTTGAAGTATGCTTGATTTTCCCATTGGCTAATTATGGATTTAAGCGAAGAAAAGGAGCTCGTCAGACAGGCGCAAAAAGCCCCTGATGCTTTTGCCGAGCTTTACGACCAGTATTATCCCAAAATCTTTGGCTATATCCTGAGGCGGACTGCCAATCTTGAAGCTGCCCAGGACCTCACTTCGGAGACATTTTTTAATTCATTGAACAAGCTCTGGCAATTTCAATGGCGCAATGTCTCTTTTTCCTCATGGCTATATAAAATCGCTGCCAACGAGATTAACCAGTATTTTAGAAGAGCCGAATACAAGAAATCCATATCACTGGAAGAATTGCAGGAACAGGGTTTTGAACCCGTATCGTCCAATGACCCCGAAAGCGAACTAATAGAAGCACAGGAAAAATTGAGACAACATCGGGAGTTTCGGGAAGTTCAGAACAAAATCGTCCGGTTACCCGCAAAATACCAGGAGGTCATTGCTCTCAGATTTTTTGAACAGAGGCAAATTAAAGAAATTGGTGAGATCCTGGGGAAAAAAGAGGGAACGGTAAAGTCCCTGCTCCATCGGGCGGTGGAGAAATTAAGAGAAGCAGATTAAACCACCCCGCGAAAATCTTGCGGCCTTTTCTGTTAAATAATGCAACCTTTTTCGGTCTCCTGCATTTTTACTAATATAAGGAGGTAAAGTTTATGAAACACGATGACTTAATTAAAAAACTGGAAAATCTTAAAACTCCCGATATCGAGCTGACCGGCCATAAACGAGCATTAAAAATGGCTTTGCTCAGCTCAGGGCGTTTTAAGGCGAGAACTATTATGGATTGGACAAAAATACTGGCCCCCGTCGCTACTGCCGTGGTTTTAATAGCGGTTATGGGAGTTTTGGCGGTGGTTCAGCCGGAGCCTATGTTCACGCCCGTCGGAGAGAATCAAATCAGCAAATTCTCTTCTTATGGGGAATTGGAGAATTTCGTAAGGACGAACGCGCAACATAAAACGTCCGTTTGGAGGAATGACTTTTTTGACTTTGCTACAACTGGGCCTCCATCCGCCGCGGAAAGCGGAGAAGGCAGCAGTTTGGCGCCTTCTGACCTAGATTTCTCCACAACCAACATCCAGGTTGCCGGGGTGGATGAAGCAGATATAGTTAAAACCGACGGAGAGTACATCTACCTCGTTTCGGGGAACAGGACTATTATCGTGGAGGCGTATCCCCCTGAACAAGGTCAAGTCCTATCCGAAATCGAGCTAGAGGGAACAGTCGTAGGAATATTCGTTAACGGAGATAGGCTGGTCGTGTTTGAGCAAGAAACACCTTATTATCCTTATTATGATTATGATATGCCCGCCGTAAGGGAAGAATCCGCTGTAAGTGAATATGACATCATGCCTTATATATCACCTAGGGTACTTATCAAAGTATATGATATCTCAGACAAGGAAAACCCCCAGTTGCAGAGGGAGCTTTCCGCCGATGGTCAATACGTCAGTTCCAGGATGATAGGCGATTATGTATACATGGTGATAAACGAGCCTGTGTATGAGGAAGACGATGGAGTAAACCTCCCCACTATTTATTCTGAAGGCACCGAGAAGGAAATACCGGCCACAGATATATACTATTCCGGTGTTGCTGACTATTATTACATGTACACCACAATTATAGCCATAAACACGCAGGACGACGGCCAGGAGCCAACATATGAAACAATCCTGCTGGGCGCCAGTAGCAACCTGTATGTCTCTATGGATAACATTTACCTGACGTTCCCGGTATGGGGAGGGTATGTGGGCGACTCCGAAAGAACTGCTATCCACCGCATCCACATACAGGGTAGCGTAATGAATTATACCGCCAGCGGCGAGGTCCCTGGCATGGTGCTGAACCAGTTCTCCATGGATGAATATGGAGGCCACTTCAGGGTGGCAACCACAACCCGCGACGAAACATCACGGAATAACGTGTACGTTCTGAATATGTCCCTCAACGTTACCGGCTCGCTGGAGGACCTCGCTCCCGGGGAGACGATCTATTCGGCCAGATTTATGGGTGAAAGAGGCTATCTGGTGACCTTCAAGCAGGTTGACCCACTATTCGTGATAGATCTGAAGAACCCATATGACCCTGAAGTTCTCGGCTATCTGAAGGTAACTGGATACTCAGACTACCTCCATCCCTACGACGAGAACCACATTATAGGGATAGGTAAGGAAACAACGGACGCTGGGGAATTTGCCTGGTATCAAGGAGTCAAGATATCTCTTTTCGACGTCACCGATGTCAGCACCCCGCAGGAGATATCCAAGCTTGAAATAGGGGACAGGGGCACCGATTCGCCGGTCCTGTGGGACCACAAAGCATTTCTATTTGATAAATCAAGGAATTTGCTGGTGATGCCCGTCCTGGTCGCAGAAGTAGATCAGTCGGAGTATCCTGAGGGAGTTCCTTCGTGGGCTTACGGCGAGCCTGTGTGGCAGGGCGCATATGTGTTCAACGTATCTCTAGACCAAGGGATTCAGGTCCAAGGTAGAATCACTCACATTGAAGATCCAACCGACTTGGAGCAAGGTTATTACTACTATTACTCTCCCTACTCAATACAGAGGTCCCTTTACGTAGACGATGTTCTCTACACTATCTCGGACGCCAAGATAAAGATGAATGACCTGGAGAACCTGGACTACATTAATGAGGTGCAGCTTTCATCCTAGACCTCTATGCCATCCGACTGTCGCCCCGGGTAACCAGGGGCAACAGTCGGATGGTCTCTGGATGGAAGAGCAAAATGAAACAGTATAAATAATTTTGGGAGGTGAATAAAATGAATAAGGGTTTGATAGTCGCATTAGTGTTAGTGTTGGTGCTGCCACTGATAGCCTCTGTTCAAATGGCTCAGCCGGTAGCGGGCGAGGTGCTCGAGTCAGATAAAGAGCGGATAACTTCACCGGATGTCAGCACGAGTGGGCAAGCATTGCTGGTTGAAGGAAACAGCGCCTTCGCCTTTGAGCTTTATCAGGCGCTTAAAGGAGAGGAAGGTAATCTTTTCTACTCTCCCTACAGTATCTCATTGGCGCTGGCTATGACATACGCCGGAGCTCGCGGCGAAACTGCAGAGCAGATGGCCGATACCCTTCAATTTATGCTTGAACAGGAGAGGCTTCACCCGGCGTTTAACTGGCTTGATGCCGAATTCGCCAGCAGGGGTGAAGGTGCCGAAGGCAAGGACGGGGAAGGATTCAGACTGAATATCGTTAATGCCATCTGGGGACAAAAGGATTACGAGTTCCTGTCCGACTTCCTCGATATCCTAGCCGAGAACTATGGTGCCGGGCTGAGAATACTGGACTTCATAACGGAGACGGAAAAGTCCCGGCTCACCATCAACGATTGGGTCAGTGACCAGACGGAAGGTCGCATCGAAGACCTTATCCCCCAAGGTGCGATTGGTGAACTAACCCGCCTTGTGCTAACCAATGCTATTTACTTCAATGCTGCCTGGGAGCACCCCTTCGATGAGGACATTACAGCAGACAGCCTGTTCAATTTGCTAGACGGCGGGCAGGTCAGCGTGCCGATGATGAAGCAGACGGAGTCATTTGGCTATACCGAGGGGGAAGGATACCAGGCAGTCGAGCTGCGATATGATGGCGGAGAACTCTCCATGGTTATCCTCCTGCCTGAATCTGGCAACTTCCAGGCTTTTGAAGAAGGATTTCAGGCCGAGCAGGTT
>Ga0307444_1001313_pt1 | contig 10829 bp, 10 predicted proteins | sample SalMarSW160340MG_FD_202145 | JGI IMG/M metagenome (GOLD analysis project Ga0307444, IMG submission 202145) | Salt marsh sediment microbial communities from the Plum Island Ecosystem LTER, Massachusetts, United States - SW1603-40 | ecosystem: Environmental > Aquatic > Marine > Intertidal zone >... | reverse complement strand
ATGCGGTGCCTCTCACCCTTGTCGGCGGCTTGGGCCATCTTGGCCTCGGCCATGTCGATGGCGTGCTGCTGCTCGCGCTCCTGGTGGGATCGATCCCCGGCATTCTGCTCGGGGCGCGGCTTGCCGGCATGGCGCCGGAATGGCTGTTGCGGCCGATTCTCGCGCTCATGCTCTGTTACGCAGCCTACATCCTCTATAGCAAATAGGCCCGCACGCGCTCGCTCTTTGCCGGCGTTTGGACTGAAGGCAAACCGTGACAATCGGCCCGGGAACGGGAAAAGTGCTCTGCGCCAGCGGGACATCGGCTGGCTGCGGGAGGCTCGCGCCTTCCCGGCCGAGCCCTCGGCGCGGCGAAAGGCCTTAAAAAAAGGGCCTGCCGAACCCTGAGGTTTTGAGATAGACAAAAGGCCCCAACCTTGAAGGGCTTGGCCGAGATATCGAAACCCACGTCCCGGCAAGCGCCAAGAACACCCCACGGAGAAGCACTGTGAAGAGTCTTGTTTCAATCATCGCCTCGGCTGTCGTTATGGCTTTCACTGGCGCCGCTCTTGCCGCGGAGGATGCGCCCCAGCCCTTGACCCGGGCCGCCTGCGAGCAGGCCGGCATGAAGTGGAATGACCGCGCCAATGTCTGCGGCGGCCACGCGCACCACGACAAGAAGAAGGCTGAGGCGAAGAAGAAAAAGGGCGCGCCCAAGGACCTGATGCACCGGCGGCCGCAGCCCCTAACCCGGGCGGCTTGCAAGGAGGCTGGCAAGCGGTGGAATGACCGCGCCAATGTCTGCAACGTCAAGCCGGCCCACGAAAAGATGAAAAAGAAGAAGAAAGCCAAGAAGAAAGCGAGAAAGGGCGCCAAGCAGCACTGAGCCGGCACGTCGGCTCGGATCACCTGCAAGGTCACTCTGAAACTGGTGCCGCCGCTCAGGATTGAACTGAGTGCAGAGACTAACGACACAGCCCTTAGGGTCGATCAGGCCGCACGGGAGCTAACGGAGTATCGGGGCGAAGAACCGGCTGAGACGCCGCCATCGCCGATTGCCAAGCCTGATAAGGCCAAGCCCTTAAGCGCCAGATCAGCTGCACGGGAGCTTGCCTCGCATCGGGAGCAAGAAGCCGACATTGCCAAGATGTACGACAGCATCATGGGCGATGTTGACATTGCCGACATCCGCTCAACGAGGTCACCCCACCGACACCTGAGGAACAAGACTACCCCACGTCCGTAAGACGGAATCATGACATCGGATGAGCGCGTGATGTCCGCTTTTGGCACTTAGCGGACATCGACGTCGAGGCCGAGCATGTCCGCTTTCGATAGCAAAGCAGACATCCCGAGACGCACCCTGCAATGTCCGCTTATGACCCAAAGCGGACGTCGCCTACCGCAAAGCGCAACGGACGCCCGCTCAGTGGTGCGGACGCCCGTTTGGTCACTGAAGGTCCTTACTCAGGACCGCCCGTTTTCATTTCCCGGACCTGCTGCATCACTTGGTCCAGATTGTAGCTGGCCGGGTTCTGCAATGGCGGGAAGTCGACGTAGGTTTGGAGGTCCTTTAGCCAAAGCTGCTGACCGATAGGCAGCATGTTCCAGTCATAGACGTAGGCGGTCACTGGCCCAGCAAGAGCCCCGGCGAGGCCAAAGAGCGTCTTCTGTTGATCGCCAACCGAAGTTTCGAAGGGATCACGCTTTATATTGACGACCTGGGTCCAATGATAGGGAACCACGCCATGGATGAAACCCGCCGGGGCGTCGGAAACCATGGCAAAGTACATCTTCCAGTTCTTATACCGTACCGCCGACGGGTCTTTGCCCGAATAATAGAGGAATACGTCACGGGCGGACGTTTCCGACTTGCCTTCGAGATAGTCGCGCTGATCGAAGCCATCGAGGGTCGTCTTGACGATCCCAGGATATTGACCGGCTTCGATCTCCTTCTTCAGCGCGTCACCCTTGGGACCACCCGCGATGTCGACAAACGTGGGCACCCAATCGAGGGCCGAGAAGATCTGGTCCTTGACCGTGCCAGGCTTGATGTGACCGGGCCAGCGAACGAGCAGGGGGACACGCATGCCGCCTTCCCAGGTTGACAGCTTTCCACCTTTGAAGGGTGTGGTGCCGCCGTCCGGGAAGGTGATTGTCTCCGCGCCGTTGTCGGTGGTGAAGACGACGATGGTGTTGTCGAGCTGGCCCATGTCCTCCAGCTTCTTGAGCACGTAGCCGATGTTGTCGTCCAACTGCTTCATGGCGGCTTCGTTGACGCCCCAGTCCTTGCCGCCCTTCGTGCCGACCATATCCATGTACTTGTCCGGCAACATGGTCGTGATGTGCATGCGCGCCGGGTTGTACCAGACGAAGAATGGCTTGTTGGTCTTCTTGGGGTCGTTGCGATCCAGGAAATCGATGACCTTCGCCGAAATCTCTTCATCCACCGACTCTGACCGCTTCAATGTCAACGGCCCTTCATCCTGGCAAGTTTGGTTTGCCTCCGTGCCATCGGACGATTTGCATAAAAGCACCGGACGCGGGGGTGTCAGGCAAGTTGTTGTCTTGGGATCGACGGCACCGGGAACATCAGACAAGCCGGGGATCGGCGTGTTCTTGCAAGGTGGCGCGACGACCTGCTCTGTCGGGGACTTGTTGATGTCGGGGAAGCTCACGCCTTGCATGGCATCGAGGTGATAAAGATAGCCCCAAAATTCCTGGAACCCGTGCGCGGTTGGCAGGGACTCAGTACGGTCTCCAAGATGGTTTTTGCCGAACTCGCCGGTGTTATAGCCGAGGTCGAGCAGGAACTTGGCGAGTGAAGGTGTGCCTGTCCGCAGGTAGGACGGGCTTCCGGGTATTTCCGGGAGAACCATGCCGACGCGCACCGGATGCATGCCGGTGAAGAAGGCAGTGCGCCCAGCGGTGCAGCTTTGCTCGGCATAGTAGGTCATGAACTTCGCGCCTTCATGGCCGATGCGATCGATGTTGGGAGTTTCACCGACGGCTATGCCCTCGTGATAAATGCTCGGCTGCATCCACCCGATGTCATCACCCATGATGAAGAGAATATTCGGCTTCTCTTGAGCGATTGCCGGAGCGAATGTTCCAAGACTTGCCGCTACCGCCATCGCGGCGATCGCGCCCGCATAACGAAAGCTCACTCGATTTGTTTGTGGTCTGCCTTCACAAGTCGGACTGCTACGCATGAATGACCTCCCATACTCAACCCGTTGATGGGGAGCGAGTTTCCGCGTGTGCTTTGTCACAATCAAGATGTCATTAGCGCGCGTGCTGTTGTCCGCTTTTGGCACTTAGCGGACATGGATACCGACCCCTGAGCATGTCCGCTTTTGGGGGCTAAGCGGACATCCCTGATGAACGCTCTAATGTCCGCTAATGACCCAAAGCGGGCCATCGCTCGAAACGAGGCTCGTTGATCAGCCGGAAGTCTGGAAGCGCGTCTTGCCATAGTATGGACGCCGTAGATTCCTCTTCCATTCAAGGCGCTTTCCCCGGAGGCCACGCCATGCGCAAGATGTTCCTGCTCTGCATTGCCCTGCTGACCTCCGGCCTTGCTTCGGCACAAAGCTTGTCGGACCGCATTCCCCAGGTCGAGAACGAATGCGTGGTCCTGGTCCACGGTCTCAACCGGGGGGATGGGTCGCTTTTTCTGATGGAGCGGCTTCTTTCCGCAGCGGGCTATCAGGTGGTGAATCTCGACTATCCCTCACGCAGCGCGACCGTTGAGGAGCTGGTTGGCTATCTCGACGATGCGGTCGTCGCCTGCGACGGCCAGACCGTGAACTTCATCACCCATTCTCTCGGCGGGATCCTCGTCCGCGGCTGGGTCGGACTAAAGGACAGGGCCAATCTCGGGCGTGTCGTCATGCTGGCGCCTCCAAACCAAGGCTCCGAGCTGGTCGACGCAATGGCCGATCTCGCCCTTTACCGTTTCATCACCGGCCCTGCCGGACAGCAACTCGGCACGGACGAGGAGGGCGCTCCGGCGCGGTTCGGCCCGGTCGATTTCGACCTCGGCGTGATCGCCGGAAATCGGTCGCTGAACCCGGTTTTCTCCATCATGATCCCCGGCGAAGACGACGGGGCTGTTTCGGTCGAAAGCACAAAGATCGAAGGCATGGCCGATCACATCGTCCTACCGGTCACCCACACCTTCATGATGAACAATCCGCTGGCTATTGCGCAGGCGATGATCTTCCTACAGACCGGGCATTTCGATCACGCTTTGACCTATCCCGAACTAGCGCGCCGCTTGACCGCCAAGTGATCCCCGGCGGCCGTTACCAGGAGCCGCTGTGCCGGGCTGCTTCGGTCTCGATCTCGGGGGCGAGACGTTTCGAGTCCTCGTCGGTCCAGTTCTCCGGCGCGATGATGGCTCTCCATGCCTCGATATAGTCCCCCACCGCGTAGTCGTGCCCGTGTCCCGGCGGCACGGCCGCGGCAAACATCATGTCGATCCCGACCTGCAACGCGGTGACGATCGGGAACCATTGCAGCAGCGGAGACACGTCCTCACCCCTCGGAGGAACCATCCATTGGGGCTGCCGATAAAACATGCTCTCTTCGAAGAAGACTATCGCGTCGCTGGGATAGACGAGATAGACGATCCGCACCCGTCCCCAATCGGACGGCGCGTGACTGGCGCTGTCGCCGTGGCCGATCACGCGAAAGTTCGAGCCGCCCTCGAAGAGCGGCCGCCAAGGGGGCGAGCCTTCGTCCCGGTCCCGTTGGATCGCGCGCCATATCCGGTTGCGAAAGGGCGGCCCCGCCCAGACGGCGCCATCGAACGAAGCCCCGAGCCAGGCGTGCATCGGGGGTGAATTTTCCGATCCGAGCGAACCGAGGCTGAGGCCAAATAGATAGAGCTTCGGCCGTTTGTCCTTTGGTAGGCTCTTCCAGTGGCGGTAGATGACCCTGAACACGGCGGCGGCGGATTTTTGCGAGCGGCCGGGCTCGAGGATCAGCGACAAGGGGCTTTGCAGATAAGAGTACTGAACGGCAACGGTCGCGACGTCGCCGTCCTGCATGACTTCCAGCGGCGCAATGCCGTTGTTGTCTAGCCAGCCGGTGCCCGTCGGCGTTGCGATAACCAATATGGAGCGGGAGAAGGCGCCCATCTTGATCAGATCGGCGAGTGCCGCTTGCGCTTGCTCCTCGGGCGAATCGGCCGTGCGCAGCCCGGCATAGACCCGGATCGGCTCGAGCGCCGGCCGTCCGGTAAACGCCTCGATATCCGCTTTTCTCGGTCCCTCCGTGACGAAGCGCTTACCGGCTCGGCCGAGATCCTGCCACGCAATCTGAGAGCCGGGACCGCCGGATCTCGTGGCCTCGGTCGGCACGGATGCGCCGGGCGGGTTGGTCACGTCCACCAGCGCCTGGGCACGGTCGATCGCGCTTATGGTGGCGCTGACCAGCGTGCCATTCACCACAGTCACCAGCAAGACCGCAAAGATCACGGCACCAAGCAGCGAGGCGATCCTTCTTGGCACCCACCGGTAGACAATGGCCGAGGCGGCGCGGATCCCGCCTATCACTAAGCGCGCGAGAAGCATCAGCAGAACCGCGACGACAGCCGCGACCAAAACGACCTGCATGAGGTTCGCAGTCTCCATCGGCGGCATGTTTAGGCGGGCGCGGACTTCGTCCTGCCAGGCGGCGGCTTGGGGAATGTAGATGGCTGCGGCGACCACGCAGGCCAGGCCCAGCACGATGTTCGCCGCCCGCCACCAGGGCCGCGGCACCTCCGGTAGTTCGAGATAGCGCCACAGCACCACGCCGCCATGCCCCATGGCATAACCAATGAAAAACGCCAGGCCGCCGAGGAGCCCTTGAAAAATCGGAGGCCGCGGCACCAATGAAGGCGTGAAAGTCAGGACGAAAAATAGGAAACCGAGAAAAAGCCCGGTGAAGGACGGTAGCCACCAGGGGGTCGCCGGAGATTCTTCCGCGGGGCTTTTGATCATGCTTGAAGTCTTCCGAAGCTCGACATTTTTGGCAAGAGCCCGGGTGCGCCACGGGCCGTATTCCGGGGCGGCGTCAATGTCCGCTTCTGGCAGATTGTGTTGATAAAGTCGGCAACGTGCAGCGTGTGAGCAAGAATCGAATCCAGGCGTCGCGCTTTTTGAATCGATGTTGCGCGCCTAGCCTTCGTTGTGAATCAATATTGCTCATTCGCGCCCCCCAAAACGTTTATCAACACAATCGGCACTTAGCAGACATCGATTTCGACGCTGCACATGTCCGCTTTAGGGGGTAGAGCGGACATTCGGAATCAGCCCGCCGATGTCCGCTAATGACCCTAAACGGACATGGCCGGTCGTTAGAACAGCCAGGTGAAGCGGCCCTTCACGGCGTTGTCCTGCACGCCGTCGCCGAATTGGCCAGAGTAGGACACGCCCGCGGTGGCATTGGGCGCGAGCGCAAGGTCGAAGCCGGCATCGACGAGCGCCGTGTCTTGCGCGAGCGGCACGCCATAGACGGTGAAACCGATGCCGGTGGAGGCAAAGGTAAGTGCCGCGTCAGGCGTCACGTCGTCGAAGGCGTGCTGCCAGGCGCCCGAGACATGCGGCGTCACCAGCATGCCTTCCCAATGCATGGTCTGGGCAGCACGCAAGCCAACCGTGGAGTAGCCGACGTTCTCGTCGGTGCCGTGGCTGGTGAGCGCGGCAAGATTGCCACCGCGCTCATGGAAGTTGTCGCCGTTGATGGAGACGTAAGCCAGCCGCCTAAGCCCCACATCGCCGTGGGATAAGCCACTTCGCCGAAGAGTTGGCCGGTGCCCGGGTTATAAGAGGCCTTCTCGCGCTCGTAGAAACCGGGGAAGGTTACCGCACGGGACGTATCGATGTTGTTCCAGGTCCAAGTCCCGCCGCCTCTCAAGGCAAGAGGACCAGCCATGCCCCCGCCATAGCCACCAAGATGGAAGCTATTTACGTCGGCAGAGCTGTAGCGCTTATCGACATCGAGATTGGATTGTGAGTAGCCAGCCGCGAGACCAATCCGCCAGCTTCCGGTGACCCGCGCGTCGATGCCGGAGACAAAGCCGCCAAGGTTGCGATTGGCCGATGCAGCATTGTTGTCGCCGTCGAAGCTCGCCCAGGCCCCGTAGGCCCGGGTCCAGAAGGCCAGAGGCTCATGCGGTGGCGGAGCACTTAAGGACTTGTCGTCATAGCCGAGCGCCATCGCCTGTCCATTGAGCGAGGCCATTTGCGGACCCGCAGCGCCAAGAGAGGCGACCTGCCCATTGCTGTTGGTGTAGCTCGCCTGCATCAGCCGGCCTAAGATCGCCTCGCGCACATAGCGGCTGTCGTCAGCGAGCTTACTGGAAACCTAAGCAGCGCGAAAACGGACATATCAGCGCGTTGGGCGGAAAGGAGGGTTTTACGAGTACACGCCCTAGTTGAACCATTGCGGGGCGTCTGCTTTGCCCCCGTTAGCGGACGTGAAGCGAGCCCGCTCAAAGAGTCCGCTAGGTGCCACAAGCGGACGGTCAGGTTACCTAACCGTGAGGCTCCCCGTCCATCAGCGGAGGGCCTTCGTGCGTCCTCACAATGGCCAGCGGCGAGCTTAGTGACCGTGAAGCGCGATGCGAGACCCCAAAGGTCCGCTAGTGGCACCTTGCAGACATCGATGCCGACGCTGAGTGAAGCGGACATCACTGATCCGCGCTGTGGCGTCCGCTCATGACCCAAAGCGGGCCCTCTGAAGCCGTCACCCTGAAACGCCTCGGCCATCTGCATTACGGCTGCAGTTTCCTGCCTTATCCCTAGGGGCGCCCGGAAACACTCACGAAGCGAGGAGCACCCTACCGCTGCTGATAGATATATGACGTGGTAACAGCATATTTTTTGGCAAGCTCAGCGGCGCTTATGCCCTTTTTTCGTGCGGCCTTTATTTCCTTGCGCATCGCAACAGCATCTGCACGAGAACGGCGAGAAGCTCCATTTTTCGATAATGATTTGCGACCTGTTTTTTTGGATGCAACCGTCCTCTGTGACTTCGCTGCACGCTTCTCAGCAGCGTCTGCCTGCATTAGAATTTTCTCAACTTGCGTTATGATTTTCTCGAGTTGCGTTCTCTGTCGCTTGCCCAACAGCATCGTTGCTTGCCCCCTTTGTTGGTATGCCCAGCTATCAATACAGAGCTACCAATTAAAACGGTAGCTATCGTTCTGCAACACAGTATCCAGTGCCGTGCGGACCAAATCCGGCGCTATCAGTATCGAGAATGATAGTGTTGAGCCGACAAATTCGAACGTCGTCATCAGGACGCATTTGTAAGAACCTAAGGAGGAGTGGCCTCATCACTTTCCGTGAGAGCAGGGTCCGCTCTCGCACCGAAAGCAGACGACGAGCATCGAAAATTGCACGCCGATTTAGGAACTTACATCACGCTTCAACCGTTTGGCGCGTCCTTGCACAAAAAGCTTGCAACAACCCTAAATTGAGCCGATGGTTCGACCACTGGCACGCCGGAACCCTAGGCGCTGGCGGTTAAGACTACCGTGCCAACTAAGTGCACGCCCTCTTTCCCAAATCTCAGCACACCAGAGCACCCTGCATGGTACCAGCCCGTGCAAGCGGGTTGTCTTGCAGTCTGCGGCGGTCCCCAGCTCGGAGCATTAGGCTCTAAAGCCGCCGCAAAATGGAAAGAGACCCGATAAATTCCGACGTGGCAGGAAACGGCGAGCCGGCCATCTCGGTTATGCCTTAGCAGCCGAATGATAAGGCGCTCGGCTGCGGGGCGTCATTAAGAGGGTAGACCCATGGCGATAGCAACGACACCAAGAACGCATTTATGGCTCCGCCCGGCGACAAAGCGCGAGGTCGATGCGATGGCTGCAAAATTGTTCTGCCTGTTCTCTTTCATCCTAGTCGCGCTGATTATGGCCGGGGTGCTCTAGGAGGGCAGACGGCAGTTAGGTCGAAACTGGCGCTCGGTTCCACCTGATCGCCGCGAAGAAGTTCGCCCCGTCCTCTGCTAGTGCCCTTCATACTTGAATGAGACTTTTACCTTGGCCCGATAAGCCTCCACCTTGCCGTCGGTGATGACCAGGTCGAGCTCTACGACCTCTGCCACCCGCAGGTCGCGCAAGTGTTCGCCGGTGCGCTCGACCGCTATCTTGGCGGCTTCCTCCCAGGACGACTTCTTCGGTTCTAGCGTCCGCTGACATCAATCTTCGACGTCAGGCATGTCCGCTTCTGAGCTTAAAGCAGACGTCCATGATGCCCTCACCGATGTCCGCTAATGACCCTTCGTGGACATTCTGATTTTCAAATGTGAGGCGGAGAATCCTATGGCAACACCAGAGAGACGTACGGTGACGGTTCTCATCACAGAGATGCATTTGCGCAAGATGATCGATGACCACCTCCTCAAGGAGGACGAGATTAGCGATCAGGCTAAAGTCGCGCGTGTGGTGCAGACGCTTCTGGACGGCGCCCTGGGGCTGCCGGAAAGGCAGTGGCACGATTGGGATGATTGGGTGAGGGGCCTTGAATGACCGCAGCTTGAGATGTGCGGATTTCCACTCCTGGCACCACGCCGACATTCGCGCACCGCAATTTAATATCTGTTTCCGGGGGGCCTCTTCGGTAATCAACGCATCGACCGCTTATGTCGCTGATTAACCCAATTTCCTCATTCGGGTGCTCATTGCCGCGCTCAAGAGCAGACAACCAATTGCCCACGGCAGCGCGAATTCTGACTGGCGAGGCGCCCCTTGCGGCGACGCTGCAAGAGATGAGAGGCTGTAACTACGGTCAACTCCTAAGCCTAGGAGCTTCTTTGTCGGATCGAGTTCGCGCCAGCGGGTGATCCAACCGTCGTGCACGTAGGCTTCTTGACCCCGGTGACTGTGAACCTTCAGTCAATCATTAAGAGCGCTGCTTCGAGTGGCGAGCACAATGCTGATCCGATATGGCTACGACATCACAGTGACCTGTTCCGAGCCGACGCCGATGGTGTGTTTTCTGGCGGTGCACGGCGAAAGGGCTGCCGACGTGCGATCGTCGGAAGATTTAATTACAAAGCCCGTGGTTGCGATAACGACCTACCGGGATCTGTTCGGCAATGCTGCTCACCGCTTCGTGGCGCCGGCCGGGGATTTCTCGATCCGGGGCCATGGCACGATCGAGGATGATGGAACCCCTGACCCGGTCGTTTGGGATGCCCCCGAAATCCCGGTCGCGGACTTGCCGGACGACTGCCTCGTCTATCTGTTGGGCAGCCGCTATTGCGAGACGGACAGGCTGAGTCAGATCGCGTGGGACTTGTTCGAATACGTCAGCCCCGGATGGGGCCGCGTTCAGGCCATCTGCAACTTCGTGAACCAGCACATCGTTTTCGGTTACGACAATGCCCGCTCCACGCGGACGGCGTTCGAGTCCTATCAGGAGGGTGTGGGCGTATGCCGCGACTACGCGCACCTTGCCATCGCGCTGTGCCGCTGCATGAACATCCCGGCGCGCTATGTTAATGGATATCTCGGCGATATTGGCGTCCCCATCCTCGACCCGATGGACTTCAGTGCGTGGATCGAAGTGTATCTCGGAGGTCGCTGGATGACGTTTGATCCGCGTAATAATGTGCCGCGCATCGGACGTATCATCGTGGCGCGGGGACGCGACGCCGTGGACATCCCGCTGATCAATTCGTTCGGCCCCCATGTCCTGAAATCCTTCCGCGTTTGGACATACGATGCCACCGATCTACCTCCCCCCCCTGTCAAATGTTGAGATAATCAAGGCCATCAAAGCAATCGTCGCTCTTCTCGAGGCGGCGGAAAGAATCGATACGAGATCGATACGAGTTGGAGTTCACAA
>Ga0307444_1001311_pt1 | contig 10833 bp, 11 predicted proteins | sample SalMarSW160340MG_FD_202145 | JGI IMG/M metagenome (GOLD analysis project Ga0307444, IMG submission 202145) | Salt marsh sediment microbial communities from the Plum Island Ecosystem LTER, Massachusetts, United States - SW1603-40 | ecosystem: Environmental > Aquatic > Marine > Intertidal zone >... | reverse complement strand
TCCCACAGGACGGCATATTCAATCCATTGCTCATCCATATCGTGCTCGCTCATCGTAGCGCTGGCCTCGCCGCATATCTGGCGCCCTACACGTAGCGAAAAGGATCACCAGCCGGCACGTGTTCGATTGGGAGTCCAGGGAAGTGCGGACGGAGCCACTCGACGAGCCACTTCATGCCGGGTTCCTCGCTGTTGGCGTGACCGAGGACGATCAGCGCCTTGTGTATGCCGCTGCATGCGGCATCGCGAATGTACTCGCAAGCCGTCCACTCTTGGGTCTCACCGCACATCAGAACATCTACCCCTTCCTGACCGAGTACCTCGACCTGCATCTCGCCGGGCACGGCACCGACGAGCAGCGCCACGTGACGGCAGATCATCGAAGGGTCGCCTGCCACGCGCACCGCCTCGATGCCCAGCCGCTCCTTGATCGTCGCCACCAGCTCCGAGAGGGACATGGCCGGGATCGTGCAGCGCTCGCGCTGGTCCGGGTCCGCGAAGGACTCCCAGCCCAGTTGCTTGAGCACGCCGGTCGTGATCCCGTCGGGACGGTGCATGTGCCAATAGTCGTGAAAGCGCCAGACGACGATGCCGTTGCTCTCTAGCATATCGCGCTTGAACGCGTATACCGGATCTCCCTCCAGCCACGCCACCTCGTCACGATGGGTATAGTAGGTTGGTTCGTGAGTGATGATCAGGTTGGCTCCGAACTCGATCGCCTGCTCGATGACCTGGCAGGTTGCGATAAAGGTGGTCACGATCCCGGTCGCGGCCTGCGTCGGATCGCCCGACTTGATCGTGTCCACCGAGTCTTTCCTCGGCGCACCGGGTATGGACTCGATGATCGTGTTGATGACCTCCTGGATCGTTTGCTGCATCTCGTTTCCTCCTGGATAGGGATTGCTTGCCCTGCCCTCGTCGACCTGGCCGCGGGTGCAAGGATGCGAAGCCGTGCGACGACAAGCTATGCCAGCGATGCTGTCATTGTACCACTGGCCCTCAACCTTTCGCAAAGAGCGGGATGGGCACGACAGAGGTATCATTCCCCGGTTACGGTACGGATTGGAGTCTATTCCAAAACATGCTATCATACTGCAACTATATCCGGCACGCCCGGAACGCGGAATCGCCGATCGATCGAGATCCACAGCAAGATCTAGGCGTGCTCGTCCGCAGCGCTGCGACGATGAGCCACAGGAGCGCGGCACATACGATCATTCCCCTGTGGTCGGATCGATGGTCTCGAACACCTCGGTGATGGACGTGATCGCGAGTCCGCTGCGCGCCAGCGCTGAGAACATCCTCCCGCGGAGGGAGGATGTAGGACCCAAGGAGGTGCAACAGTGGCCGGAGGGTCTCCGATCGACACCGGGTCAGCCGAAGGCAAGACCGAAACGGCACGCGAAGGCGAGCCAGTAGTGGTCGTGGAGGATCGCCCCACACGAAAGACTTGGTACTGGATCCTCCTTGTGCTCACCGAGATCCTGTCTGTTGGTGTGGTCGCATACTTGACGGGCCAAGTGACCACGCTGATGTGTGATCGGGCTGAACCTGCCCAAGTCGACTGTATTGTCCAGGCAAAGTGGCTGGGCTTGGTGTCGCTCCGCGAGCAGTCCGTGCGCAGTGTGAGGGGAGCGCGAGTCGCCGAGAACTGTGATGAGGATGGCTGTACCTATCGCGTCGAGCTCGTCACTGACAGCGGTGCCGTGCCGCTTGCGCCTCACTACTCGTTGAGCTACCCGGCGAAGGAGCGCGTGGCCCAGCGCGTCAATGACTTTGTCACAGACCCGGCAGCCACTTCGCTGGCGGTGCAGGGTCGGCTCAACCCATCTATGCTCCTTGTCCTGGCGCTCGTGGTTGCAGAGCCTCTTCTGTGGTGGCTGTGGCGGCGGTACCGGTTTGGCGCCAGCCTACGCAGTTAGTATTGTCTATGTCGTTTTGCGTTTTTGGGCTACCTAAGCTATGATATATATACCTGGGTGCACCACGATCCAGGGTCCGTCGCGACCCAGAGACTGTAGAAAACGCTCACGAGAGCAGATGCCGGTACAGTCCGACATAAGTGGCTAGTGGCTGCGCTCGTCTCAAGGTGCGGAAAAAGTGCCTTGTGGCGGCAAAGCTATCATCTCCCTGGGAAGTGACGGAGTGTGCATGCCCGGCACGCGTGCCCGGCCTGGCGAGGTCGTCTCGACCTCGTGGGCCACGTGCCGGGTACTGCTGTCGCCCCTCCCCACAGCCTGCCTAGCGAGCGAAACGGCCGCGGATAGCGGCCCGGATCAGTGCCTCGTCGCGCATACAACGCATCTCAACCCGGCGCAAGAGCTGGATCAGCGCCGCCTCGTCCGGTGGCACACCATCCCCTGTCTCGACCTGGTTGTAGAACGTACCCACCATGCGACGCGAGTGCCCATCCGAGTTACAGAGTGGGATCCAGCCGGTCTTTTGCTGCCATGCCTCGCGCAACTCGGCACGGACGATCTCGATTGGCCCCTCGACGGGTTGGTCACGGTCGAGCAGATTGTAGCTTGCCATCTCGATCCCATCGAGCGTGCGCTGGTCGAGCGCACGTTCGGTCAGCGCATCCTGCTTGGCATTGTGGCGAAAGGGGTGCGCCAGAAAGACAAAGGCGCCGGGGTGCGCGTCGATCAACGCGCGCAGCTCCGCATAGGACATTGGGTGTGGGCGGTAGGGCCCCGGCTCTAGGCCGAGCACGACATAGTCGTGGCCGTCGGTGCACGAGATCTCGACCCCTGCATAGAGCTTGAGGCTGCCGTATTTCTTCTGTAACTGCGCGACCTCCCGCGGCGTCCACTGGTAGTGGTGCTCGGTGATCGCCAGTGCGTTCAGCCCTCGCTCCAATGCCGTCCGGCACAGCGCGTCGGGCGAAAGGATCGAGCAGGCCGAATACACATCGGTGTGCGTGTGCAAGTCCAGGTTCAGGATCACGTGTCTTTTTCCCCTTACCGGCTTGCCATCACCGTCCACGGGCGAGCGTGCAGCGCCAAATAGTGCACCGTCAACGGTGGGTAGGTCTCGCGCAGGTAGCCGGCGAGCTTTTCGATGCCCCACATCTCGGTCGTGCCGTGCTCCAGCGCGATCACGCCGACGCCCAGCTCGGCAAAGCGCTGCCGTGCCTGCCAGTAGGAGGCGCCATCGTAGCAGACCAGCAGCACATCCGCCCCGGCCTCGATCATGTCGAGGTCGGGCCCAGCGCAGCCGACGCCGATCGCCGGCCGCGAGACGCGCTGCTCGGGATCGCCGATCACCTGCACGCTGTCCTGGCCCAGGACCCGGACCTTGGCTGCGACGTCGCGCGCGAACGCCAGTAGCGTGGTCTCCTCGATCGCATAGACGGCGTGCCAGCCGGCATCGTCCTCGGCAACCTTGTCCGCCAGCCCCAGTCCCTCGGCCCACGCGTCGCGGATGCCGATTCCAGGCCAACGGTCCCAGATGTCGTGCACGCGCAACACGACCATGCCGGTCTCGTTGAGGAAGCGCTGCTTTTCACGGCCGGGAGGCAGGTCGCGATAGCGCTGCTCGGGGGCGGCGTGCTCCCAGAAGGTGGGCTCGTGGGTGATGAACAGCTCGCAGCCCAGCTCGTGGGCTTGCTCCAGGTTTGCCATGCTCGCGATCCAGCCGACGCCGATCGTCTGCACCTCGCGTGCCGGGTCGCCGGCCTTGATCGTGTCGACCGTGCGATCGCGGTCGACCCACGGCGCGCGGGCCAACAGGTGTTCGCGTATGTCGTTGGTGTTCATAGGCAGTCTCCCGAGAAACCCGTTGTCTCCGAGACAACGGGTTTCTAATGCTTTCTGGCTGCGCCCATTGTACACCATTCCCCGTTTGGGTCAACCGATCCGGCTGTGTTATAATGGCCACCGAGCCATGTACAAGTCATAGGAGGAGAATGGTCCCGGAAGGGGGTGCCCAATCGTGGTACGAGCCTGGGCGCGCATCGCCGCCCTGATCGGCGCTGTGCTGCTGCTCGGCCTGCTGCCTGCCAGCAAGGAGGTGGTCCGTGCGATCCAGCGGGGCGACGATCTGGCCGGGCGGCTGCACTACAGCGCGGCGATCGAGGCATACCGGGTGGCGGCAGCGCGCTGCCCCGCCTGTCTTGCGCCGCGCCTGCGGCAGGCTGCGGTCTATGTACGGCAGGCGCGCTACGATGAAGCGCTGCGCGCGTACCTCGATGCCGCTCGCCGGGGTCCGTTCGATGGGCCGCTGGAGGAGGGGTTGGCCCGCCTGTACAGCGCGCAGGGCAGCGATCAGGCCGCCGCCACGACGCTTGAGACCTTGCTGCGCCGCCGTCCGGAGCGTGGCGACCTGTGGTTTCTGCTCGGCGTGGCACGCGAGGGCATAGACGATCCCGCGGGCGCACGCCAGGCTTACCAGGATGCGCTACGCGCCGGCCGTCCCCCACTCCGGGCGGCGGATCGGCAGCGCGCCCACACCCGACTGGGGGTTCTCTGCCTGGGTGACGGCGATACTGCGTGTGCGGCGGCTCACTGGCAGGCCGCGATCGAGGGTCCTGATACGACGTTGAGCAGTGAGGCCGCACAGGTGGTGGCGGCACTGGCCATGGTCGAGGGAGGGAGCGAGCCGGCATTTGCGTGGGCCAGGCTTGGCCAGGCGCTGCTGAGCAGTGACGAGCTCTTGGCGGCGCGCCTTGTCTTCGAGCGATCGCTCTCCCTGGCCCCGGCCTATGCCGACGCGCATGCCTACCTGGGGCACGTGCTGGACGTGCAGGGCGAGGAGCATGAGGCGGTCGCACATCTCGAGACGGCGATCGCGCTGGCACCGGACCACGTACTGGGCTACTATTTCCTGGGCATGCTATATGTGCACAAAGGATGGTTGGTCACGGGGCGCTCGGTGCTCTTTGAGGGACACGACGCTGCTCCTGAGGATGCAGCGATCTGTGCCGCCGTCGCCGACACGTACCTGCGCGCTGAGGAAATCGACTATGCCGCTGCCGAGCGCTGGCTACACGCGGCGGTAGATCGTGCCCCCGACGAGATCCGCTTTCACCTCTTGTTGGCGCATTTCTATGTCGACCATAACATCGATCCCGGCCTGCACGGCATAGCCGTCGCCGAGTTCGCGCTGGAGCTCGATCCCGACAATGTCGAGGCCCTGGAGACGCTGGGCTGGGCCCACTACCTCTCCGGCACGCCGCGCCTGGCGCTCGAACCGCTGCTCCGCGCGCGCTCTCTTGCGCCCCAGAACGCGCAAGTCTGCTACCGTATCGGCGCGACCTACCAGGCACTGGGCGACCTGGAGCTGGCACGCGAGGCCTACCAGCAGGCAGTGGATCTGGATTGGGGTGGCACGATAGGCGCCCGCGCCCGCGACGCGCTGGCAGGGGGGTGAGCGTTTCTACAGACCCGTTCTCGGGCACCGCAGGTGCCTTGAGAGAACGAGTCTGTGTGGTGACACAGCCTTGACATGCACCCCCCCGAAAGCTATACTCCCCCTACCGATGAAACAAACACTGAGAACCTTCTATATCTGGACCATCGGCTGCCAGATGAACATGGCCGATTCCTGGCGGCTCGGGGAAGAGTTGGCACGGCTCGGCCTGGCCGAGGTCTCGCGCGCCAGCGAGGCCGACTTGGTCGTGCTCAATACCTGCGTGGTGCGGCAGCACGCCGAGGACAAATGCGTGGGCCGCCTAACCTCGCTGCAGGGATGGGCGCGGCGGCATCCCGATCGCCTGCTAGTCGTCGTCGGCTGCTTTGTCGGCGACGTGGCCCAGTTGCAGGAGGCCTATCCCTACGTCGGCCTCTACCTCCGGCCCTCCGACTATATGGGGCTGGTGCACTACCTGTGTGACCACGATCTCGTGCCCTATGCGGCACCGGGCCTGCCGGTGCCCGGGCAGGCGGTACCGATGCCCGCAGGCGAGGTGCCCGTTTCCATGCACGTCCCGATCAGCTATGGCTGCGACCATCGCTGCACCTATTGCATCGTCCGCTTGCGGCGCGGCGCCGAGCACAGTCGCACGGTAGAGGAGATCCTGGACGAGGTCCAGGCGCTGATCGCACGCGGCGTGCGCGAGGTAACGCTGCTCGGGCAGAACGTCGATTCGTACGGGCACGATCTGGACAAGCCGCTCACGCTGGCTGACCTGTTGTACCGCGTGCATAAGAGCGAGGGCCTGGAGCGGATCCGTTTCCTGACCTCACACCCAGCCGACCTGCGACCTGCGCTGGTCGAGGCGGTGGCGTCGCTGCCCCGCGTTTGCCCACATTTCGAGCTGCCCGTCCAGGCGGGCGACGATGCGGTGCTGCGCCGCATGGGGCGCGGCTATACTGTGGCTGTGTACCGCGAACTGATCGGCCGCATCCGCGAGCGCATCCCGGGCTGCAGCATTGCCACCGACGTGATCGTCGGCTTTCCGGGCGAAACGGAAGCGCAGTACGAGGCCACCTACCGGCTGCTTGAGGAGCTGCGCCTGGACGCGGTTCACGTCGCCGCTTATTCGGAGCGGCCCGGCACGCCTGCCGCAGAGCTGGAGGACGATGTGCCACTCGCCGAGAAGCAGTGCCGCCGGCAGTGGATCGACGATCTGCAGGCACGCATCGTCGGCGAGATCAACGCCCGCTTTGTCGGCCAAGAGGTCGAGGTGCTGGTCGAGCAGCACAAGGGCGCACGCTGGCAAGGGCGGACGGTGACGAACAAGCTGGTCTATTTCGAGGACGGCGACCACGACTGGCGCGGCGAGCTGGCCCAGGTGCGGGTCGCGTGGGCTGGACCGTGGTCCATGGTCGGCGACCTCGGCGGCGGCGATGCTCCACGACGCCCCTAGCTGCCCAACAGCGCCCACGCCCAGGCGGGTAGCGTAAGCACTGATAGGAAAGTGGTCGCGACCACCGCCGTCGCGGCGAACGTGCTGTCTCCTCCATACTGTTCGGACAGTGCCGTAGAGGCGACCGCCGTCGGCATGGCCGTCTGCAGCACGATCACCGCCGCTGCGGCGCGCTCGACGCGCAGCAGCACGACCAGGACCCACATCAGCGCAGGTGTGATCAGCAAGCGGGCTGCTGTCAGCAGTACCAGTTGCAGTCGCTCTGCCGGGCGGCGCAGTACAGGCTGGGCGTCGCGCTCCTCTATGCGCGGTGCCGTGGGACCGGCGAGCATACCCACCGTGAGCAGCGCCAGCGGCGTCGTCGCTTGGCCCAGTGTCCCCAGCGGCATACGGATCCATTCCGGCATGGGCCAGCCGAACGCTCCCCACGTCAGGCCCACCACGACCGACCACAGCATCGGGCTGCGTAAAAGATCGCGGGCGCTCTCTGACAGCTTGCCCGTCCCGCTGCGGCTGTTCCAGCTCATCAACCATACGCTCAACGTGCTCATGACCAGCGTGAACCCGGCATCATAGAGCACGGCATAGAGCAGACCTTGGTCGCCCAATAGGGCCCTGCATACTGGATAGCCGACAAAGGTGGTATTGAGCATGGCGATCGTTGCCTGCAGCGTGGCCCGCCGTTCGCTGGAAAGGCCGGGCAATCTTCCCAGGCCTGCTGCGACCAGGTAGCCGACCAGTGGGCCCAGGATGCCCATGCCGACCAGGAGCGGCGCGCGCCCTAGCTCGGCGGGCGTGATCTCGGTGGCGAGCGTGATCGTGATCAAGGGCGGCAGAGTGACGTTGATCACCAGGCGCGTCATCTCGCTTGCTCCCTTGCGGGTCACCATCCCCCAGCGGCGTAGCGCGGCGCCGGTCAGCAGCAGGGTCAAGATCGTGAGAAATGGAACGCCAATACTGAGCAGGTTGTCTGTGTTGACGGGCATACAGGGCTCTCTATGGTCCAGGGTCTCTTGATGTGCGCTGTCGCTTGGGCAGCGCAAGAGGCCCAGTATACCACAGAGTGGGGAGCAACATGAAATCGGTGCTCAGCACTGCCGGCCTAGGCTCGGGCAAGTGCTGGGCACCTGGTGGAACAGATAGCCTGCGGAGATGTGCTTACGGGCTGCGCTCGATCCAATCGCTGATCACCGGGACGTGTACGTCTTCGCCCTGGTAAGCCTGGTATGCCCACCAGAAAAAGACCAGGTAGACCAGCGCGCCCAGGCCGAGCGTAAAGATAGAGACCGGGATCAGCACCGCGCCGGTGACGAGCGAGAGCACGGCATTGTGCCGGATGAACGGCCGGCTCTTTTTCTCTTCCATCAGCAGCATCAGCAGCGAGACCAGGGGGTACAGCGGGGATACCGGGATCCACGACAGTGCCGCCCATAGCCGGTCGTCTTCCGTGATCTGCGTTTCGAGTTCCTGTTCCGACATGTTCGTTCCTCCATTCCGTGAACGGCGATCCTTTCATGTACATTACGGGAGATGGCGGCTTGGGGTTGCAGGAACGGGGTACCCGGTCTCTCTCGAAGAATTGGATCCACCCAGGATCAGGTCGCTGGAGATGTGGCCTACTTGGCAAGCGCCTGCTCGGCCAACCAGTCCTTTCGCCGGAGCTCCATGTCGTAGGCCAGGACCGTGTTGCGGTAGCGATCTCGCCTGAAGAAATGGCGCAGGTGCTCGTAAGCGGGCTGGTCGAGAAAAGCCACGTCACCGTCGCTGCCAGCGTACTGGTAATGCTCGTCGACCCGCTTGAACCCGCAGCGTTCGTAGCAGCGCACAGCACGCACGTTCACCGCAGCGACATCGAGCACCATGCGCTCGAAGTGCATCTCCTGGAAATAGTAGCGCAGGAACAGTTGGAGCGCCTCGGTCCCGTATCCCTGACTGACATATTGCGCGCCAAAGCCGATGCCCAGCCGTGCCGATGTACGTCTCCTGATGTCGCGCAGCGAGAGCCGGCCAATTAGCTCTCCGTGCTCGTTGTCGACGGCGAAATAGATGCGGCTCTTGTCGCGTACCAACTGGTAGAACCACAGGTCGTCCGATAGCTCGGAGCGCTTGGGCCAGTCAAAGAGCCGGTAGAGCGGATCGTCAAAGCTCGGCCACTTGGACATGGTACGCAGATCCTGGCGGGTGAGCGGGCGGATGGTGACGCGCTCTCCCTTGAGACAGATGTCTGGAGCCTTCACGTAGGTAACCCTCCCGGTCCTACGGCTCGCCCAGTTCATCGACGGCGACGTGACGGTACTTGTCGCCTTCTGCGATGATGAGCACTGGGATCCGATCGCGAATTGGATACTTGCGCCCGCAGTCCTGGCAAACGAGCCACTTTCCGTCGATCGGTTCCAGCCGGCCCGGATCGTCCCCTTCCTTGGGAGCACAAGCCGGACAGCGTAGGATATCGAGTATAGGCAAAGGCATATCCTCATTTTCACTGGGAGACGCTGCAGAGCGGCGCATCCTTTGTTTCGGGAAGCGAGTATAACACAACAGGCGCAGCATGCCAAACGGAGCGATGTACATAAGGCAACATAACCGATCTGTAACCCAGGTGTAATGACATAAAGTGGCGCGCGTGGTACAATAGGGTAGGACTTTCCGGCTGGTCCAGGGAGACCAGGATGACGTTGCTCAGAGGAACACTGCTCAGAGAAGGCCGCTACGAGATCCAAGAGCTGCTGGCACAGGGCGGGTTCGGCTTTATCTACCTCGCCCTCGATCGCTGCCGTGGTCGACAGGTCGTGCTGAAGGAGCTCCTGCCTGCGCTTGCCATCGATACCCAGGTGCAGCGCCGCTTTGCTCGCGAGGGACGGGCCATGCACCGCCTGCACAGCCCTCACATTGCTCGGGTCGAGGCGACCTTTCGCGAGCAGGGCAACGAGTATATGGTGATCGAGTACCTGAGCGGGGGCTCGCTTGCCGACCGGCTGGAGCGCGAGCGCCGGCTGCCGCTCGGTGAGGCAGCACGGATCGCCGTCGCACTGTGTGATGGGCTGGATTACCTGCACCAGCGCGGGATCGTGCACTGCGATCTCAACCCGAGTAACATCCTGTTCGACGCCCAGGGCAGACCGAAGCTGATCGACCTGGGCATCGCCCACGTCCCCGACACGTTCGTCCACCGTTCCTGGCAGACCGAACATGATTTCGGCCTGGGTACGGTGTCGTATATGGCGCCGGAGCAGTTGATGGGGCAGCGAGATGACCCGCGTATCGACCTCTATGCACTGGCCGCGATCTGCTACGATATGGTCTCGGGGCGTCACTACCTCCACTTTGATATGTCGGGCACGCCATTGACACAGGCAGAGAACATCCTGCGCGTACAGAGCGAGACGCCAGAACCCCTGTCCAACTTGCCGCCCGAGGTGAACCACGTGCTGCTGCGTGCGTTGGCCAAGGATCCGCAGGTCCGTTATCCGAACGTGGTGGCCTTCCGGCATGCCCTGGCCCAGGCATTTGTCCCTCATCTCCCTTCAGAGCAAGGCATCCAGCTCGTTGCGTCATCGGCTGCTGCCGGCGGCGCGGACGAGGTAGAAGGGCGTGGGGAGTGGCCCGCCTGGGTCGTCGCGGCGCTGCTGGCAGTAAACGTCTCCGTAATCTTGCTGTTGGCCTGTCTCATGCTGTGCGCGCCGTGAGGATCGTCCTTATCGTAGTGGCACCGACCCGGCTCAAGTGAGGGCACGTATGCGCGATCGAGCATCCTGGCTTCATCTGCTCGGGGGGACATGGCTCGGCGTCGGCGTGCTAGCTATGCTATGGGGTGTGCTGGCGCTGCTGGCTTCGCTCGCCCTTCCTGTGGCTGCAGCGTGGGTGCCTGTGCCGCGTGGCCGGTGGGCTGGATTTCACCTTTCTCCGTGGCTAGAGAGTACAGCCATCGCCGGAGGGATCTATGGCGTCGTCGTGGGTAGCGCGCTGATCCGTCGCCGCAGTTGGGCGCGGACCGTCCTGGTCCCAGCGCACGCGCTCGTTGCCCTC
>Ga0307444_1001309_pt1 | contig 10844 bp, 7 predicted proteins | sample SalMarSW160340MG_FD_202145 | JGI IMG/M metagenome (GOLD analysis project Ga0307444, IMG submission 202145) | Salt marsh sediment microbial communities from the Plum Island Ecosystem LTER, Massachusetts, United States - SW1603-40 | ecosystem: Environmental > Aquatic > Marine > Intertidal zone >... | reverse complement strand
CGGCAACAGGCCCTGACGGGCCATGCCGTAGAGCAGGCGCGAGGCGGTGACGTAGTTGACGAGCGCAGTGTTGGCGACGGCAAACAGCGTGATCCCGGTGAAGACGACCGGCGGCAGCCGGGGCGCCGCGCGCCGCATCACCTCGGTGATGGGACCGGGGGCCGCGGCAAGCTCTTGCCAGGGCACGACCGACACTGCGGTGATGGCCACGGCGATATAGATTAGCGCCGCCATGCCCATGGCGAGGATCAGTCCGATGGGGATGGTCCGCTGCGGGTCGCGGCATTCCTCGGCGACGTTGAGCGTGTCCTCAAAACCGATAAAGGCGAAGAATGTCAGCACCGCGCCCTGGGCGAGGATCAGCATTTCAGCCTCGCCGCTCGGCGCCTCGCGGATCTCGAGATAATCGACGCTGCCCCAATAGGAGAGGCCGGCAATGACGACGATGATCAGGCCTGACGCCTCGACGATGGTGCAGAGCACGTTGAGCCACATCGATTCGCGAATGCCGCGAAAGGCGATTCCGGCAAGGATGAGGAGGAAGCCGAGTGCGAGCCACCATAGCGGCAGAGCCTCGAGGTGAAGCAGCGCCGCGAGATTGGCGGCGAACACGCGGGACTGGGTCGCGACCGAGGTCAGCCCTGAGCAGACCAGCGCCAGCCCGATGCTGAAGCTCAGCATCGGGAGACGGAAGGCGCGCTGGATGACGTAGGCCGCGCCTGCCGCGCGCGGATAGCGCGACCCCAGCGAGGCGTAGGACAGCGCCGTGAGCAGCGCGGCAACAAGCGCGATGACGAAGGCGAGCCAGACGGCGTTGCCGACCTGACCGGCAGCCTGGCCGATCAGCCCGTAAATGCCGGCGCCGAGCATGCTGCCGAGGCCGTAAAGCGCGAGTTGGATCGGACCGATCGAGCGGTGGAGCGTCGGCTGGTCCTGCTCGTCGAGGGGCCTCGGCTTCGTCAGCCCTGCGTCTGTCATCCCGTCGATCGCCTCCCGGTTGGCGGGGCTTCAGCTTTTCAGACGGTAGCCCGTCTTGAAGATCCACCAAACCACGGCGAGGCAGATCACGAGGAACAGGAACGTCATGGCGAGGCTCAAGCCGACGCCGACGTCTGCGGTGCCGAAGAAGCTCCAGCGGAAACCGCTGACCAGATAGACCACCGGATTGAGCAAGGTCACCTTCTGCCAAAGCGGCGGCAGCACCTTCAGCGAATAGAAGGTGCCGCCGAGAAAGGTCAGCGGCGTGATGATGAGGAGCGGCACGATCTGCAGCTTCTCGAAGCCGTCGGCCCAGATGCCGAGGATGAACCCGAACAGACTGAAGGTGACCGCGGTCAATACCAGAAAGGCGATCATGAACGCCGGATGCTCGATGCGGATCGGCACGAACAGCCATGACGTGGCGAGAATGATGAGGCCGAGAATGATCGATTTCGTCGCCGCGGCGCCCACATAGCCGATCACGATCTCGAAATAGGAGATGGGTGCCGACAACAGCTCGTAGATCGTGCCGGTGAAGCGCGGAAAATAGATGCCGAAGGACGCATTGGCGACGCTTTGGGTCAAGAGCATCAGCATGATCAGGCCGGGCACGATGAAGGCGCCGTAGGACACGCCCTCGATCTGGCTGATGCGCGAGCCGATCGCCGCGCCGAACACAACAAAATAGAGCGACGTGGACACCACCGGGGACACGATGCTCTGCATCAAGGTCCGCCGGGCGCGTGCCATTTCGAAGGTGTAAATCGCGCGGATGGCCGGCAGGTTCATTTCCGCTGCCTCACCAGGTCGACGAAGATGTCCTCGAGCGAGCTTTGCGTCGTGTGCAAATCCTTGAACCTGACGCCGGCCTGGCCGAGGTCCTGCAACAGCCCGGTGATGCCCGTGCGATCACCCTGGGTGTCGTAGGTGTAGACGAGCTCATGGCCGTCCGAGACGAGCGCGAGATTGTGGCGTGCGAGCTCGGGGGGCAGCGCCTCGAGCGGCTGATGCAGTTGCAGTGTCAATTGCTTCTGACCGAGCTTGTGCATGAGCTCCATCTTGTTCTCGACGAGAATGATCTCGCCCTTGGAGATGACGCCGATGCGGTCGGCCATGTCCTCGGCCTCTTCGATGTAGTGGGTGGTGAGAATGATGGTCACGCCGGAGTCGCGCAATTCCCGCACCGTCTGCCACATGTCCTGGCGGAGCTCGACGTCGACACCGGCGGTGGGTTCGTCGAGGAACAGAACCTCCGGCTCATGGGAGAGCGCCTTGGCGATGAGCACCCGGCGCTTCATGCCGCCGGACAGGGTCATGAGCTTGCTGTCGCGCCGGTCCCATAGCGACAGCTCCTTCAGCACCTTCTCGATATGGGCCGGATCGGCCCGCTTGCCGAACAGACCGCGGCTGAACGAGACCGTGGCCCAGACCGTCTCGAACATGTCGGCGGTCAGCTCCTGGGGCACGAGACCGATCATCTCCCGCGTGACGCGGTAGTCGGCGATGATGTCGTGACCGCCAACCGTGACCGTTCCGCTCGACGGGTTGACGATGCCGCAGATGATGCTGATGAGCGTGGTCTTGCCGGCGCCGTTCGGACCGAGCAGGGCAAAGATCTCGCCGCGCTTGATGTCGAGATTGATGTCCTTCAGCGCCTCATAGCCTGACGCATAGGTCTTGAAGAGGTGCGAGACCGAAATGATCGGCTGCGCAGTGATGTCGGGGACGTCTCGCACGGCAATAGGCTCGATGTTCGGAGAATTCCGATCGGTTGGAGGCTGGTCTCGTCGCATTTGGCTCAGGGCGCGCGCATGGTCTAGGCCGGAATCCAGTCGGCAATGCGGCGGGCAACCGCCTCGGCGCCGGGCTCGACCGGAAGCATATGGCCATGACCGGGCTCGGCCCAAAATGCCACACGCCCGTAGGGTGCCGCGGTGGCGCCTGCGGTGGCGAGCGAGACAAGATTGTCCTCCGTTCCCGACAGGCACAACACGGGACAGTGCACCTTGTCGGTATCGACCGCGGTGGCGCGGGAGTTGTCGAACATCCAGAAGAACACCTCGAAATAGGCGCGCCCGGATTCGGGTCCGAATTTGTCGAACACCGCCCTCTGCTCGGGCTTCGGCACGCAGTTCAGCGAATAGAAACAGGCGAGCCTGAAGTCCGGGTTGATCACGCCCTGCCAGAACGGACCGATGGTCATCAGATCCTGGTCGAGCTGCCGCTCGCTGTCGGAGTCCGGCAAGATGCCTGAGCGCGGCGCGGGGCTCATCAGCACGAGCGCGCGCGCCTTGCCTTCGGCGGCTAGCTGCTGCACGAGCACGGCGCCCATGGAATGGCCGAGCAGGACGGGGTTGGGGGGCACCGTCTCCAGGAATTTGGCGAACTCGGCGCGATAGTCGGCCATGCCGATGCCGACGAGCTTCTTATCGGCGTTCGCCTTGTCCTGGCCGTGGCCGATCAATTCGGGCGTATGGCAGGTCCAGCCGAGCCCCTCGAACACGCCGCGAAATTTGTCGAAGCACCAGGCGCCGGCCGAGGCGCCGTGCAGCATCACGATATGCTTGGTCATAGCCCCTCCCCTTCGCCCCGGTTACCGCCCGGCACCCTCGTCACGCATCAGCGCCGCGAGCCCCGCCGTGCTCGTGGTCACCGGACTCCAATCGACGCTTGCGAGCGCCGAGCTGTCGGCGACGAGCGGGCTCGCGAACAGGCGATAGGCCTCGGCCTGACCCATAGCATGAAGTGCGGCTTTGAGAACCGGGCCCGGGACCGGGAACAGCGCCGGGCGGCGCCCGAGGCCCCGGCGCATGGCCATGACCATCTCGCCGACGGTCAAGGGTTCGGGATCGGTGACGATGAACGGGCGCTTGAGCTCACGATCCGTGGCGAGCACCTTGCTGACCGCCTCGACCAGATTGTCGAGCGAGAGCAGCGAACGGCGCGCCTTCAGCGCGCCAAGCGGCAGCGGATAGGGCGAGCGCGCCAGCTCGGCAAGTCGCGCCATATTGCCTTGCACGCCGTGGCCATAGACCAGCACCAGCCTGAGCGCGACCCAGTCGAGGCCGGTCTCGGCGAGGCCCTGCTCGGCGGCGAGCTTGGAGCGGCCATAAGCGTCGGTCGGCGCCGGCTCGACAGCCTCGGTGAGCACGCCTTCTGCGGCGCCGCCGGCCTGGGCCCTGATCGAAGACAGGAACACGAAGCGTTTCACCCCGGCGCGCTCGGCGGCGCGGGCGAGCTTGACGGTGGCTTCGGTGTTGAGCAGGCGGTAATCGTCCTCCGGCACGCCGCTCATGGTCTGGGCGATGCCGGCGGAATGGATCACGGCATCGACGCCCGCGAGCGCCTCCGACATGTTGTAGGGCTTGGTCAGGTCGCCGATCAGGGCGCTGGCGCAGTCGAGCTGGATCTCGCTTGGTCGCCGCAGCAGCACGCGCAGGCGATAGCCGCGCTTCGGCAACTCCTTGAGCAGGTGCTGCCCAATGAAGCCGGTGGCACCGGTCAGCGCGACGAGGGGCTTATGGGACGACGCGGGAGCCGTGGTCCGGCGCTCCTTGGTTGCTGCCGCATCCGCAGCCAAACCCCGAACGGGGCCGGCGCGCGGCCGATCTTAGAGCTTGCGCGTCAATTGGGCGAATTTTCGAGCGTGAGGCGCAGGATCTTGCCACCGTCGTCGGTGGCCAAATAGACCGAGCCGTCAGGGGCTTGGGCCACGTCGCGGATGCGCCTGCCCATGGGTATGCGCTCCTCTGCGACCACCTTCTCGCCGTCGAGGGTGAGCCGGACCAGCGCTTCAGACGATAGGCCGCCGATCAGGAGATTGCCCTTCCAGCCGGGGATAGCGTCGCCGGTGTAGAACGCGATCCCCGATGGCGAAATCACCGGATTCCAATAGCGGATGGCGTCCTCAAATTCCGGATGGGTCGGCGGTTTCGGAATCTTGGTGCGGTCGTAATTATCGCCCCAGCTCACCACCGGCCAGCCGTAATCTTTGCCGGCCTCGGGGATATTGAGCTCATCGCCTCCGAGGGGGCCGAACTCGCTCTCCCACAGCTTGCCGGTCTTGGGGTTGATGGCGGCGCCTTGGGCATTGCGATGGCCGTAGGACCAGATCTCGGGGCGGGCATCCTTCCGGCCGACAAAGGGATTATCCTTGGGGATCGACCCGTCAGGATTGATGCGGATGATCTTGCCAAGGTCGTTCGAGAGGTCCTGGGCCGGGGTGAATGTGAAGCGCTCGCCAAGGGTGATGAACAGCGTGCCGTCGGGGGCGAAGGCAAGACGCGAGCCGAAATGATTGCCGCCACCGACCTTCGGCTGTTGGCGGAAGATGACCTCGACGTCCTCGAGCCCCTGATCGCCGAGCTTGCCGCGGGCGACGGCCGTCGAGGCGCCACCCTTGCCTGGCTCGGCATATGACAGATAGACGAGGCGGTTCGACTTGAAGTCGGGGTCGATGGCTACATCGAGCAATCCCCCCTGGCCTTGAGCGAAGACTTCGGGCACGCCGGACAGCGGCTCCGACAATTTGCCGTCGGCAAGGATACGGAGCCGTCCTGGCCGTTCGGTCACGAGCATCCGCCCGTCCGGGAGGAAAGCCATCCCCCAGGGATGAGAGAGCCCATCGGCCACCGTTTCGACCTTGATGCGGCCGGTCTCCGTGTCGATGGAGCGATCGTCGGCAAAACCAATCTTCGGCACGAATTGCCACGCCAGCACCGCGCCGATGATCGCCAAGAAAACGATGTTCACCCAGTCATAGGGCGTTATGCGGCGCGTCCGACGGCGATCATCAATGCGAGGCATTGTCTTTCTTCAATTCCGGGCTCAGTATCAACACAATGTACGCCGCAAGGTTCACAGGTGCGAGCCGCGGAACCGCTTGATTGGCATCACTTGTTTGCGACCGATCGACGCCACCAGCGGGAGGGTCCCCGCCATTACAGCGCGACCCGCAGCTCGAAGCCCGCAGCCTTGAGGGTGCCGCCTTTGATCAGGTCGGCATAAGCGGTAATCGCCGACGGCGGGCCGATGAGGAAGCCTTGCAGCTCGTCGCAGCCCTCCCGCCGCAAAAAGGTCCGTTCGCCTTCAGTCTCGACGCCCTCGGCAATGACTGGAATGTTCAACGCGTTGCCGAGGCCGATCACGGCTCTCACGATCTCGGCGGATTGCGGGTTGGTCTCGACCCCGGAGACGAAGGTCTGGTCGATCTTGATCTTGTCGAAGGGAAAGGATTGCAACGAGGACAGCGAAGCATAGCCGGTGCCAAAGTCGTCCATGGCGATGCGGACGCCGAACGATTTGAGCCGGCGGAGGATGGCAAGCGCACGGCTGGAATCGTTGATCAGGACCCCCTCGGTGATCTCGAGCTCGAGCCGCCCGGGATCGAGGCCGGTTTCGGTCAGCACCGATCTGACGAGCCTGGCAAGATCGCCGTGGCGGAACTGGACCGGAGAGAGATTGACGCTGACTTGCAGCGGCACCGGCCAGGACGCCGCCTCGGCGCAGGCTTCACGCAGCGTCCACTCGCCGACCTCCGCGATCATGCCGTTCTGCTCGGCAAGGGGAATGAACTTGCTCGGCGCCACATAACCGAGCCTCGGGTGCTTCCAGCGAATGAGCGCTTCGAAGCCGAATACCACGCCGTCGATGTTGGCCTGAGGCTGGTAATGCATGGCGAATTCGCCATGAGGAATGGCAGAGCGGAGGTCGTGCTGGAGCACGTAGCGCTCGCGCAGATGGCGGTCCATCTCCGGCTCGAAGAACCTGATCATGTGACGGCCGTCGGCCTTGGCGCGATAGAGCGCGGCATCCGCATTGGCGATCAGCGTGACCTCGTCCTTGGCGTCTTGCGGAAACAGCGCGCCGCCGACACTGAGTCCGATCGGGATCAGCTGCTCCTGAACCTCGAACGGATCGCCCACCGCGGCGAGGAGACGCCTGGCGGTGGCGAAAGAGGCCCGGCGCAGCTCTTTCGCCGTGAGCACGACGGCGAACTCGTCGCCGCCGACCCTGGCGATGAAGGCTCCCTTGGCGGCGCGCTCCAAGCGGCGAGAAATGGCGCAAAGCAGCTCGTCGCCGATCACATGGCCAAACAGGTCGTTGGCCTCCTTGAAATGATCGAGGTCGATGCTGAGCAGGGCGAAGCCGTGGCCGTCGGCCTTCGCCTTGTCGACGGCCTTGTCGAGATGGTTGGCGAGCGAGGTGCGGTTCGGCAGTCCGGTCAGGGAATCGTGATGGGCGAGATGGGCGATGTATTCATGTCTCGCGAGCAGCTCCTCGCGCGCGGCGCGCAGCTTTTCACGCGCCTCGCCGAGACCAACCGCCGCTTCCCTCACCTCCTCCTGGAGGACGTTGAAGCTTTGTCCCATCTCGCCGAGCTCGTCGCGCGAGTTCACCCTGACCGGGACGATATTGACCGAGGCGTGCGCCCCTTCGAGATCGCCGCGGCCGAGCGCACCCATGGCGTTGGAGAAGTCGCGCAACGGCCCGCGGGTCAGGCGCTTCGCCGCGCTGCTGACCTCGATCGCCGAATAGGTGATCATGCCGGGAAGCACGAGGCCGACGCTGACGGTGAGCAGCGCCACGACGACGAAGATATCGGCGAGCACCGACACCAGCTCGTGATGACCTTCGGCGACGGTGTTGACGGCGAGCAGATAGGCGATGCCGTCGAGCACGAGCACCGCCACCATGGCGCCGGTGAGCTTGACGTGGAGCGTCTGAGCCACGGCGGGAAGGCCGGCGCGCAGCCGGTCCTCGACCACGCGCCAAGCATAAAGCGCCGCGCCCGAATAGGCGAGCGCGAGGCCGAACACCACCGTCGGCAGGCCGAATTGCTCAAAGCCGAGAATGGCGGCGAACAGCCAGATCACCGCGGCGACGACGCCAAGCACAATAGTGCCGCGGGGAGCCCGATAGGGCCGTTCGGCGTCGGGTAGATCCCGGCGCAGCAGATAGGCAGCGATGTTCGGCATGCAAATGCCGATGAGGTAGGTGAAATTGGCGGCGGCGATCATCCAGACCGGATCGCCGGCGATGAGGAAGATGATCGCCGCGGTAGCCGTCAGCGTCGTTGCCGCCCAGGGACAATCGGTCGCCTTGAGGCGAAGCGAGAGAAAGCGCGGCAACAAGCCGTCATCGGCAAGCTGGGACATGGTGCGGGTGGCGCCGGCGAGAGGCTGCAGCGTGCCGTGGAACATGTTGAGCATGACGAACCAGACCGCGGCGGCCTTGCCGGCGCTCCCAAGCAGCGGCGCGAAGGTCGGTCCAAGCACGGTGGCAAGGTCGCGTCCGAGCGGCTCGGGGCCCAGCACGCCAAGCCAAATCACGGGAAGCACGATGAAATAGACGCCGGCCATGGCCGCCGAGGCTAACATCGCCCGCGGCACGTTCTTGTTGGGATCCCTGGTCTCGCCCACATGGCAGGCGGCGGCCTCGAAGGCGGGAGCGGCGAACCCGATCAGATAGAGCCCAGCCATCACCGCGGTGAGGTCGCCGAACCAGCCCTGGAACGGCGTCGTCAGGTGGTAGTCGAAGGCCTGATGCCAATCGACGTCGCCGGCTGAGATCGGCGCCAGCGAGGAGATGAAGGCGAGCAAAGCGGACGCTGTGGCAATGGGCATGGCGAGCCGCGCCACCCACTTGATGCCGCAGAGATTCACGAAGCTGAACAGGAGCACGATGGTGATGGCCACGGCCTCGACCGGGAGCCCAGGGACGTACCATTGCTGGATCGCCGACGCCGAGAGCAGCGCCGTCAGGCCGCAGGTCGGCACCCAGCCCCACCAGTAGCAGGTGCCGGTCAGAGCCGAGAGCACAGGGTTGTAAGGCCGGAAGGCCTCGGCGCAGGCCGCGGCAATGCCCCCGACGCGGTTGGGCCACATCAGCACGAGTTCGGTCCACGCGGGCGCGGCGGCCCAACCGAGAAGAACCCCGGCGATGAGCAACGGCACCGCAGCGCTGCCTTGGCCAAGAATGGCACCCTGACCGACGAACAGCGCCGTGATCAGGAAGATCATCTGATTGCTGCCCCCCATGGCGAGCGCGGTTGTACCGAACCAGCCGAGGACCCTTGGGTGCGGGGGGATGATCAGGCTCTGGGGCGCATCGGTACTCATGAGGTCGACGTCTCTACTCCGTGGAAAGACCCCGTGAGCCGAACGCGATGGCCGAACAGCGCTGTGGTCAAGCAGCTTTATGATAAAGGCTAATCAAGTTCCGAGAAATTATGCAAAAACAGAGGGGAAGCCAATAGCGCTTCCACGCCGCTCGCGGCTGAAGACTTCGAGGGAATCTCAACAAATATTGGCAGCGGTAAGCGCGGGATCAGGCCCGGCCAGCCTTGACCCGCAAGCCCGGAGCCGGGCGCTCGAGTACAACCTCTCGGCGAAAGCGATAGAGCTTGGCGGGCCGCCCCCCGGTCCTGGTGGACACGTTCCCGGTCGGCTCGACGAGCCGGCCCTGCTCGACGAGGCGCCGGAAGTTCTGCTTGTGCAGGAGCGTCCCGGAGATCGCCTCGACGGTCTTTTGCAGCTCGAGCAAGGTGAATTCCGGAGGCAACAGCTCGAACACCACCGGCCGGTATTTGAGCTTGCCGCGCAGCCGCCCCATGGCGGTGGCGAGGATGCGGCGGTGGTCGAAGGCCATGGGGCGGCCGAGTTCTGGCAGGTCACTCCAGCGGCGCGCCGCAGAGCGGCCGTCGCGGGCGGCTTCGGTCACGAGGCCCGCCTCGTAGAGCAGTTCGTAACGCTCAAGCACCCGCTCCTCGTCGAAACCGGCACCGGTGCCGAAGCACACCCGCAAGCGTTCGGCGCGCCTTAGTGGCCGCATCGGCTCGTCGCTGGCAGGCGCCCGCTCGGCCCAAGCCTTCAGCCTCGGCTCAATCTCCGCTGCGAGAATCTCGGGCTTGCCGCGGCGCCAGTCCTCCCAGGGGAAATAGGCATACCAGGGCGACCAATGCGACCCGAGCAGCTCTTCGTCGGAGCCCCTGGTGAGAGCGAGGTAGCCGACCGAGGTGATATGCGAGGCCGTGTCGCCTGGCTCGGCGTGGCGGCCGCGATCAGCGAAGGTATAGAGCTGCTCGACATAGCCGAGCTCAAGCCCGGTCTGCTGCTTCACCCAGGCGCGCAAGCCGATCTCAAGCGTGCGATGAGCGCGTGGCGAGAACGGGCCGAAGGGCAGCGTATCGAATTCGCCAGCGCCGGCGGTGTCGGGGCTGACCACCAGGATCTGGGGCTGCTGCGCGCGGACGCTGACGATCGCGGCATTGAGGCCAAGCTCGACCTGCGTCCCGCCGGCAGTTTCGATGATGCGGAGGGGCTCAGCCATGTGAGTCGGCATTGGTCGCGGACAGGGCGAACACCTTGCCTTCCTCGGCAAATTCGCCACGGCCGATGTTCTCGACCGCGGCGATCATGCGCCCGGATCTCGCCAGCACCGTATCGCCGAGGGTGACTAGGCGGCGGTTGGGATAGGCAGTCGGTGACGCCGCGCGGAGCGCCCGCGCCAGTTTGAACTCATCGGCCTCGGGGTTGAGGGCGCAAAGCGAAATGAAGGCCGCCGCGGTCGAGCGGCTGATGCCGGCCCAGCAGTGGATGAGAAGCGGAGCCTTGCGGTCCCAGTCGAGGGCGAACTGCACGAGGTCGGCAACGTGATCCTCGCAGGGCAGCACCAGCCCATCGGCCGGCTCGGAGATATCGTTCATGTCCAGGCGAAGATGCCGCTCAGGGCCGATCGATGGTGGCGTGGGCACCAGCGTATCGCCGTTGATCAGGGTCACGAGATGGCTGACGCGGACCTCGGCGATGGTCGCCTGGACCAGGCTCAGCGGCGCGACATAGATGGTTTCTTCCGGCATGGCG
>Ga0307444_1001306_pt1 | contig 10848 bp, 10 predicted proteins | sample SalMarSW160340MG_FD_202145 | JGI IMG/M metagenome (GOLD analysis project Ga0307444, IMG submission 202145) | Salt marsh sediment microbial communities from the Plum Island Ecosystem LTER, Massachusetts, United States - SW1603-40 | ecosystem: Environmental > Aquatic > Marine > Intertidal zone >... | reverse complement strand
ATCTCAGGGTTCGGCAGGCCCTTTTTTTAAGGCCTTTCGCCGCGCCGAGGGCTCGGCCGGGAAGCCGCGAGCCTCCCGCAGCCAGCCGATGTCCCGCTGACGCAAAGCACTTTTCCCGTTCCCGGGCCTGCTGTCACGGCTTGCCTTCAGTCCAAACGCCCGCAAAGAACGCGTGCGGGCCTATTTGTTATAGAGGATGTAGGCTGCGTAACAGAGCATGAGCGCGAGAATCGGCCGCAACAGCCATTCCGGCGCCATCCCGGCAAGCCGCGCCCCGAGCAGAATGCCGGGGATCGATCCCACCAGGAGCGCGAGCAGCAGCACGCCATCGACATGGCCGAGGCCAAGATGGCCCAAGCCGCCGACAAGGGTGAGAGGCACCGCATGGGCGATGTCGGTGCCGACGAGGCGTTTTGCCGGCAGGAGCGGGAACAGAGCCGCGAGCACGACGACGCCGATGGCGCCGGCGCCGACGGAGGTGAGGGTCACGAGCAGACCCAAGGCGACGCCGAACAGCACCGTCGCGAGCGTGCGGTTCGGCGGCTCTCCGTCAGCCTCCCGCTCCGGCGTTCGCGCGAGCAGCGGGTAGAGCACCAGCGCGATGGCGCTCAGCGGCAGCGCGATGACGAGCCCGGACCGAATCGAGTGAGCCAGCGCCACGGTGTTGAGAGGTATGAACGCCATGGCCGCGAGCAGAATGATCGCAGCGGGGATGCTCCCCGCAGCGAGCCTGAACACGATCGGCCAGTCGACGTGATCGGACAGATGATGCCGCCAGCCGCCGGCGGTCTTGGTGATGGAGGCGTAGAGCAGGTCGGTGCCCACCGCGACTTGCGGGGGCACGCCAAAGGTCGAGATCAGAAGCGGCGTCATCAGGGCGCCCCCGCCCACTCCGGTCAGACCGACAAGGAAGCCCACACCAAAGCCAGCCCCTGTCAGCGGCAGAAATTTTGCCGCCCAGCTGAGATCAATCATGAGCCCGAAGTCTCCCCCTTGGCGTGGCCCGGGATTATTCCCCGCGTTGCCCGCTAAGGCTAGCTTCTCCTATCCTCAGATTTCGATAAGGACGGGAATCCCTACTGAGCGTAGCAAAATCGCGGCCTCTTGCGCCCGCCGATGGAACTCGGCGAGATCGGCCGGAGAATCGCCAAGATCTGCGCAAAGACCGCGGGCCAGCAGCTCCTGGTCGAGGACGAAGACGTTGTCGCCCACCGTAGAAGCCCCGGCCTGAGCCCAGGTGACGATGCCGCCGGCGACAGTGGCGCCATCGACGGCGTTGACGAGGACGAAGCTCCCCGTGGCCGGCAGATCGGCAAAGAGGTCAAGGGCGGCCGGGCGGCCGAGCAAAATACGGCAATCGGCAATGTCGTTGACGGCGCAGGCATGAGCCGGCTCCGAAGCCAAAGTCTCGAAGTCGACCAGCGCCGAGATGCTCATGCTCGTCACCGGCGTGAGATCGGTCCCGGTGCGGAGCAGATAGCCTGCTTCCGGATCGAACGGCGTCTCGGCGAGCCACACCAAACGCGCCTCCAGCACATCGGCATTGGTCGGACGCCGCAGCACCTCCGCGAGCACGGCGCCGCGTGAGATGTCGAGGTCAGTATCGAGCTCAAGCACCACAGCATCGCCCTTGCGCGCAGAGGCGAGGTCGCCATCCATGGTGGTGATGCCGCGCACCACGGCGCCAAGCCCGCTCCTGGCGTCGACGATGCGGTCACCAGGCCTGATGCGCCCCGAGGCCACAGTGCCGGCATAGCCGCGAAAATCGGCGTCGCGGACCACAAGCTGCACCGGCATGCGGAACGGCGCGCTTGCCACCTCGCCGGTAACGTCGATGCTCTCGAGGTGGTCGAGGAGTGTCGGGCCGTTATACCAAGACGTCGCCGCCGACCGGCGCATGACGTTGTCACCGGGCAGGGCGGCGACGGGAATCGCGGCGATGTCGGTGAAGCCGAAGCTTGCCGCCATGGTCCTGAAGTCCGCCTCGATGGCGCGGAAGCGCGCTTCCGACCAATCGATCAGGTCCATCTTGTTGACGGCGAGCACGACGTTCTTGATACCGAGGAGGTCGCAAATGGCGGCGTGGCGGCGCGTCTGGCGCTTGACGCCGTGACGGGCGTCGACGAGCAGGATGGCGACATCAGCGTGCGACGCCCCTGTCGCCATGTTGCGGGTATATTGCTCGTGCCCCGGCGCATCGATGATCACGAAGCGGCGATCGGCGGTCTCGAAATAGCGCCAGGCGATGTCGATGGTGATGCCTTGCTCGCGCTCGGCCTGCAAGCCGTCGAGCAGCAGGCTGAAATCGATCTTGTCGCCGTTCACCATGCGGTTTTGCGAGGCGTGCATCACCGCCGCCCGCTGGTCTTCGGCGACGGCGGCGGCGTCCCACAACAGCCGCCCGATCAAGGTCGACTTGCCGTCATCGACGGAGCCGCAAGTCAGCAGGTGCACCATAGCCCCGCTCTGCGCCCTGGTCTCCGGCGAGGAACTGACGGCGATCTCTTCTCTCAGCGCAGCCACATACATCAGAAATAACCCTCACGCTTCTTCATCTCCATGGCGCCCGCCTGATCGTGGTCGATCAGCCGCCCTGCCCGCTCCGAGATCTTGGCCCGCAACGTCTCCTTGACCACGGCGTCAATATCGCTCGCATCCGACTCGACCGCGGCGGTCAGCGGCCAGCAGCCAAGCGTGCGGAAGCGGATCTGGCGCATCTCTGGCCTCTCGCCCGCCTCGAGCTTGATGCGCTCGTCATCGACCATAATGAGCTGGTCGCCCCGCCGCACCACGGGTCGCTCCGCGGCGAAATAGAGGGGAACGACGTCGAGTTTCTCCAGCGCGATGTAGCGCCACACATCGCCTTCGGTCCAATTCGACAACGGGAACACGCGCACGGTCTCGCCTTTGCCGAGACGCCCGTTGAGCAAATTCCACATTTCGGGCCGCTGGCGCCGCGGCTCCCAGCGATGGCCGGCGGCGCGGAACGAGAACACCCGCTCCTTGGCGCGGCTGGCCTCCTCATCGCGGCGGGCGCCGCCAAAGGCCGCATCGAAGCCGCCGGCGTCGAGCGCGGCCTTCAAGGCCTGGGTCTTCATGATGTCGGTGTAGACGGATGGCGGATGGTCGAAGGGATTGATGCCGCGGGCGAGCCCGTCATGGTTGGTGTGCACGATGAGATCTAATCCGAACTCGCGCGCGGTCTTATCGCGGAACGCGATCATGTCCCGGAACTTCCATGTGGTATCGATGTGCAACAGCGGGAACGGCGGCTTGGCCGGCCAGAACGCCTTCCGCGCCAGATGCAGCAGCACGGTGGAGTCCTTACCGATGGAGTAGAGCAAGACGGGCGAGCGGAATTGCGCCGCCGCCTCGCGGAAGATGTGGATGCTCTCGGCTTCGAGCAGCTTCAGATGTGATACGAGCGCAGTCATGCAGCCTTCCCCTCACGATGCGGGTTCATGTGCAGCCCACACTCCTTCTTCTCCTCATTCTCCCACCACCAGCGGCCGGCGCGCGGATGCTCGCCTGGTTGCACCATGCGGGTGCAGGGCTGACAGCCGATCGACACAAAGCCGCGGGCGTGCAGCGGATTGACCGGGACGTTGTGCTTGGCGACGTAGGCGTCGAGCTCGTCATTGGACCAATCGGCGATCGGGTTGACCTTGAGCAGCGCGCGCGCCTCGTCCCAGGCCGCGAGCGGCATTTCGGCGCGATTCTGGGAATGCTCGCGGCGGACGCCGGTGATCCAGCCGCGCGCGCCGTGCAGTTCGCGGTTCAAGGGCCGGACCTTCCGCACCTCGCAGCACGCCTTCCGGTTCTCGACCGACTGGCGGAAGCCGAACACGCCGTCGCGGGCGACGAGATCGGCGACCTCGGCAGCGTCGGGCGCAACCAGGCGAATGCGAAGTCCATAGCGGATCTCGGAGAGCTCTATGGTCTCGAGCACCTCCGGGAACAGCCGGCCGGTGTCGAGGGTGAAGATGTCAATGTCGGTGTCCGACTCGGCTATGGCATTGAGAATGGCCTGATCGTCGAGACCAAGGCTGGTGGAGAAGGCAATGCGGCCTTCGACTGCGCGCCTGATCGTCGCGATCCGATCGGCAAGATTGGCCATGCCTTCGAGACGTGCATTGAGGTCGTCCGCGGCAAACTTCGCGGCATCGCGGCGGAGCGGCAGCGGGTTGCGCAAGCCCGGTTGGTAGAGACGGCGGATGTGCGTCAAGGCGCCATGCCAGGTGTCGACGTCGTTGGCGTCGGTGATCTCGGCGGTATCGAAGCCTGAGCGCAGCAGGAACGGCGCGAGATCGGGAATAAGATAGCCAACGGCTCTGACCTCGCCTTCGAAGCCGTGACGTTCCCTGAGCAGCACCGCGAGCGAATGGCCGCGGCCGTCGCCGAAGTTGGGGAAATTGATGGCGACGATGCCGCCATCCGCCGCGGCAGCCGCGAGCGCGCCGGCGTCGGCGGTCGGGTCAAGCACGACGCCCGGCACTCTTCCGTCGGGCCTGAGGGTTCCGGTGGTCAAATCAAGCAGCGCCATAGAGAGCCTCTTTGAACGGGGTCGCGCCGATCCGGCGCCAGGTGGCGAGGAAGTCTTCGCCATCGAGCCGGTTGGCGAGATAGGTCGAGACGATGGTGTCGATGGCGTCCGGCACGGCCTCGGCCCTGAAGCCGGGGCCGATGATGGTGCCGACGGTGGCGTCGTCCTTGGGGCTGCCGCCGAGCGAGATCTGGTAGAGCTCGGTGCCTTTCTTGTCGACGCCGAGAATGCCGATATTGCCCGAATGGTGATGGCCGCAGGCGTTGATGCAGCCGGACATGTTGAGCCGGAGCGGGCCGATCTCCTCCAAGCGCTTCGGGTCGGAGAAGCGCTTGGCGATCTCCTTGGCGATCGGGATCGAGCGGGCATTGGCGAGATTGCAATAGTCGAGGCCCGGGCAGCAGATCATGTCACCCAGGAGTTCGCTGTTGGCGGTGGCGAGGCCGGCCCGCGCGAGCTCGTCGTAGAGCTTCGGCAAATCGGCGCGGGCGACATGAGGCAGCACCAAGTTCTGCGTGTAGTTGGCGCGTGCCTCGTTGCGGCTGTAGCGCTCGGCGAGATCGGCGACGAGGTCCATGGTGTCGGAGCTGGCGTCGCCTGGCGTGCGGCCTGGCTCCTTCAGCGAAATGGTGACAATGGCGTAGCCCGGAACACGATGGGTGCGGACGTTGTGCTTGAGCCACGCGGCGAAGGCAGGGTCGGTGATGCGGCGCTGGTCGACGCCGTCATCCTTGATCGGGCGCGGCGTGAGATTTGGCGGCGTGAAATAGGAGGCGATACGCGCATATTCCGAGGCCGGCAGGTCGACGGCGTCTTTGCGGGTCGCCTCCCAATCAGCCTCGACCTCCTGGCGGAACTTGTCGATGCCGAGCTGATTGACCAGGATCTTGATGCGGGCCTTTTGTAGATTGTCGCGACGGCCATGCAGATTGTACACGCGCAAGATCGACTCGATGTAGGACAAGAGGTGTTGCTTCTTCAGGAACGGCCTGATCTCCTGGCCGACATAGGGAATCCGGCCCATGCCGCCGCCGACAAAGACGCGGAAGCCGTTCTCGCCTTCCGGTCCCCGCACGATGCGGAGGCCAATGTCGTGGAAGGCGACCGCGGCGCGGTCCTCGACAGCGCCCGAGACGGCGATCTTGAATTTCCGCGGCAGCCAGCTGAACTCAGGATGCAGCGTCGACCATTGGCGCAGCACCTCGCACCAAGGCCTCGGATCCTCGAGCTCGTCATGAGCTGCGGCAGCGAACGGGTCGGCGGTGACGTTGCGCACGCAATTGCCGCTGGTCTGGATGCAATGCATCTCGACCTCGGCGAGCGCGGCGAGGATGTCGGGGATGTCAACGAGCTTGACCCAGTTGAACTGAAGATTTTGCCGCGTGGTGAAATGACCGTAGCCGCGGTCGAAGCGCCGGCCGATCATCGCGAGCTGGCGCAACTGGCGCGGGCTCAGCACGCCGTAGGGAATGGCAATGCGGAGCATGTAGGCATGAAGCTGGAGATAGAGGCCATTGCGGAGCCGAAGGGGACGAAACTCCTCTTCGGTCAGCTTGCCGGCAAGCCTGCGCTCAACCTGCTCGCGGAATTGGGACACGCGCTCGCGGACGAAGGCGTGATCGAACTCGTCATAGCGGTACATCGTACCAATCCTCGGTGAGTGTGGTCCGGTGCGCGGCGCGAATGCGCTCGCGTACGGAGAGCGCGACGGGGACACCGTCATCGACGGCAACTGCCATCGGATAGGTGCCGACCACCCGGCGCTCTGCGACGGCCTTGGCGGCCTCGCTCTCGAGGGCCTTGACCTCGTCCTCGGTCACGGCGACGCGCGCCAGGGCGAGGTCCTCGGCCCAGCTGCCGTCGGAGGCGAGGTAGACAACGATGCCGTCGATGAGGCGATTGGCGGTGATGACCTCAGGCATAGGCGCGCCTCACTTCCGCAAGCGAGAGCACATCCTCCACGACGCCATGTGCAGGCAGGCCTGCGACCTCACCGAAGATGAGGATGGCTGGACTATTGAGGCCGAGGCGCGAGGGATCGTCGGCAAGCTCGGCGACGGTGGTCGCGACCCGGCGCTCGCTGTCCCGGGTCGCGTTCTCGACGGCGATGACCGGGGTGGCAGCGCTCCAGCCGGCATCGAGCAAGCGCGCGGCGATCAGGCCGGCGGTCGAGACGCCCATATAGACCACGAGCGTGCTCTTGCCGCGGCCAAGGGCGGCGAGATCGAGATCGGAGAAGCTTGGCTCCGTGCCGCTCGCATCATGGCCGGAAACGAAGGTGACACTGTGGGAGATGTCGCGATGCGTCAGCGGGATTTGCAAGCTCGCGGCGGCAGCGAGACCAGCGGTGATGCCGGGTACGACCTCGACCTCGATGCCCGCCTCGCGCAACGCAGCGATCTCCTCTCCCGCCCTGCCGAACACGAGCGGATCGCCGCCCTTCAGCCTGAGGACGGTCTGGCCAGCGCGTGCGCGCGCGATCATCAGCGACTGGATCTTGTCTTGCGGGACGCTGTGAGCGCCTTTGGCCTTGCCGACCGGAATGAGCTCGGCCTCGCGGCGGGCATGATCGAGCACACCGATGCCGACCAAGCGGTCGTAAAGAATGACATCGGCCGATTTCAGCGCGCGTATCGCCTTCAGCGTCAGGAGCTCGGGGTCGCCGGGCCCGGCGCCGACCAGGAGCACGCGTCCCGGTGCTGTACCACCCCTGGCTGCGGCTTCGATCGCCTCACCGATGAGGCGGCGGGCTTTGCCGTCGTTGCCTCCGAGCACAGCATCGCTCACGGCGCCGTCGAACACGCCTTCCCAAAATCTGCGGCGGGCGCGGGCCGAAGGCAGCCGCTCGGCCACGTTGTCGCGGAAGTCACCGGCAAGACGCGCCAGCGCATCGAGCCGCGGATGCAGCTCGCGCTCAAGCCAGGCGCGAAGGCGCTGGGCGAGGACGGGTGCGGCACCTGAGGTACCAATGGCGACTGTCACGTCGCCGCGATCGACGATGGCCGGCATGGAGAAGCTGCAAAGATGCGGCCGGTCGGGAACATTGACGGGAACGCCAAGCGCCCGGGCGATGGCCGAGACGCGGGCATCCTCGTCGTCGTCACCCGTGGCGGAAATAACCAAGGGGCGGCCGCGCACCTGATCGACGCCGGGAAACGGCGGGATCAAGGCAACACGGCCTTCGGCGGCGAGCGCGGTGAGCTCGGGAACGACCTCGTCCGCGACGACATCGACCACGGCGGCGCGCTTCAACAGGAGCCGTACCTTGACGGCGGCAAGCTCGCCGCCGCCAACAACGAGAGGCGGCTTGCGATCGACGCTAACGAAGATGGGAAAGCTGCGCATGGGCTCAGCTCCCAACCGCGAGGCGCGCCTCAGGCGCATCGGCAAGGCTCTCGGGCGCGAGCTCGATCTCAAGCCCATCGAGCTCGTCCGACATGATGATCTGGCAGCACAGCCGCGAGCGCTCGTCGACGTGAAAGGCACCGTCGAGCATTTCCAGTTCCTCATCGCTCGGTGCAGGCAGCTTCGACAGCCATTTCGGGTCGACCCACACATGGCAGGTCGCGCAGGCGCAAGCGCCGCCGCATTCAGCCTTGATGGGCAGCCCCCAATCGCGGATGACCTCCATGACCCGCCAGCCGTCAAGCGCCTCGAGGCGATGGATGGTCCCATCCGGCATGCGCACCTTGAGAATCATGGTCAGACCACCTTCGCCAGACGCTGGTGGCCGACATTCGGCAGGCCAAGCCCGGGCCGGAACGCCGCCAGCAGACCTGTTGGCCAAGCGCCCGTCATAGCGTCATCGATCGTCGCGCTAGTCGTCATTGCCCGGTCCGGCGAAAGTCCTGTCACCCGCTGCTTGGGACCCAATGTAGTGAAAAATGATTCCACGAGAAAGCTGTCCTAGCTAAAAAGCTGCAAATTCGTTCCTAATATCACCCACTGAGAGAAATATTTTCTAACATCGACTTTGTCGACCATGGCGCCATCGTTGCTCCCTCAGTTCGCGAAAATTCATTCTCCGCGCTCGTTTGGCGATGGGGGCACGGAAGCGGTGTGAAGTACGCGGTTATCCCCGTTTCACCAAGGCGTCGCGGATATCCTCGAGAAGCTGAACCTCCCTGGAGGGGGGCGGCTGGGTCTGTGGCGCCACCTCCTGTTTGCGCCGGAGCCGGTTCATCGCCTTGATGGCCATGAACAGGACGAAGGCCACGATCAGGAAGCTGATGCAGTTATTGATGAACACGCCGACGTTGATGGTCGGCGCTCCGGCTTGGCGTGCCGCCGCCAGCGACGGGTAGTCCTGACCGTTCAGAGGGATGAAGATGTTGCTGAAGTCGACACCCCCGGTGATGACGCCGATTGGCGGCATGATGATGTCGTCGACGAGGGATTTGACAATGGTCGAGAAGGCGGCGCCGATGACAATACCGACCGCCATGTCGACGACATTGCCCCGGAGCGCAAATTCTTTGAATTCGTTGACAATCCCCATTGCCCGCATCTCCTCTTCCGATCAGGCCAACAGCTTGCCATGTTTGCGCGGCAATCGGAACCGAGGGGGGTGAAGAGGCCGGATTCCCCTTAGCCGGCCCCCAAGCCCAGGTTTGCAAGCCAAGCCCCTACTGGTAACTGCTTGGGTTCGAAGGGAGGATCGAAGCGAGGCCGGCAAAGACCGGTCCGCCGAACCTTGAGGAGGGTGCGTCGATGTCGGAGCAGCGCAGTCGCGATCGTCATCGGAGTCGGACGGCGCTTCTCGCCGCGCTCTCCGTCCTCATCGCGGTTGGTACCGTCGCCGCCGTGGTTGCCACCACCAACATGCTCGATGCGTACGGGTTCCTGCGCTTCCCGCTCGGCTTCTATCTCATGGCGCAGGGCCTTCTGATCGGCATCGTTGCCATCTGCTTCTGGTCGGCCAGAGCGCAGGAACGTATCGACAGGGCCTTCAGCGAGAGCGAGGAGTTTTGACCCCCATGCGGCCGCGACCGCGCCTGCGTCAGGTGAACCCGCATCTCGGCGCCTATTACGGGATCGTCGCCAGCGCGGTGATCTCACTCTTTATCTGTCTCGCCATGTTCGAGCAGTTCGGCTGGTCGCGAGGCACGCTGGCCGGGGCTCTGATCCTCGTTCCGCTCGGACTCTATCTCGCGATCGCGCTCGGCGCCCGCACACTCAACGTCGAGGATTTTTTTGCTTCCGGCCGGCGGGTGCCACCTGTCTATAACGGCGCCGTGCTTGCCGCTGTGCTGGTCGGTGGCGCGGGCTTCTTCGGCTATACCGGCACTTTGTTCTTCCTCGGCTTCGATGGCCTGGCAATCGGGCTGGCCTGGACCACGGGCCTTCTCCTCGCTGGCCTCTTGTTCGTGCCCTATTTGCGAAAGGCCGGCGCCTACACCCTTCCCGCCTTTCTCGGACAACGGTTCCGCTCGCGATCGGTGCGCGTTGTAGCGAGTCTCTTGCAGCTTCCCCCGGCAGCGTTGCTGCTCGCCGCGGAGATCAAGATTGCTGCGCTGATGGCCGCTCTGTTCCTGACCATCTCTTACCAGCTGGCGATGGCCGCGGTCGGAATCATCATCACCTTCCTCACCATCGTCGGCGGCATGCGATCGCTCACTTGGAGCGCCACCGCGCAATTCATCGTCGGCGCCATCGGTCTCGCCATCCCGCTGATCATTGTCTCGGTGCTCATGACCAATTTGCCGACGCCGCAGCTCACCTACGGTGAGATGTTCGCGCCGCTGACGCGCTCGGAGACCGTCGCCGGCATTTCGCCGTCGGCGCCGCAGCAACTGACCGCGGCGCTGCCAGCCGAACGGCTGACGTCGAGCACCAAGCCGTTTTTGCAGCCCTTCGGCGCCATCAGCCGGATCGATTTCGTGACGCTGTTTCTCTGCCTCACGCTCGGGACGGCGGCGCTGCCGAGCCTGCTCGTGCGCAGCGGCGTCACCGGGTCCGTCGCCGATCAACGCCGATCGGTCGCTTGGGCCGCAGTGTTCGTGGCGCTGTTCGCGGCGAGCGCGCCCGCGATCGCCGCCTTCGTCAGGCTCCTCATGTTTCAAGATATCGCCCAGGCGCCGGCGAGCGCGCTGCCGTCTTGGCTCAACGATCTCAACCTTTACCGGCTGATCCTGGTGCAAGACGCCAATGGTGACGGGACCATTCAGGCTTCGGAGTTGCTTGTCGCCCGCGACGGCATTGCGCTCGCGCTGCCCATGGCGGCGCGGCTTCCCTTCGTCTGCACCGTGCTCGTTGCCGCCGGGGGCATGGCCATCGCGCTCGCGGCGGCGGCATCGCATCTCTTC
>Ga0307444_1001305_pt1 | contig 10852 bp, 9 predicted proteins | sample SalMarSW160340MG_FD_202145 | JGI IMG/M metagenome (GOLD analysis project Ga0307444, IMG submission 202145) | Salt marsh sediment microbial communities from the Plum Island Ecosystem LTER, Massachusetts, United States - SW1603-40 | ecosystem: Environmental > Aquatic > Marine > Intertidal zone >... | reverse complement strand
AAGCTCGCGGCCGGGGAGTAGACCCCCAAACTATTCCCGCGCCCCCATTCGGGTATTCGACCATGCTGCAAGAATGCAAGGGCGTCATCGATGGGCGGCACCAGGTCAAGGTAGGGAACATGAGACTTCCAGCCCTGAAGGGACACGCCCAATCCGATCAAGGCGACGAGGAGCACGATCGCATAGGCGCGAAAGTCTCTCGTCGCTGCGCAAGCCTCGTTCGGCAAGATTAAATCCCCAAGCGGAGCCGGTCCGGAAGGCGAGCCAACGCTTCGGCGCGTTCGAATTGCGTTTTTCAGCGGCGCCAGGTGAAGAAGGCGGAGGCCGCGTAATTCCACACGGCGCCGACCAGGGCTCCGGCTAGTCCCGCGAACCACCAGATTGGCTGTTTTGTATAGACGAGGCTCGCCACGCCTACGTTGGCGACCGCGCCTAAGAAGCAGACCGCGTAGAAAGAGAGTAGTCCCCGCAGGAACCGCCAACCGGTAAGGCGCCGGTCTCGGTAGGTGAGAAGATTGTTCAGTACAAAATTGAATGTCATCGCGGTGAAGACCGCAATGGCTTGGGAGGTCGCAAGCGGAACACCGGTGTGGAAGACAACGCCCAGGGTCAGCATATGAACAACCAACCCCAAGCCCCCGACCAAACCAAAGAGGAAAAAGCGCGGTGGAATAATGCGGCCGAACAGCTTGTCTAGCAGCAGCATGCCGTGTTCCCACGCCACCATGCTGTCGAGCTTGCTCTCGCCGTGCTCGCGCTGGCGAAAATGATAAGGCAGCTCCGCAAACCTCAACGGCCGTGCAGCAGAGGCAAAGACATCCAGCAGAATTTTGAACCCCGACTGGGATAAGTTGCGCACTACCGCGTCGAACACGTCTCGGCGCATGACGAAGAAACCGCTCATTGGGTCTTTGAGATTAGCCTTCGTCACAAGCCGCGCTGCGCGGCTTGCCACCCAGCTAATGAGCCTTCGTTCATTCTTCCATTCGCCCACGCTTCCGCCTTCGGCATAGCGGCTCGCAACCACGAGATCGAGACGGTTCTGCTTCAGACGCTCAAGCATTCGCGGCAGCAATGACTCATCATGCTGCATGTCAGCATCGATCACGGCAAAATAGGCCGTGGATGTCGAGAGAATGCCCTCAACGCACGCGCTGGAGAGTCCACGCCGGCCGATGCGGCGGATGACGCGCAAGCGGCTGTCTTTTTGGGCAAGTTGGCGGAGGAGATCGGCGGTTCCATCAGAAGAGTCGTCGTCGACAAAAACGGCCTCCCACCGGATGCCGTCAAGTGCGATCCCAAGACGCGCAAGCAAAGGCCGGATATTTTCTCGCTCGTTGAAGGTCGGGACCACGACGGCGAGTTCAATCGCCCTCCGGCCGAGCTCAGAACAAGGCTCGGCGCTCTTGTCGGGGTGCTCCATCGCGAAGCCAGACAGGTGTGGATTTGGAGGAGCGAACGTCACGTCTTCCGAATGGCGCAGGGGAAGACGTGCCTCGCTCTTCAAGCGCAGGATCGATCCCGTGCTACGCATAGCCGGATACTCGCCGTCATCGGTGTTCCTCGTTATGTGCCCGGCCCCGATGGAAAGGACCACGCTTACCTTACGTCTGGCTTACGCAGACTTGGTTAATGCGAAGGTGGGTCTGCCCGGGCGGCGAGAGGATCTGGCGTCACGAAATAAGGCCCCAATCACCGACCCGGTCGTAATGTTGCCGTAAGGTCCATGGTGACCCTCTAGCCGGGGGCGCCGGCTTCGTGCCGCGCCACGGAATTCACGGCCGCGGGCGCCGTTTTGGGCCAAGTTTTCGACATAGGTAAGCCCCACAATGCCCGGTCGATTCGCAGGCTAGGACGCCACCATAGTGGGCCAAAGGGGGGACGATGCGCCTCTTGCTCATTGAAGACAATCAGCGACTTGCCGACTACCTCGGCACTGCATTGGAAAATGCGGGCTTTGCCGTGGACCAAGTCGGCACGACAGGAGATGCCGACGGCGCGATCGCGACCACCCACTACGACACGCTTCTTCTCGATCTCGGTTTGCCGGACATGGATGGTCTTATCTGGCTCGGCCATCAGCGCCGACGTCAGATGACACGTCCAGTGCTCGTGCTCACCGCCCGGGACAGCTTGGAGGACCTGGTCGCGGGCCTCAACCAAGGCGCGGATGACTATTTGCGCAAGCCCTTCGAACTTGATGAGCTCATCGCCCGCGTCCGCGCTTTGCTGCGGCGTCCAGGAGAGGCGCTCGGGGTCAAGCTTGCGGCCGGCAACGTGACATTCGACACGAGCGGCCGTGAGGTGACCGTCAACGGCGTCCCAGTCGAGTTCGGCCGTCGCGAGATGGACGGGCTTGAACTGTTGATGCGACGAACTGGGCGCGTGGTCCCGAAGTCCGCGATCGAAGATGCCATCTATTCGTTCGGAGAGGACCTCGCCTCCAATGCCATCGAAGTCCTGGTCCACAGAATTCGCCGACGCTTGCAGGAGGCGGGGGCAGACATGCACATCCACACGCTGCGTGGCGTGGGATACGTGCTCTCGGACAAAGCCGCCAGTGCGTAGTCCCCAAGCCGCGACCGCTTCTCTCTGGCTCCGCCTTATTGTCGGCTTGGTCAGCGTTAGTCTGCTTGCCGTTGCGGCGGCGAGCGGCGCGCTGTATGTGCGGTTCAAGGCCAAGAACTCGGAGTTCCGCGAGCAGACCCTGCGCAATCAGGCTCAGCTCATCGTCGACTATGTGAAGAAGGCGCCGGAAGGGCAGCTGGAACTCCCCGCCTATGTCAAAGAGGCGTTCAAGACCAACAACGGCCGCTACGCCGTCGTCGATAGCAAGGGGGCGTTGCTCGCCGCCTCGTCGGGGATCACGGCGCCGCTCACCGTGGTCAATCCTTCGCAAGGCCGCGATTTCTTCACCCTGCAGACCGACGCGGATCAGCCTCCATATTTCGGGTTCTCGACAAAGACGTCGTCCGCCTACGGACCGCTGTGGGTCCAGGTCGCCTTCCACCCTGGGAACATCGTCTATGACAGCGTGCTGGAGGAGTTCGTTCAGGACATCGCGTGGATCTGGATCCCCTTCGTCATCGTTCTCCTCATTGTCAATTTGATCGTGGCGCGCATCGGCCTGGCGCCGCTGCGCCTTGCAGCAAATCAGGCTGCGTCCATTGGGCCTGGCGCAGTATCGATGCGGCTCACCGAGTCCGGCCTGCCGCGCGATCTGCATGCGCTGGTTAGCGCCGTCAACCGCGGCCTTGACCGGCTGGAGACGGCTTTTGATGCGCAGCGACGCTTCATCACCGACGCCGCCCACGAGCTCCGCACCCCGGTCGCGGTGCTGAAGACGCACATCGACATCCTCTCGAAGTTCGAGGGTCACGCCGAGCTCGTGGAAGAGATCAGCAGTCTCGAGCGGCTCGTCAATCAATTGCTCGACATGGCGCGTCTTGAGGTGTTGCAGCTGGAGAAGGACGACGTTGCCGAGCTGACCCACGTTGCGACCGAAGTCGCCTCGCTGCTTGGGCCAACGGCCATCAATGCACACCGGTCGATCGAGGTGCTGGCGCCGGACAAACCCGTACGCATCAGGGGGGCGCGCGACTATTTGTTCCGGGCATTGCGCAACCTGGTCGAGAACGCTCTGAGGCATACCCGGGAGGGAACCACGGTCTCCATCGTGGTCGGGGCCAACCCACCTTCGATCAAGGTCATTGATCGCGGGCCTGGTGTGCGCCTGGATCAAAGAAGCGCAATCTTTCGCCGCTTCTGGCAGGGCGGGCGCGATCAGAAGGGCGGCGCGGGGTTGGGCTTGGACATTGCTGCACGGACAGTTGTCGCCCATGGCGGGATTATTTCCGTAGACGATGCGCCCACGGGTGGTGCGGTTTTTACCATGCAGTTCGATCCACTACCGGCTCAGGCGGGGGAGGGCCGCTTCGCCTTCCCAGAGCCTCCGAACACCCCGCAAGCGCCTTTACGATTGTGATTTTTTGGCGGCTGTAAGGCGTCTGTAAGCCCCTCCCTGGACCTTGCTTCCTCGCATGAACCACGGGGGAGAATTCGGCATGCGGTTCATACTCACGCCGCGGCACGACCATTTGCGGCCGGCGACGGAGCGCTTGATTAGCGAAGTCTATGCCCGTCGCTATGGAGCTCATATCGTTGATCTCCCCGAGACACTCGTCGCCATGGTGGGCAAGGATGGCGTGGTCCACTGCGCTGCGGGGCTCATCTTTGCCGCCGACGGCTTCTTTTCGGAGGCTTATCTAAACGCGCCGATAGAGACGGTGCTGTCGCCGCTGCGCCGGAGTCCGGTCCGTCGCGACAAGATCTTCGAGGTGACCTCCCTCGCGAGCCAGGCGCCGCATCTCGTTGGCAGCTTCTTGCGCAAGATCATCGCCTGTGGCGAGGCGGCCGGGTTTGATTGGGCCTTCTTCACTGCAACCGCGCCGCTCGCGGCCCTGCTCGAGCGGCTGAATCTCCGGCTCGTTCCACTCGGCGATGCGAACAGTGTGCGCGTAGCGAATCCAGAGATTTGGGGAAGCTATTATGCTCATGCGCCCCGCGTCTGCGCCGTTCACCGTGACAGCGCCGCGGCCTGCCTTGGGCGGCACACTGGGGTTCCCGCCCATGTCTGACATTCTTCAGGCGATGCATTGCGGGTCGCGCTATCGCTCGGCAGCGGTGGCGATGGTGGATGATCACACGGTCCTGACCCGCGGCGAGCTTTTGGCCCGGGTCGCCGGTCTTGCGCAGGTCTTGGCGGACCGGCCGCAGACGCTTGGGCTGCTCGGCGCCAACGGCACCGAATGGGCGGTGGCTCAACTCGCCGCGTGGGCGGCCGGCAAGACCGTGGTACCACTCCCGACGTTCTTCAGCCGCGCGCAGCTCGCGCATGTGCTCAAGGACGCAGGCGTCGACCACGTCATCGCCACAGCCGAGGCCGCCAGCCTTGCGGCTACACTCGGCATCGGCGTCACCCCGGCCTTGGCGGCCCAGAGCGCAGATACCGTTCCCGAGGCAGGCGAGGGCGCTGGCGTCATCGTCTACACCTCGGGGAGCACAGGCCACCCCAAAGGCGTTCGCCTCGGTCTTGAGCAGATCGAACATCAATCACGCGCTCTGGCTGCCGCGATCGAAGCGGGACCGGGTGATTCCTACCTTTCCGTGCTGCCGCTCACTCTGCTGCTCGAGACCATCACCGCCATCTGCGTGCCGGTGCTTGTCAGTGCGCGCGCGCATTTTGCTTCGGCCGTGGCTGAGAGCGTGGGAGCTGGCCGCCCGAGCGGATTGCGCAAGGCGTTCGAGACCTGGCGCCCCACCACCTCGGTGCTCGTGCCGCAGCTCTTGTCGAGTTGGATCGCCGAGCTCGAGGCAGGCGGCCAGCGTGCGCCTGACAGTTTGCGCTTCGTCGCCGTGGGCGGCGCAGCGGTGCCCGAGGCTCTGGCAGAACGCGCCTGGGATCTCGGCATCCCGGCGCATGAGGGCTACGGCCTCACCGAGTGCTGCTCTGTCGTCGCCGTCAATCGACCGGGACGGCGGAGAGCCGGAACGGTGGGCGAACCGCTGCCCGGCCTCGACATCGTGATCGACCAAGGCGAGGTGGTGGTGCGCGGACCGACCATCATGCAGGGCTATCTGCACGGTGGGAGGGTTACTGGTGCGTGGCGGACCGGCGATCTCGGCAGCCTTACGCCAGATGGCTTCTTGGTCGTTACGGGCCGCAAAGACACCCTCATCGTCGCCGGCTCGGGGCGAAACATCTCGCCCGAATGGGTCGAAGCCATGGTGATGAGCGATCCGGGCGTTGCCGCCTGCATCGCCCTTGCCGACGACACGCAGCAGATTGGCGTGCTCCTGATCCCGTCCGCGACCGGGGAACGCTGGCTGATGGAGTCGCCCCGCGCCCACGTCCTGTTGTGGCTCGAGCGGCTGTGCATCGATGCGCCGGTCTACGCCGTGCCTAGGGATTTCGTGGTTTGCCCTCTCGGCCAAGCCAAGCGGCTCAGTCTCCTCACCGCCAACGGTCGTGTCGTGCGCGATGCTGCCGCGCGCGCCTATCCCGCGCTCAAGCTCGCGCGCAGCCCGGCCGCCGCTTGAACCAATCGCAAGGACCAACAAGGAGAAACATCGTGACGTTCTACGATCGGGTGATTGCTGAAACCGAGAGGGAGCGGATTGGCTTCACGTCAATTCCGCTGATCCGCGAAACACTGCGCTCGGGCGCCTCGCGCGAGCTCTACGTCGATTTCCTGACTCAGGCCTATCATCACGTGAAGCACACCTTCCCGCTGCTGGCCTTCGCCGCCGCCCGCACCACGGACGAGGCCTACCAGGACGCTCTGGTCGAGTACATGGAAGAAGAGCGCGGCCACGAGAAATGGATTCTCGACGACATCGCCGCCATGGGCGGCGACGCTGCAGCGGTCAAGGACGGCGCCCCCGGCATCGCCTGCCAGGTGATGGTGGGCTACACCTATTACGCCATCGAATGGGTCAGCCCTTACGCCATGCTCGGCAGCGTGCACGTGCTCGAGGGCATGTCGACGCTCCTCGCCGACAAGGCGGCCGATGCCATTCAGCACTCGCTGGGCTCCAGCGCCAAGGACGGCTTCTCATATCTACGATCGCACGGAGCGCTGGATATCGAGCATGTGGCTTTCTTCACGACCCTGGTCAACGGCCTCGACGACCCCAAGACCCAGAAGATCGTGATCGATATGTCGAAGATCTTCTATCGACTCTACGGCGACATCTATCACGAGCTGTCGACACGGCATCCCATCAAGAGCCATGCAGCTTGAGGGCAAGCGGACATTGATCACCGGCGCCGGCTCAGGCATCGGTCGCGCGCTCGCCATCGAGGCATCGCGTCTCGGCATGGCGGTGGCGCTGTGCGGGCGACGCCCTGAGCCCCTTTACGAGACGCTGGCGGAGATGACGCCATCAGGGCGGCACTTGCGGCTCCGCGGCGACATCACCAATGCGGCCGTCCGGCGCGGCATGCGTGATTTCCTGTGGCGGCAGTGGGGGGGCCTCGATGTGCTTGTCAATAACGCCGGCGTGGTTCCTGTCGGCCCGCTCGCCTGCACGACCGACGTCGAGCTCGAGCAGGTGATGGCCACCAACGTCGTGGCGCCGATGGCGCTAACCCGGGAGCTGCTGCCGCTGTTGCGCCGGGCCATGCCGTCGCGCGTGGTCAATGTCGGCTCCATGTTCGGCGACATCCCCTATCCATTGTTCGCCGCCTATTCCGCGTCGAAATTCGCGTTGCGTGGTCTTTCCGGCGCGCTCCGGCGCGAGCTGAGGCCTTACGGCGTCGGCGTCACTTACGCGGCGCCGCGGGCAACGCGGACGAGCGCGGCGCAGGGCTTCGATTCGCTCGTCGCGCCGCTGCAGATGCGCCTCGACGAGCCCGCGCGGGTTGCAGGCCACATCTGGCGGAGCGTGATGAAGGACCAAGACAACGCCTATGCCAAGGGTCCGGAACGGCTCTTCGTTCTGATGCAAAGGCTGCTGCCGAGGGTCATCGACCGCGCCGTTGACGCGCAGATGGCTGACCCGCGCGTGCGAGATTATCTCGGGCAGCGCTACGAGGCGGCGAGGGCTCAGGCAGGAGATCAACAATCGAACGCGCGTCCGGCTGGCATAGCGAGATCCATCGGCCCGGTGCGAACGCCGAGGCCCATGCGGGCCGAAGCTGCTCAACCGGCCTAGGTCAGACTGACCTGGTCGAGAAGATACAAAGGGGGAAAAGATGAGATACTTGGCTCTAATAGGGCTTCTCGCGCTGCTCGGCTGCGCGCAGCAGCCGCGAGACCTGCCATCGTCGGCTATCTCATCGCCCAATGGGGCGCAGTTTGGCGGCGGTGAGGAGTAAGGCTCAGCCTTCACATTTCTGGGCCACCGCTAGGAGACCACTCACGCCCAAGCCGGCGTTGACGGTTTGGATGCGCACGCGCTGTGTTGCGAAACCCGCTTCGACGACGAGAGCGGCGAGCCGATCGTGGTCGAAGAGCCGGTGGGTGTCGGGCCCGGCAAAAGGCCAGCGGCTCATGGCGGCCCCGTCGGTCGCGTAGAGCACGACGCGGCCGTCGGGGCGGAGCACGCGATGCGCTTCGCGAAGGGCGCTTGAGGTTTCCATGAAATAGGCGACGTTGACCGCCAAGACCGCTTCAACGATCGCGTCGCCGAACGGAAGCCTGGCGAAATCGCCGCGAACCAGTGCGAGGCGCCCAGCCTCGAGGGCGCGTCGGTTGCGGCGCTCCGCCTGGGCGAGCATGACCTCGGACCAATCGAGCCCGATCACGCCCTCAAGCGCTGGCAGCGCCAGCAACTCGTGCAAAGCGTGGCCTGGACCGCAGCCGAGCTCGAGTATGCGCTCGCCCTCTTTGACGCCGAGAGCCGCGATCGCGAGAGCGTTTGGTCTGGCATTGGCAAGGCCCATCGCGCGACCGGCGACGTGGCCCCAGGCTCCCGAGGGACTGCGCAATTGTGCGCCAATGCCGTGCCAAACGGCGTCGACCGACAGTCGCAGCCGTGCCATCAATTCGATGCTTGCGCCTTGGCCAAAAGCTCGCGGATCACGGCGCGGCGATTCTTGTCCCAGAGCGGCCGGTTCTGCTGCGGCGGTAGCGACAGAGCGTGCTTGAGGATTTTGTACGCCGCAGCATATTCATGCTGCGACATCAAGAAATCGGCATAGAAGTAGTTCGCGTCCATGCCGTTCGGGGCCAAGGACACGGCCTGGGCGAGCAGCTGTCTAGCCTTGTCATTGTCGCCGAAGCCGATCGGCCATCCGGGCACCCGGGCATAGAGCACGCCGAGGCTCGTCGGCGCTCCGGCGCTCAGTGCAGCGGGGTTCTTGGCATAAGCCTGCTCGAGAACCGCCTTGGCGCTCTTCGCGTACCCCATGGCGCTCAGGGTACTGGCCATGCCAGCCTCTTCGCTGGTCACGATGCCTTCCCAGATCAATGGTTCGACCTGGCCGGGATATTTCTGCACGAGGCTGGCAGCAAATTTTGCCAACGCGTCGATGTCATTGAATTGGTTAGGGGAGCCGTTCTCCGTGAACTTGATATGCTCCCACCGAAGCTCGACGGTGTGGATGTCGGCGTCCATGGCTTTGTTATTTGAGGCGAATGCGGGGCCTGCCACAACGCAAGCAAGCGCCATGCTGGCGAGTCCCCGCAAGAGCGTGTTCGGCATCGTCTTGCTCCTCGGAAATGTCTTCGGTTTGCAGAACGAGCGCGCGCTTTCTGCCTTGCGCAGAGGGCGAATGTAGAGACTGGGCGTCGAACCGCTCGAATGGTGATCGGAACAACCCCCGTTAGCCGTCTTCCTGCACCGCCAGAAAGCCGTCGCATCCCTTTCCCTTGTGCCCCACCCCGGGGCACAGAGACCACGCCAAGCTTACGGTTCACTTACGGGGCGAGGAGCGGAAGGGCGGCAAGCCCGGTCGTGCGGTTCGCGTTCGGTGCCTCGCGTCCTTGCCCACGCCATCCAGATCCGAAGACGGCGGTTGATTTCCGGCTACAGCTCGCCCTCGATGGCATGGAGCAGCTGGAAGCGCAGTGCGCCGGTATTGCCACTGAGCGAGATCACGAAGCGCACCTCTCCATGCTTTGAGGTGTCGGCGTAGCCTGCCAGCGTGCGGACGCCGGACATGGTGCCGGTCTTGTTGGCGCCGCCGTCGTGGCCGTGGAGCAGGTTGGCGTAGGGCGCGAAGAGCGTGAGCACCTTGGCGAGGCCGCGGGCCGTGAAGCGGTTGCCGCGGCTGATGCCGGACCCCTCCTCGATGTGGATGGAATCGGCGAGGCCGTTCGCGGCGAGGAATCCGTTCGCGACCGTAAGCGATTTCTCGAGGCTGACGGGCCCGCCCAGGGTGCCGCCGATCTCCAGGAAGACCTGGTTGGCGATGTAATTGTTCGAGGCGATGAGCAACTGGGTCAGGATTTCCGAGAGGGGGCGCGACTTGTGAACATAGACCGGCTCCAGGCCTTGCGGCACGGTTCCGGTCTTGATCTCGCCCTTCACGGTACCGCCGGCCCTCTCGATGAAGGCGGCGATCAGCTCGCCGGCATATCGCAGGCTCACAGCGGGGTCCTTGCTCAGGCTGATGCGGCCGCGGCCGTTGGGGCCCCGAGCCCGGAACTGGCTGATGGCGAGCGGGGTGATCGGGGTCTGCTGCTCGGCGGAATAGACTTTGTCGCCCTTGCGGACGGCGTTGATGGTGTTGAAGTTCACCGCAAGCGCGGAGTTCAGCGCGTCGTAGGATTCGCTCGTGTTCTCGATGCCCGGGATGCGGAGATCGGAGGGATAGTAGCTCGCGTCGAGCATGATGCCGGTGATCGGTTCCTTGCCGACCGCGGCGACCAGCTCTTTTGCGAGCGGCGCCAGCTCCTCGGAGATCAGGAAGGGGTCGCCGCCGCCGCGCACGTAGAGCACCCGATCCTTGTCCAGGTAGAACTTGGTTTCAAAGCGGTAGTTGCCGCCGAGCACCTCCATCGCCAGCCACGCGGTCACGATCTTGGTGACGGAGGCCGGGACGAAGGGCTTATCCGCGTTCTGGGCGATCAGCTCGTTGCCCTTTTCGTCCATGACGAGCACCACGCCCGACGGCGCCAGCGCCGCGACCTTCTCCTTGGCGCCGGCGAGCGCCGGGGCGGGCAGCAGGAGCAGGGCGAGGATGAGCAGGCGGGACCATGTGGCGCTTCCCGCACCGGATCGGGTCGATGCCCGGCTCGGCGCACGCGGTTGCCTTCGCTTCTGTAGGCGCACGACGCCGCGGCGCCCCTGGCCGCCCGCTACTGGCATCTTCCGTTCGTCACTCTTCACCGGCCCAGGCCCGCTT
>Ga0307444_1001301_pt1 | contig 10862 bp, 11 predicted proteins | sample SalMarSW160340MG_FD_202145 | JGI IMG/M metagenome (GOLD analysis project Ga0307444, IMG submission 202145) | Salt marsh sediment microbial communities from the Plum Island Ecosystem LTER, Massachusetts, United States - SW1603-40 | ecosystem: Environmental > Aquatic > Marine > Intertidal zone >... | reverse complement strand
TAGCAACTTAAGTGGAAACGTGGAGGCGTATGTTGATTCATGTGTTGTCGCCGACACGTATATTGGACCGGAAACCGCGGAACAAACCTGCACAAAAACTTGGGCAACGGATGCGCTCTTCAAAAAGTTGGGCATAACAAAAACTCTGGGCGTAGACGCTGCCCTCCAGAAGCAAGACATTCCGAAAACCTTTGGTCTGGACACCGCGTTTCAGAAAAGCCTCCTAACCCAAAACCAGGTAGATGTGCTCTTCAAGAGGTTTGACATCCCGAAAAGCTTTGCCGTGGATGCCCGTTTCGGCGCCCTGGTCACCCAGACCATAATGAGGCAGATAGATGTCCTGCTCAAGAAGCTGGATGAGACAAAAACCTTTGGCTTAGACGCCTATTTTGGAGCATCTGAGGCTCAAGCATACGCGAAAGCCTTCGGCTTAGACGTCGTATTCGCTTACAAGGTGAGGCTTCCGGAACTGTGGCTTGACGAAAACGGGAAAATGGTTCTGAACATTTCGAAACCTTACACGTGGGTGGGAACCTGAATATGAGTCGCCGCCGAGAAGAACAGGACATGCTGGACAAGGTTATCCTCGCTGCCCTCAAACGGGGTGATGTGCGGTGGACGGCGCTGGAGAAGAAGGTTTTGACTACCTGCCGCTCTTTGGCTACGAGAACAAGGTTTGACAATCGGCTGCGGTATTTGCTGAAGAAGGAGTATATTATGCGGGTTAGCCGAGGCGTCTACAGGATAACCGAGAAGGGAACGAAGTACATGCAGGTGATCTGATGTCTAGTCACGTGTATTTTTTGAGTATATCATGGTATCCTTTGACGGCTTTTCGAGGATCATCCGAGTAGATGACTGCCCTGCCTAGGCTCACCAGCGGGTTACGGGCGCACCGTATCTTGTCTGCTTGTCCGCCTTGCGGTCCTATTCCCTGCAGCAGAAACACCACCCTGTCTCCGACAATCTTCTGGATGTTCTTGATGTATGTATCCTTGACGAAGCCTGTTAAGCCTACCACGCAGCCATCAGCTCCTGACTCTTTCACTGTCTGGGCTGTATGCAGGTAGTATGGTTGCCCGTTGACCGTTGTTTCTATCATCATCTTTTCGGCTTCGGGGTTGGACATCAACGTGAGAACTATAACCCCCAAATTCTTTTCATGAGCTTTTTCCACTGTCGTTTGCATGTTGCCGGCGAAGGGAGAGAAGGTGAAGGCGTCGAAGCCCATCTTTTTTATCCAGTATAGGGCGGAGCCGTTGGAGGAGCCTATGTCGCTGAGCTTATGATCTAAAATTGCGAGCATTCCCTCTTCGTGAATCTTTTTTGTGAGTTTCGTTAGTATGTCGGTGTGTCCGAGGTAGTATTGGGTGTTAGGTTTTATGGAGCAGCAGTAATCGCTGACCTGCTCGATGATGTCTAACGAAAAGTTGAGGATTGTCTCCGCCTCGTCCTTGGAGACGTGTCTGTCTGGGACAGTGTTTTCGTTTCTTTGGTTCGGCAGCGCCGGATCAAGGTTGATGTTGATGAAGCTGCCTTTCTCTCGGGTTGCCTTCAGGTACTGTTCGTAGAACATTTGTGACCCTTACTTCTTTGTTTTCTGCCTTTTTAACTATTAAGTTGGACGGAAAACCTTCCTTCTGACAGCCACACAAACTAGAGTAGCAACAAAAAACAGGGGCAGAAATATCCATGACGGAAACTCTGGGATGTAATCAGCGGGCGTATACTTTTCATTCACTGATAATGCCGTTTCACCATCGTAGCCTCCAATTGCGTATAGCTCATCGTTTACGACAGCAACCCCCAATGACCATCTGGGGGTTGGCATGGAAGTGCCAGTAGTCCATGTGTCATTCTCTGGATTATACACTTGAGTAAGGTTAGATGTGATGTTACTTCCGACATGCCCACCTAAAACGTAGATTCTCTTTGGAGCCAATAGTCCAGTGGTTGCGCCCGCAGCTGTACTTAATATTGCAGTGGGCACCTCTTTTCCGTAGCTCCATGTGTCAGTTTCGGAGTTATATATCTGATTCAACTGGAGGAAGTGGCCACCCGAATAGCCCCCCATTATATGTATCTTGTTGTCGGCTACTGCCGATGCGTAAAGGAAAGTGCTAGTTGGAGTTGGCGTCTTTGTGGACCATGAATCATTTGAGGGATCATAAACTTGGTTCTTGTTGGTAGACTGCTGAAAAGGAAAAACATCAACGTATTTTTTGCCGCCTATGAGGTAGATCTTGTCGCCTACAACATTTGCATCTAAGCTTGATCTGGCAGCAGGCATTGGCTCCATGGTCTCCCAAGTGTCGGTTAAGGGGTCATAAACTTCAGTTAATCCAGTGTATCCCGAGTAAGAGGGATTGCTGTCGGCGACGATTCCGCCTATGACATAGATTTTGTTCTGGTAAACAGCTGTTGCAGGATCTGTCCGTGCGGTTGGCATCGACCTCTTCTTTGTCCATGTGTCGGTGGCTGGATCATACATCTCATTAACGTTAAGGTGGTGAGTTCCATTAGAGCCTCCAATCGCATATATCTTACCATCCACAACAGCAACCCCAAAAGAAAATCTAGCAGTAGGCATAGGCTCCATGGTTACCCAAGAATCCTCAGTTGCATTAACTAGAGGCAAAGAAAGAGTCGGTAGAGTAAACAAAAGAACCAATAGTAGAGCAATTGCCGATTTGTTTTCCTTCATCCTGAATTCTCCCAGTTTCCGAGTTTACGGAGCTTTCGTCTGTAGACTGTTAAAACAACTGCTGACGCTGCAAATAGAAGAACTAGTGGTGTCCATGATGGGTCCTCTGGAATTGCGGGTATGTCGGCTGGTTCCATCAAAGGATAGTTGTCTTGGTTGTCCTCGTTTATGATGTATGGCGTGTCTCCTATTCCGTCTCCGTCAGCATCTGTGCCGTTGTAGTTGCTCCAGTAGTTGCCTGCTGTACCGTTGTCCCAAATGTTCACCGCACCAGCATCATCGAACCCCTCAGGAATCATTTCATTCTGTACGTTCTCAGTGTTGTTGATGAAGTTGTTATTGTAGATACGGTTGTTATGGATTTCCCCTTGAGAAAAAATCTCCAACATGTATATCCCCACCTTGTTGTCTGCTATCATGTTTCCAACTACAATGCCTTTAGATGAAAACGTGAGACTGATGGCAGTGCCGTTAGTTCCTATTATGTAGTTTCCAGTTACGGTGTTGTTTGAGCCCCCAACAGAAATGCCGTAAGGTGGCGGATTATCAGGAACAAAAGTGTAATTGCAGTTTGTTGCTCGGTTTCCAGATATGATGTTCCATTTTCCGTTGCTGCCGATGCCCCTGCCGCTGTTCACCGTGTTATTGGTTATGGTGTTTTCGTTGCCTGTGCAATCAATTCCTCTACCATTGTTCAAGGTGTTATTTGCTATAATCAAGTTGGATGCGTTTAGGAAAAATATGCCATCTCCGTCTATGACTGTGTTTACAACAGTTACGTTGCTGACAGGGTCTACTTTCCATTGACCGCCAACTTGCTCCACTAGTGGTCCGTACACTCCTCCCACAGTGTGTCCTGCACCATCAAAAACAGTGTTGTTTTTCTCCACAAGAACAAAGTCATCAAAGTCGCCGATAACAGTGTAAACGTCTCCGTTACGCTGAATAAAATCAGTTGAAGGGTCAACGCTTCCATCAGCCCTAATGTAAACCATGTTTTGGGCTTTCACTGAACTAATTTTTGCAACAGCAACTAACGAAACAAAAAGAATCAGTAATAGAATTGTCTTTGAACTCTTCACTTTAGTTTTTCCTTTGGCTTAGTTCCTGTTTTTCGTTTGTAAATAATTCCTACAGCCAAAACAGTAGGCGCCATAACCAGCAGGGAAGGCCATGTTATCACTGGCGCAGTTTCCGATTCCATTACAGGGTCAGCATCAAAGTTTATCGTGCTATTGTCCTCCAAAGCCGAAGCTGGAAACACTGATACGACTTCAAAGGTTGCATTCGCCTCATTTCCCACCTCGTCAACAGCGCTTACATCATATTGACCCGGGACGGTTTGGTTTAAGACAGAGATTATGGCTGTGAAGTTACCGTAACCATCACTGAGGAGCGGGCTCGGAACCGTGTGTACTGTAATGTTACTCCAAGTAACAGAGATTTCAGAGTTTGGCGCAAACCCGGAGCCCACCAGCGTAGTTGCCGCTATTCCTGAGGTTGGCTCTAACTCCAGTTTGGGGTCTGCCTCAACAGTGGAGTCTGCTTCAAAAGCCGAAAACACGACTATGTCATCAAAATATACTGTGGCATTATGGTAATTCTGGCTGACAGCAAAAGCCTCTATCTTCCAAGAAGTCTCCTGAGCTGTCATTGGACCCTTATTGGTCATAACAGGCAGATTTTCTCCCACCAGCACATCATCGATCCAAAGAGAGTAAGTTTCAGCGTTTCTATCCATAATCACCGTGACCTTGTACCATCTATCAGCAACGTAAGACTGCAGGTCTCCCTCTCCCATTACCCGTATTGTGCCAGAATCCCTGAAAAGAATGGGCGCATAACTTGTGGCACACACGGGCGGCACAATCGTCGCAAACCCCAATCTGGCAATATCTCGAGTGCCATTTCCCAGACTTTCAACTTTTACGCTGGCATTAAAACCGATCAAAGGCGAATCCGTCTCAATCGGCTTTGCCGCATAAGCAGCCCATCCATTGATTCCCTGAAGCTTCAACGATTTTGTTGGATAACCGAGTGTTTGATAACTGGGAAGATCGTAAACAATAAACTGATGCTCGCTTCCCATTCCGTCATACCATAACTCCCATCCGCCACTAGTTGGAAATGTTCCAACATGATAGCTTTCAAAATCCTCTCCGAAAATCACTTGTTCAGCCGCTCTAACCTCAAACTGAACTGTGCAGCTTAAAGCCAAAAACATCAAAGAAAGTGTCAAAAAAAACGTAAATGTAGACTCAAACTTTTTCATATCTGAATCCCCAACGACTCATTTTTATTCCAAAATAAGCGTAAAAGGGTTTTTGTAAAGATTTCTTGACCAAACAAATAACACGTTAGTCAAGTTTTCTTGACAAACTTTTCTTCGTCTTTTTGAATGACTTTAGGGGTTCTTTAGGGAGTTTCCGCGTTATGTTTCGGTTTCTTTGATTTTGAATGATTGGTTTTTAGAGGTTGTTTAACAACCTGTAGAATGAAATCCGTTCTTTAAACGTTCTGTTTAAGAAATAATCCTTTTTAAGCAGTTATTTTCGTGAACTAACCTTAAATCAGCCTTATTTTATCTATTATGTCTGGTGACGCATACTTTGGCATCCGTTTCAGCCGACGACGTCCGCGACGTAATCAACGTAACCTCAGAGGAGGTTCCAGACAACAAAATCTCTAAGATGATCAAACGAGCCGAAGTCACGCTGGAGCTGGAAACAGACAAACAGGTGGACAGCAGCAACTGCAGCGACGCAGAAAAAGAAGCCATAACCGTTCTCTCCGCAGTTTACGTCGTCTGCTACCTGACCGGCGGCTCAGCCGTGGGGCTAAGCTTCAGTGTGGGAGACCAGAACGTCAGCGTCCTAGAAGATTCGCCGCCGCTAACGGTTCTGCAAGCGGAGCTGGAACGCATCCTGAACAAGCTGAAGGGGTCAACGCTGAGGAGAGCCTAGACGATGGGAACAGTTCCGCAGCAATACATTGATTTCATTATGGATTATGCCCCATACTTCTACGTTATCCCGGGGACAGGCGTTGACACGGAGTGGGGGAGAGGTCCAGCCGCAGCCGCCCACGCCATCGACTTCCTAAACGAAGCATACCAGAGCAGCCAGTTTGAGAGCCAAAAAACCGCAGTCTACAACAAAATCGTTGAGTTGGCAAACTATCTGGTTTCTATCCAGTGCACAGACAACGGTAAACTGGCTTACGGAGGCTTCCAAAGCAAGGACGGCAGCACAGACTACTACAGCATCGACGCCATGCGAGCCGTCCCCGCGCTCCTGAAAGCCTACACTCTAACAGGCACCACATCATACCTTGACGCTGCCCTGTTGGCTGGAGAAACCTTCCTCTACAACATGCAGCACAAACCAAGCGAACTGGAAGTGCACGACCAGTATTATGGCGGCTTCGCCCAGGCAGTCACCATCACAGACGAGTGGCTCCCAGAAATGCACATCATAGACCTCTACGGCTTGATTGCCCTCAAAATGCTCTACAACCAAACCAGCGAAAACCAATATCAAACCATGATCGACGATGCTCTAGACTTTTACCGAAGCGGCTTCGAAGCGCTGTACAGCCGTTTTTCTCCTCCCCCAAGCGGAGACGGAAACTGGCACAGAGTAGGCGCATCAGACGTTATCTACGACGACGACTTCGGCTACGCCCTCACAGGACTCCTCTACTATGAGGGATGGAGCTCCACGGTTAAACAGGTCTACTGGAACATCAACGCCATCGGTCCAAGCGCAGGCCATCCTGCCTACAATCCCACTGTCTGCTGGTCCGGGTACGTTGACGTGGTCGCAGGAAAGGCTGACAGCGACTACTACGACTCCGTAACGTCCGGAATTTTGTGGCAACTCAGAAGTGGACACGACAAATCAGCGCTGGAATTCAGCTTCAACGTGATAGGCGGTCATGTGGAGGAGTTCATGTTTTGGGGCGCCAAATTCATTGACTACAGTCCTGTGGAAAACAAGAAATCTATTGTGACGGTTTCGTGGCTTTCCCTCCTCTTCCTGAACTACAGCCCGCCCATAATAGCCTTCACCAGAATCCTGCGCAGCCACGGCGAAGAGGTGACATTGTATCCGGTGACTGAAGCCGTGGAGTCAGTGTCCTATGGGGAGGGCGTAACCATCAAAGCGTTGGTCAGCCCCTCCAGAACCGACGAGATAGTCATGGAGCCGGGCTACATCGTCAACGACTACATCACCGTCCACACCTTCGCGCCCATCCGCCACCACTACAAACTGCGACACAGGGGCGCCGACTACGAGGTTGGTCCGGTGGAAGAGTACAGTTTTCAGGGGCAACTCATGTCCCGCAGAGCGGTTTGCAGGAGGCTCATAGGCTAATGGCGGAGATCGAAGACCCCGTTACAACCCTTGCGCGCCTTTTGGACAAGAACCTCCAAGTTGTGAAAGACAACGGCTCATTAGCGAACATCTGCGTCACAACCGAATGGTACGACAGGGAACTCCTCAAAAACGTTGATGGACAGGTGACGGTGGGGCTAGACCACAGCGAAGACCAGAAGCTGGGGTTTTCGGCAACCTTACGCAGAAGAGTCGGGTATGCCCGCGTCAAAATCTGGGTAGTCGACAAGCCCGGTTCTGGGGGAAAGCAGATCAGGAACAAGCTGAGGCAGGAGGTTAACAGGGTTGTCCGGGAGAAAAGAACGAAACCCAACCAAACCAACTACAATTACTGCGGAGTTGGAGCCGAATCCGCCACTCACAGGGCATACTATGCAGAATCAGCCTCTGAGTTAGCTCCCGGCGCCCAGGGGTGGACAGAGTTTTCGGCAGCAGATTACGAGAAACTGTGGCAAAGCGACGATTCCCGTTTCAGTTTTTCCCAGTCCGAGGATGGAGAATATTCTCTTCTGTTGTTCCGCATCAAGGTTGAATCCAACCAGAAAACCGTCAAGAAGATGGTGCTCAAGTTTGAGGGGTACGGGGCTGCTCCTGCCGGAAACGGCGTTACAGTGAAGGCTTGGAATTCCGAGGCGTCTGCTTGGCAGAACACGCAGACTGGGAGTGGAGGAGAAGATGAGGGGATCGTTATTACTTTGGAGTCTTCCCTCACGGACTACATCGACTCTGGCGGTTACGTGTATCTGCTTGCCCGGACAACCAACGCAAGCAACGGCAGTTCTCCGGCGGTTATCCACTGCGACTATGTGGACTGTCTGGTAGCGGTTAAGGGAATCAGCTACGTGGACATGGTTTCTTACAGGGACATGGATGACGTGCGGCTTAAGCCCTACATCTGGCGGACGGAGTTCACGGTCAAAACTTGGTTGTTCGAGAATGTTACGGTCACATGAAAGAAGGAGACAAAAAACTTGACTACACCAGTATATGGAGCCCATGAGGCAAAAGCCTACTACGTCGTAGAATCAGCCTACGGCGTAACCCCAACAAACCCATCCATGACAGGATTAGCCACCGCCGAAAACGTGGAACCCGACCTGAACCCCGGACTAATCAGGGTCCGAGGCACAGGCTCCCGAGACCTGCAGACAATCCGCAAAGGATTACGGCAAGTGGGACTAAAAATCGCCTATAACCTGCCCAGCGCATCCCCCATCGACTTTCTGCTGAACATCCAAACCCTGAACTCGCTGAGCATGGAGGTTGTGTACGAGAAAGCGTCAGGGATAATTGATCTGCTCTACACGGGCTGCAGATTCAACAGCCTAACCGTTGAATGTTCAGTGGAGGATCTGGTGAAGGCAACTGCCGAGCTGATCGGACAGGACGTGGCGGTGGGAACAGCTAAAATCAGCGGCGCATCCTACAATGACCACTCCGGAGCCGTGCCCTACTATGAGAGCTACGTCAAAAAGGACACAGCAACATTGGATAGGGTGACGGACTTCCGCTTCACCATCGAAAACAACCTGAAACGCGTACCCGTAATCAGAACATCAGACGGGCATCTGCTCAAGTATCTGCCGGAACGTCACAGAAACTGCACTGGAGAAGTAACCTTCGATTTTGAGACCAAAGATGAATTCGATGATGTCATCAACGACGCGGCTTTCACTCTCGAGTTCGGCTTAGGCGGCAGCAACAAGGCTGTCTTCACTGACTGCAAATGGGACACTGTAAGTTCTCCAACTCGCATCGAGGATCTTGTGACGTTGAAGGCGCCATTCACCGCGAAAAGCGTTGCGATAAGTTGAGGGGCTAGACATGAGGAAACTTTCTGTTCCTTTGGTGTTGATGGTTGCCTTTGTCTGTGGCTTGCTTGTAGGGACAGCATCCTACGCGATTATCAAGCAGATCAGCCAAATTCGTAACATCGGAACTATACGAACCATTGGCGTCGAAGTTTACGTTGACGAAGCGTTGACAGAAGTCATGACTGAGATTGCCTGGGGCACGTTGGATCTTGGAGAAGTCAGAAGTGTCGATGCTTGGGTGAAAAACACGGGTAACGATGCACAGAAGCTTGTTATGTGGACGGAAAATTGGAACCCACCATCTGCGCAGGACTGGATGTTTCTGGCATGGAACTACGACAGTTCATGGATAGCTGTTAACTCTTCGTTTCCTGTTGTGTTCACGCTTTCTGTGGACCCTAACATCACTGATGTCACCAGCTTCAGCTTCGACGTTTGGGTGAAGGGAGTGCACTAGGTTGGATGAGTGGATAAGAAGGCTACATGCGTTGCCTATCGAGCCTCAAAAGCGCAATTATAGAAGACATGAAAACGGTGCTCAAAAACAGAATCAAAGTCATGGAGAGGATTAACAATAAGACAAGAAAAAGTTGAAGTAGATGAGCGGTTCGGAAAAGAATACTTGGGAACTTACGTTTTCGGGGAGATTTCTTGGGCGAAACGTAACCGCATCATCCAGAAGCACACACGGTATCATCCGGTGACAGGTCAGGTCGTGAAGAGCGATTATGTTGCGATTCAGGCGGAGACCATCTGGGCGAGCCTCAGGGAGCAGCCGGCAAACCAGCCTGTAAGCCTCGAAAAGTTGCTCAGCGAAGAAGACGGAGTGCCCATCGAGCTTGGAGAACTGTTCAGCCAAGTCACTAACAGGCTGTGCAGCGTCACGGTTGAGGAGACCCGTTTTTTATCAGGGCAATCAGGCGAGGCAAGCCCCATCAGTCAATCACAAAGTTCCGGCTGTGCAAAGAATTTGGGTTCACCCCAACCCAGCTCGGCAGGCAGCCAGCCAAAACAGTCCAGGAGTTCATCCTGATTCTCAACGAGTTAGACTGTCAAGCAGAGGAAGAAAAACAGAAAATGGAGAGGAAGGGAAAATGGCGATCCAGATAAACATTGACGTAACAGGCGCTGAAGAGTTCAAGGCTGCAATGCAACAGTTCGATTCTGGTATGCAGCGTCAGGTTCATGAGCGGTTGGCGAACTGGGCTGCGGACGTTAAAGCCTCAGCTAGGCAGCGGGTTCCCGTCAAAACTGGAAATTTACGAAACTCGATCTACTCTAAAATAGGCGAGTGGGTTACAGAGGTCGGCGCAGAAGCAGCCTACGCAATGTTTGTGGAGCTGGGAACCCGGCACATGAGGGCGCGTCCATTCCTTTACCCCTCTGTTCAGGAGGGTTTGCCGCGGCTGGAAGCCATAATCTGTGAAGCCATTGAAGCGGCGAAGAGGGAGGCGGGCTTATGAGTTTTCGTGAGATAGCGGTTACTGTGAGGGCGGTTAATCGTGCAAGCAACGAGTTCACGAGAATACAGACAGACGCTGAGGCGTTAACTGCGAGAATCAAAAGTTTAGGCTCTGCGGTGGCGGGTTTAGGGGCTGCGGGCGTTGCGGTTGGCTATGTTGCCCAGCAGTTTGGTTTACTGAATAGCGAGCAGGCCAGGGTTTTCAACAGCGCAATGACTGTTGTCGCGGTTATGGGCACGTTCATGAGAACCAGCGTAGGGGTGGCTGCCGCCCAGAAAGTGTATGCTGCTGCATGCTGGATTGCAACTGCTGCACAGAACGCCTTGAACATCAGTTACGCCACGTTCTTGGCTTTGACTGGGGTGGGTGTGGCTGTGATTGTTGCTGCCGCGGCTGCGATGTGGCATTTTGCGTCTCAGATGGATGCTGCAACCGATTCTGTGAAGAACTACAATGCTGCTTGGGCTGAAACGGGCGGTTACAG
>Ga0307444_1001300_pt1 | contig 10870 bp, 8 predicted proteins | sample SalMarSW160340MG_FD_202145 | JGI IMG/M metagenome (GOLD analysis project Ga0307444, IMG submission 202145) | Salt marsh sediment microbial communities from the Plum Island Ecosystem LTER, Massachusetts, United States - SW1603-40 | ecosystem: Environmental > Aquatic > Marine > Intertidal zone >... | reverse complement strand
GAGAAAACATCTTCGGGGTTATTCTGCTAGAGCACTACAAGGAGCACAGGCCCTTTAGCGATGCTGATCTCTTACAGCTAAAGGCACTGAGCAGTTGGATTTCGCTGATAATCGACGACATGCAGTCTCATTTGGAATTAAAGCAAAGTAAACGTTCTTATAGGGAACTTTTGGGTAAATTCATAACAACCAATGAGGAAGAACGCAGGAAAATCGCTCGGGAGATACACGATGAGGTAAACCAACTCCTTCTCTCTGTAATGCTCAATCTTGAAGATATAGAAGGCGCTCTTCCCGCTGAGTTAGTCGAAGTGCGAGAGAGGCTGCGGGTAAATAGGTCTCATATCAACCAGGCGTTTGATGACCTTCGTGAGCTATCTTTCCGTTTACGGCCACCAGCGTTGGACGAGCTAGGTTTACCTCAAGCATTGGAGTGGTATGTCGATAGTCTATCAAAAGAAGCTGGTTTGTCCATTACGCTGAGGGTGAGTGGATTGAGCCAAAGAAGACCCGCCCCGGTTGTTGAGATGGAACTATTCAGAATAGCTCAGGAAGCGCTGTCCAATGTGATAAAGCATGCCCGAGCTGCTTCGGCCAGGGTTAAGTTGGACCTCGGCAAATCACGACTAGTGCTTTTGGTGGAGGATAGCGGTACGGGGTTTGACCCTAGCGCTCTTCTTAACACCTCCGGCAGTAACCGTAGTCTGGGTCTTCTCGGAATGATGGAAAGGGCAGAGCTCTGCGGGGGGACTCTAAAGATAGACTCATCTCCAGGGTCTGGAACCCGGCTAAGGGTTGAGATCCCGGTAAGCTCCTATGATTGGGGAGCATATTAGTGGCTAATATTCGAGTGCTCATTGTTGATGACCATACTTTATTTCGCGAGAGCCTCCGGAGTCTCTTGAAGGCAGCTGGAGGTATTGAGATAGTCGGGGAGGCTGAGAATGGTATTGAGGCTGTTCGCAAAGCTGTTCAGCTTCGGCCAGATGTTGTGTTGATGGATATCGCTATGCCCAATTTGAACGGTCTGCAGGCAACACGGAAGATAAAAAGGGGAAATCCTTCAGTAAAAGTCCTAATCTTGACCATGTATGAGACTGAGCAGTATATCATTGAGATGCTACGCTCCGGAGCCTCGGGATACATTCTAAAGAGAGCCGCTGCTAGGGAACTTGTCTCTGCGATCCAAGCTGTGTCTCAGGGTAACGCCTATCTCTACCCTTCTGTTGCCAAGAAGGTGTTGAATGGATACCTAGAGCAAATCAAGGCAGGAGAGAAAGAGGACGACCACGAGCGTCTCAGCGTCAGGGAGCTTGATGTCCTCTGCTTAGTTGCTGAGGGGAAGACAAATAAGGAAATCGCTAAGTTGCTTAGCATTAGCGTTCACACCGTTCAGACTCACCGCCTCAATTTGATGAAAAAGCTCAAGGTTCATGATCGTACTCAGCTAGTGCGCTACGCTATCCGTGAGGGCTTGATCGTGCCATAGCCTGTGTTCAAAAACCTACTTTACCCCCCAACCCTGCCTCGTTTTATCTGTCAGTTTACGGCATCACTTTGGTCAACGTTAGACATTGGTTAGTCTTATATTCCAGGTAGAGATGCTATGTTGAACAGGGCAAGATAAGGTCTCTATATCCTCCAAAATCATGTCCTTACTTGATTGTGGATGTGGAGGGGTCTTGTTACCATACTGAGGACTCTTAGCTATGAGAGTATTATTTTAGCTGTGAAATGCTTACTACCTGGTAAATGCCAGAGGGGGGGTTGTTTTTTGTAAGCAAAAACCAGCTTGGTGAATGGTCAGCCACTGTTTTATAGCTCGGCTATTTCCCTGATGGATTTGGTCTTAGAGAAGATGCAAATTGGTTGAGATTAGTGAAAAAGACTTAATAGATACAGTGTAAGGAGGTGACAGATGAGGTGGAACTAAATATCCAGCAGACCAAAATCTTGTAGGAGGTTTTATCCATGAAAAACAACAGGTTCTTAATACTAATTGGTAGCATCTGTCTAATATTAGTATTGGTGGCACTGCCCCTGTTTGCTGCCTGCCCAACAACGACGCCGCCAACAACGACGACGCCACCAACAAAAACGCCGCCAACAACAACGGCGCCGCCAGCCTGGGAGTGGCCACGCAGTCTTGTAATCTCAACGTTTGGCATGGGAAGCTGGGGCTATGCGCTTACCGTGGCCTGGGGGACAGTACTAGAACAAGAGACCGGAATGAGGGTAAGAGCCCTTCCTGAGGACAATACGCAGGTAAGAGACAGGTGGCTAAGAGACGGCATAACTGACCTGACGAACTTCTCCGATCCGATTGTAGCTCCAATCATGGGTGCGGAAGGCAAAGAGGCAGTGAGAAACCTTGGCCCTTACCCGTTTAGATGGGTTTGGATTATGCAGGCCTCCAACAACGGCTTTATCATTAGGGGGGACTCGGATATAGAAACTATCTACGATATAACACCGGAGACCAAGATCGCCGAGTGGAGTGCCCCCGGTCCTATTGCTGCAGTTTCAGGTCTGCTTGCCTGGGTGCAGATTGATAAGGAGGACGCTAACGTTATTCCTGTAGCCAGCTATGCCGAGACTATAAGAGGCGTGGCGGAGGGGAGATATGACCTTACTTTTGCTGCCGCCACATCTTCTGTGACCTATGAGGCGGAGGCGGATCCGCATGGATTACGCTGGCTGGAACTTCCGGCAGCGGAAGACCCAGATGGGGCGCTAAGATTCAAAGCGCTGTACCCTGCTGCCGGATTTGGAGAGATGACCACTGGAGTTGCCTCGGCCCATGGCGTTATCTCGCTACTTGTGCCCTTCATGTATATCAGTACACCGGATACTGAGACAGAACTGATATACCATATAGCTAAATGGCTCGATGAAGATTTTGATGCCTATAAGGATAAGCACGAGGTAGCCCCCGACATGAATATTGATAACCAGTGTTGGTTTCTTGAGAATACGGTCTTGATTCCGGTCCATGAGGGGGTCATACAATACCTTAAAGAAGTGGGGCGGTGGACTCCAACCATGGAGGCCCGCCATCAAGCCAACCTGGTGTGGCAGGGAAAGTACATTGATGCTTATAAGGCTGCTATAGCCGAAGCGGACGCGCAGGGAATAGAAGTAGACCCCGGAAACAGCGAGTGGGTTGACCTGTGGGAGAACTACAAGAAAGACCTGGGTCTCCCCCTGTATGGTGCGTTCCAATATTGAGACCACCTTTTGACTGGTTGAGAGCGAGTTAGGATTTCTTGCGAAATAGGGGCGGCCCGGGGTGATGGCCATACCCTCGGTCGCCCCTCGTATTTGGACTTTGCTGGTATTTTGTGGAGAGTGTGTAAATGCAAAAAACAGGCATGGCTGAAACTACCAGGTACGAAAGTCTACCCACATTTCTAAAGGTTCTTTTCATCGTCCTAAGTAGTGTAGGCATGGGTCTGGCCGTATTCCGTATTTTCCATCTTTCCATTATGGGGTACACTCTACTTGATTATGGCTACTACTACCTCCTCTTTGCCATCTATCTCTCCTGCGCCTTCCTAATACTCCCGGCACGGAAGAAGGACAGAAGAGTCCCATGGTTTGACTTGGTGGCTATTACCCTGATCTTTGGAATAGCTTTCTACTTCTTTTTAAACAGCTGGGAGATAATGATACGAGGCTGGGTGCCTCCATCCCCGGGCAATTTCCTTTTAGCCTGTATTCTAATCCTTGCGGTTCTAGAGGGCGCTAGAAGAATGGGCGGCAAAATTTACCTTGTCATAGCCTTGGTAATAGGCCTTTACCCTTTGATTGCCGAGCACATGCCTGGGGTATTGTGGGGACGGAGCTTTTCTATTATTGAGACGGTAGGGCTCCATGTCTTCGGTAGTGAGGGTCTCATTGGATTGCCGTCACGCGTCATGGGCGATCTCATTATTGGTTTCCTCATTTTTGCCGGAGTTCTGATAGCCTCAGGGGCAGGGGACTTTTTCATGAAGTTGGCTACGGCTTTTCTTGGCAGGTTCAGGGGGGGACCGGCGAAGGTGGCAGTGGTTGCCAGCGGATTCTTCGGAAGCTTGAGTGGAAGCGCTTTGTCAAACGTAGCATCTACAGGCTCCTTTACTATCCCGATGATGAAGCGGCTGGGGTATCCCAGCGAATACGCTGGGGCGATTGAGGCCTGCGCATCAACAGGTGGGGTGCTCATGCCACCAGTGATGGGGGCAGTGGCTTTTATTATGTGCGTGGTTTTAGGTATGGAGTATGCTGTTATTATGGTCGCTGCGGCTATACCAGCTATCCTTTATTATTGGGGGCTCTTGCTGCAGGTTGACCTTTATGCAGCCAAGGCGGGGCTTTCTAGGCTCCCTCAAGAAGAGATCCCCAGCATCAGGCAAACGCTCAGGGAAGGTTGGCCATTTCTGTTCGTTCTGGCATTTCTGGTGTGGGGGCTGGCTTACATGAGATGGGAAGCTCAGGCACCATTCTACGCCTCAGGGTTAATGATCCTCCTCTCCTTTACCAGCAAAAAAACCAGGCTGACTCCTAAAAGAATCGTTGAAACCATCGCCATGATAGGAAAGTTAGTAGCCCAAACGATGGCTATTGTGTTTCCTATAGGCTTGATAATAGTCGGGCTCACTTCGACAGGGGTCTCCGCTGCCCTCACCGCAACGGTCGTATCTCTCGGTGGGGAAACCATAATCATAGTCCTTGCTGTGGGAGCGATAGCCTGCTATATACTGGGGATGATTGGATTACTAGCTCCCGCCTATATCTTCCTCGCCGTCACTCTAGCCCCATCCGTTATAGTAGCAGGCAATCTAAACGAATTAAGTGTTCATCTGTTTATCATGTATTATGCAATGCTCTCGCTGATAACACCTCCTGTTGCTCTGGCGGCCTTTCTGGCGTCAACTATAGCCGGAGCTAACGCTATGAAGACTGGTTTTCGCGCCATGCGCCTTGGGATAGTCCTGTACTTCATCCCGTTTTTCTTTGTCTTTAACCCAGCCTTGATCCTGCAAGACTCGAGTTTATTAGAAACACTCTGGCTCTTTATCCAATGCCTATTGGGAATAGCTCTCATTGCGGCAGGCTTGGAGGGTTACATCTGGAAAGTAGGTAAGATAGGCTGGCTAGCGCGTCTGCTCCTCGGTTCAGCCGGGTTTCTCATTGCTTTCCCAGACCTGAAGACGACTCTCATTGGAGTCCCCCTTGCTTTACTTACTATAGCCATAATCCTAATATTGAGGCGAAGACCAGGGAAAGTTACCGCAATTGCAACCTGAACCAAGAAGTCCAGAGGTTTTCAAAATGACGATTGATGTTTTCGCCCATATCTTGTCGCCCCTGTAGGAGGTTAGAAGGATGAATAATAGCGCACAGTCAGTCAGGTATCACATACTATCCAAAGCATTTAACGGCTATACCCTGTTCGCACCTACGAAGGGCTCAGGGGTATGGTTGATAGACATGCGCGGTCGATTTGTTCACCGCTGGGATATGGGCCTTGAACCAGCCCTCTATGGAAAACTCTTACCCAACGGTCACCTGCTCTATGCCGGGAAGCTCCCTGATGCCCCGCTTCCTGACTTCGGAGGCATGGGAGGCAAACTGATTGAGGTGGACTGGAATGGTAATACGGTATGGGAGTATGAAGACCGGTATATGCATCACGATTTTTGTCGCCTGCCCAACGGCAATACCATGGTCCCGAGGTGGGTAGCAACGCCGGATGACATTACCGCTAAAGTTAGGGGCGGTGTTCCCGGAACTGAGCGGGAAAAGGTCATGTGGGCTGACGCCTTCCGCGAGATTACACCCGAAGGCAAGGTTGTGTGGGAGTGGTTAGGTTATGAGCACTTAGACCCTGAGGCTGATGCCATTTGCCCCCTGTGCTACCGGGCTGAGTGGACTCACGCCAATTCCTGCTTTGTCCTCCCCGACGGTAACGTCCTCACCGCGCTGCTTACCCTTAACGAAATTGTTATTATTGATAAGGCTAGCGGCGACTTCAAATGGCGGTGGGGTAAGGCTGAGCTGGCACATCCACACGACCCCAATATGCTGGAGAACGGCAACATCCTGGTCTTTGACAATGGCTCACATCGACCCAGTAGCCCCGGTATTCCCTACGGTATGATAGGTTTTTCTCGCGTACTGGAGGTCAATCCAAAAAACGATAAGATCGTGTGGGAATTTAGGGATGAATCACCGTTGCACTTCTATGCTTCTAACATATCTGGCTGCCAGCGCTTACCTAATGGGAACACTCTCATCTGTGAGGGAACAACAGGGAGGTTTTTTGAAGTCACCCCAGACAAAGAATTGGTCTGGGAATATATTAGCCCGTTTTACTACGATACCAAGCCACCCTCATTACTTGGCTTGACTAACGCAGTCTTCCGAGCCTACCGCTACGCGCCTGACTATCCGGGTCTTAAAGGGAGAACCCTTGACCCGAATAGATTTGAGTTAACGCTACGTAAAAAGCCAGCTGACGAGATGCAGTCTCTAGAGAAACGCCTTAGCAGCTTGGGCTATTGATATGGAGGAGTGTTGATGTCTCCTTTAGTGCCGCCCCACGGCGGGGTACTATTACCTTTAATAGTAAATGGTGATAAACGGAAGGAAGCTCTCGGTGAAGCCAGGGCATTACACCGGGTAAGCCTGGGCTCAAGAGAAGTTTCTGACCTCATCATGCTGGCAACGGGAGCTTTTAGCCCCCTACAGGGCTTTATGGGGCAAAAGGATTATCACAGAGTAGTCAAAGAGATGCGTCTAAGAAGCGGTTTACTCTGGCCTATTCCCGTTACCCTCCCTGTCTCTAAAGAAAAGGCTGACAGTATCAAGAAAGGTAACACAGTCGCTCTGGTCAATTCCAGCGATGCTGAGATTATGGCCAGCATGCTGATTGAAGAGAAATACTCTTATGACAAGAAGGTGGAAGCAGTTCAAGTCTTTGGTACCGATGACCCCAATCACCCGGGGGTCGCTGGCTTATACCGGCAGGGTGAAGTTTACCTAAGTGGACAGGTAAAGGTCTTCAGCGAGGGTGGTTACCCGGAGAAGTTCCCTGAATTTGCCCGACCTTCCGAGACAAGAGCCCTATTTGCTGAAAAAGGCTGGAAAACCATAGTTGCGTTTCAAACCCGAAATCCCATGCACCGCTCTCATGAGTATTTGACAAAGATCGCCTTAGAAGTCTGCGATGGTCTTCTTATCCATCCTATTGTGGGTAAACTAAAGACTGGTGATATTCCCGCTGAGGTGCGGATGGAGTGCTACAGAGTGCTTCTGGATAAGTATTATCCTAAGGGCAGAGTAGTATTGAGGGTCTATCCCATGGAGATGCGGTATGCCGGGCCACGGGAGGCGATACTACATGCTATTATTCGTCAGAACTTCGGCTGCAGCCATCTAATCGTGGGGCGAGACCATGCCGGTGTCGGCAGCTACTACGGCCCCTTTGACGCGCAGATGATTTTTGACCAGCTACGACCTGGGGATTTACAGATACAGCCTTTGAAGCTGGACTGGGCTTTCTGGTGTAACAGGTGTGGCTCGATGGCTTCTCCTAAGACCTGCCCTCACCCTGATGAAGACCATCTCCTGATTAGCGGGACGCGTCTTCGCGAGATGCTTGCCAAAGGGGAGAGGCCGCCTGAGCAGTTCAGCAGGGAAGAGGTGATCGATATTCTGGTTGAGTATTATCAAAGTGAAGTTGCGAGTATCAGATGAAGAATGTTATTTTGCTGACTATAGATGCACTAAGAAAGGATGTCTTGGGATGCTACGGTAGCCAGGGCGGGCTAACTCCGTTTATTGACTCCCTGCAGGATAAGTGTATTCGCTTCACCAGAGCACAAGCCAGTGGACCATACACTCAGGCTTCATTCCCCGGGCTGCTCACCTCATCATACTATCTGGAATACGGAAAACCAAAGGGGCTCTCACCTAAGCGAACCCTTATTTCTGAACCACTCAAGCGGGCCGGGATTGTAACCGCCGCATTCCATTCAAATCCATATCTTTGTGACTATCTTGGCTGGAACCGGGGGTGGGACGCTTTTTACGACTCTATGGAGGAGGAGGTTGACGAAAGAATCCCCTATATCAAGGGCAATGTAATTAACAGCCAGGTAGATAAATGGCTATCGTCATATACCCGAGCGGGAGAATATAAACCCTTCTTCTTATGGCTGCATTATATGGATATCCATGAGCCGTATGTTCCAGAAAGGAAATATATTGATATGGTAGACCCCTCCATTACTATTAGCCAGAACCAGATGTACAACCTGTTTAAGGATGTACTGCTGAAGAGGGACGTTTCCGATGAAGGGGCGGTAAAGCTGCTAAAGAAACTCTATGACGTTCATGTCCGGGAGGTAGATGGATACGTTAAGGAATTCTTTGCTATCCTGGAGAAATTAGACCTCTTGCCGAATTCAGTAATTATCATGACCAACGACCATGGCGATGAGTTTGGCGAGCACGGCGGGCTTTCCCATGACGACAAGATGTATTCAGAGCTTATAGATATGCCCCTGCTTTTCTATGACCCGGCCAGAGATAAAGGCGAGGTCTGCCAGAAACTGACCAGCAATATTGATATCCCGCCGACGATAGTCCGCCTTTTCGGGCTTGAGCCGGTAGCGAATTTTCAGGGCTGTTCCCTCCTCCCCCTGGAGGACTACCCGGAAAAGGGGTGCTTTGGTGAGGCTATGAACCAGAGAAGCCAGCGGGGTGGGGATATAGAAAAGGACAGTTACTTCTACCGCGAGCAAGACCTCAAAGTAATATACCGGGCAAACCTTGACAAGTGGGAAATGTATGACCTCAAGGCAGACCCGAAGGAACTCAATAATATAATTGATACCTCACCTGAAGCCGAGGAGCTAAAGGAAAAGCTGAGACCCAGGGTCAGGAGATGGCTCGTAAAATAGAAAGGGGAGACTAAAATGGCTGAAGAGGACAAGGTGAAGAGGTGTGCTGAATTAGTTGAGAAATCAAAGGAGGTTGTCCGCGAGGCGTTCCAGAGGTTTAAGCCGGACGAGCTGGCCATTACCTGGACGGGGGGGAAAGACAGTACCACCGCCCTCTGGATTATCCGCCAGGTCTGCCTGGAGGATAAAATTAAGCTGCCCAAGGTAATGACCATAGATGAATACGACTCATTTCAGGAAATCCACGACTTTATGAATAAGTGGGCCAAAGAGTGGAAGCTTGACCTGGAGTGGTGCCGCAACGATGACGTGATTAAAGCCGCCGGAGGCAAACTAGGCGCCCCGGTCAAAGTCAAAGACCTCAATAAGCGCAACCAGGCCGAGCTAAAGCGCATCGGTTTTGATCAAGATACCTTTCCCTTTGAAGCCGAGTCCTATACCGGTAACCACCTGATGAAGACAGTTATGTTTAATATGTACATTGAACGGCATAATGTAAAAGCCGTCTTCCAGGGTCTGCGCCGGGATGAGCAAACCGCCAGAACTCAGGATGATTATTTCGAGAAGAAAGAAGCCGCCCATTTAATACCGGAGCATGTCCGCATTAAGCCAATACTGCACTTTACCGAAAGGGACATCTGGGACAACATTATGATAAACAAGATTCCTTACTGCGTCCTCTATGAACAGGGCTATCGCTCGCTGGGGGCCAAGACAACCAGCCAGATAGCGGTACCAGGAGTCCCTGCCTGGGAGCAGGACCTGGAACATACCGTGGAAAGAGCAGGAAGAAGGCAGGACAAGGAACAGATGATGGGGAGATTGCGCAAGCTGGGGTATATGTAACCTTTAAAGCCTGTCAGCTAAGATAAATAATGATGGAGGAAGCTATAACTTGGGGAAGAAAAGAAAGGCGGCCATCTCCGTGGCGGCTCTTTCTATCGTCTGCGGGTTAATAATCTGGCATGCCGTCCAGTGGCATCTCAACGGAATGTACCTAGAGATGTTTAGCTGGTTACAGACTGGCCGTGGCTATATTACCGTGCTTTATAACCTGGGATTGATGCTGGCGCTGGGCATTAGCTTGGGCTTTCTGATGGATAAGATAACCGACCTGATAGGTTATGGGACTGGCGGGGGGCAATGACAACCTTCCCAGTGCTGCCAGGCGTCGAGATTAACCTGTTTCTGCTTATCTTAATCGGCCTCGGTGCCGGTGTCTTGAGCGGCTTTACCGGTGTTGGCGGCGCCTTCGTCATAACACCGGCGCTGATTGTGCTTGGCTTCCCGGCTAACTTCGCCGTCGGCACCAGCCTGGCTGGAGTACTGGGCAACTCGCTGGTAGGCACCTTCAGGCATGGTAGACTGGGCAATGTCGACGTGAAACTGGGGCTATTGCTGCTGGTGGCTACCATCGGCGGGGTGGAGGTGGGGGTAAGAGTCCTCAACCAGGCTAAAGATAACGGCCTGGCTGATACAGCTGTACTGTCTATTTCTATATGTATGCTGCTTATAGTGGGTATCTACACACTGTCGGAGAGCATTATGAGGAAGAGAAAGCTCGATAAGATGCTCGCCCGAAAAGAAAAACTACCATCGGCTATGAGAGCAACATTTTTATCTCAGAAGTTTCAAAGTATTAATATGCCCCCAAGGCTACATTTCGCCCGGTCGGGGGTGACTATGTCCCTCTGGATTATACTGGCTATTGGCTTCTTCATCGGTGTGCTATCAGGTTCTATTGGTATCGGCGGCGGTATTATCATGGTACCATCTCTGGTCTATCTGGTCGGGCTATCTTCCTTCATGGCGGTGGGCACCTCTTTATTCCAGATTGTCTTCTCGGCGGCCTACGGCTCTATCCGGCATACCGCAAGCGGCAACGTTATTATCTTTGCCGCTGTCATTATGGTGTTGGCATC
>Ga0307444_1001299_pt1 | contig 10870 bp, 10 predicted proteins | sample SalMarSW160340MG_FD_202145 | JGI IMG/M metagenome (GOLD analysis project Ga0307444, IMG submission 202145) | Salt marsh sediment microbial communities from the Plum Island Ecosystem LTER, Massachusetts, United States - SW1603-40 | ecosystem: Environmental > Aquatic > Marine > Intertidal zone >... | reverse complement strand
GCTGAGACAGACCGGAGCCGGCAAGCTAAGGATGAACGCCTGCTCGGGGCGTCCAGCCGCATCTTCGAATTGCCCGATCGAGAGACGGCCTTCAGCGATCTCCTCATCGGCATTGGAGTGCATGCATGCATCGGCCGCCGCAGCGGTGGCCACGAGCATCATGGTGACCGATAGTAATAGGGTCCGGAGCCTCATGGATTTTTCGCTCTTCGAGGGTCGAAGGCACCGTCATTACGTCATTCTGTGCAAAAGGAAAAGGCGCGGGACCGAAATCCCGCGCCTCCTACGCAACTGTTGCCTCTCAATTCAGGGCTATTCGGCTCGTTCGCAGGGGGAACGAATGAGAGCCTAGACCGCCGTCGGCGCGCTGCTCTGGCGCCGCTCGGCCATGAACTGGTCGAACTCCGCCTTGTCCTTTGCGTGACGCAGGCGTTTGAGGAAACCTTGGAACTCCTTGGCCTCCTCCTCGAGCCGCTTCAGGGTCTCCTCGCGGTACTCATCGAAGGCGTGGTTGCCGGTCGAGGTAAAGCCGCTGCGAAAGCGCCGTGCCTCGTCGTTGAAGTACGCGCGCCAAGCTTTTTGGTTTCCACATCCCATACGTCCACTCCAGATCAGATAGGCCAAAACGCCAAGGCCAACGGGCCACCAAACGATGAAGCCGAGGATCGTTGCCGCGATCCAAGCCGGCTTCCCGTAATCATCCAAGGTCGCAACCAGGTGCATCAGGGTCCTTCCTTCGGTGTGAATGTTATTCACATTTACATAGATGCGTTCGCTTGGCAAGGCGGTCAAGGGGACGCATCGAAAATATGGGATGCGGCGGCGGTAATGGCATAGGCCGGGCCAAAAAATCTTAACCCCCTGGGGTCAGACTGTTGCCGCAATTCGCGGAAAATTGCATTGAGTTCAGAGTCTTCGCGTGGGGCGCGTCAGATGGGGTTCGCATATCGCCGTGTCTTGGGTCTCGGCGTGGCCGCCGCGGTCATGGGCGTCGTGGGCCTCGCCGGCGGAGGGCCCGTCCTGGCGCTGTCGCTCAAGGACCTGAAGCCGCACAAGGGCGTGGTCCGTGCCCACACCATGCCGATCCAAGGCATCGACGTCTCCTATTATCAGGGCGATATCGACTGGAACAAAGTGCGCGATGCGGGCGTCAAGTTCGCCTACATCAAGGCGACCGAGGGCGGTGATTATCTCGACCCGAAATTCCTCGACAACTGGTACGCGGCCAAGAAGGCCGGCGTGGCGCGCGGCGCTTATCACTTCATCTATTGGTGCCGGCCGGCTTCTGAGCAGGCGCTGTGGTTCATGCTGAACGTGCCGCAGGATCCCGACGCGTTGCCGCCAGTGCTCGACCTAGAATGGAACACCCATTCCAAGACCTGCCCCGGCAAGATCTCCCGCACCCTCGCGTTGCAGAAGATCAAGATCATCCTCGATGCCATGGAGGCGCATACCGGCAAGCAGCCGATCATCTACACGGACCCCGTCTTCCACCGCGACGTGCTCCAAGGCGAGTTCAGGGGCTATCACTTCTGGCTGCGCTCAGTGGCGGCTGAGCCTGACGACGTCTATGGCCGGCGGAGCTGGGCGTTCTGGCAGTTCACGACCACGGGCAAAGTGCCCGGCATCGACGGCAGGGTGGACCGGAACATCTATAACGGCACGCGCAGCGACTGGGACCGCGTGCTGAAATGGCTCGAGGCGAGCCGCTAAGGGGTTTCGTCCTCCCCCTTCGCGTCGGGCAGCACACCGAGTCCTTTCAGATAGATGAGAAGCCCGCTTTCAAGGATCTCCTCAGCGGTCATGGGCACCTTGCGCGTCGCGCGCCCGCCTTGGGAGAAGAGCGTGGCAACGCCGTGGGACATGGCCCAGACATGCAGGCTCACGAGCTTGAGCGGCGGCCGCTCGTCCTCAGGAAGGTGGCGGCATAACGCCGCCGCCGCGTGCTGGAGCACATCGAAGGCGCGCTCGGCCGCGGGGAGAGTCTCGCCTGCCGTGCCCGGCGCGAGCCCCGTCTCGAACATCACCGTGTAGCTCGCCGGCTCCTCGCGGGCGAAGGCGAGATAGGCGCGACCGAGATTCTCGAACGCGGAAAGAGGCGTCGGGATGCCATTGTTCCACGCGGCATCGAGACGCGCGGCGAAGCGCTCAAAGCCATTGCGCGCGACCTCTGCGAGAAGCGCGTCGCGGTCGCGAAAGTGACGATAAGGCGCGGCAGGGCTCACGCCGGCAAGGCGCGCGGCTTCGGTGAGGCTGAAACCGAAGGCGCCGTGCTCCTCGATGAGCTTGCGGGCGGCCTCCAGCAGCACCTCTTTGAGGTTGCCGTGATGGTAGGAGCGTGGGCGTCGCCAGCCGCGGTCGGACTGATTCATGTAAAGGGCTTTTACATCAAAGACCTGACGGCGGCTAGCGAAGCGTCGTGCCCGGTAAACGCCCGGAAAGCGCCGTCATGCTAGGGTTCGCTCAAACCGCAGCCGAGATTCGCGCGAGATGCCGGGTGAAACGGGCTCCATGAACGAACAGAACACCACTGCTCCGCGCAAAGCGCCAAGGACCGCCGTCGCCACAGGGCCAGTTGCCCGGTTCATCTTCGTCAGCGAGGCGCCGGCGCTCGCCGGCATTCTGACGACACTCATCTTCTTCGCGTTCGGGAGCACGATGCTCACGAATCTCCAGAGCGACGCGCTCGCGATCGTGCTGTTCGTATGGCTGTTCGGGATCATGATGTGGTGCTCGTTCGGCGTGGTGCGTCATGCGGAAGCCATCGCCGAGAACCTTGGCGAGCCTTACGGCACTTTGGTGCTCACCTTCTCGGTGATCATCATCGAGGTGGCGTTGCTCGCCTCGATCATGCTGCACGGCCAGAACAATCCGACGCTCGCGCGCGACGCCATGTTCGCCACGCTGATGATCGTGCTGAACGGCATGGTGGGCACGGCGCTGCTCATGGGCGCCCTCCGTTATTCGGAGCAGGAGTACAACCTCGCCGGGGCCCGCGCTTTCCTTGTGGTCATCGCCGCGCTGTCGGTTTTCGCGCTCGTCCTGCCGAACTACACCGAGACCGCGCCCGACCCGATCAAGGCGCCGTCGAAGGCGGTCATGTTCCTCGTGGTCACGCTCCTGTTCTACGCGGTGTTTATCTTCATCCAGACCATGCGGCATCGGTCCTACTTCGCCGAACCGTTGGAGTGCGCGGAGGACCCGCTTCATCAGGAGCGAGGCCACCCCGAGACGAAAAGCCGGTCACTCGGATTTCACGTGGTCATGCTGGTGGTCACGCTGATTCCGGTGGTGCTGCTGTCGGAGTTCCTGGCCGTCATCGTCGATTTCGGCATCGAGGATCTCGGCCTGCCGGACCCCCTCGGCGGCGTTGTCATCGCCATTCTCGTGCTTGCGCCGGAAGGGCTCACCGCCTTCTATGCGGCGCTCGCCAACCACCTCCAGCGGGCGGTCAATGTTTGCCTCGGCTCGGCGCTCTCCACGATTGGCCTCACCATTCCCGCCGTGCTCATGATCGGGCTTCTCACCGGACGCGACGTGCATCTCGGGCTGACCCAGGTCGAGACCGTGCTCCTGATCCTGACCCTGTTCGTTAGCGGCCTCACCTTCGGCGGTGCGCGCACCAATGTGCTGCAAGGGGTCGTACATCTGCTGCTGTTCTTCGTCTATGTGATACTGATCTTCAGCCCGTGACTACCCTCGGAAGACGATCCGTCCGCGCACGCGGTGTGCTACATGAAGCAGTCGGCCTCTACGCCGCGATACCGGAGCCATGGACGCACGCCACCTCTCTAAGACCAAGCTGACGATCGGTTGGCGCGAATGGGTCAGCCTGCCGGATCTCAACGTTGGCGCCATCAAAGCGAAGGTCGACACCGGCGCGCGCACCAGCTCCCTGCACGCGTTTCGGATCGAGCCGTTCAACCGCGAGGACGCCACTTGGGTGCGCTTCGAGCTCCATCCGCTTCAGCGCAGCCGGGCTATGTCGGTCGCGTGCGAGGCGCGCGTCGTGGACGAGCGCTCGGTGCGCAGCTCGAACGGGAGCGTGGATCGCCGTTACATCATCAAGACCTTGCTCAGGATCGGGGATGTCGCCTGGCCGATAGAGCTTTCGCTTGCCAACCGCGATGAGATGGGCTTTCGCATGCTGCTCGGGCGTACCGCGCTTCGGGGGCGCACGGTGATCGAGCCCGGCCGCTCCTTCCTACTCGGCGCTGCGCCCGCCAGACTGGTCCATAGGCATCGCCCGGTTTCGCGAAGCCCGCGGACGGCTTAGCCCCAACGTATAGCAAGAGAGCCCGATGAAGATCGCTTTGCTCGCCCGCAATCCCAATCTCTATAGCCACCGCCGCATCTGCGAGGCGGCACGCGCCCGCGGTCACGAGATCGAGATCATCAACACGCTGCGCGTCTCCATCAACATCACCTCGCGCAAGCCGACGCTCTATTACCGCAAGCGGCAACTCGAAGGCTTCGACGCGGTGATCCCGCGTATCGGCGCCTCGATCACGTTCTACGGTCTCGCCGTGCTGCGCCAGTTCGAGGTCATGGGGGTGTATCCGCTGAACGAGTCGGTCGCCATCGGCCGCAGCCGCGACAAGCTGCGCTGTCTCCAGCTTCTCGCCCGGCGCGGCATCGGCCTGCCGACCACCGCCTACACCAACGACCCGAAACAGGCCGAGGACGTCATCGATCTGGTGGGCGGTGCGCCCGTGGTCATCAAGCTGCTCGAGGGCACCCAAGGCATCGGTGTGATGCTCGGCGAGACGATGAAATCGGCGAAGTCGGTGATCGAGGCGTTCCAGGGCGCCAAAGTGAACATCCTCGTGCAGGAATTCATCAAAGAGGCGGGCTCGGCCGATCTCCGCGCCCTCGTCGTCGGCAACAAGGTTGTGGCGGCGATGGTGCGCCAGGGGCCCGCGGGAGAGTTCCGCTCCAACCTGCATCGGGGCGGCTTCGGCGAGAAGGCAAAGATCACGCCGCAAGAGCGCGCCACCGCGGTGAAGGCGGCGCAGACGCTCGGCCTCAATGTATGCGGCGTCGATATGCTCCGCTCCAGGCACGGGCCGATGGTGATGGAGCTCAATTCATCGCCCGGCATTCAGGGGCTGGAGCAGGCTACCGGGGTCGACGTGGCCGGGTTGATGATCGATTTCCTGGAGCGAAATGCGGCTCAAGGCCGTACACGGACCAAAGGCAAAGGTTAAAAAGCGCGGATTTCCGCCACTCTTGCTATTTCCAACGTGTTCTGATTTTGCATAGACTTGGCAAAAATCTTTGGGAGCGTTGAGCAATGGGCTTGCAGTCTGGAGAAAATCGTTCTGCCAAGGGTCGGCCGTTTCAGGCCGCCGCCGCCGTGCTCATCGCTCTTCTTGCAAATGGCAGCTCTTTGGCGCTCGCCGACGACACCAAGCCAGGGCCTTGCACCGACGACGCCATGATCGTGTTCGACGCCTCGGGCTCGATGTCGGGCAACCAAACGCTGGGCATCCCGAACTCACGGGCGCGCATCGACGAGGTGCGCTCGGCGCTTTCCCAGGTCTTGCCGAGCGCCACCAAGTTTCGCCGCGTTGGCCTCGTCACTTACGGTCCGGGCCCTTACAACCAGTGCAACGTCCAGCTCGACCTCAAGCCGACGGCCAATGCGACCGAGCCGATCATGCATGCGGTGAACTCGCTCGTGCCCGCCGGGAAGACGCCGCTGACCGAGGGCGTCGAGAAGGCAGCCGAGGCGCTCGACTATCGGCACAAACCGGGCGTGATCGTGGTGGTCACCGACGGCGAAGAGACCTGCGGCCGGAAGCCTTGCGATCTGGCGAAGCAGCTTCACGACTCCGCCGAGCAGCTCACCATCCACGTGATCGGCTTCCGCTACGACAACTTCTCGTGGACGGGCACCAACAGCGTTACCGATCTGATGTGCCTCGCCGACCAGAACAACGGCCTTTACATCAAGGCCAATGACGAGGGCGAGCTCGTCAAGGCGCTGGAGAAGACCTTGGACTGCCCCATGCTCTCGCAGGCGCCGCTCAATCCGATCCGCTAATCCCAGTTGACGAACCGCGCGAGGCGCGCTCAATACGCCGGCACAGAAGGAGCAACCTGCCGATGGCGTCGAAGCGCGTGGTCGGTTTTGCCATTGTCGTGCTGGCCGTTTCCGGGCTCTCGGCCGCTTGGGCCGAAACCCCGACTTCACCCGCCGACCCCGGTCTTCTGGCGCGCTGCTGGACGCCGGAGGCTTTGGCCGGGACCGACAAGGAGCTGAAGCCCGTCCGCTCCCGGGCGCCGCTCGATCTCGCGGGGCTCAGGCGGGAGCCCCTTCCCGCCACCGAGCCAGTCGCCGAAGACCTGCGCGGTTCGATAAGGAGCGTCACGCTGCCGCCGGGGGAGAAGCTCCTCGCGCTCACCTTCGATCTTTGCGAGACCAAGGGCGATCGTGCCGGCTATGACGGCCGCATCGTCGATCTCCTGCGCGCCCAAGGGGCAAAGGCCACCTTCTTCGCGGGCGGCAAATGGCTCGAGACCCATCCTGAGCGCGCGCAGCAGCTGATCGCCGATCCCAATTTCGAGGTTGGGGGCCATGGGTTGCTCCACCGCGACCTTTCCAAAGCGACCGACCAGACCATGGCGGAGGAGATCAACCTCACCGAGGCGGCGTTTGCGCGGGCGCGGACGGCCCTGGAGGCACGATCGTGCGCCACAGACGAGACGCAAGGCCCCGACGCCGTGCAAGATCGGATCACCGTAATGCGCTTCCCCTACGGGCGGTGCAACGCCAAGGCCTTGGCGGCCGTGGCCAAGGCCGGGGAGCTTGCGATCCAATGGGACGTCGTGACGGGCGATCCCGACCCGCATATCTCGGCTAACGCCATCGCCAACACCATCCTCACGCATGCCCATCCCGGGGCCATCATCGTCGCCCACGCCAATGGGCGCGGCCGCAACACCGCCGCGGCCCTCGCGATCGCCCTGCCAAAACTGAAGAAAGAAGGCTATCGCTTCGTCACGGTGAGCGAGCTCATCGCCGCCGGCAAGCCGGCCATCGCCGACAAGTGCTATCTCAACCGGCCGGGTGAGGTGCAGCGGGTCGCGCACGCCAAGCCGCGCGACATCAGCGATGACATCTGGTCCATTCTGCGCCACTGACCTCGAACTCGGCGGCGGCGCCGTTGGGCGCGTCCGTCTCGGTCCGCTGACGCCTGGGCTGTGCGCGGCGCTCGGACCGGCGCTTGTGGCCATGTCTCCCTGGTCGGTCATGGGCACGTCCGCAGTCGACATGACGCGGTACCTCGCGGCAGAGGGCGACGGCGCGCGCCGCTACGTGATCGACATCGGCGGCATGCCGGCAGGCGCCGCCGCGCTGCGCTATCCTTGGCTGAAAGGCCCCTATCTCGAATTGCTGGCGCTTCTCCCGGAGCATCAGGGCCGAGGGATCGGCGGCGCATTCCTGCGCTGGTTCGAAGATGAAGCGCGCCGCCACGAGGCGCGCAACCTCTGGGTCTGCGCCTCCCGCTTCAACGCAGGCGCGCTTGCGTTCTACCGGCGGCACGGCTTCGCGGAAACGGCCTCGTTGCCGGGCCTCGTCGCCCACGGTTTCGACGAGATCCTGCTGCGCAAGTTCCCGATCGCCGCAGCCGCGCGTGGCGACGTCTGAGGCTACTGGTCCTGTGGCGCGTCAGCGGGCGCGTCGGACTCCTGCGTCGGAGTCCGGGGTTTCGGCGGGGTACTCGTCTTCGGGGACACCGGGGGCCTCGTCGACGTAGAGCGCGCCGTCATCGATCGACGCCTCCTCGTCGCCCTTCATCTCGTATTGATCCCCGCTTTCAAGCTCGATGACGCAGCCTTTATCGCACGCCGGCTCGACGGAGGCGCCGGGTTCGATGGACTGCTCGGTCCCTTCGCCATCGACGATGACGTTGATGGTGACCGCATCGGGGTCGTTGTTGGTGACGGTCAGTGCCGCCGCCGGAGAGGCGCATAGTGCTGCCACAAGGCCGAGGCCGAGTACGTTGACGACCTTCATCTTGACACCCTCTTTTCGGATCCGCGGGTCCGGTATTGCACGCCATTGTGCCGTCTTGCCGGCCCGGCGGCGCCCAATCTCAGATGAGCGGGCCAAATTTTCCACAGGCTGTTCAACCCCAGTTCTCAGAATTTGCGCCTTTTAGCACCCCCGCCTCACCCTCCCGCAATCGTTTTTGGGAGGCTGATAGGGTTAAAAAAATTTTGTGAATCAATGAAACCAGGAGCCTGTGAGGGCGTTGTTGAGCGCAGCTTGCGGCGATTCGCCGTTGTGCGATGCAGCAAGGAAACGGCTTGGCACTGGCCGAGGGGAGCCAGTAGAGTCGCCAGGTTGCGGACGGGCCCCCTCCAATCGGAAAGGAGAGCTTCCGATGGACAACACAGCCAAATTGACCGCCATCATGGCGATCGTGTCGTTCGGCTTCCTCGTCGCCGTCATCCTGGGGATGATCTAGCGGGCGAGGCATCGGCCCCATAGGGCCACACCCGACATTGACATCACGATGAGGCGCCACCGGCGGAAACAACCGCCTGGGCGACCTCCCGCCGGGGACGCGCGGCTTACGCCGCCGCGTCGGCGAGGCGCTTGGGATCATAGTTGAGGATCGGGCCAAGCCAGCGCTCGGCCTCCTCGATCGACCAGCCCTTGCGCGCGGCATAGTCCTCGACCTGATCGCGCCCGATCTTGCCGACGCCGAAATAGCGGCTCTCCGGGTGGGAGAAATAGAAGCCAGAGACGGCGGCGGCCGGCCACATTGCACAAGACTCGGTCAGCTTCACGCCGATCTTCCTCTCGGCGTCGAGTAGTGCGAACAGCGTGCGCTTCTCGGTGTGGTCGGGTTGAGCCGGATAACCGGGCGCGGGCCGGATGCCGGCATATTCTTCGGCAATGAGCTCTTCGTTCGAAAGCGTCTCGCCCGGCGCGTAGCCCCACAGCTCGCGGCGCACCTTCTGGTGCAGCGCCTCCGCAAAGGCTTCCGCCAGCCGGTCGGCGAGCGCTTTGACCATGATCTTCGAATAATCGTCATTGGCGCGCTCGAAGCGCCGCGCCACATCCTCCTCGCCAATGCCAGCGGTCACGGCGAAGCCGCCGATATAGTCGGCGACCCCGGTGTCTTTCGGCGCCACGTAGTCGGCGAGCGCCAGGTTCGCCCTGCCGGTATCGCGCGCCATTTGCTGGCGGAGCGTGTGCAGCGTGGCGAAGGGCCTCTCCCGCGTCTCGTCGGCATAGAGCTCGATGTCGTCGCCGACACTGTTGGCCGGCCAAAAGCCGACCACGGCATTCGCCGTCAGCCATTTCTCGGCGATGATCTGCTTCAGCATGGCTTGCGCATCGTCGAACAGGGCGCGCGCGGCCTCGCCGTATTTGTCGTCCTCCAGGATGCGTGGGTACTGGCCTTTCAGTTCCCAGGCCTGGAAGAACGGCGTCCAGTCGATATAGCGGGCGAGTTCTTCCAAGTCGTACGCCTCGAAGGTGCGGGTACCGAGGAAGCTCGGCTTGGGCGGCGTGTAGCCGGACCAGTCGAGCTTCAGCGCGTTGGCGCGGGCCTGGGCGAGCGGTGCCCTATTCTTCTCCTCCTGGCCGCGCGCGTAAGACTCGGCCATGCGCTCATATTCCTCGCGGACCTTGGCAATCTGCTTCGGCCGCTCCTCCTTCGACATCAGCCCGGAGACGACGCCCACGGCGCGGCTCGCGTCAGTCACGTAGATGGCCTGACTTCGATGGTAGTTGGGGCTGATCTTCACGGCCGTATGAACCCGGCTCGTGGTGGCGCCGCCGATGAGAAGCGGCAGATCGAAGCCTTCGCGCTCCATCTCGGAGGCGACATGGCACATCTCGTCAAGCGACGGCGTGATGAGACCCGAGAGGCCGACGATGTCCACTTTGCGCTCGCGCGCGGTGTCGAGGATCGTTTGCGAGTGCACCATGACGCCGAGGTCTATGACCTCGAAATTGTTGCACTGGAGCACGACGCCGACGATGTTCTTGCCGATGTCGTGGACGTCGCCCTTCACGGTGGCGAGCAGCACCTTGCCGGCGGGCTCACCTTGGGCCAGCCCCATCTCCTCCTTCTCCTTCTCCATGAAGGGCATGAGATAGGCGACGGCCTGCTTCATCACGCGCGCGGACTTCACCACCTGCGGCAGGAACATCTTGCCGGAACCGAACAAATCGCCGACCACATTCATGCCGGTCATGAGCGGACCTTCGATAAGGTGAAGCGGGCGCTCCGCCTTGAGGCGCGCTTCCTCAGTGTCCTCCTCGATATAGCCGCCAATGCCGTGGACCAGCGCGTAGGTCAGGCGTTCCTCGACCGGCTTCTCGCGCCAGGAAAGATCGGCTTCCTTCTTCTGCGAGGCGCCGCCCTTGTAGCGCTCCGCCGCTTCGAGCAGCCGGTCGGTGGCGTCCGAGCGGCGGTTCAGGATCACGTCCTCGACGAGATCGCGAAGCTCCGGCTCAATGTCGTCGTAGAGAGCAAGCTGTCCGGCATTGACGATGCCCATATCCATACCCGCTTGAATCGCGTGATAGAGGAACACCGAGTGCATGGCCTCGCGTACGCGCTCATTGCCGCGGAAGGCGAAGGAGAGGTTCGAGACACCGCCCGAGACATGCACGTAAGGCAGCTCCTGCTTGATGCGGCGGGTCGCATCGATGAAGGCCCGGGCGTAGTCGTTGTGCTCCTCAATGCCGGTCGCGACGGCGAAGATGTTGGGATCGAAGATGATGTCCTCGGGCGGGAAGCCAACCTTCTCGGTCAAGAGCTTGTAGGCGCGCTTACAGATCTCGAACTTTCGCTCGGCCGTCTCGGCCTGACCCTTCTCGTCGAAGGCCATGACCACGACC
>Ga0307444_1001297_pt1 | contig 10886 bp, 10 predicted proteins | sample SalMarSW160340MG_FD_202145 | JGI IMG/M metagenome (GOLD analysis project Ga0307444, IMG submission 202145) | Salt marsh sediment microbial communities from the Plum Island Ecosystem LTER, Massachusetts, United States - SW1603-40 | ecosystem: Environmental > Aquatic > Marine > Intertidal zone >... | reverse complement strand
GCGGAGGCGTTATCACCTACATGGCCGACGGGACGCAAAAGGTCGCTGTTGCTACTGGCCTTACAGAGGTGCTTTGGCCTACGCAAATTACGACTGCCAAGGTATCGGTTCTCGGATTAGGCGCCGCGTAGGAATAGCCCTTGGACCTGACCGGGAATGCAGGAAACGCAGCGGCCAAAGCTTTGGGGGGTGCGGATTCGGAGACCACCCCGATGGACAATCCAACTCTTCACTTTAGCAGCCATCCGCTGCATGACCGGCATACTCAAACTGTCCTTGTTCTTCAAGGTGGCGGTGCTCTCGGGGCCTATCAAGCAGGCGCCTATGCGGCGCTCACCGAATTCGGATTTGAGCCTGACTGGCTTTCCGGAATTTCGATCGGTTCGATAAATTCCGCGATCATCGCAGGCAACGAGCCGCAAATGCGCGTTGCTAAACTGCGAGAGTTTTGGGAACAAGTTACGACGGCGCATCCCTGGCCGGCTCTTGACTCCGGAGATTTTGGCCGCCGTCTTTTCGAGCAGCTGAGCGGCCTAGCGTCGCTGCTGTTTGGGCAGACCGGATTCTTCGACCCTCGCATCCCTCCAGCGATCTTGAGTCCGCATGGCGCCAAATCAGCACGCAGTGTCTACGATACAGCACCTTTGCGCGAAACGCTGGAAGCTCTCGTCGATTTCGATCGCATCAATGCCAGAACGACTGCTTGACTCTGGGCTCTGTCAATGTCCGCCTCGGCGACGTCGTCCACTTCGACAATCATGAGCAGGAGATCACCGTCGATCACGTGATGGCGAGTGCGGCGTTCCCCCCAGCCTTTCCGCCGATCGAAATCGAAGGCGGAATTTTATTGGGACGGGGGCCTCGTTTCAAATACGCCGTTAGCCTACGTGCTCGATAAGGGCCTGAAAGAGCGTACGCTCGTGTTTCAAGTTGATCTGTTCGATTCCCGAGGTGAACTTCCGGGCAACCTCCTGGAAGTGGAGCAGCGAAGAAAGCACATCGTCTACTCTAGCCGTACGCGCTTCAATACCGACCTCTACTGCGAAAGGCAGCGTCTACGCCACGCAATCGCCGAGCTTGTCGCCGAGCTACCGAGTCAAGACCAGAAGAGTACAAAACTGAGTCGGCTGCGAGCTTTGGGTGAAAGTCATGACATCGCCATCGTACATCTCGCTTATCGGCGCGCGGGGTACGAGGGACAGGACAGCGACTACGAATTCTCGCGCCGTTCGATGTTGGAACATTGGCAGGCCGGCCGCGACGACGTGCAACGAACGTTGCAGAACCCGCGCTGGCACGCCGCATACGATGGATCAGACGGCGTGCTGCTGTGCGACGTCGCCGCCGACAGCAATGTAGCTTGACCAATGTCGAGCTCCCAGCTTGCCCTCGTAAATCCTCGGAGGCGCCGGTGACACCGCAAGGATCAAATCGGATCCAGGACCGTCCGCCGAGGCGGCTCTGGTTTCTCGCCTCGATCGTCTGGGCGCTCTTGGCCTACGCGTTGATCTCTACGATCCAGACCGTGCTCCAAAAAGCGGAAGATGGAGCACACGCGCCTCTTGGTCTGCATAGCGACTTCTTTGGTTACGTCAGGTATGGGCTCCCTGTGCTTTTCGCCGCAGCGCTGGTCGGGGTCGTCGGCGCTGCAGTCTTTGCCTGGTCAGGACTCTATGACGTCGCTGCGTCGGCAGGTCATTGGCCGCCGACTCGCGCTCTCTTGCACTACACGATGAAGCAGTCAGTCGCCTTGCACGCGTCCAACCGCAACCCGCCGCAACTGGAGAACCCCGACCTCATTTTGCGCGGAGCGGCGCATTACCACACAGGCTGCGCCCCGTGTCACGGAGCTCCTGGCGACCCCGCATCCCCGATCGAGATCGGCGCCACGCCTCCGCCACCACCGCTCTACGACATTGCCCGGCAATTCACTCCTGACGAGATTCACTGGATCGTCAAGCACGGCATTAAGATGACGGCAATGCCCGCATGGCCGGCTCAGGATCGTGGCGACGAGGTCTGGGCACTTGTCGCCTTTCTCGAAAAATTTCCGACTCTAAGCCGGGGCGAATACGAGCGTCTCGCCTTCGGGCCGCTCCAGCAGCTCAAGAAAGCGGAGTTGAAACCGGGTCTCCCGGCCCTCTCGGAGGCGCCGCCTGAAGTCAAGGCGACTTGTGCTCGCTGTCACGGCATTGATGGGCATGACCGAGAGCACGCCTTTCCCAACATTGCCGGGCTCGATCGGCTCTATGTCGCGCGGCAACTCCGAGCGTTTGCCGCCGGCGCCAGGCCGGCCAGGAAGAACCAGAGCAGCGCTAACATTCTGCTCTGACGTTAGGTGATTCCTTCAGCTAAACAAACGCGGACGAGGTTTTCGGTACACACAGTCGTCGAAAGAACGTAGCGTAGACCATAGGATGCCCAGTCCTTGCTGGGCATCCTTCCATTTAACGCAGACTAGTGTTTGGAGAACGGCGTCCAGGAACAGCTTTTATCTCTGTCGAATTATCGGAGGCGTGGCGACCTCTGACGTCAATGACGGCTTCTGGCAGGTCATGTACGAAATCGACCTCCGAGACGATGGCGTCGGCTTCCGTGTCGGGAGGACGCTTACCCCTTAAATCTTTACCTCTTTACCCCTTGGCTCCAGGGCGCAGCCCTAGTCGATTTTCTTTAAAGCCCTGACGCCTATGGCCGACAATTCAAGACGCACCGGCGCGCTGCTCTTGAGGCGCACTATACGTGTTTTGACTGAGCAACATGTGCACTAGCGACTGGTTAGTTGGGAATCTCAAGAGGCCGCAGTTGTGACACAAGACGCCACTGTGCAACGTCGCTCAACATGCTCGCTTCGATGGCCACTGCTCATGCTCGCAAATTGGCCAGTGCGACCGTATCTTCCTTCAGTGCTTGCCCGATGCTCGACAAAGACTCGGCGCTTCGTCTTGATCGCTTGGCACGCCCCTCGAAATCACCCACAACATTGATGCCATAGATGGCGGCCGTAACGGTGGGCATGCCTGCCGTAACGAACAACTCGACGAATACCCACTTGCCTAGAAATGTAACTGCCCCGATCGCCTTGATAAGCAAAGTCGTTGCGTTGGCAAGCAAGGTCGTAGCCAGGGCGATGAATCCCATCGTCGATAGGCGCCCTTCAACGCTTTGCATGAGCCGCGCATTGGACGCATGGTATCGGCATTGATCATCCACGAGGTCGGTTAGAACCGCGGTGATCTCCGAGAGATGGAATCGATCAAGAGTGCCTGGACAAACACCCATGGCGCGGAAATTGGCGCGCACATACCAACCCGTCCAAGTTGGCTCCTCCCCAGACGATGCGTGCGGGCGTTCGCCCAAAAGCCAAGCAAGAGCAACGCGGAAACCGCCGCTGCCGCGCAGGATTGGTCTGGGCCCGTCACATGTATGCCGCCGGCATCAGTGTTAACACGCAAGCCTATTTCGTGTTCGCCACCATGGTTATCGCCGTGCCGACCGGGATCAAGATCTTCTCGTGGATCGCAACCATGCTCTGCCGCTTCGAACAGAGTCTGAGGGGGCAGAATCTGGCCGGATTTCGCGGGTAAGTCGGCCCCCCTCTCCAGAGGATAAAATACTTCCATATCAATGAGTTAGTGTGGCTGGGGCGCCAGGATTCGAACCTGGGGTCACGGGACCAAAACCCGTTGCCTTACCGCTTGGCCACGCCCCAATTCACGCTTTTCAGATGTTCTGAGCCGCCGCCCGGCCTGCCCCTCCGGGGCTACGGTGAGGGCTCGCTCACACTCCATATCCCGCACTCTATATAATGAGCGGGTGCCCTCCTATCAGCATCGCGGGGCCGGGGCAATGCGTGCATCGCAACCGCCGCACCTAACCCGCGGTCCTGGCCTCCTTCAATCGCGCCCGGCCATAAGCCACAGCCTGGTCGGCGGGATTTGGCATAGCGCACCAAAGGCTTGTGCAAGCCGGCACGGAGCAGCGAGCGCCTCACGCTTGCCGAGGCTCCGGTGAGGAAGACAAGGGTGCCGACGCCGGCAAGCTTCTCGGCAAATTTCGCCAGCGCATTCGCCGCCGTGCTGTCGACGATCGGGACCTCCGAGAAGTCGAGCACGAAGATCCGAGGCTGCTGTCCGATGCGGTCGAGCACGCCGCTGACGGCGGCGGTCGCCCCGAAAAAGAACGCCCCGCTGATGCGATAGACGACGATGTCTCCATCTGAGGCTTGGGCGACATCATAGGCGTTTCGCCCATCGCCAAAGTCGTCGGCCTGATCATCGGTGATGAGCTGCGTGTTGCTTTCGATCTCGATGGTTTCGGCCATACGATGCAGGAAGACAAAGGCACCGAGAACGACGCCGACGCCGATGCCGATGGTAAGGTCGACAAAGACCGTGAGGAAGAAGGTGGCGAGCAGGACAAGACGATCGCCCGTGGATGTGCCGAGCAGCACCCTGAAGTCCTGCCGCTCGGCCATGTTCCACGCCACCACTGCGAGCACAGCGCCGAGCGCTGCGAGCGGGATGTAGCCCGCGAGCGGCGCCGCGATCAGCATGAACAACAGAAGATAGCCCGAATGCAGCATGCCGGAGACCGGGCTTTTGGCGCCAGCGCGTACATTGGTCGCCGTCCGGGCAATGGTGCCGGTGACGGGCACACCGCCGAACAGCATCGCGCCGATATTGGCGAAGCCTTGGGCCACAAGTTCGCAATTGGAGCGGTGGCGGCGGCCGGACATGCCGTCGGCGACCACGGCCGAGAGCAGAGACTCGATTGCGCCGAGAAGCGCGATGGCCGCAGCGTCCGGGATCACGGCGCGGAGCTTCGCGAGGCTGAACGGCGGCAGGCTGGGCGCCGGCAAGGTGCGCGGCAAGCCGCCAAAACGGGAAGCGATGGTGGGCACGTCGACCGCAAACAGCCATGCAAGCATGGCGGCGGCGGTGACCGCGATCAGAAAGGCCGGCCAGGCTGGCCGCCATTTGCGTGTGCCAAGAATGACGAGAAGGGTGACGGCGCCCATCGCGGCGGCATTGACGTTGAAGGTCGCGCGCGCGTCCCAAAGCGCTCCGAGCTTCGGCAGGAAGGCCGCAGGCTCGCTCGCGAGCGAAAGCCCAAACAGCTCCTTCAACTGGCTGGCGAAGATGATGACGGCGATGCCCGCGGTGAAGCCGACCGTCACTGGAAAGGGAATATATTTGACGTAAGTGCCGAGCCGTAGGAACCCGACTGCGACCAGGACCGCGCCGGCGAGCAGCGTCGCGAGCACGAGGCCGTCATAGCCTTGGCGCTCGACGATGGCCGCGATGAGCACGATGAAGGCGCCGGCGGGCCCGCCAATCTGAAACCGGCTGCCGCCGAGCGCCGAGACAAGGAAGCCACCGATAATCGCCGTGTAGAGGCCGCGCTCGGGGCCGACGCCGGAGGCGATGGCGATGGCCATGGAGAGCGGGAGCGCGACGATAGCGACCGTGAGCCCCGCGATCGCGTCAGTGCGAAAATCCTTGAGACCGTAGCCCTCGCGCAGAATGGTGACGAGCTTCGGCGTGAACAGCTCGGCAAATGTCGGTTGCCGGCGCCTGACCGCCCCGAGAGAGCCTTCCATGTCAGCCGTCCTTCCCCGCGCAGGGGACGGGGACCGTCCCGCGCGGGCGGACGGAGGGCGAAGCGCAGGGATGAGACAAAGCGAGTTCCGGCGGGTCGTATGTGTCCAGGAGAGTGCCCCGATAACCGGATAGCGGGGGCCTCGGGGGCCGGCAATGCGCCCTAGTAGCGCGGGGCCAACGATGACCCTAAGGCGTGATGGCTCGGTTGCGGGCCGGGGAAGCCTTGTCTATATACGTCACGCTTTTCACCAGCCGGAGTGTAGCGCAGCCTGGTAGCGCACCTCGTTCGGGACGAGGGGGTCGCAGGTTCAAATCCTGCCACTCCGACCAGCCTTTCGATCGCAGAGGCTGGACTGTCGGCTTCGGAGTCATGCCGGCTCCTCGCGCCTTCCTGTCGGGTCTCGCCCAACAGGATCAGCCGCGTCAAATTCGGGCTGCGTGGCATATGGCACCCAAGCCGGAACATGCTTTAGGCGTCGAACCGCACTGCGCAGGGTTCGTAGAGCGCGCGCCCTGGTGGGGCGGGGACCTGCAGACCATCCGCAACCATCTCATCTGGCGCATGCAGCCGCTTGAAAGCCACGCTTCCGTTCTCGAGTTCTCGACTTCGGACGGCAGCGGCGACCGGCTCACAGGAACGCTGGAGCGGCCCATCAACACGACCAAGAGCCCGCTGATCGTGCTGATCCACGGGCTAACGGGGTGCGAGGACAGCTTCTATGTACGGGACTCGGCGCGGTTCCATCTGGCGCGCGGGAGATCTGTGCTGCGGCTCAACCTCCGCGGCGCGGGAACGTCGCGGCGCATCGCGGGAGGTTATTATCACGCCGGCTGTGCATCGGACCTTCTGGATGTCGTGGGCGCCTTGGGATACGAGGAAACACGGCACGGCGTGTTCGCGATCGGCTATTCGCTCGGCGGGAACATCTTGCTCAATCTGCTGTCGCGGCTCCCACGCCCCCACCGGCTCGTCGGCGCGGCGACCGTTTCGGCTCCGATCGAGCCGCTCGAAGCCTGCAAACGGATCATGGCGCCGCGCAATCTCGTCTACCACACCTTGCTGCTCAGGCGGATGAAGCGCGATGTGTTGTCACCACTGGCGCAGCTTTCTGATCGGGAGCGGCAGATCGTCCAGGACGCGACGTCCGTTTTCGAGTTCGACGACAAATTTGTTGCTCCGCGCAACGGGTTCAGGACCGCTCTAAATTATTATGAGCGCACCGCCGGCGCTCGTCAGGTCAGAGCCATCACCGTGCCAACGCTCATGCTGCACGCATGCAACGACCCGTGGATCCCTGCATCGCCGTACCGCGCCCTGCAGAGACAAGGTCTGCCCAATGTGGAGATCGTCCTGACGCGGAGTGGCGGTCACGTCGGCTTTCACGAACGAGGGTTTGCCGACACGTGGCATGATCGAAGGATGGATGATTTTCTTCAGCGCATGGCCCCCGAGATTGGCGCGGGGATCGATCCGGCCCGCTCCGGTGTTTTTCCTGGATGACGAACATCCGCAACATTCTGGCGCTCTTGCGCGGGCAATTCTGGATCGTGCCGGCGCTGATCACGCTGCTCGCGGCGCTGCTTGCCTTCGTGGTGCTGCGCTACGGCTCCGGGCTACTCGGCACCGGTACCGTCAAATTCTGGTGGCTCTATAGCGGCGACGCCAGCACCGCGCGCGATCTCCTTTCGAGCCTCCTCTCCGGCCTGATCACCATGACCTCGCTCGTGGTGTCGTTGACCTTCGTTATCCTCACGCTCGCCGCGAACCAGCTCGGCCCGCGGCTGATCTCGATCTTCATGTCCGACCGCGAGATCCAGCTCGTGCTCGGGTTGTTCATCGGCACCATCCTCTACATCATCCTCGTGCTGCGCACCCTCAATGACACGCTGGGCACCGAGGGCGTGCCCCACGTGGCCGTGACCATCGCCAGCGCGCTGACGGTCGTCTGCCTGTTCTCGCTGCTTTTCTACATTCACAAGATCGGCCGCTCGATCATCGCCGACACCGTGGTCAATGAAGTCTCCCACGATGTGCGGCACGAACTCGCCAACCTGCTCCCTGAGCGTGACGCGCCCGATCGCCCTCCCCCGCAGCTGAACTTCCCCGAGCAGTGCCCGTTCAGCTTGGGCCGCAGCGGCTACGTTCAGGTGATCGACTATGATGCGCTCGTCCGTCTTGCCGCCGGGCTTGCCGGATTGATCGAAGTCAGGGTGCAGGCCGGGGATTACGTGCTGAGCCATGGCGACCACGTTGTGCTCCACACCCATCGGCCTCTCGACGACGATCACCAGGGCCCGATCCGGGAGGCCTTCACCATCGGCAGCCAGCGGACGCCGGCGCAGGATCCCCGTTACGGCCTCAGTCAGCTGGTCGAGATCGCCATGCGAGCCTTGTCGCCCGGCATCAACGATCCCCACACGGCGATCGCCGTGATCGATCATCTCGGCTCGGCGTTCGAGGTCATCTTTCGCCGTTCGTCACAACAGAAGCTGCTCACGGATGAAGAGGACGAGGTCCGCGTCATCGCCAAGCGGAGCGATGCGCCGCGTCTCGCCGCCGACGCCTTCGACCCGATCCGGCAAGCCGCCGCGCGCCATCCGTCCGTCCTGATCCGCATGGCCGACACGTTGCAGCATCTCGCGCCCGTCGCCACCTCCGACACCGCGCGGGACGCCGTGCTCTCCGAGCTCGATAAATTGGCGGAGACGGCACGGTTGACGGACCTCGCGCCGTCGGACCGCGACGAGGTGCTGCGGCACGTCGATCGCGCCACCGCCGCGATCAAGGAACACGGCCAGTCGCGTTCGGAACGCAACCGCGCCGCGAGCTGAGCAGTGTTGCCGCGGGCGTCGCGTTAGGCGCGGCGCACCTTCTTCACCACGGCGGGAAAGCTGAGCCCCTGAACCACGATGGTGAACAGCACGACGAGATAGGTGGCGGCGAGGATCATCGGTTTCTCGGTAACGGCCGGTATCGACAGCGCCAGCGCGATGGAGATGCCGCCGCGAACCCCGCCCCAGGTGAGGATGGGGATGGTGCCCTTGACGAACCGCGTCCGAAAGCTGAGGGCCGTTACGGCGAGAGATACCGCGACCAATCGCGCCACCAGCACGATCGGGACGGCCGCAAGCGCCATCGGCGCCAGCGACGGCTCAAACTGCACCACCAAGACTTCGAGCCCGATCGCCAGGAACAGCACCGAGTTCAAGATCTCGTCCACGAGATTCCAAAATCCGAACATGTGCTGCTGGGTCGTCTCGCTCATGGCGTAGACCGCACCGCGGTTGCCGATGAGAACGCCGGCGACGACCACGGCGATCGGCCCGCTGATGTGGAGATGCTGCGCCAAGGCGTAGGTGCCGGTGACGAGCGCGAGCGAGATCAGGACCTCGATCGGATAGTCGTCGATCGCACGCATCGCCCGATACGCGAGGTAACCGGTGGCGAGGCCGAGCAGGCTACCCCCCAAAGCTTCCACGAAAAACAGCCGGCCGATCTCGACGAAATCGATGCCCTCCCCCGAAGCGCCCAAGGCGGCGGAGAGCAAAATCGTGAACAGCACGACGCCGACGCCGTCGTTGAAGAGCGACTCTCCCGCCATGTCCATCTCCAGCGTCTTGGCAACCTTGGCCTGTTTCAACATGCCAAGCACAGCGACCGGATCCGTCGGACTGATCAAGGCGCCGAAGACGAGAGCCCAGGCGAACGGCAGCGGCAACGACAGCAGGCGCGCCACCGACCAAAACAACACGGCGACCACCAGCGTGGAGATGACGACGCCGAAGGTGGCCATGGCGCCGACCGTCCAGGCTCGGTCGCGCAACACCGAAAGGTCGATCTGCAAAGCGCCGGCGAACAACAGAAAGGCGAGCATGCCGTTCAGCAGGGCGGCGGGAAAATCGATGCCTTCGATGACGCTATGAACGTCGCCAAAGAGGGCGGTATTGGGCAGCAGCATCTCGAGCCCGACCAGCACCAGCGAGGCGAGTAGCCCCATCAGCAGCAGACCGACATTATCCGGCAGCCCGAGCCAACGATGGTTGAGCCAGGCAAAGAGCGCGGTCAGCGTGAGGAGACCGGCAATAATCTCGAAAACTGAAACCAAGTTCACCTCGCTCGATCGCTGAAAAAAAAAGCTTGCGGGTTGTTGCCGGCATCGTCTCGAAGATAGGCCCGGAAAGCCAGCCAAAGTTCACGCTATCGCCGCGGGATGGGTCGCGGGTTCGACCATCAATTTTTGATGAGCTAGGCTGGCTGGAGGCTCGCACCACTATCGCAACAGCCGTGGTCCAGCGCGGGAGAGTACGATGGCCGGACAGTCCTTCCTCGACGATGTCAACAATCAGTTCGACGAAGCCGCCCGCTTCGTGCCGATGCAGGACGGTCTGGCGGAAAAGATCAGGGTCTGCAATGCCACTTATGTGACGCGCTTCGGCGTGCGCCTGCGCGGGCGCATGGAGACGTTCACCGGCTGGCGCGCTCTGCACAGCTCACACTTCACCCCGGCGAAAGGCGGCATTCGCTATTCCCCCACTGCGGATCAGGAGGAGGTCGAGGCCCTCGCAGCCCTGATGACGTATAAATGCGCGCTGATGAACCTGCCGTTCGGGGTCTCCAAAGGCGCACTGCGCATCGATCCGTCGCAATGGGAGCGTCACGAGCTTGAGCGAATAACCCGGCGCTTCACGCAAGAGCTGGCCCGGCACAATTTCTTCGGGCCCAGCCAGAATGTTCCAGCCCCCGACATGGGGACCAACGAAACCACCATGGTGTGGATGGCGGACGAGTATCGACGCTGGTCCCCAAACGATATCAATGCGCTTGCCTGCGTGACCGGCAAGCCGCTCGCCGCCGGCGGCATCGAGGGACGCATCGAGGCGACCGGGCGCGGCGTTCAATATGCGCTGCGCGAATTCTTTCGACACGAGGACGATCTCGCGCGGTCGGGCTTACTCCGTCGCTGGTGAACAAGCGGCTGATCATCCAGGGGCTCGGCAATGTCGGCCATCACGCCGCGAAATTCCTGAGCGAGGAAGACGGCTGCCGCGTGGTCGGCGTGATCGAGCGGGATGGCGCCGTGTGGTCCGACGACGGCCTGCCCGTCGAGTATCTGAAGCAGCACTTGTCGAGAACAGGTGGAGTCAAAGGGTTCGCTGATGCGGCGTTCGTTGCCGATGGCGCTTCGGTCCTCACGCGGGACTGCGACATCCTCATCCCGGCGGCATTGGAGCGGGCGATTCACGACGGCAATGCCACCGAGATTCGCGCCAGGCTGGTGGTCG
>Ga0307444_1001295_pt1 | contig 10890 bp, 10 predicted proteins | sample SalMarSW160340MG_FD_202145 | JGI IMG/M metagenome (GOLD analysis project Ga0307444, IMG submission 202145) | Salt marsh sediment microbial communities from the Plum Island Ecosystem LTER, Massachusetts, United States - SW1603-40 | ecosystem: Environmental > Aquatic > Marine > Intertidal zone >... | reverse complement strand
ACGTGCACAAGCAGAACTGGTACATGCCAGGTGTCGACCTACCTATCCACGACCCCGCCGTGCTCGTCACGGATCGTCCCGACTACACGCTCATCCTCGCGTGGAACTTCAAGGACGAGATCATCGCACAGCAGCAGGAGTACGTCGAGGCAGGTGGGCGGTTCGTGATCCCGATACCGCACCCGGCCGTGCAATGATGGATCGCGAGACATTCTCCCGCCTCGTCGGCCGAGCCGCCGTCGACGAAGCGGCTGGGGCAACGTGCTGGGCGTGTGGCGGCGTAGGTCTCGTGGCCTTCTACTCCGCCGATGCCATCCCGACCCAGAGTTGCGTGCTTCTCGACACCGTCGATGAGGCCGCCGCCTACCCAACCGGTGATCTCCTCCTCGGCTTCTGTGAACGCTGCGGATTCATCGAGAACGTCAGGTTCGATCTGCGTCTCGTCGACTACTCGAAGCCGACGGAGGAGAGCCAGGCGTACTCGGCCACGTTTCAGTCGTTCGCCCGTGGTCTCGCCGAGCGGCTCCACGAGCGGTATGACCTCACCAACGGTGACGTCCTCGAGATCGGGTGCGGCAAGGGAGACTTCCTCTTCTTGCTTGCCGAACGAGGAATGAACTCGGGAGTCGGAATAGACCCAGGGTTCCTCCCCAACCGTGAGGAGTCTGTGACGGCCGATCTGCGCTTCATCAAGGATTGGTATGACGATCGCTACGCCGACCTGACCGGCTCGATGGTGCTCACGCGACATCTCTACGAACACCTCAGCGAGATACGGCCGATGACGAATTCGATCGTCCGGGCAATGGAGTCGACTCCCGGTTCGGTGCTGTTCACAGAGCTTCCAGACGCGAAGCGCGTTCTGGAAGAAGTGGCCTTCTGGGATGTCTACTACGAGCACTGCTCGTACTTCACGATGGGCTCCCTGGGGCGGCTTTTCCGCTCTTTCGGTCTCGCCCAGACCGAGATGGAGTACGGCTTCGGAGATCAATACCTGCTCGTCGAGTCGGTGCTCGTAGGAGACTCGCCCCCTCACCCTATGGAAGAACCCGTGGCAGAGACGGCGTCGCTGGTGAGTTCCTTCGCCATCGAAGCGGCGAGAAGACTCGACGGGTGGCGCCGACTCGCCGACGAGACCGCTGGAGGGAGGGTTGCGCTGTGGGGTGGCGGATCGAAGGCGGTGGGGTTCCTCACAACCCTGGGCGTGTGGCCCGACGTGATGGTCGTGGACATCAATCCTCACAAGCAAGGCAAGTGGCTGCCGGGGACACGGGTCATGGTCGACTCGCCGAAGATGCTGGCCGATACGGGCGTCGACCACGTCATCATCATGAACCCCATCTACAGAGACGAGATCACGCGTGACCTCGCCGCGATGGGATTGATGCCGCAGATCTCGACACTCTGACGCTCGCCGCCTGTCGATGTCGGTCGGCAGACGCCTCCAACAAGCACCAGGTCGACACGGTCATCGCCTCGGCATCCCCTCACGGCGTCGTGGGTCGCGCCACATGCTCGACCCGCAGGGTCCCACATAGCCCGAGGCCCCGCGTAGCCTCTCACGGATGGAGATGACCTCACAGCGGTGGGCGTTCACCACCGCCTACGCCAACGAGGTGTTCGGCACCCAGGACGCGCACTTGGCCGGGCTCATGACGGAGGCGATCGAAGCCGGTCTGCCCGACATCGCCGTGACCGCGGACGTTGGACGGCTCCTGAAGATGCTCACGTCGATGACGCAGGGTCGCCTGGCGCTCGAGCTGGGAACGCTGGCCGGGTACTCGGGCATCTGGATCGCCCGAGGATTGCAGCCGGATGGCCGCCTGATCACCGTCGAGGCAGTCGAGGCTCACATCGAATTCGCCACACGCCAGTTCGAGCGTGCCGGTGTCGCAGACAAGGTGGAGATCCGCCACGGTCCTGCACTCGCCATGCTCCCCGACATCGCCGAGGAGCTGGGAGAAACGAGCGTGGACTTCGTGTTCATCGACGCCACCAAGACTGAGTACCCCGACTATTTCCTCCTTCTGCGGCCGTTGATCGCCCCGGGAGGCTTGATCGTCGCCGACAACGTCCTCGGAACGTCTAACACCTGGATCGACATGGACACCCCCGCCACGAGAGCCATCGACCGATTCAACCGTACGGTCGCCGCCGATCCCGACTTCGAAGCTGTGGCTCTCCCGATCCGGGAAGGTGTGTTGGTTGCCCGCCGGGGCTAGCCCGGAATGTCTCCGGCGACGGCCGTGTTGTTCGCATCATGGAAACCATCGAATCGGCACTGGCAAAAGGCGGAATCGTCGATATCACGACCACAGGCAGGCGCAGCGGCAAGCCTCGCCGACTCGAGATCTACCTTCACAACCTCGACGGCGTCCTGTACCTGACAGGCCGTCCCGGCAGGCCACGCGACTGGGTGGCGAACCTGTCGGCGAACCCCGCGATGGTTGTCCATCTCAAGCGAGGCATCCATGCGGACGTGCCCGCGACTGGAACGGTGATCTGGGATCCAACGACCAAGGCCGACATCATCAAGCAGGCACGTATCCGCAGCTGGGGCGTGGATCCGACCCAAGCGGACGCGGAGAGCGACGTCTGGGCGAAGGGAGCGCCTTTGGTACGAGTCGACATCTGATCGAGGCTCGGTAGGGAACGGCACCACTTTCAGACGATCCATGAAGGAAGAGGGACCAATAGTCAACCTCCCCGCGTAGCCCCTTTTTGTATGGCCCTCCATCGCTGCGAAGACAGATCGGCGTCGAATCAGTAGCGACTCGCAGCGATGTCGCGGCTGAATGGGCTCGCAACCAAGGAGGACCCGTGACTGAAAGAGACGAAGAGCTGGCCAAGCTCAGCGCCGTCCCCCTGTTCGAAGATCTCTCCAAGCGAGAGCTGAGCCGTCTATACCGCGAGTCGACGATCGTCAACCACGAAGAGGGTCACACCATCGTCACCGAAGGTCGCGGCGCGCACGGGTTCCATCTCATCCGGTCGGGCACTGCCCCCGTGGTCCGAAACGGGAGGGTTCTCACACACCTGGGCCCGGGTCAGTTCTTCGGAGAGCTTGCGCTGTTCGATACAGGCCCGAGAACGGCGACGATTGTGTCTGAGACGCCGCTCCAGGTGCTCGTGGTCTCTCGATCCGATTTCAGGCGGGTTGGTGCAGGGAAGTCCGACGTTGGCCTGGAAGCTCCTCGTACATGTGGCAGGTCGATTGAGGGAGGAGCAGAGTGCGCGCGATGCCGCGCTTGGGTGAGTCGGCCCGGAAAGACCGTCATGGACACGAGGGAAAGGCGACGTCTCCTGTGACACCCGATCAATCACTGCGCACTCGGTCGGTTCGAATGCTCCAAGGCGTGTTGATGGGACACGTCAGCATTCTCACCTTGCCATCGTTCCGCCTACCCTTATGCCGTTGAAGGAGGATCCATGAACCAGATGGAGAAGGCGGGCCACGGGCAGGGTTTCATCGCGGCTCTCGACCAGAGCGGCGGCAGCACCCCGAAGGCGCTCAAAGCGTACGGCATCGACGAGGGTGCCTACTCGAACGAGGATGAGATGTTCGACCTCATCCACGTAATGCGTACTCGCATCATCACCAGTCCGGCATTCACCGGCGATCGATTGATCGGAGCGATCCTCTTCGAACAGACCATGGATCGTGAGATCGAAGGCAAAGGATCCGCCGAGTACCTCTGGGACGTCAAGCAGGTCGTTCCGTTCCTGAAGGTCGACAAGGGCCTCGCCGCTGAAGCGGACGGCGTGCAACTCATGAAGCCCATTCCTGGGCTCGACGACCTTGTGGCTCGTGCGCACTCGAAGGGTGTGTTCGGCACGAAGATGCGGTCGGTCATCAAGCAGCCTAACCCTGCGGGCATCAAGGCGATCGTCGACCAGCAGTTCACGGTCGGCAAGCAGATCCTCGCCGGTGGGCTGATGCCGATTCTCGAACCCGAGGCCGACATCTTCATGGAGAACCGGTCTGAGGCCGAACGACTCCTCAAGGAAGGAATCCTGGCCGAACTGGGTGATCTCGGTGCCGACCAGCAGGTCATGTTGAAGCTGAGCATCCCGGTCGAGGACGACTTCTACGCCGACCTGATCGCCCATCCAAAGGTGCTGCGCGTCGTGGCGCTCTCTGGTGGGTACAGCCGAGCAGAGGCGAACGATCGTCTTGTCCGCAACCACGGTTTGACCGCCAGCTTCAGCCGTGCACTCTCGGAGGGGCTCTCCGCTCAACAGACGGACGAAGAGTTCAATCACATGCTCGACGAGTCGATTCAGTCCATCTACGAAGCATCGATCACCTGAGGCACGGTCCATGCCGCAGCGCCGCCGGGGCACCCTGGCGGCGCTGTCACGACGTCAGCTTCCCGCGTCGACCACGCGAAACGACTGTCGGCCCGGGTGAGGAATAGGCATCATCACGAAGCCGACAGGCACACGACGTCCGGGATGAGGATCGGGAACGAGTTCGGGATGTGGGTGCCACGGCCACCCCGACGACGATGACGTGGAGGGATGGGGCAGGCTGCAAGCGCTCCGGCAACCCTGCCGCCAGCCAAAGACGACGTCCTCCAGGCCACACGAGTCGGCAACCGCTTGTCCACGGACGTAGACGGTGTACGAGTAAGGACGGCGGAGGCCGAGTTGGAGGGGTATGGACTGGACGGGGATCCGGACACGGGACACCTCAAGCAGGTCGCCTCTCGTTCCGATGATATCTGGGTGAATGTGACTGCAATGGGCCAGATTGTGGCGCCCGATCCTGCACCAGCCGGCAGTAGTGTTCTGTTGGTGGAGGACTCCGATGTTCAGGCTCGACTGACCATGCGGATGATTGACCGAGCCCGGCCAGATGGCCTCGTGAGCGTCACCCACGCCGTCACCCTGGCTGAAGCCTATGAACGTCTCGAGCAGGCGCATTTCGATTGTGTGCTACTCGATTTGAACCTTCCTGACGCCAAAGGGTTGGAAGCCTTGGAGGCGATTCGTCGCACCCACCCGTGGATTGCGCTTGTCGTGTTGACGGGGTTGGAGGACGAGGGCCTGGATATGGCTGTGTTGCGAGCCGGCGCCCAAGGGTATCTGTCCAAGCGGAGTATTACGGGGGCAGGGATCTCGTTGGCCATCGCCGATGCCATCCAACGAGCTCACATCTTCGAACAGTTCGAAGATGTGCGGGTTTCGCAGCTGCAAATGAAGGACGATGTCCTGTCTCATGTCTCTCACGAGCTCAGAACACCGTTGGCTGCCATCCACGATTTCGTGTCGATACTCCTTGATGGGCTCGACGGGGCGTTGGAGCCGAGGCAGGAGGAACACCTGCAGATCGTGTTTCGTAACGTCCGTCATCTCGATTCGATGGTCAAGGACCTCCTGGATGCGTCCAAAGCCCAGGTCGGCAAACTGAGCATCGAGTTGCAGTGCACCTCAGCGGCACAGTCGGTCGCCAGAGTGGTCGACACGATGTCCAAGAACGCTGTGGACGGGGGCATCGAACTCGCCTCGATAGCCGCCCATGACCTTCCGCCTGTCTTCGCAGATCCACTCAGGTTGGACCAGATTCTCATCAACCTCGTGCACAACGCAGTCAAGTTCACCCCGACAGGAGGCAGAGTGACGGTTGGTGCGGAGCTATCGGAAGTGGATCCGGGGTTCGTCCGGCTATTCGTTGCCGACACCGGCACGGGGATCGAAGCACGGGACATCCCGAAAGTGTTTGAACGTCTTCGCCAGCTCGACACCGCCCCCCGACAGAGTCGAAAAGGTCTGGGCCTTGGACTCTACATCGCCAAGCAGCTGGTAACAGGCCACGGGGGTCGCATCTGGGTCGAGAGCACACCCGGAAAAGGCAGCACGTTCTTGGTTACGTTGCCGGTGTTCTCTCTCGAAAGTCTCCTCGCACCCACTCTGGCGAAGAAGGGCGGCCCATCGTGCACGGTTGCCGTGCTGACGCTCGATCTGGTCTGGTCAGAGCACGTTTCGGCGGAGATTCCTCGCAAAGTGCTCGAAGAGGTCCGGAGCGTGCTGAGGGACAACACGCTGGCCCACGATGTCGTACTGCCAAACATCTCGGGCACCGACGATGCCGGCCTGCTGTTCCTGGTCGCATCGGTCGACAACCTGGAGCAAGCCCGCATCGTCGCGACACGGATCAAGGAGGCGCTGGTCGTATCAGAGTCACTCGCCAGACACAACATCAAGCCGACAGTCGAGGTCACACTGGTCAGCGTCGGAAGCGACGCGATAGAGAGCACCTGGGCGGAAACACTCAAGGCCGCGGCCGGCGCGGTTGAAGGTGTAGTCACGACTACCCTCTCTCAAGCACGGAGAAGTCAACTGGAGACAACACCATGAGTGAACGAAAAAGGATCCTCATCGTGGACGATGACGACGACCTGGCAGTCGCACTCGGCGTGCGCCTCATGGCGAACGGCTTCGACTTGGAGCGAGCCGGTGACGCCATCACGGCCGTGTCCAAGGCCAAGAACACCAGCCCTGATCTGATCCTGCTCGACCTGGGACTTCCAGCCGGCAGCGGTTTCGTAGTACTCGATCGCCTCCAGAAACTCTTCATACGGGTGCCGGTGATCGTCATCACCGCTAGCGGCCCGAAGAACCGTGAACAAGCTATGCAGGCAGGTGCGGTCGCCTACATCGAGAAACCGGTCGATGCGACAGAGCTCCTGGCGACCATCCGCAAGGCTCTCCCAGACGACGACAACCAAGCCGGATAGCGACGACGGAAGGGCACGACTTCGGCTTGCCCCGGTCTCCATCAGACAACCCGACACGCCACTCCGCCCGAGCTGGAGGACTGATCCGCTCCCATAGAGCGCCCGATCACATGGTCCAGATGTGCCGGACGATCTCGGAGATGGTGGTCACGCCATCTGTGACCAGCTGCAGGCCCTCCTCACGCAGCGTCCGCATGCCGTGCTCGATAGCCCGTTCGCGAATCTTGTCGCGACCGGCGCCAGCGATCACCATCGCCCTGATGTCGTCGGTCAGTTCCAACAACTCGTAGACCCCGATGCGCTCCAGATACCCCGTGTGGGCGCAGAAAGTACAGCCCGCTCCGAACACGAAATCAGCATCATCCGGCCCACCGGCCTTCCGGTAGAACGCCAGCTCTTCCGGGTTGGGTGCGTACTGGGTCTTGCAGTGCATGCAGACCCGGCGGACCAGCCGCTGGGCCATCACTGCAGCCAACGATGAGGTGAGCAGGAACGGCTCGATACCCATGTCCACAAAGCGCTGGACGGCACTGGCGGCGTCGGTCGCGTGGATGGATGACAGGACGAGATGTCCGGTGAGCGCGGACCGGACGGCAATATGCGCCGTATCCGCATCCCGGATCTCTCCAACGAGGATGACGTCTGGATCCTGGCGCAAGATGGATCGCAACCCAGTGACGAATGTCACGTCCGCCGACGGGTTGATCTGAATCTGGTTGATCGCCGGCAACACGTACTCGATCGGGTCTTCGATGGTGGTGATGTTCAGCCCCGGGTCGTTGAGCGCTAGCAGCGTGGCGTACAAGGTGGTGGTCTTCCCGCTCCCCGTTGGACCGGCACAGGCGACCATCCCGAAAGGCGAGTGGACAATTTCGACGTACCGCTTCGCCGTATCTTCGGACATGCCCAGCTCTGTGTAGTGAAAGAGAGGGCGTGACTTATCGAGGAGGCGCAGCACCACCTTCTCTCCGAAGATCGTCGCGGCGATCGCTATTCGGATGTTGAGGTCGTGGCCTTCGACGATCAACGACATCTGCCCATCTTGGGGCCGTCGCCGCTCGACGATATTGAGCCCTGACATGATCTTTAGCCGGCTCACGAGCGCCAAGGCCATGGACGCGGGCAACTCGAGGACGTCGTGCAGCACGCCGTCGATCCGGTATCGCAACCGAACGTGGGTGTCGAGTGGCTCGATGTGGATATCGGAAGCGCGGTCTCGCAGTGCCTGGGTGATGAGCAGGTTCACCACTTGAATGACCGGGGCATCCTCCACCCCTGCGCCCTCGGGAACCGCCTCAACCGCGTGTCGGATTGCATCCGCGGCCTCGAACCGCTCCACGAACTGGGGTACGTTGCCCAGGGCCCGGTAGATGGAGTCGAGCAACAGCCCCACTCGCTCGGGGATGTCGGCCAGCAAGTGGACACTGCTGCCGGCCAGTTGCTCGAGACGACGCCTCGTCTCAGCGTCCGGGTAGGAGACGACGACTTCCAGCGACCCATCGTCGCGAACGCGTATCGGCACCGCGTCGAGTTCGCGGGCTGCACTCTCCGGGATGCGAGCGACCGCGGCTTTGTCCGGTTCCACATTGCGCAGGTCGACCAGTTCGACCCCCGACTGCTCAGCCAGAATCTCGGTCAGTTCGTCCGGCGTCAGGACCCGAGCGGTTACCAGAATTGAGCCCAGCCTCTTCTGGCTCCCATTCTGTCGCAGAATCGCATCGATCAACTGACTTCTCTCGATGGACCCTCGAGCGAGAAGGAGTTCGCCCAAGCGGTTCCCCTCCGGATCGATCACCACGTCCTCAGCAGTCAAGGGTGGGGCCACGCCGATCTCGTTCTCGGGCTTCGCTGCCCGGCGGGATCCATCCCTGCTCCATGGCATTCTCACTTGCCTGTGTCTAGGCATGAGTCGCTCCTCGGTCGGCCGGTTGCTCTGTACGAATGCTCCGCCCGCCGACGGCCACCGTTAGGCTGGCGTCGCGTCCGACGCCAGCCAGCGAAAGGCAGGACATGGTTTCACCCTCAAGCACAGCCCTTGATGGTTTCCTCACTGAGTTGATGAACCTGGGCGGCACCGACCTCCACATCACGGCCGGATCACCTCCCCTCGTTCGGGTCGATGGAGACCTGCAGCGGCTTGGTGACCACCCGATCGTGACCCCTGACACCGTGCAGGAGTTGATCCACGAAGTACTGACACCGGCTTTGGAGGCGAAATACCAGGTGGCGAAGACCCTGGACCTCTCCTTCAACTGGCAGAACCAAGCACGGTTTCGGGTCAACCTCTTCTTCCAGCGTGGCTCCATGGCGATGGCGTTGCGGCTCATCCCCTACGAGATCCCCACTTTCGAGCAGCTTGGCCTCCCCGCCATCTGCGCCGATCTGGTACGCCTCCATCAAGGATTGGTCCTGATCACGGGACCCACGGGGTCTGGAAAGTCGACGACCCTGGCATCGATGATCAAGTGGATCAACGCCAACCGGCCGGTGCACATCCTCACGATCGAGGACCCCCTGGAGTACGTCCACCGCCACGGGATGGGCATCGTGAACCAGCGGGAGCTCGGAGAGGACGCCGATACGTTCGCAGCGGCTCTTCGGTCGGCTCTCCGGGAAGACCCGGATGTGCTGTTGATCGGGGAGATGCGAGATCTGGAGACCATCCAGACCGTTCTCACCCTTGCCGAGACCGGCCATCTGGTGTTTGCCACGCTGCACACGAACGACACCGCTCAAGCACTCGATCGCATCGTGGACGTATTTCCCGCGGAGCGCCAAACGCAGGTGCGGGTGCAACTGGCGGGCGTTCTCGAGTCGGTCATCTACCAGCGGCTCATCCCGAAAGTCGGAGGTGGACGGGTTGCCGCCTTCGAGGTCCTGGTCGCCAATAACCCGATCCGTAACCTGATCCGCGAAGGCCGGACCAGGCAGATGCGGAATGTGATCTCGACCGGTCAGCGGGACCAGATGCAGACCTTGGAGGCCAGCCTCAACAGCCTCATACAGCGCGGCCTGGTCACCTGGGAGAACGCCGTCACGCGCAGCACCCATCCGAAGGAGATCGTCGCCCCCAGATAGTACGTCACCCACGGGGAGCGGCCTCATTCGGCACATCCATCGGGACCAGGTTCTTCTTCATAAGCATGTCTTCCGCTGCGAATCGTGGCCCGTGGGATCCACCCGGACCTCCGGGTGGATCCCATTCGTGTGCCGTCGGTCAGTTCACCAGTTTGGTCGAGGAAGTGTCCGAGTCCGACCCCGCCGTGTTCGTGACTGTCACCGTCACACGTAGGCAGTAGTCGCCGCTGCCGTGGTTGCTCACGGTGTAGGTAGCGCCTGTGCCGTCGCTGGCCCAGCCGCTGCTTCCCGAACAGCTGTTGTTGTTGTCGCCCTTCCACTCCCAAAGGTACGTGGCCGTACCAGCTCCACCTGAATTGGTGAAGCCGGCCGTCTGAAGGCCAGTCGTGGCGCCCGTGATTGTGGCCGAGTTGCCAAGATCCGGCGCCGCGACGGCTGCCGTCGTGGACGTTGTCCCGCCGCTGCCACCCGTACCGGCGCAGTCACCAGGACCCTGTGCGTACAGGTCGCCCGTCACCCCGGCATCGGTCGCCGCGTTGGCAACGATCCCGATCTCGGTGTTGGCGTCCTGACACGCCGCCGTTGCCTTATCCCGGAACGGACCGGACGCGAACACCGCGATCCCCGCCAAGATCCCCAGGATGAGGATCACGATAAGGAGCTCGATCAGAGTGAAGCCGTCTTCACGCCGACGCGCCCGCCGCATCTGCTCGATGATGAATCTCATCTTCCCTTGCCTCCCACAGTCTCCATTGCCTGTCTTCTCTCCCAGGACCGCAAGCGTCCAGAGGGCTATTAGCCCGCCAACTGGCTCGCGGAGGTGCCCGTGTCCGACCCTGCTCCGTTCGTGACGGTCACCGTCACACGGATGCAGTAGTCGGTCCAACCATTGGGGTTGTTGACCACGGTGTAACTCGCGCCGGTTTGGCCTGCGATGTCACCCCAGCCGCCTCCAGCACAGCTATTGCTGTTGTCGTTCTTCCACTCCCACTGGTACGTGGTCGTGCCGGCTCCCCCAGAGTTGTTGACGGTGGCCGTTGCCGTCTCGCCAACGCCCAAGCCGCCGGTCCAG
>Ga0307444_1001292_pt1 | contig 10900 bp, 10 predicted proteins | sample SalMarSW160340MG_FD_202145 | JGI IMG/M metagenome (GOLD analysis project Ga0307444, IMG submission 202145) | Salt marsh sediment microbial communities from the Plum Island Ecosystem LTER, Massachusetts, United States - SW1603-40 | ecosystem: Environmental > Aquatic > Marine > Intertidal zone >... | reverse complement strand
GTCGAGGATGGCCCATCGCGCCGTTTCCAGCGCTTTGGCAGGACACCGGCTGAGCTCGATCTGGAGAGCGCGGGCCGCTAGGTCGTTCAGGAGCATGGACCGTATTCCGAACTTTCCCTCGCCGGTGCGCAAGCTCCGCGGCCACAACGGTGACAAACTGTAGACAATAGGTTTGAGCCTGTCTACACTTCGTACCGGTCGGGCATGGTGCGGCCACGAAATCGACGAACATTCAAAGTATTATATCAACAACACGTATCGAATAACAAAAGTATATTGAATAACGATGCGTCTGGAAAGTCAAAAGTGTCGACACAATATAAAATACAAGTCATTCTACCCCGCGAAGACGGTCTCCTCGCCGACAGGGTGCTCGACCATGTCCGGAACCTCATCGCCACCGACCGGCTGTGTTCCGGCGACCGGGTGAATGAACTGGAGATATCTCAAACGCTCGGCATGAGCCGCGGACCGGTCCGAGAGGCCGTGCGACGGCTGGCCGCCTCCGGCTTGCTCGTCGCCGAACCCAATCTTGGCTCGCGGGTGGTGACGCTCGATGCGGAAGCAGCGCGCGCGCTGTTCGAGGTGCGCGAGGCGCTGGAGGCTATGGCTGCGGGACTTGCCGCCATGAAGATGAGCCCAGCGGAAAAGGCGGACCTCCTGAAGATGCTCGAGGAGCACGAAGCCGCAATGGACGTGCACGGTTCCAAGTCCTATCCCGCCGGCCCGGCCGACTGGGATTTTCATCTCGCCATCCTGCGCGGCGCCCGCAATGAGGTGGCGTGGCGCGTGTGCGGCAACGAATTGCGCGACCTTCTTTCCCTCTTGCGGGCCCGGCACAGTCGCCGCGAGGGCCGCGGCCGCCGCGCTCTCCAGGAGCATCGCTGGGTGGCCGAGGCGATCGCCGCCGGCCACGCCGATTTGGCGTCGGCATTGATGGGGCAACACATCCGCGCGTCTCGCGATGGCGCACTCGCCACGCTCGACGAGCCGGCCAATCCACAACAGGAACGCTCGACCAATGACAGTGACGTGGCTTGACCGAAGCGGGGCGGGTCCGGGATCCCATGACAACGTCTTGCGGGACGTGCTGGGCAAGCGATCGGCCGTGATGGCGGCCGGCGTTTACGACGGGATGTCAGCGCTCCTGGCCAAGCAAGCCGGCTTCCGCCTGCTCTACCTCTCCGGGGCCGCGCTGGCCGGCTCCAAGGCGCTCCCGGATCTCGGGCTTATGACGCTGGAAGACGTCACGCGAGCAGCGCGCGACATCACCCGCGCCACCAATCTTCCCCTCATCGTCGATTGCGACACCGGCTTCGGCGAAGCGCTCAATGTCATGCGCACGGTGCGCGAACTGGAGGAGATCGGCGTCTCCTGTATGCAGATTGAGGACCAGCAAATTCCGAAGAAATGCGGCCATCTCAATGACAAGCGGCTCCTGGGGGTCGACGAGATGTGCCGCAAGATCACCGCCGCGCGAAAGGCGGCCGAGCATCTGGTGATCTGCGCCCGCACCGATGCGGCGGCGGAGTCAATCGAGAAAGCCATTCATCGCGCCAAACGCTACGTGGATGCGGGCGCCGAGCTCATCTTCGTCGAGGCTCTAGCCGATGTCGATGTCGTCCGCCAGGTCAGGGCGGAAATCTGCGCGCCACTGCTCGCCAACATGACCGAGTTTGGTCGCACCCCCTCGATCTCGGTCAACGAGTGGAAGCACCACGGTTATGACCTAGTGATCTTTCCGGTCTCGGCCTTTCGTGTCGTGTCGCGCACCTTGAAGGATTTCTACGCTTCGCTCATGGCCAACGGGCATGTCGGAGATTTCCGACCGGCAATGATGACGCGCGCCGAACTCTACAACACGATTCAATACTACGACTACGAGGCTCTCGACGCATCGATCGTCAAGAGCGTCCTCAATGTATAGCGACCTCAAAGCCACGGTGTCGCAATGAGCAGTCACGGCCAGATGGATAACATCCACACAGCCAACATGGCCGGCTTTGTGTCGGGCCTGAAGTTCGAGGCTATCCCGACCGAAGTCGTCGACCGGATTAAGCTGCTGATGCTCGATTCGTTTGGCTGCGGCCTTCACGGAGCCGATTTGCCATGGAGCCGAATCCTGCGGGAGACGCTGCTCGAAATCGATGCCACGCGCGCCGTCGCGGCTTGGGGCACGCGGGAGCGGCTGTCGGCGCCGCATGCGGCACTGCTCAACGGAACGCAGATCCAGGGCTTCGAACTCGACGACGTGCACCGGCAGGGAGTACTTCATGTCGGCGCCGTCACTTTGCCGGCGCTCCTCGCCGTGGCCGAACTGCATGAACTATCCGGCAGAGATTTCCTTACCGCCGCGGTTGCCGGTTACGAGATCGGCCCGCGCGTCGGCATGTGCATGGGACAGGAGCACATCGGTCAAGGGTGGCATTCCGGCGCCACCGTCGGTGTTTTCTCGGCGGCGGCGGGGGCGGCGCGCGGCCTCGGATTGGACCAGGCGCAGACAATTCACGCGCTCGGGATCGCCGGTAGCCAATCGTCCGGCCTGATGGCGGCGCAGTTCGGCGCGATGATGAAGCGGGCGCATGCCGGCCGAGCCTCGCAGAGCGGGCTGTACGCAGGCCTGCTGGCGCGGGCTGGGTTCACCGGCATCATCGATGTTTTCGAAGCACCTTACGGCGGGTTCTGCACGACGTTTTCGCGCTCCCAAGACCGGTTCGATCTCACTCAGCTCGACTCCAAACTTGGTAGTCGTTTCGAGACCATGCGGATCTCGCTCAAGTTCTATTCTTGCGTCGGCAGCAATCACACCACGCTTGACGCGATACGGGCCATTCAGACGCGACGACCGTTCCGCATCGACGAGCTCGACAGGATCGTCGTGCACGGCTCGCAAGTCACGGTCGATCATGTCGGCTGGCCCTACCGGCCAGAAGGGCTGACCTCGGCCCAGCTCAACCTGCCCTTCTGCGTGGCCACGCTTCTCTTGGAAGGTGATGTATTCGTCGACCAGTTCGCCCCCGACTGCGTCGAAGATCATCGCAGGATTGAACTTTCCCGCAAGATCGAGGTGCGGCACGCCCCCGAGATCACCGCGCTCGGATCGAAATATCGGCACAAAGTACGCGTCGACGTTCACCTGCGCGACGGCTCGGTCGAAATGGAGACGTGCGAGGCTCCCCGCGGGGCCGAGCGGAATTTTGTTTCCGCAGCCGAAATCGTCGACAAGTTCCGTAAGCTGACCGCGCACGTTCTGGATCGCACTCAGCAGGATGATCTGGTTGAAGCGGTTCTCAACCTCGAGAAGCTACCGAATACCCGACGCCTCGCAGACCTTCTGCAGCCTGCAGCAGCGGCAGATGGTACTGCCCGAGGCCGAAACTTGGGCCTTTCCAGGGGTGCGACGGCATGAGGCAGCAAGTCCGGATCCTGTCGGCGACCAGCGTCTTGGGATCGGGCTTCTCCGAGGATTCTCTGAAATGCGGCATCGAGCGCGATCCGCTGTTCATCGGCTGCGATGGCGGCTCGACGGACCCTGGCCCACACTTTTTGGCCACCAACGAGACGGCGTTTTCCGAGCGGACGCGCTATCGCGATCTGCGCCTGCTCGTTATGGCGGCCAAGTCCAAGCGCATTCCGCTGCTGATCGGCTCCTGCGGCACCGCAGGCACCAACGCCCAGGTCGACGACATGCTTCGTCTTCTTCAACGGATCGCGCGGGAAGAAGCGCTGTCGATCAAGGCCGCGACGTTCTATTCGGAGCAAGACAAGGAGTATCTCCGCAACAAGCTTTTCAATGGACGCTTCACCGCACTGAACAATGCGCCTTCCGTCGACGCCGCCACCATCGATCGTAGCATCCGCATTGTCGGCATGGCCGGCGCCGAAGCGTTTCAAAAGGCGCTTGAATCGAAACCCGACGTCGTGATCGGCGGCCGCGCGAGTGACTCGGCGATCTTCGCCGCGCTGCCGCTCCAGGAGGGAATCCCGGCAGGCATCTGTTGGCATGCCGGCAAGATCCTCGAATGCGGCGCGGCCGCCGCGCGCCGACGCAAGACGCCGGATTGTCTTTTTGCCGCGCTGGAGCGGGACCATTTCGTTGTCGAGCCGCTGGACCCCGATCTTGCTTGCACGCCGCAGAGCGTGGCCTCCCACGCGCTTTACGAGAATGCCGACCCCGAACGCCTGGCCGAACCGGGCGGCGTGCTGAACATTGCCGACGCCAGATACGAGCCGCTGTCGCCACGAGCCGTCAAGGTCTCCGGTTCGGCGTTCGAGGCAGCGTCCGAATACACGGTGAAGCTGGAAGGGGTGGAGCGGATCGGCTGGCACACGGTGACGTTCGGATCGATCCGCGATCCCTTCATTGTAGCTGAGATCGACGACTGGACGGCACGACTGCGCGAAGCGGTCGACAAGCGGGCCGCTTCCGTGATCGGCGCTGGTGTAGACTGGCGCCTGCTGGTCCGCATCTATGGCAAGGACGGGACGATGGGACAGCTCGAGCCTACGCCCGTCGTCCACTCGCATGAGATTGCGCTTGTCTTCGAGATCCTGGCGCCCGACCGGGAGACCGCGACGACCCTCGCGTCGATGCTGCGGCATCAGGCCCTGCACCTGCCGATCGCGAAATGGAGCGGGCTCATTACCAGCGTCGCCTTTCCGTACAGTCCCGCGCATCTCCATCGCGGCGATCTCTTCCGTTTCAACATGAAACATGTCGTCACCCCGGATACGCCGCTCGAGATGTTCAAATTCGGCACGGCCACCTTCTGAGACTTGGTGTTGAGGATAGATGGAACCGACAGCAATGACAAAGCTCCATGAACTCGCCAGCCTGATTCGCAGCAAGAATGCGGGGCCGTTCGACCTGACCTTCGACATCATGTTCGAAGACCAGGACAGCTTTCGGCGCTGCCGGATGCCGGACGTTTTCAATGCAGCCGCGCTCGCTCCGCTGCTGCGGGTGCCGGAGGAAAAGATCAAGGTCTTCTTCTCGGAAGCAGCCCGCGCGATCAAGATTTCGATTCCGCGCCCGGTCGCTCAAGGTGATTTCGGTGACAGCGACGGTCATGGGGGCCAGCAATATGCCGCGCTTCTTGACATCGACGTGCGTTGACCGACGTCAGGGGGCGTCAGCATGGAGGCAGTGACATGAAGGGGGCTCGGATTTCCAATCCGAAAGACTTCGGGGCGGGATTGCTCTTCGTCTTTTTCGGCGGCGGGTTCGTCGTCATCGCGCGGGGCTACCAATTCGGCTCGGCAATGCATATGGGGCCGGGTTATTTCCCGACCGTCCTCGGCGCCCTGCTGGTGCTGATCGGCCTTGCGACCGCGGCGCGCGGACTGGTTCGCGAAGGCGAGCCGATCGGGAAACCGGCGCTCAGGCTGCTGGCGCTGATTACGCTGGCGACGGTCCTGTTCGGGGTGCTGGTCCCGAGAACCGGGATGATCGTCGCGGGCACGGTGAACGCGCTCGTTGGCGCGATGGCGAGCAGCTATTTCCGTTTGCGCTGGGCGGTGCCGCTAGCCTTGGGCCTCGCAATTTCAGCAGCACTGATTTTTGTCGCTGGGCTCGGACTGCCGCTGCCCGTCTTCCAAAATCCGTTTTGAGGGCTGAGAACGAAGATGGACATTATCTCTCATCTGGGCATCGGGTTCGCGGCCGCCTTGTCGCCGATGAATCTTTTCTACTGCTTCATCGGGGTGTTCTTCGGAACCGTTATCGGCGTCCTTCCGGGCCTGGGCCCGGTAGCAACGATCGCTATGCTTCTGCCGGTCACGTTCACGCTGCCCGCCGTCTCCGCGCTCATCATGCTCGCCGGCATTTATTATGGTGCCCAGTACGGCGGCTCGACGACCGCCATTCTCATCAATCTGCCCGGCGAGCCTTCCTCGGTTGTCACCACCCTGGACGGTCACCAGATGGCGCGGCAGGGCCGGGCGGGCACCGCCTTGGCGACTGCCGCGCTCTCGTCGTTCCTCGCCGGTACGGCAACGACCTTGCTGATCGCCCTGTTCGCGCCGCCCTTGGCCGAGGTCGCTCTGAAATTCGGCCCAGCGGAATATTTCTCGCTGATGGTGCTCGGCCTGGTTGGCTCGGTCGTCCTCGCGCACGGATCGCTGTTGAAGGCGGTCGGCATGATCGTCCTCGGGCTGCTGCTGGGGCTGGTCGGAACCGACGTGGAGACCGGCGTCTATCGCTTCACTTTCGGCGTCATCGACTTGGCGGACGGCATCCAGTTCGTGGCCGTGGCCATGGGCGTGTTCGGGCTCAACGAGATCGTCACCAACCTCGAAACGGAGACGGTCCGCACATTGGTGGCGCGGCGCGTGACCGGGCTCATGCCCACGCGCAAAGACCTGATGGCGATGCTTCCTGCCGCATTGCGCGGGACGGCGGTGGGTTCGGCTCTGGGTATCCTACCGGGAGGCGGGGCGATGCTGTCTTCTTTCGCCTCATATACGCTCGAAAAGCGGGTCTCGCGGTCGCCGCACCGCTTCGGCAAAGGGGCCATCGAAGGCGTCGCTGGGCCGGAGGCCGCTAATAATGCCGGCGCACAGATGTCCTTCATTCCAATGCTGACGCTCGGCATTCCCTCGAACCCGGTCATGGCACTAATGATCGGCGGGCTGATCATCCAAGGCATCCAACCAGGCCCGACAGTGGTCACCGAGCAGCCGGTTCTGTTCTGGGGCATCGTCTGCTCGATGTGGATCGGCAATCTGATGCTACTGGTCCTCAATCTCCCGCTGATCGGTCTGTGGGTGCGGCTGCTCACGGTCCCTTATCACATGCTCTACCCGGCGATCCTGGTGTTCACGGCGATCGGCGTGTTCAGTGTCAGCAACTCCACCTTCGACGTATACCTCATGGCCCTGTTCGGCATTCTTGGGTACGTCTTCCACAAGCTCGACTGCGAACCCGCACCATTGCTTTTGGGATTCATTCTAGGGCCGATGATGGAGGAGAGCCTCCGCCGCGCCCTTCTTTTCTCGCATGGCAGCCCGCTCGTCCTGGTGACTAGGCCGATCAGCGCGGCGATGCTGGTCCTGGCCGCGCTCCTCTTCCTGACAGTGCTGAATACCGCCATGCGGAAGACGCGCGAAGAGGTCTTTACCGAGGAAACTTGAGACAAATGTGTTCCGACCGATACATGAGCCGCGTCGCGATCGTAGTATGAAAAGCGATCAATCATCACTCATAGGAGCGAACCGATGAAATGCAATCCAGCGAGCTAGAGAGAGAGTGTGTCGGTTTTCATGAAACCGACACATGTGATCCGGCGTCAACAATCTGTGGCGCTAATGTGCATTCGAAACAGGAGTAAAAAAGATGAACTTGCTATTTCGCTTGGCAATCGCTGCGGCGATGTTTGTTCTGGCTGGCGGGGCGTCGTCGGCTCAAACGTGGCCGAACCAGCAAATCACCCTGATCGTGCAATACGCCGCGGGCGGTGGCGCCGACTTCATCGCACGCGTGCTTGCCAGACAGCTGACGGAGGACATCGGCAAGGCGGTGGTCGTCGAAAATCGCCCCGGCGCCAATGGTGCAATCGCCAACAGCGCGGTCCTGCAGGCGAAGCCGGACGGCTACACGCTTCTCCTGGGCGCGGCCGGCGCCCTGGTGATCGCCCCGCATATCCATGACAATGTCGGCTTCAAGTCGCTCGACGAATTCGCCCCGATCACCTTGATCGCCAGCAGCCCGTTCGTCGTTACGCTCAATCCGAAGGTTCCGGCCAACACCCTGAAGGAGTTCGTCGCCCTAGCCAAGAAGAAGCCCGGCGAACTCTTCTATGGTACGTCGGGCGTCGGCGGCACGCCGCATCTGGCGACGGAGCTGTTTAAAACCGCCACCGGCATCAACATTGTCCACGCTCCCTACAAGGGCTTGGCGCCGGCGCTGACCGATCTGATCGGCGGGCGGGTTCAGGTGGTGTTCGCCGATACCGGCCTTGTCATGCCTTTCATCAAGGACAAGCGGTTGAAGCCGATCGCGGTGACCGGGAAGCAGCGGATGGCGGCGCTACCCGACGTGCCGACGGTCGCAGAGTCCGGTTACCCCGGATTCCAGGCACAGACCTGGTACGGCGTGTTCGCGCCGGGCGGTACCCCGGCGGCCGTCGTCACCCAGATCAACGACGCGGTGACTAAGGCGGTCGCCAAGCCCGCCGTGCAGAAGGCTTTCAAGAAGCAAAGCCTGGTGCTCGGGCACACCACGCCGGCGGAGTTCAAGGCGTTCGTCCACTCCGAAAGCGACAAATGGGGCCGCTTGATCATGGAAAAGCACATCAAGAAGTAGCCCGCTCTACGCAACCAGGCGCACCCGGAAGCAGCAGAGATGAAACCATCCATCTACGGTCCCTTCCCCTGTCTTCCCATCACCCGGCGGACGCGGTTTCGCTGGCCCGGCGGGGCGCGGATCGCGATATGGGTGATCCCCAATCTCGAGTTCTTTCATCTCGACGATCCGCTTCCGGGTGCCGCCAACGAGCGCATCCCCCCCGCGCACGCCAAGATTCCCAACGTGCATAGCTGGGGGATGCGCGAATACGGCAATCGGGTCGGCTTTTTTCGCCTGATTGAGTGCATGTCCCGGCACGGTATTCGCGGCACCGCGGCGACCAACAGCGAGATCTGTGACTACAATCCGCAAATCATGGAAGCCGCCGTCAGCGCAGGATGGGAGTTTATGGGGCACTGCGAAACAAACGCGATGCGGCTCAATGAAATGGATCCCTACGTTGAAAAACAGTCGATCCACAAAACGCTCGATCGAATCGGCAAAGCCGCCGGGACAAAGACAGTCGGCTGGCTCGGCGCCGGACTGGCCGAGACGTGGAACACGCTCGATTTCATGATCGACGAAGGCGTGCGCTACATCGCCGATTGGACCTGCGACGACCTGCCGTTTCGAATGAACGTCAGCGGGCGTGAGATCTTCTCAATTCCCTATAGCCTGCACGTCAACGACACGGCGCAGTTCTTCAATCAGAAGGTTTCGGCAAAAGGCTTCGGCGAAGTCATCCGGAAGCAGTTCGACTGCCTCTATCGCGAGGCCGCCGATATTCCGCGCGTGATGGCGATCGCCCTGCATCCTTTCGTGTCCGGCGTTCCCTATCGGATCGCGGCCGTCGATGAAGCCTTCGCCTACATCAAGAAGCACCCCGAGGTGTGGTTTGCGACCGGCAGCGAAATTATCGACCATTACGCCTCGATCAAGGGCAGCGAATAGCCTGCCGCTCAAAGCAAACGCAGTCATTTCCAACGATGGGCCAGCCTTATGGTAGCAAAAGTTCTCGGCAGAACCGTCCTGGACAACCTCGCGGAATGGGCTGACCCGTCGCGCGCCGCCGTGGTCGTGGTCGACATGCAGAATGACTTCTGCCATTCCGATGGAGCGGGAGCCAACAAGGGCCGCGACTATACCAGTGGGCGGTCGATCCTTCCCGCGCTCGCCGGCCTGTTGGCGGGAGCGCGCAAGGTTGGCGTGCCCATCTTCTACTGCGTCAACACCCAGCGCGACGATGGCTCGCTGCTGTCAGCGCCGGAGATTGCCCGCCGGATCAAGAAATCCGGCGGCGACCCGTTGCTGTGGACTATCGAAGGATCATGGGGTCATCAGGTGGTGGACGAGCTGAAGCCGCAGCCGAAGGATTTCATCGTCAGGAAACATCGTCCGAGCGCGTTCTACCAGACCAACTTGGAGATGCTCCTGCGCCTGCACGACCGCCAGACGGTGATCGTCACCGGCGTCGGCACCCGGGGCTGTGTGGAATCGACGGCGCGCGATGCGCAGTTGCGCGACTTCTATGTGCTCGTCCCCGCGGACACGACCGCCAGCCAGCGGCCGGAATGGTACCAGGCTTCGATGCTGCTGGCGGCTTCACTTTATCATTTCACGGGGCCGGTCGAGGATATCCTCAATGTCTGGAAAACCGCCGATGCGCGATAGGCCGCCCGAGCGGTCGTCCGGCCGCCTCGCGCTGCGCAGTCACGCGGACATGGCCGCACGGACGGGACCTGACGTGCTCCACGCTCTCCTCGATCAGGCGCGAGATACGGTCCGGCGGCACGCGGCCCAAATCCGGCCGCTTGCGAGGCTGACAATTTTCGATGCGCTGATCACCGCAACCCTCGGGCAAACGCACCCGACCGTCCGCAGCCTTTGCCGGGAACTAACGCCGAGCTCGGCAGGCGTTACCGTTCTGAGCGTCCCGTCGTCGAAACTGGCGGAGCGCGACGCCGCCTTCTGCAATGCGCTTGCGCTGTGCTGGTACGAACTCGACCCGGGATTCCGGCACGCCGGATGCCACGCCAGCCTTCACATCCTGCCGACCCTGCTCGCCCTGGCCGAGCGCCAGGACCGCTCAGTGGGCTGGCTGCTTGAGGGATTCGCTTTCTGTTACGAGGCGCTGACCCGAATCGCGATGACGTGGAACACACCGCATTCCGGGCACCATTCGCATGCCGTGCTCGCGCCGATCGGAGCCGCCTTGTCGAATTGCGTCGCGCATGAACGGGACGTCGATTTCACGGTTCGCGTCCTGAACCTCGCCGCCACCACGGTCAATCTCGGACTGGTCAGCGAAGTCAAGCAAGGCGGTGAAGTACGCAATCTATGGCCAGCATTGGCGACGGCCAATTCCTTTTCGCTGCACGCCGCGGGGGCGGCGGGGGTCACGACCGGACCGCACCGCCTAGTCGAACTGTTCGATCAGACGTTCGGCCGACGAAACAACGACCTTGCAGCGCGGTTTGATGGCCCGTCGATCACGCAGGACTACAAAAAAGTTCTTCCCTGCTGTCGCCATTTGCACAGCGCTATAGAGGCGGCTCTTTCTGTCGCTCGCGAACGCGAAGCCGAGTCTCAAATGGGCGAGATCAATCGAGTCCGCAT
>Ga0307444_1001288_pt1 | contig 10911 bp, 10 predicted proteins | sample SalMarSW160340MG_FD_202145 | JGI IMG/M metagenome (GOLD analysis project Ga0307444, IMG submission 202145) | Salt marsh sediment microbial communities from the Plum Island Ecosystem LTER, Massachusetts, United States - SW1603-40 | ecosystem: Environmental > Aquatic > Marine > Intertidal zone >... | reverse complement strand
CTCATCTCTTCGCCAACATGCATACCAACATCGCCATCAACAATTACTTCGCCCATGGACATCCGAAAACCAACGTTCCGCACCGTCCCCACATTGCCCTCAATCTTTATCGTCACATCTTCTGAGGACGAACGGTCCACTTTGATGTCAAAAAGGTCTCCGATGGAAACTTTCCGGTTGCCCTCCCACATTTCCAAAGCCGCTATCTCTTTCTCCGACTTCTTGCCGAAAACGTCAGGAGATATATTTTTTCCTTCTATCGGAAACTTGAACACACGTTTTGGGATAAGAGTTATCGCCATTTTAGATCTCCGCCTTGACAGCTACAGGAGCAGAAGAATGCAAGAATCCTTCGCGAATAGGATAATTCTCGTATTCCACAGTCCAGTAATCCTTGAATTTCTTTTTAATCTTAGCATCTGCGCGCGCCCGCGTTGTGCGGCAGTGATTGCGTGCGCATTCCACATCGACCCAGTACGTCTTTCCGAATACCTGTTTCACAATCTTCCCATCCTTCACCACTACTTCCCCGTCTTTAATCGTGTAAGCCGCTCGGTCGAAGGCTTTTCTTGCAGATACAAATTTTTTGGCTGGATCAGCGCGTTCAGGGTTTATGTTATAGACTGCGATGTCGGCGTCAGCGCCAACTCCCAAGTGTCCCTTGTCTTTCAAGCCGAGAGCCTTAGCTTGACCTGCCCTAGTGACGATCGCCAGCTCATAGAGGCTGAGTTCCCTGTCGATGGTGGGCAGCAAACTTCTCTTTCTTGCCCGCTTGTTGATCTTTTTCAGCATATCCTCTCTTGCCTTTTTGCTTATGTACCATGCAAAGATCTTGGGGTAATAAAAGAAGGGACCAGCATTAGGATGATCCGTTGTCATGAAGACTTTCCACGGGTCCTTAACCAGAAGCATAATCTCCAGTGCAATTGACCACTGTGTGGCGTGGACAGCGCTTGACCGCTTATATGTGAAGGGCACTATTCCTCCGCTTGTCTCCGTTTCCACATCGTGGTTAACCCACTTGTTTCCAGTAAGGTGATAGAGACCAAACTGGAAGGGTCCATCAGCGGTCATAGTGGTTGTGTCCGAGAATACCACCTGTCCCATGTCAAGGGTCACGTGACTGTGATTGTTAACGTAATTGGCGATTTCTTCTGCTCCAGACTTTAATCTTCCCCAATCTTCACCCTTGAAGGCGCAGAACTGAATATGAGTGATGTGCAGTACTGGTTTGTCTTTTCTAGCCAAATCTTCTACGCATTTCATGCTCTCTAAAGCTGTAACATAGTTTCCAGGCTGCCCAAGATTGTTGGTGTGAAGGTGAATTGTGTGAGGAAGATTAAGCATGGTATTGACTTTGCATAATCCACGGATGATTTCACGGGGAGTTATGCCGAAGTTTGGCACCTGATCGTCGAGACTGTGAACATTCCGTCCGAAGCCCCATGCCTCTAACCCTCCCGGATTAACGATTTTTATGGCATACCCTCTTGTAGCTTTAAGCATCCACGCTATGTGCGCAGCATTCTCTTCCAGTAAGCCGTCTCTTATGTGCTCTAAACTGATCCACCAGTCTCCCAGCAGAGGATATGTTCCCTTGTCAATCATGGGCGTGTCGCTTAGTTCCTCATGAGTGTGACGTGCCTGAAGAGGCGCCATGGACGGATTCATTACAGTTGTGTAACCCATCTTGGAGTAACGGTAACCCGTAGTAAATGTGGAAGGAATCGAAAAGCCAACTCCAGACCTGGTCACGGCTGTTTTAACTTCAACATCCTTAACATGATCTTCAGGTCTTAGCAGACGCCCAGTATCCACTTCACCGCCAGCTATGTGGCTGTGGATGTCAACTCCCCCGGGCATAACAACCATGCCTGAAGCGTCAACAACCTTTGCCTTGTCCTTAACTGACTTTACAATCTTTCCATCCCTGATGCAGATGTCCATTCTTTCGCCGTCGATGCGGTTCAGGGGGTCGTAAACGAATCCGTTTTTTACGATGAGTTCTGTCAATCCATATCCCTCTTTTTTAGTTCACGAACTTTCTGCAGAATCCTACGCAAAATTTCTTGATCGGAAATGAAGCCTTCTGGAGGTTCTACAACCTTCTTCAGAGGCAATGGAACATGATCCATGCGGTAGGCTGTTCCCTCAGCCTCGATTCCCGCGAAAGCAGGAGGCAAAATCACATCCGCCAACATCGTGGTTGGAGTAACCTCTGGGTCTATGGCTATGAGCGGATGCTTTGCTATATTCTTGGAGGCGGCTCTTGGAAAGTGAGCAACCGGATCTGAAGCAATCACCATCATCGCATCGGATTCGTCACGGCAAAGAATGTCCACTGCCGAGGTTTCTCCCGGATTGTATCTGGGGTACCCGTTAGACAGGTCAACCGCAAAAGGGTATCCGGTTTGCCAGGTGGTAACTATGTTTACTCCAGTTACGTTGTAGTGTCCTCGCATGGGCATGATGAGGAATTTTGTTCTGTTGTTCAAGTCACGGGTGAGGTTGATTGCCGCGTCTATGTTGCGGTGTTTTCCTTTGGTCATAGTTAAGCCTAATCCGAAGAAGAGGATTCCTAGTTTGCATCCGATCAACACATCAGCGAGATCCTCAAGGGTTTCAACGGGAATCCCCGCAACCTCATCAACATCCAATTCTCCGTCATTGACGAGTACACGTAAAGCTTGCAGAAGTTCATAGTCTTTGCCTGGTTCTACCTGAAGGAAACAGTCAGCTGCATCTGCTGATCGGGTTTTGCGAACATCCACAACTATGGTTCTCCGATTCTTCGTATACATACTACAGGGCAAGCCTTCCTCATGACAAGGAGCAAAACAGAAATCCTTTTTCAAAACCAGGTTAGAGGCTCTTTGAATCTTTTTCTTGGACATTTCGCCTCTTAATTTGGAAAGATATTTCATCCAACTGCTCTTTTCAAATCTGCCATCCGAGAACATGCTGTATCGTTCTGGATGCCGCGGATGAGCATCCCAAGGGTTGCTGGCCCAATAGATAATCAGATCTGCACGATGCCTCATCTGTCCTAGAGTAGCGCTGGGTATACCAGCAGCTTGAACACCCAAGATAGAGGGACCATGACAGACAGTTGCGGTGTTATCCATGACTCCTCCAACTTCTTCCACCAATTCTACGCCCACTCGTTGGGCTTCACAGCAAGTGTTGCTCCAGCCATACAGTATTGGATAATGGGCGTCAACTAGAATCTGGGCTGCTTTTTCGATAGCCTCATCCATTGTGGCTTCGACTAATTCACCGTTTTTTCTGATAAGAGGAGTTTTAGTGCGATGAGTAGAATAGTTCAGAAATTTTGCTGCACCCATAGCGCACGCATTTCGGGCTTCAATAATCTTGTTTTTGTCATCTAAAACTATTTCGAGGTCGTCACAAAAAGTTCCGCAGACCGGACAGGTTACACCAGTGATAACTTTCATGTTTATGCCTCCTTAAGTTGGTATACTAGCTCCTGTAAAGTTAATACTTTTTCTTTAGGTGCAGGCTCAAGTTCTCCGGACATCCCTTTTAATGAGGGCATACCTGATCCGTGGGTCTCTGGGTCTGAGATTACGCTTGCCCATGGACCGTAGCTGATAAAAACCATTTTGGGGTGGGGACCTCTAAGGGATTTGATGGCTCTCAGGACAACACTACCGAACTTTGTGGTGACTTTAACGTTGGCGTTTTGCCTCAGTTTGAGAGCCTTCATATCCTCTGGGTCGATTTGGCATTGGGTCACATCTTTCAAGTATACGTCTGAAAGTTTTCCCATTTCTTTTCCTCTGCCTTGGTCAATGGTGCGACCGGTTAAAACTAGGACATTCAACTTTGGCATCGTCCTCACTTTGAAAAAGTTACTGCTTGTAGCGTCCTATTAACGTTACTGGTTTTTCCCCGTTATTACCAAAAAATCAGGACGGTAGCATCAAAAGCAAGCGCTATGTTAGTTTCACACGTAGAATCTTTCTGTTCGCTCTTCCTTCTTTTTCTTCTCGACTTTTTTCGAAGCTTTTAATCCCTTCTTGACTCCTAGGCTGGTCATCTCCAGATCGTATTTTACGAAGGAACTGGTGTACTCGGCTAGCTTTTTTGTCATCTTCTCCAAGTCCTTTTGCGAGAAAATAGTCATTATGTCCGGGTTGCTCACCCACTGCGTCCAGCCGAGCAAGCTTCTCTGTAATACGCCCAATACAAAACGAAGGGACCTAACTAGCTCTAAACGGTCTTTGTCTTTAACATCCTCAAGACTGTTTAACTGTTCAATAATTTTCTCAGAAACTTGAATCCATCTTTCACTCAAAACCTCGCTCCTCCCTGTTATTCATTAAATAGGAAGGTCATGTGATATAAAACTTGAGAAAAAAATGCTAATCAATTAACCTCTTCTGCTTCTCTGTTGAGAGCAGATTTGAGAGTTTAACGCCTATCAAACGGATTTTTCTGTCAGGACGCAAATAATCTTGCACAAGGTCTCTGGCGCTCCTCGTTATGTCTTTCAGTCGGTCTGTGAAGAAGGGCAGAGTCTTGCCGTGGGTGTGGGTTTCAAAGTTTTCGTATCTTATCTTCACTGTGGTTGTCTTGAAAGCGAATTTGGAAGCCGTAAGTTCTTGATGCAAATCTTCTGAGATGACATCCAAAGTATCAAAAATAATGGCATAATCGTATGTGTCCTCCTCAAAAGTTGTTTCTCTGCTCATAGACTTGCGTTCCCACCGTTCCTGAATCTCGCTGTTGTCGATTCCCTGCGCTGAAAGATACAACTGAGTGCCCGCAGCACCAAACTTTTCCGCCAAAACAAATGCATCATAGTTTGCCAGATCGCCTATAGTTTTGATTCCCATCTTGTTGAGTCTGCCCTCAGTTTTTCTGCCAACCCACAAAAGCCTACGCACCCGCAGAGGCGACAGAAACGCTTTTGCATCCTCTTCTCTGACAACTGTTAAGCCGCCCGGCTTCTCGAAGTCGCTGCCTATCTTAGCCACAAGCTTGTTCGGTCCAACACCTATGGAACAGGTCAGCCTTTCCTTTTCGTAAATCTCTTTTTTGATTTTCTGCGCCAGTTTCTCTGCTTCCTCAAAGTTTTTGACCTGAGAAGTCAAATCCAAGAAGGCTTCATCTAATCCCCAGCGCTCAAACTTGTCCGTGTAACTCCTCAGAATCGCCATGATTTGAGCAGAAACTTTCTGGTATAGACTGTAGTTAACGGGGAGGTAAACGGCGTTGGGACATAATCGCCATGCTCTTGCTATGGGTATACCTGATTTGACGCCGTACTTTCGTGCCTCATAGTTGCAGGTGCTGACTACGCCTCTTCCTGTGCCTTCTTTTGGGTCGGCTCCTACAACAACTGGTTTGCCTCGAATTTCAGGGCGTTCTCTCTCTTCTACGGCAGCAAAAAATTGGTCCATATCAACGTGAAAGATTATCCGTTTCCTCTTTTTAGCCACCTTCAAGGACTCCCCCATTTTAGAAAATGACTTGCAAAACATAATCAATGTCTTTGAGTTTCGCTAAAGCCTTCTTCGAATCCTCGGCGCTTAACATTTGCTTTTCTTTAAGTTTAACCAATCTTGAAACTGTCGTATACACCGAATCGAATGCAGCCTTAACCTGAAGATCGTTGTTCATCTTCTCCTCAAAGTCGGTTTTTATCTGTTCAACCAATTTCTTTGCTTTGAGGCTAGATTTTTGTTCACCGCCTTCAGTAGCACTTAACTCATTCACCATATCTCGGAAACTCTTGAGTAGACGACAGACTTGGCTGTACTTTTTGAATGTGAAGTTCAGTTTCCATCTATAGTGACCATAGATGAAGAAGAACCGAATATGGTCCCATATGCACTCGGTTTCCAAGAGGGTCCTCGGATATTCTATGTTGCCTTTACGCTTAGACATCTTTTCTCCCTCTAACAAGAGGTGGGCTGCATGAAGCCAGCAGCAAACAAAGGGTTCACCTGTTACTGCCTCAACCACGGCGATTATGTAGTCATGATGACGGTAAGTGCTGTCGATTCCGCTGCACCAGATGTCTGCCTTGAAGTCAAAACTTTTTGGCACCATAGCGGGGTCTTGGATGTTCCATGAGGGTCTGCCCTTGCCTATTCTTGTGTCCCAGTAAACTTTGTCGCCCTCTTTGTAGCCGTGCCATAAGATGAAGTCGCCTCTGTTCCACTTGTTGCCGGTGTAGGTGTCTCTGTGGAAGCGCCGTTTCTTCTTAGGCCACTTACTCATGTCTAATCCGAAGAGTTTGCCGAACCCATCAAACTTCAAGGGGTCATAGTAGATGTTTTTTCGACCCTTATGCGTATGCCAGTAGGCGTAACCCTTCTCCAGCAGAATCTCTACAAGATGGACAACTTGGTCAACGCTGGTTGAAGACCGAGGCAAATAGTCGGGAATCTTGACGTTCAGGTGCTTCAGTTCGCTGATGAAGGTTTCGATGTTGCTGTCTGTTAGGTCCTTTAGGTTTATGTTTTGTTTCTCAGCCTCAGCTAAGGCTTTGTCCTCCACGTCAGTGATGTTCAAAACGCGCTCCACTTTGTAGCCGAGATATTCAAGGTAACGTTGAAGAACGTCCTCAAAGACAAAAGTACGGTAGTTACCGATGTGTGGCAACTGGTAGATAGACGGCCCACAGGTGACCATCTTCACTTTTCCTTTTTCTAGGGGCTTGAAAGTCTCAAGTTTTCGGGTTAAGGTGTTGTAGAGTTTGAGCAAAGATGTCACCGTTCTTTGAGGAGTACAAGGTTTTAATTCTGTTATATTTTGTTTGGTTTGACTATTTCTGATTAAAGTAAAGAAGAGTCTGAGCAAACGTAATCTGGCTTGGGATTTTATGTAAACGGAAAGTTTTCTTTACCAAAAAATTGGAAATATATATTTGAGGGTCTCCACATGTACGCAGTGTTATCTGTTAACTGTGAGGGTTGTGTTTGGATCGACGCAAAATTATGTCACTTGGACGTTCATCGTTAGTTATTTCCTTGCCTAAGCATTGGATAAACCTAACCGAGTTGGAACGCGGCGATTTTGTTACTTTGAACATTCAGAAGGACAATTCCTTAATAGTTTTTCCGGGAGTAAGAAAAGAAAGAGAGGACCGAGAGATTACTCTGAGGGTTGATCCCTCCGAAAACAAAGACCTTCTGGCTAGAAAAATAATTGCTTGCTACTTGAACGGTTACTTTGGAATCAATTTGCTTTCCACAGATATATTCACGGTTTCTCAACAGAAAGCGGTTCGCAATATTGTTGGAATGTTGTATATGAGAATATTAGAGTCTGATTCTAGAAGAATCTATGCCAGAATCTTTATCGACGAATCCAAGGCGCCAATCGAGACGGCTATTCGCAGAATGCATGTAATAACAAGTTCTATGTTTCAAGATGCTTTAAAGTCTCTATTAAATCAAGATGTGGAATTGGCAAGGGTAGTGCATGGACTTGACGACGATGTTGACAATCTCAACTTTTTCATCCTGCGGCTACTTCGTGGTGCAGTTCTCCATCCAAGCCTAGCAATTAAGTTAGGTCTTGAGCCTATTGACTGTCTGGATTACCAAACGCTGGTTCACAGAATCGAATATGTTGCCGACCATGCAGTAACCATTGCAAAAAATGTGATAATTTCGTCTGGGAGAGGGTTATGGTTATCGCAATCTGTGGTGGAATCCCTTATGAATTTTGGCAATCAAGCCTTTGACATGTACAACGAAGCTATTAGAGCCTTCTTTGCAAGGGACATAGGCGCTTCGAATGAGGTAATAGAACGGCTAGAGGAAATGGAGATGCTTAATCAGAAACTTGCCCTCAGCACCATCAGCGTTAACGAGGCTTTGACAGTGTGTATGCTGTGTATAATACGAGATAGCATAAAAAGGATCGCTGAATACGCTACAGACATAGCTGAGATTACGATTAATCATGCATACAAACCAAAACCAGCAGTCACTACCTAAAAAGTAGAGATTCGAAAGATAAAAAAAGAGAACGAGAATGTGTGCCCAATTGAGCACACCATTTTTGAATGGCTTATCGCCTAGCGTTGTTTCTGAACTATTGTTGGCACAGCAGTTTCTCGAAGCATGTCTCTAGCCTTGAATAGGGCGTATTTGTAGTCGTACACTTTTTTGGTTTGGGTTTCGTAGGCTTCCTTGAGGATCGCTTTCTGCAGTTTATATTTCAGATCGCCGATTACGAGGGCTCCGATTCCGTAAATACCAGGTGCTAGTTCCTTCATGTAGTCGTTGAGTCCCAGTCCTTCTATGCCAAGCGGTGCAACAGCGTTGGTGTCAATCAGCACTTTGGTTTTGTTCAATTTGCCGATTAGGTCTTTCTCGATTATCCTTACTCCTCGAGCTGCAACAGTGAATATCACGTCGGCTTGCTTCAAGATTTTTGTTTTTTCAGCTTGTGTCGGTGCAGAAACACCGTGTAGGTAAGCACCGTGTCTCTCTAGGACTCCTCTGAAAGCCTCGTGTTGTAGCAAATAGTCTGAATTCAGCATGGGATTTGGTTCTGCAACAGTTACAACGCAGTCAAGGCTGGTCAGGATCTCTGCCACTGTGATTCCTACAGGTCCAGTTCCGAATACGGCATACTTTTTGCCAGTTAAACCGCCGAGTCCCTGTGTGTTCATTGCGTCTTCAACTTTTGCTACCAATGCAACAGCTGTGGTGTAGGCTCCGCTTGGATCGATGACTATATTTGTTTCGAAAGGAGGAAACATTGCTTTCTTGACAGCCTTTAATGATTCTTCGGCTTTTTTGACGTCTCTGCCGTTGATGAAGATGCAGGTGTGTTTGAAGGCTTTGGGGCTTCTAGAGAACATTGCGTCTTGCGTGAGACTTGTAGCGTCTCGTGGGGTTACGTTGTCGTAGGGTATGACTGCGTCGAATCCAGCGTCGTGTGCCATTGTTAGGTCGAAGGGGCTTGCTCTTCTGCTGGTGTCAAACATGAATAGTAGTTCTTTCAATATTCTCACCTGAAATAGTGTTAACCAGCGGCTAGTATATACTTTTACGTTATATCATATATCGTAGTAATAACACATAAATATCAATAAATATGTATTTATTTTACCTATACTCGTAAATACAAAAGACATAAATCGCACTTACAAATTATCATTGACAAAACTTTATGAGGTAATGAACCGTGTCGAATAACTCTCCATCCAAAACGAATCGAAAAAATGTGATAATCTTTCTGGACACCGACAAACATGCAAGCCCGTTCGACATCCTGATCGCCATCGACCTATTTCCAGAAGCACAAATCATCCAATACAGCGACGTAACCATCCGCGACGCAAAACGAATAATCCAAGACGCCATGTTCCCCAGAGGACCCGCCGGAGCCAAACACACTAAAATTTTCATAGGGGGTCAAGATGTTGAAAAAGCCCTTGGAATTCTAGATGTCGCAAAGAAATCGCTGTTCCCACCTTTCGAACTGTCCGTTATAATAGACCCCAGAGGAGCATACACAACCGCGTCAGCTGCAGTAGCGAAAATGCTAAAACTGTTCAAAGAAAAAGGATTCGGCGATTTCGAAGGAAAAAGTGCAACAGTTCTAGCAGGCACTGGACCCGTTGGACAAGTTGCTGCTCGTTTATTTGCTATGGAAGGAGGAGATGTTGTTCTCACGTCACGGAAATTGCAGAGGGCAAGATCTGTTGCCAGCAAGATCAACGCGGAGCTGGGTACAAAAAATGTTTGTGGTGCGCAGGCAGCTGCTCCTGACGAGATAGGTGAAGCCATAAAAGATGCTGATGTGATTTTGGCTGCTGGTGCCGCGGGGATTCAACTTTTGCCTCTGAATGTGCTTATGGATTATGGAAAGAAATGTAAGGTGCTTGGAGACATCAATGCTGTGCCGCCTTTAGGTATTGAAGGGTTGAAATCCACGCATAAAGATAAAGAATTTTTGCCTGGCAAATTTGGGATAGGCGCCCTAGCGATAGGCCCACTTAAAATCCAGATTGAAGGCGAGATGTTCAAGCAGGCAGTGGAGTCTTCAAGAGGCATAGTAGATTACAAGGTCGCCTATGAAATAGCAAAAAAACTAGCCTAAAACCATAAACGTACTATGGAAACCTGTTTTTTTTGTTTCCGTAATAGCCTTTTTTGCAATCAATATTCAGGGTCAGTATTTTCTGTTCATAGTCTTTTTGTATTCAACGAAGACAAGGTGACAAAAGATGAAAAATGAGGCTTTCAAACAAAATCTTGCTTATGTGGCTCGCAATTATGTGGGCAGTCTTTTCCATCTGGGTATTTGCAGTAACCCAATTTCCTCTAAACTTCGGTTTTGTCGGATTGCAATCATTGACAGGCGTAGTTCTGATGTGGACAATGCTGCTGTATAGAGAGAGCTGAAAAGATGCAGATATGCCGTCAGAGTAACTCTGAGATTTCATCCTGAAGCGTCAAGCTAATGCCTTTTCGTCATCCGGCATAACAATTAATGTTCAAACAGGAATAAATATGTGTTTACCGATTTAACATGAACATTTAAATAAACAACAAGGAACAAAAACCAGCTTTTTTCTATCTATACTACAATGAATATAAATAAATTTAAACATATATAAAACTGTGAAAATTAAGAATCTTCATCTCTAGGGCGTTTAGGGCTTATCAATTGGTCGACCTAGTTTGCGCGCGCGACCAAAGAAAAAATAAAAGGTATATGAAACGTCACTAGTCACGAGGGTGGATACATAACTCTTATGGGAGAGATGCCTAGCATTACTGTGAATGTTTGCTGGAACTCTGAAAAGTGCAATGAAAGGAGAAGCAAAACATGAAGCTCCCACCGCACCGTCGCCGAATGTGGGCACTCTTCAAAGCTCTTTCAGCCATTCACCATAACCTCTTTATCTTTCGTCTG
>Ga0307444_1001287_pt1 | contig 10923 bp, 10 predicted proteins | sample SalMarSW160340MG_FD_202145 | JGI IMG/M metagenome (GOLD analysis project Ga0307444, IMG submission 202145) | Salt marsh sediment microbial communities from the Plum Island Ecosystem LTER, Massachusetts, United States - SW1603-40 | ecosystem: Environmental > Aquatic > Marine > Intertidal zone >... | reverse complement strand
AAAGGGCAGGGGGTCCCCCACCTGCGGGGCGGGGGGCGGGGCGACCAGCTGGTTACTTTATTCGTGGCTACCCCTGATTCGCTGACCAAAAAGCAGCGCCAGCTGCTGGAGGAACTGAGTGAGCTCTTAAGGGAAAAGAATATGCCCAAGCCCAAAAAGTGGCAGGGGTTCTCTCAGGGAGGTTAAAGTCAGCGCTTGCGCTTGAAAAAGGAGAACAACCGCCAGCGCCGGCCTGCCAGCTCGTGCTTGACGTTAGCCTCCATCAATTCCAGTGCGGCCTGCTTGGGGCTGAGCCCCTCGTAGAGCACCCGGTAAATTTTGTCGGTAATGGGCATCTCCAGCCCGAGCTGCTGGGCCAGATTATAGGCCGCCAGGGTGGTGGTCACCCCCTCCGCCACGCCGCTCATCGAGCCGCTTATTTCCTCCATCGAGCGCCCTTTGGCCAATTCCACTCCCACGTGGTGATTGCGGCTTAAGTTGCTGGAGCAGGTAGCCACCAGGTCGCCCAGGCCGGTCAGGCCGGAAAAAGTCAGGGGGTTGGCCCCCAGAGCCATTCCCAGCGCCGTTATCTCGGTTAAGCCACGGGTCATGAAAGCCGATTTAGCGTTATCGCCGTAGCCCAGCCCGTCAACGATGCCGGCGCCCAGGGCGATAATGTTCTTCAGGGCTCCTCCCAGCTCGACGCCGATGACATCGGTATTGGTGTAGATACAGAGGTTGGGGGTGTTCAGGGACTTCTGCGCCTTTTTAGCCACCGCCTCGCTGTGGGCAGCTACCACCGCCGCCGCCGGCAGGTCACGCAGAATCTCCTGGGATAAATTGGGGCCGGAAAGGGCACAGATATTGGGGTGAAAATCGGAGGGGATTTCCTGGGCGATTACCTGCGACATGCGCAGGTTGGTCTCCAGTTCCAGACCCTTGGCGGCGTTGACCACCAGCATGGAGCTATCCAGGTGGGGGGCCACTGCCTTTATGTTAGCCCGCATGCTCTGGGAGGGCACCGCCATGATTACCGCTTTTGCCTCGGCCAGGGCTTCTTCCAGCGAGCTGGTAATGACCAGCTTGGGGGGGAGGCTAATTCCGGTAAACGACTCCGAGGGGAATTCGGCGTTTAGTAATCTGGTGGCCTCCTCCTCCGTCCGCGCCCACAGCCTGACCTCCGACCTCTTAACCGCCAGGGCCACTCCCAGGGTAAGCCCCCAGGTGGTGGTACCAATAATGGCAACCTTGGGCATGCCTTATTTCACACCCTCGGTGGGGCTGGAAGCAGAAGAGTCCCGCTTCTCCCCTTTCTCGCCGAGCCTGCGCTCTTTGCCCGCCATCAGGCGACTGATGTTGTCCCGGTGCATAACGATGATTATTACCGATCCCACCAGAGTATAGAACAGGTACTCCACGGGGAAACCGTTCATAATGGTCAGCGGCACCAGTATTGCGTAAGCGCCTACCACCCCGGCTATGGAGCCCAGAGACACGTACTGGGTAAGACCGGCGCCGATAACTATAATCTCGCCGCCGACTATGGCCGCTATCGGGCAGAGGGCAACCAGCCCGCCGAAGAAGGTGGCCACACCCCGGCCGCCTTTGAATCTGAGGAATACCGACCAGTTATGGCCGACTACGGCGGCCAGAGCCGCCAGAACCTGGGCTACCAGCGTGCCGAAGCCAAAATTGCCCACCACCAGGTAACCTCTGCCCACTATCAGGCCGGCCAGGACTACCGCCAGCACCCCCTTTAATATGTCCATACCGGCCACCATTGCGGCCGACTTGCTGCCGGCGGTGCGCAGCACATTAGTCGCCCCCACCTTGCCGCTGCCGTAGGCGGTGACGTCCACCTTAGCCTTACGCCTGGTCAGCAGGTAACCGATGGGAATAGCGCCGATGAGGTAACCCATTATCACCACGGCGGCAAACTTGGCCAGCATCATGATAGCTGCTCACTCCTGTTTTTAAAGATAAAACGAAGCGGCGTGCCGTTAAAGCCCTGCGCCCGCCGCAGTTTGTTCTCCAGGTAGCGCTGGTAGGAAGACGACATTAGCCTGGCATCGTTGACGAAAAAGACGAAGGTGGGGGGGTTGACCTCGGCTTGGGTGGCGTAGAGAATCTTGAGCTGCCGGGCGCCCTTGCGCGGGGGGTGGTGGGCGGCCACCGCCTCCTGCACCACGCTGTTGACCACCGTGGTCGGCAGGCGCTTGAGCCGTTGCTGATATACCCCAAATGCCTCCGGCATTACCCGGTCGGTGGCCTGTCCCAGCATGGCCGAAGTATATACTATCGGCGCATGGGAGACAAACCTCAGCTGGCTCCGGATATACCGGCTAAACTCGGCTACGTCCTTGTTCTCCACTAAATCCCACTTATTGACCACCAGTACCACTCCTTTAGCCGCCTCCTGAATGTAACCGGCGATGTGCTTATCCTGGGCTACAACCAACTCGGTGGCGTCCAGTACCAGTAAAACCACATCGGCCCGGTCAATGGCCCTAAGGGCCCGGATTATACCGTAACGTTCCACTCCGGCTCCCCAACGACCCCGCCGCCGGATACCGGCGGTATCAATAAGTAACACATTTTGGCCGTCAAAGTCAAGTAGGCTGTCGACCGCGTCATGGGTGGTGCCGGGGGCGTCATCGACGATTGAGCGTTCTTCGCCGAGCAGGGCGTTGAGCATGGTGGACTTGCCCACGTTGGGCCGGCCGACAATGGCCAGTTTTAACATCTCCGCTCCCGCCTCAACCGCCGGCGGGGAGGGGAGGATGGAGATAATCTTATCTAAAAGCTCGGCGGTGCCCAGCCCGTGATGGGCACTGATAACAAAGGGCTCGTTCAGCCCTAACTGGTAAAATTCGGCCGCCCCGCTTTCCAGTTTGGGGTTGTCCGCCTTGTTGGCCACCAGCAACACCGGCTTACTGGCGCGGCGCAGCATACCGGCTATCTCCAGGTCGGCGGGCAATACCCCGTCCCTAATATTGACCATAAAAATAATGGCATCGGCTTCGGCGATGGCCGCTTCTACCTGCCCCTTTATGCCGCGGGCGATAGAAGTGCGGGGGTTAATCTCCAGGCCGCCGGTATCAACCATGGTAAAAGCGGAGCCGCTCCAGGCGACTTCGGCGAAGATGCGGTCGCGGGTGGTGCCGGGCATGTCTTCCACAATGGCCGCCCGCCGGCCGGACAGGCGGTTAAGCAAGGTGGACTTGCCCACGTTCTGACGGCCGATAATAGCTACGATTGGTTTGCTCACACCTACCTCCGCTTAGCCGGTAATAAAACCGCCGCTGTGCCGGGGCGGGGGAGGTTTCCTCTCCTGCCTCTGCTCTTCAACCGGAAGCGGCCTCCCCCGCAGCTCTTTGGCGAAGTTGACGCTGGGGGGCTCAATCTCGGTGCGGGCAAACTCCCTCAATTCGGCAATGCTGTCACGGAAATCCTGGATAAAAGCGTTGTATTCCACAACAAACCGATTATAAAGGTCCATCGTCTCCGGCGGCAGCTCAGTCTTCTCCGACACCTCGGTGAACTGCTCGATAAACTCATAGTAGTGGGAGTTCAAGAGCCATAGTTCATTTAAGCTGGTGCGCAGGTAGGTTTTGAAGCGCCGGCCCCGGATATCGCTCTCCAGCCGGGTGGCAAAGCTGCTAGCCCAGGTATTGAAAATCCGCTGGGCTACCTCGCACTCCCGTGCCCAGGCCCAGACCCGGGCATTATCGGTAGTGAGCAGGGTGCGGATAACGATGAAGATAGACAGCGAGGAATCACCCATAAAGCGGCGGTGGAAATGCCCGCCCAGCTCGTTCAGCCTGAGCGCCAACTGCTCCAACCGCTTCTCCCTGGCAGTGGTAGCCGCCATCACCAGACCGATGACCAGGATAATAACCAGCACCGGACCCAGGGCTTCGACAGGCCACTCAAAGATAGCCCCGACCACCGCCAGTACCGTAATTAAGAAGGGGCTCCAGCCCCAACTGACTAATTTTGTTAACATATCAACCACCTCCTAGCGATAGCCCGCCAGCGGTATCTCCAGGCCGCCCAGCATCGCCGCCAGCAGAGCCTTCTGCAGGTGCATCCGGTTTTCCGCCTGGTCGAAGACCACCGAAGCGGGGCTATCTGTAATCCCCTCCGCCACCTCCTCCCCGTGATGAGCCGGTAAGGGGTGCATAAACAGGGCGTTATCCCTGGCCAGGGAAAGCAGCCCGGCGTCCACCTGATATTTGGCAAATGCCTTGCGCCGGGATTTGGCTTCGGCCTCCTGACCCATACTGGTCCAGACATCGGTATAGACAATATCGGCATCGGTGACCGCCTGGCGGGGGTCTTCGGTGCAGAATATACGGGCGCCGGTGCCGATGGCGTTGCCCTGCGCCAGATTAAATGATTCGTCATCAATAGCGTAGCCGGCAGGGGTAGCAATCCGGAAATTCATGCCGCTAAGCGAAGCCGCCAGCATCAGGCTACGGGCGACATTATTGCCATCGCCGATGAAGGCCAGGGTGAGACCGTTCAAGTCCCCCTTCTTTTCGCAGATGGTCATGAGGTCGGCCAGCGCCTGACAGGGGTGCTCGCGGTCGGAGAGGGCGTTTATCACCGGCACGCTGGCATAGCCGGCCAGTTCTTCCAACACCTGGTGGGAAAAGGTGCGGACCGCCATGGCATCCACATAGCGGCTGAGCACGCGGGCGACATCGGCGACGGATTCCCGCTCCCCCAGCCCGACCTCGGCCGGGGAGAGGTAGACCGTCTGGCCGCCCAGCTGGCGCATGGCCAGTTCGAAGCTGACGCGGGTGCGCAGCGAGGGTTTCTGGAACATTATCGCCAGCGTCTTGCCGCTAAGCAAAGATACCCAGCCCTGCGCCTTCATGTCAATACCGTCCGACAGCAGCAGGCGGATGTCCTCCACACCTAGGTCGGCTATCGAGAGTAAATCTTTCTTCATTGACCTCAGTATATCATGAAACAGGAATTATTCAACAGAAATTTCAGGCACGAAAAAGGGAGGAATTACCAGGTTTTTAAAGAGTGTTTTCATTCCCACCCTCCCACCCGATAGAGGTTATACCTCTCTTCACTCTCTTTTACGGGGGGATGGGCAAGAAAATTCCAGAAGCGGAGCTTATGAGGGCGGGTGGGCGGGAAATAAAACTAATGCTAAAAATGGGGGGTGGGGCTTCTTAATGGGGAGTTTTAGAGGGGCGAAGCCCGGCTCTAAAGCCAGACTCCGGCAGCCTGAGAGCCAGGTAGATGCCAACCGCCGACAGGGCGGCCAGAATAATAAGGTTTAAAGTTAAAGTCCCGGTAAAATCCAGAATATACCCCCCCAACCAAGGCCCAATCAGACCTCCTACATAGCCAATAGACACCACCATACCGCTCGCCCTGCCGATACCTTCCGCCGGCACCAAATCGGGGATAATGGACAGTACTATGGGGAACTGCGCGCCAGCCGCCAGGCCAAACACAACTACGATAGCCCAACCTAATGACAGCGGAGCATATATGGCGCTAAGTAATGCCAAGACGAACAGGGCAAAAGTCGGCCAGAGGAACAGTTTCCTCGAACCAACCCTGTCAGACACCCAGGGTACAGTGAAGGTAAGAGGAATACTCACCCAGGGCGCGACCGAGGCCATAAGGGCCGCCAAAGTCGGCGTTGCCCCCTTAGCCATCATCAATTGCGGCGCCCATCCCAGCCAGGCAAAGGTTACATAATCGATAATAAAAAGCAGGATAGCTACCACCCAGAGGAACCGGTTGGTCCATATGCGGTAAGATGACCTGTTTAGCTCACCGGTTGGCTCACTTCGCTTCCGGTCAGGCTGAGGTTCTTTAATTACAATCCACCACATGATAGCCGCCACTAAAGCCGGGATGGCCCATATATAGAAGACGCCCTGGAAGGTATTGGTTATCGGGAAAACTACCGGCAGAGTGATGGCCAGTGAAAGAGCCATACCAGAAACTATCCCGGTGGTATATACGCCGGTGACAAAACCGATTCTATCCGGCGGGAACCAGGTGCCTGCCAGTTTGGGTAAATTGGGCAGAACCAGGCCGAATCCAACCCCGTAGAGACAGGTAAAGATAAGGAGTGTCCAGAAGTCGGTGGCGGTGCCCCTGAGCAGACTGCCGGCTGCTATAACAATAACACCAATGCCGGCGGCTTTGCGGATGCCGATCCTGTCGGCGAGGGCACCACTGGGTATAGCTATGGCAGCCAGAATGATAAGGGGAGCGGAAAAGACGAGACCCGATTGAGCATTACTCAGGTGCAGCTCCCGGGCAATAATATGCATTATCGGCGGTACACATAACATAGGGCTTTCCAGGGCAAAGCCCATCAGCCAGGCGCATACCAGAATACCCCAGGAGCCTGGGGGTTTTGTTCTTGGGTGCAAATATACTCTCACTAAGTCCCTAAATACGGTTGACCCGGCGGGCCGACTGACCGCGTTTTATCAGCCACCAAGGCAAGACAGCAAGATTTCCACAAGGTTATCGCATAAACTGAACCCCTGTCAAACTGAATGAGTCCTGACTCTTGACACCCTACCTCCGACCACCTAATATGCCCCTGGAGGGTAAAAACAATGGCTACCAAAGAAAAATTCACCATAGACGGGGATAAAGTGGTGGAGAAGGTCAAGCAGCTCATCCACGAAGGCAACATCAGAAGAGTGCGAATTATCCACGAGGGGCGGACGGTGCTGGAGATACCGCTTTCGGTAGGGGCGCCGGCGGCGGCAGCGACCATCATGATAGCCCCCCTGCTGGCCGCCCTGGGCGCTTTTGCCGCCCTGGTTACCGAGTGCACCATCGAGGTGGAGAAGATAGAGGAATCGTAGGCTAATGAGCGAACTTATCCTGGCCAGGCACGGTGAAACCGAGTGGAATGTGGAAGAGGTGTTCCGGGGCCAGATTGACATCGAGCTTAACCAGAACGGAATAAAGCAGGCGGAACTGCTGGCGGAACACTTAAGCGGACAGGCAATAGAAGCCGTTTATTCCAGTCCGCTAAAGCGGGCTTTAAAGACAGCGGAGGCGATTGCCCGCCGCCATAAGCTAAAGATAGAGACCAGCCCCGGCCTTAACGACTGCGATTTCGGCCAGTGGCAGGGCTTATCCCTGCGGGAAGTTAAAGATAAATACAGAAAACTCTATGAGCAGTGGGCGGAAAGCCCGCAATCAGTACAGATTCCGGGCGGTGAGAGCCTGGGCGGAGTCAGGGAAAGAGCTTTAAAAGTGGTGAACGGGGTGACAGCCAAGCATACCGGGGCAGTGGTGCTGGTATCGCACCGGGTGGTGAACAAGGTCTTAATCTGCGCCCTGCTGGGGCTGGACGACTCCCACTTCTGGAACATAAGGCAGGATGTAGGCGGCACCACCTTTTTTAGCTATGAAAACGGGCGGTTGGTGCTGACCAGACACAACGATACCTCGTATTTGAAACCGCTAAAGAGAGCTGAATTAAGAGATTTTTAGCGTAAGTTTTATTTCCCACCCTCCCACCCTCAAAGGCTTCGCCTCTAAAACTCTCTTAAAAGCGGGGGAGGGGCAAAAAGGGCTTTAGCCCTACCATAAGGGCGGTGGGCGGGAAAAGATATAAAACGGGGGGTGGGGTAAAGAGAGTCTTAAAGAGGTAAAACCTTTTTGGGCGGGTGGGTATGGGAAGAAAAACAACGGGGAGGTGTAAGATGAAACTGAGCGCCCGCAACATGCTCAAAGGCAAGGTAAAAAAGGTCTTGCCCGGCGCCATCAATACCGAGGTCACCGTGGCACTGGGCGGTGGCGGTGATGAGATAGTAGCGGTTATCACCAAAGCCTCAGCCGAAAAGCTGGGTCTGGCCCCGGGCAAAGAGGTCTATGCCGTCATCAAAGCCACTAGCGTGATGATTGCCGTCGATTAAAGCCAGCTTTTTAACCCCCTCTCTGCTATAATATACTCATGAATAAGCCGCTGCTGGTGCTGTTTGACGGCAACGCCCTGCTCCACCGCGCCTTCCACGCCCTGCCCCCACTCACCGTGCGCCAGACCGGAGAGACCGTCGGCGCCGTCTACGGCTTCGCCCTGATGCTGCTCAAGGTCATCAACGAGCTAAAGCCCAGCCACTGCGCCATTGCCTTCGACATGAAAGGGCCCACCTTCCGGCACGAGCTATTCGACCAGTACAAGGCGCAACGGCCCGAGACCCCCCAGGAGCTGGTGGGGCAGCTGGGGCGGGTAAAGCAGCTGGTGGAAGCCTTTAATATACCCATCTTTGAGCTGCAGGGCTATGAAGCCGACGATATCCTGGGGGCATTGAGCCGGCAGGCCAGCCAGAAGGACATAGATACCGTAATCGTTACCGGCGACGCCGACACCATGCAATTAGTGACGCCGAGGGTGAAAGTGCTCTACCCCAAGCCCAAGGGGGGCTTCAGCAACACCGTGCTCTACGACGCGGCGGCGGTAGGCGAGAAGTACGGCGTAAAGCCGGAGCAGATTACCGACCTGAAAGGGCTGGCCGGCGACCCTTCGGACAATATCCCCGGTGTGGGCGGCATCGGCGCCAAGACGGCGGTAAAGCTTATCCAGCAGTTCGGCTCCATAGAGGAAATTTACCAGCGCATAGATGAGGTGACGCCGCCCCGGCTCCAGAGCCTGCTCAAAGAGAACGAAGCCATCGCCCGCCGGAGCAAGGAGCTGGCTACCATCGTTACCGGTACGCCGGTGGAGCTAAAACCCGACGACTGCCGGGTGAGCCAGTACGACCGCAGTAAGGCGGCCGAGCTCTTCCGCGAGCTTGAGTTCGCCAGCCTGCTGCCCAAACTGCCCCAGCCCCAGACAGAGACCGGAGAGACCGCTACCGAAGTAGAAGCCAGGCCGCCGCAGGGCGACTATAAAACAGTTAGTACAACCAAAGACCTGGATAAGCTGGTAAAACGCCTGTCCGCAGCCAAAACCTTTGCCTTTGACACCGAGACCACCAGCCTGAACCCGATGGCCGCCCGGCTGGTGGGATTATCTTTTTCACCGGCGCCGGGGGAAGCCTATTACATCCCGGTGGGGCACGTGGGGCTGGACCCGGTAGGGCAGCTGCCGTTAGAGCAGGTCATTGCCAGGCTTAAACCCCTCCTGGAAGATAAGAAATTAGCCAAGCTGGCCCACAACGGCAAGTACGACATGACGGTGCTGGCCGAATGCGGCGTAACCGTGCAGAATTTAAGCTTCGACAGTATGATTGCCGCCTACCTGCTGGGGGAGAAATCTATGGGCTTAAAAAACCTGGCCTTCGCCAGGCTGGCCATCGAGATGACGCCCATCGCCGAGCTTATCGGGGCGGGGGCCAAGCGGGTTCCCATGTCCCAGGTGGAAATCGCCCGCGCCGCCGACTACGCCAGCGCCGACGCCGACATGACGCTGAGGCTGGCCGAGCTATTCGGGCCGGAGCTTAAAGAACAGGGGCTCTGGCAGCTCTTCGCCGAGGTTGAGATGCCGCTGACGCCGGTGCTTATGGGCATGGAAAGAACCGGAATCGCCCTGGATACCGACCTGCTGGAGCAAATGTCCAAACGCCTTGGTGAGCAGCTCTTAAAGCTGGAGAAAGATATATACGATAACGTGGGGCACCAGTTCAACATAAATTCGCCGCAGCAGCTGAGCAACGTCCTCTTTGATGAACTGGGGCTGCCCACCGCCCGCAAGACCAAGGGCGGCTACTCCACCGGCGCCGCCATACTGGAGGAGCTGCGCGGCGTCCACCCCGTAATCGGCTTTATCCTGGACTACCGCCAGCTGAGCAAGATAAAGTCCACCTACATCGACGCCCTGCCTAACCTAATCAACCCCAAAACAGGGCGGGTGCACACCAGCTTCAACCAGACGCGCACCGCCACCGGAAGGCTCTCCTCCAGCGAGCCCAATTTGCAGAACATCCCCGTGCGGGGGGAGATGGGCAAAGAGGTCAGGCAGGCCTTTATCGCCCCGAAGGGTTCGTATCTTTTATCGGCAGATTACTCACAGATTGACCTGCGCGCCCTGGCCCACCTGTCCCAGGACCAGAGCCTGCTGGACGCCTTCCGCCACGACGAGGACATCCACAGCGCCACCGCCGCCCAGGTATTCGGCGTCGACCCCGGAAAAGTGACCCCGGAGATGCGGCGGACGGCCAAGACAGTTAACTTCGGCGTTATCTACGGCATGAGCGACTATGGGCTGGAGCAGGCCACCGGCCTGTCACGGCAGGAAGCCGCCGCCTTTATAAACGCCTACTTCGAGAAATACCCCGGCGTCAAGCAGTACCTGGAGTCCACCAAGGAAAAGGCCCGAAAAGATGGCTACGTCCAGACCATCCTGGGCCGAAGGCGCGCTATCCCCGAAATAAATCATCCCAACCGGCAGGTTCGGGAGGCCGCCGAGAGAATGGCCATAAATATGCCGGTGCAGGGAACCTCGGCCGATATCATCAAGGTGGCCATGATAAACCTCGACGGCGAGATGGCCAGGCGCCAGCTTAAGAGCAAGATGCTCCTCCAGGTGCACGATGAGCTTATCTTTGAGGTGCCCCAGGCCGAGCAGGCAGAGATGGGAAAGCTGGCTGCCGAGCTGATGTCGGCGGCCATAGAACTCAGCGTGCCGCTTAAAGTGGATATCAAGACCGGCCCCAACTGGGGAGATATGGAGCCTTAAGGGGAATTTAACAGCCAAAGAGGTATTACCCGGTTTTTAGAGTACGTTTTATTTCCCACCCTCCCACCCTCATAGGCTTAAGCCTTTAAAATTCCCTTAAAGGGGGAACAGAGTTAAAAATTAACCCCCTTTGTGGGAAGAAGTAGAACTAATACCTCCCCCACATTGGGGGGCGGGGTTTTAGATATGAAAAAAGGTGAAACCCTTTTGGGCGGGTGGGTATGGGAAGAAAAAAACTGGTTAAAAAGGGGTGGGGT
>Ga0307444_1001284_pt1 | contig 10932 bp, 9 predicted proteins | sample SalMarSW160340MG_FD_202145 | JGI IMG/M metagenome (GOLD analysis project Ga0307444, IMG submission 202145) | Salt marsh sediment microbial communities from the Plum Island Ecosystem LTER, Massachusetts, United States - SW1603-40 | ecosystem: Environmental > Aquatic > Marine > Intertidal zone >... | reverse complement strand
GGGCGATACCCCGAAAACGGTCCCCTGGAAACTCCGCGGAGCCTGTAACACAGGGGCGAAGGGCGCGCAATAAGCGCCAGCCTCGTCGGCCCAGATGTCGCGCAGACGAATGTCAGATCCAAAAAAGATATATCTTGCGATAGAACGATTGCGTGTCTATCTTACGATACATCTTAATAGGAGGACATATCATGCATGGCATGAGACATCACGAAGGGCATTTCGGCGGCTTATGGGCCGCGGGGCGTTCTGGACGGTTCGGTAGAGGGCCCGGATGGGGGTCTGGCCACCGCGGTGGAGGCGGCGATTGGTTCCGCATCGGCCGCATGCTGGCGCAAGGCGACCTCAAGCTTCTCGCGCTCGCGCTGATCGCCGAGCAGCCGCGCCACGGCTACGAGATCATCAAGCTGATCGAGGAGAAGACAAGCGGCTGCTACAGCCCGAGCCCGGGCGTGGTCTATCCGACCCTGACCTTCCTCGAAGAGGCGGGCTACGTGACCTCGGAGAGCGAAGGCGCGAAGAAGCGCTACACCATCACCGAAGAGGGGCGGAGCTACCTCAAGGACAACCGCGACATCGCCGACATGGTGCTGGAGCGGCTGGAGGGCATCGGCAAGAAGCTTGCGCGGCGGCGCCGGGCCTTTGAGCGCCGCGAGGCGGAAGAGGCCGGCGTGCCGCAGCTCGTGGCCGCCGCGTTGGACAATCTCCGCGCCGCTGCGGCGAAGCGCCTCGAAGCCGAGGACGACGCGGGCGACGCGGAGACCCGTATCGTCGAGATTCTGGCCCGCGCCGCACAAGACATCCGCAACGCGTGATAGACTGGCCGTGGCGACGCTAGAGCATCGTCGCAATACCCGTGTGCGCGAGACGGAGGGGGCGCATGGTCAAGGCTGGGTCACCCGGGACGAAGGTCGGGGCGGAAGGAGCGCTGCTCGATTGGCTCGAGGGGCAGATCGACTGGTACGATCGCAAGGCGTCGAAGTGCCAGCGCGCCTACAAATGGGCGAAGGCCACCATCATCTTGCTGGCGCTGGCGGTGCCGGTGCTGGCCGAGTACGGCGAGATCCCAGGCTTTCACGACTCCCGCGCCCTGCTGGTGGCCATCGCTGCCGGCGGCATCCTGCTCTTGGAAGGCCTGCAACAGATCAACAAGTGGCAGGAGAACTGGATCCTCTACCGATCGACATGCGAGGGCTTACGCGCCGAGGAGCGGCTCTTCTTCCATAAGGCTGGGCCTTACGACAACCTGAAGCCGCAAGACGCGCTGAAGGTGCTCGCTGAACGGACAGGCAGCCTCGTCACCGCCGAACACACGAGATGGATCGAAGCCCGGCACCAGAAGGGCGAGATGACCATGGGGTAGGGGTCGCCACCCCTACAAGAAACTATAGGGGTCGACGTCGACGGTGAGGCGGATGTCGCCGCGCGCCTTCGGCACGTCGGCGAGCCAGAGCCGCAGATAGGCCTGGAGATCGGCCTCGCGGGTGGCCTTCACCAGGAGCCGGTAACGGTAGCGGCCGCGGATCACCGAGAGCGGCGCCTCGGCTGGGCCGAGCACGTGGATCTTCTCCGCTTGCGGGGCGTGGCGCGCCACCTCTCTGGCATAGGCTTCGGCGCGAGCCCGGTCGCTCGCCGTGACGAGGATGGCGGCGAGGCGGCCGAAGGGCGGCATGCCGGCTTCGCGGCGGGCGGCGATCTCGCGCTCGTAAAAGGTGTCGCGGTCGCCCGAGACGAGCGCGGCGATCACCGGATGCTCCGGCATATAGGTCTGGATCAGGCCGCTTCCTTTGATGGCGTCGCGGCCCGCGCGCCCCGTGACCTGGCTCATGAGCTGGAAGGTACGCTCGGCGGCGCGCGGGTCGCCTTGGGCGAGGCCGAGATCCCCATCGACCACGCCGACCAGCGCCAGCCCCGGGAAGTGGTGCCCCTTGGCCACGAGCTGGGTTCCGATGATGACGTCGACCTCGCGGGCTTCGATCTCGCGGAGCGTCTCGCGCAAGTCGGTGATGGAGGGCGTGAGATCGCTCGACAGCAGCACGCGGCGGGACTCTGGGAACAGCTCGGCCACCTCCTCGGCGATGCGCTCGATGCCGGGGCCGCAGGCGACGAGGGACTCCTCGGCGCCGCAGTTTGGACATTCATGCGGGATGGGGATGAACTTGCCGCAATGGTGGCATTCGAGGCGGCGGCGGAAGCGGTGCTCGACCAGCCACGCCGAGCAGTTGGGACATTCGAAGCGGAAGCCGCATTTGCGGCAGAGCGTCACCGGCGCATAGCCGCGGCGATTGAGGAAGAGGAGCGCCTGCTCGCCGCGCCCAAGCGTCTCGGCGACCGCGTCGACGAGCACAGGCGACAGCCAGCGGCCGCGCTCGGGCGGGCTCGCCCGCATGTCGATGGCTTGGATGGCCGGCAGGCCCGCCGCCTTGTAGCGGGTCTCGAGGCGGACGTGGCGGTAGCGGCCCCATTCGACATTGACCAGGCTCTCGATCGACGGCGTGGCCGAGCTCAACACGACGGGGATACCGCCAGCGCCATGATCCGGGCTATCCCCGCCAAATTGCGCGCCAAGACCTGCGCCGTCCGCGCCAAGATGCGCGCCGTGCGCGCCAAGACGTGCGCGGCCCGCGCCGAGATGTGCGCGAACCACCGCCATATCGCGCGCCTGGTAGGCGACGCGGTCTTCCTGCTTGTAAGCCTGGTCGTGCTCTTCATCGACGACGATCAGACCGAGATCGGGGAAGGGCAGGAACAACGCCGAGCGGGCGCCGACCACGAGCTTCGCCTTGTTCTCGGCCACCGCGCGCCAGACGCGGCCGCGGGTCGACGGCGTGAGGCCTGAGTGCCACTCGGCGGGCTTGGCGCCGAAGCGCTCCTCGCAGCGGGCGATGAACTGGCCGGTGAGCGAGATCTCGGGCATGAGCACGAGCGCCTGGTGCCCGCGCTCCAAGCATTGCGCGATGGCCTCGAAATAGACCTCCGTCTTGCCGGAGCCGGTGACGCCGTCGAGCAGCGTCACGGCGAAGCCGTCGCGCGTGTTCTTCAAGAGCTCTTTCGCGGCTTCGGCTTGATCCGCGTTGAGCGTGGCGCGTTCGCGCGACGTGTCGAGCGGCATGGCGTGCCAGTCGGGCAGCGGCTCGGCGATCAACGTGCCCGCATCGACCAGGCCGTCGATCACGCCAGCGCTGACGCCCGCCGCTTCGGCGAGGGCAGACTTCACCCAGATGAGGCCGTTCGCCGCCGCCTCGATCACCCGCGCGCGGGCCGGGGTGAAGCGTGCGGGCGCGGGTCCGGCGAGCCGCACGCCGTAGCGCGGCGCGGGCGGCTGGAAGGCGGAACTCGCGCTCATCATCATGCGCAAGACCATGCCGGGCGAGGCGAGCGTGTAGTTCGCGACCCAGTCGGCGAAGTCGAGTGAGACCTCGGGGAGCTTCGGCACGTCGTCGAGGATCGCGGCGATCTCGCGCAGTTTCTTGCGATCGATCTTCGGCGGCGCTTCACCTTCGGCGCGCCGCCACACCGCGGCCAGATACTCGACCGGCCCGAGCGGCACGACCACGAACTCGCCCGGCTCCACGTGATCGCCCTTCGGCACGAGGTAGTCGTAGGCCGCCGGCAGGGCGAGCGGCAGCAGGACCGGGACCGTCTCGGGCGCCGGCTTGCTTTGCGTGCTCTTGGTCTTTGTCGAGGGCTTGGCCAGGGCGGGCTCTTCGGGGTTAAGCGGGGGTTAACGACTCACCGATCCATAGTAGCCTGCCGAGGGAAAAGTCGAGGGCGGCATGGCAACCAAAGCAGGCGCGCGGAAGGCCGAGGCGATCGGGGCCGCGCCGGACGTGGACCGGGCGGTCAATGCCTGGTTCGTCTACCTCATGACCGAGCGCCAGCTCGCCGCTCACACGGTCGAGGCCTACCGGCGCGACCTCGGCCAGTTCTTGCGTTTCCTCGCCGGCCATTGCGGGCAAAGGCCCGACCTCAAACTGCTCTTCTCACTCTCGGCGCGAGACGTGCGCGCCTTTCTCGCCGCGCGCCGCGGGCAGGACGTCGGCAGCCGGAGTCTGTCGCGCACGTTAAGCGCGCTCCGCATGTTCTACCGCTTCCTCGAGCGGCGCGGCTTGGGCAAGAACGATGCGATCCGCGCCGTGTCGCTGCCGAAACTGCCGCATTCGGTGCCGAAGCCGCTCACCGCGCTGAAGGCCACCGCGCTCGTGGACGGCGCCGACATCGCGCAAGCCGACGCGCCGGAATGGATCCTCGCCCGCGACACCGCCGTGCTGACGCTGCTCTACGGCTCGGGCTTGCGTATCTCCGAAGCCTTGTTGCTCCGCGTGAAGGACGCGCCAATCAAGGGCCGCGACATGCTGCGGGTGACCGGCAAGGGCTCAAAGACGCGCGTCGTGCCGGTGCTGCCGATCACGCGCCAGGCGATCGAACGCTACTTGAAGCTCTGCCCCGCCAAGCTCGCCTCCGACGACCCGCTGTTCATCGGGGCGCGCGGCAAGCAGCTCTCGCCCCGCATCATCCAGCTCCGCATGGCGAGGGCCCGCGCCGCGCTCGGTCTGCCCGAGACGGCGACGCCGCATGCGCTCAGGCACTCCTTCGCCACGCATCTGCTGGGGGCCGGCGCCGACCTGCGCGCCATCCAGGAGCTGCTCGGCCACGCCAGCCTGTCGACGACCCAGGGCTATACGGAGGTCGATCGGGCGCACCTGCTCAAGGCCTACGAGAGCGCCCATCCCAGGGCCTGACCGGCCAAAAAGCCTTACCGCCGCTTAAGCATTTTCCCGGATTTCCGAGCCTTTCCGCGCTTTGCCTATTGCGGTACTGACCAGTCAGTCATATCTGTGGAAGGTCAATCGGGGAGGTGCGAGCCGTGGCCCAAGCGAAGAGCGAGAAGCAGCAGGCGGGCGCCCCGCGCCGCCGGGAGCGGAAGGACAATCGTCCGCAGGAGATCGTGGCGGCCGCCTTCGAGGAGTTCGCCGCGAACGGCTATGCGGGGACACGGCTCGAGGACGTGGCGGCGCGCGCGAAGGTCTCCAAGGGCCTGCCCTATCTCTACTTCAAGACCAAGGAAGAGCTGTTCAAGGCGGTGGTGCGCGGCGTCATCACCTCGCATTTCGACGTGATGCGCGGGCAGATCGAAACGACCACGCTCTCGGTCGAGGATTTCCTCAAGGGGCCGTTCCTCGGCTTCATCCAGGAGCTCGTGTGCTCGAAGCGCGTGTTCATCGTGCGGCTTCTCATCGCCGAAGGGCACAAGCATCCCGAGCTGACGAAGTTCTACTTCGACACCGTCGTGGCGCGCGGGCTCGAGACGCTGAGGGGGCTGATCGACCGTGGCGTTGCGCGCGGCGAGTTCCGCGAGACCGAGTTGCGCGAATTCCCGCAATTGCTGGTCGCGCCGATGCTCATGGCGGTCATCTGGCGCGCGCTGTTCGAGCGGCATCATCACCTCGATACCGACGCGATGCTCAAGACCCATATCGATCTCATCGTCGACGCCATCAAAGTGAAGGACGAGGCGTAATGAGCCGCACAGCGTTCCTCGTCATCGGCCTCATCGTCACGGCCGTGGTCGCGTTGGTCTGGTTCACCTATCCGGCCAACCACGGCGCGGAAGTGCCGGGCTATATGGAGGCCGACCTCGTGCTGGTGGGCTCGGAGCAGGGGGGCCGCATCGCCACGCTCGACGTGCAGGAAGGCGATCACGTCAAGACGGGGGATCCGATCTTCACGCTGGAAAGCTCCGAGCAGGAAGCGGCGGTCGAAGCGGCGAAGGCCCGGGTGTCGGAGGCGCAAGCCCGGCTCGCGGACGCGCAAGCCGAGATGCAAAGGCCGCAGGAGATCGATGTGCTGAAGTCCGCGCTTGTCCGGGCGCAAGCCATGCTCAAGCAGTCGCAGCTGAACTTGGACCGCGTGCAGGCGCTCTACGACAAAGGCTGGGTGGCCAAGGCGCAGCTCGACGATGCGGTGGCCCAGCACGACAGCAATCAGGCGGCGGTGGCCGAGGCGCAGCGGCGCATCGAGGCGGCGCAGATACCCAACCGGTCGGGCATTATCGAGGCTGCGGCCGCCTCCGTCACCGAGGCGAAGCACTCCCTCGACGAAGCCGAGAAGAACCTGGCCAAGCGCCAGGTCTATGCGCCGGCGAACGGGTCGATCGAGGAGGTCTATTTCCGCCCCGGCGAGGTGGTGAATGCCGGCCAGGGCGTGGTGGCGCTGTTGCCGCCGGGCAATCTCAAGGCCCGCTTCTTCGTCTCCGAGCCGGACCGGGCCAAGCTCCATGTCGGCGAGATCGTCAAAGTCTCCTGCGACGGCTGTCCGCCGGGCTTGACGGCCAAGATCAACTTCATCGCCCGCGACGCGGAGTTCACGCCGCCCGTCATCTTCTCCCAGGAGCAGCGCAAGAAGCTCGTGTACCTGGTCGAGGCGCGGCCGCAAGAGGCCGCCACGGAGCTCACCGCCGGTCAGCCGATCACGGTCACGCTCGGATCGAGCGAGCAAATGGTGCAGCGATGAAGGAGATCGCCATCGACGTGCACGGCCTCACCAAGAGCTTCGATGGCCACGTCGTGGTGCGTGACTTGAGCCTGAAAGTGCCGAAGGGCGAGATCTACGGCTTCCTCGGGCCGAACGGCAGCGGCAAGACCACGACGCTCCGCATGCTGTGCGGGCTGCTGACGCCCGACTCGGGCGACGGCACCTGTCTCGGCTACGACATCCTGACACAGCAGGAGCAGATCAAGCGCCATGTGGGCTACATGACGCAACGCTTCAGCCTCTATACCGACCTTTCCATCCGCGAGAATTTGGAGTTCGTGGCCCGGGTCTATGGCGTGCCGCATCCCCACCAGGCGGCGAAGGAGGCGATCGACCGCCTCGGCCTCTCGGGGCGCGCCGACCAGCTCGCCGGCGAATTGTCGGGCGGCTGGAAGCAGCGGCTCGCGCTCGGGGCCTGTATCCTGCCCAACCCGCAACTCCTTCTGCTCGACGAGCCGACGGCCGGCGTCGATCCCAAGGCGCGGCGCGAGTTCTGGGACGAGATCCATGGGCTGGCGGCGGAGGGCATCACCGTGCTCGTCTCCACCCACTACATGGACGAGGCCGAGCGCTGCCACGAGCTGGCTTATATCGCGTTCGGCGAGTTGCTGGCGAAAGGAACGGCGGCGCAGCTGGTCGCCCAGTCGGGCTTGAGCACGTGGATCGTGTCGGGTCCCAATCTGCACGAGCTTGCGCTCGAGCTCGAGCAGCGCAAGGGCATCGACATGGTCGCGTCGTTCGGCGCCGAGCTGCATGTCTCCGGCCATGACAAGCGGGCGCTGGATGCGGCCATCGCGGCGGCGAAGAAGGACGATAGCGGGCATCGCTGGACGCGCGGCGAGCCGAGTCTGGAGGACGTGTTCATCCTCCTCATGGACGGCGCCAAGGACAATTTCGCGGCATGAGCGCGGCAGCCTACAAGCGCGAGACGCCGTCGCGGGCCGATCCCGGCTTCCTCAAACGCACCTGGGCGATGATCGTCAAGGAGTTCGTGCAGATGCGGCGCGACCGCATGACCTTCGCCACGATGATCTTCATTCCCATCCTCCAGCTCGTGTTGTTCGGCTACGCCATCAACACCGATCCGAAGCATTTGCCGACGGCGGTGCTCACGCGCGACGACGGCCCGCTCACCCGTGCCGTGCTCGCGGCGATGAAGAACAGCGACTATTTCCAGTTCGTCAAACAGGTGCGCGACCCGGCCGAGATGGATCAGATGCTGCGCTCGTACGAGATACAGTTCGGGGTTGAGATCCCGGCAAGCTTCGAGCGCGACGTGCGCCGCGGCGACCGTCCCTCCGTGCTCGTGATCGCCGATGCCACCGATCCCGTGGCGACAGGCACCGCCATCTCGGCCTTGCAAGGCCTGGTCGACACGGCGCTTCGCCGCGAGCTGCGCGGTCCCGACAAGTCCATCGAGGCCAAGGAGGCGCCCTTCCAGGTCACGCTGCAGCGGCGCTTCAACCCCGAAGGCATTACCCAGTACAACATCGTGCCGGGACTGCTCGGCGTGGTGCTCACCATGACCATGATGATGTTCACCTCGCTCGCCGTGACGCGCGAGATCGAGCGCGGCACCATGGAGAGCCTGCTCGCCATGCCCATCAAGCCGGTCGAGATCATGCTCGGCAAGATTGCGCCGTTCGTGCTCGTGGGCTTCGTGCAGATGTCCATCATCATCGGCGCGGCGCATGTCATGTTCGGCGTGCCGATCCTCGGCAATGTGTGGCTGCTGATCGCGCTTGCCACGCTGTTCGCGGCGGCGAACCTCGCCGTGGGCTACACGTTCTCGACCATCGCGGAGAACCAGCTACAGGCGGTGCAGCTGACGTTCTTCTTCTTCCTGCCCAACATCCTGCTGTCGGGGTTCATGTTCCCGTATCGCGGCATGCCGCTCTGGGCGCAGGCCATCGGCGAAATCCTGCCGCTGACCCATTTCCTGCGCATCGTGCGCGGCATCACGCTCAAAGGGAACGGCTTGGCCGACATGCAGATGGATGTCTTGGCGCTGGTGATCTTCCTGTTGGCGGCCATGGGGCTCGCGCTCTTACGCTTCCGCCGCACGCTGGATTAGCCCGTCACATATGGATGGCGCGCTTGTCGACGGCGAGCGCCGCTTCTTTCACCGCCTCGTTCAGGGTCGGATGGGCGTGGCAGGTGCGGGCCAAGTCCTCGGCGGAGCCGCCGAACTCCATCAAGACTGCCGCCTCGGCGATCATGGTGCCGGCATCGGGCCCGATGATATGCACGCCGAGCACGCGGTCGGTCGCCTCGTCGGCGAGGATCTTCACGAAGCCGTCCGTGGTGCGGTTGACCTTGGCGCGGCCGTTGGCGGTGAAGGGGAACTTGCCGACCTTGTAGTGGACGCCGGCTTCTTTCAGCTCTTCCTCGGTCTTGCCGACGCTCGCCACCTCCGGCGCGGTGTAGACCACCGACGGGATCACGTCGTAGTTCACGTGGCCGGTCTGGCCGGCCAGGATCTCGGCCACGGCCACGCCTTCCTCTTCCGCCTTGTGGGCGAGCATGGGGCCGGCGATCACGTCGCCGATGGCATAGATGCCGGGCACGGTGGTCTGGAAATTGTGGTCGACGACGATGCGGCCGCGGTTGTGGGTCTCGACGCCGATCTCGGCGAGGCCGAGCCCTTCGGTATTGGGCACGCGGCCGACCGCCACGAGCACCACGTCGCATTCGAGCTCTTCGGCCTTGCCGCCGTCGACGGGCTCGACGGTCAAGGTGACCGACTTGCCCTTCGCATCGACCTTGGTGACCTTGGCGCCGAGCTTGAAGGCGAGGCCCTGCTTCTCGAGGATGCGCTGGAGCTGCTTGGCAAGCTCGCCGTCGAGGCCCGGCGTGATCGTATGCAGCATCTCGACGACAGTGACCTCAGCGCCGAGCCGCGACCACACGGAGCCGAGCTCGAGCCCGATATAGCCGCCGCCGATCACCACCATGCGCTTCGGCACATTCGGCAGGTCGAGCGCGCCGGTGGAGGAGACGATACGCTTCTCGTCCACGTCGATGCCGGGCACATGCGCCACCTCCGAGCCGGTGGCGATGACGACGGCCTTGGTCTCCAAGGTCTCTTTCTTGCCCTTGTCATTCGTGACCTCGACCGTCTCGGCGTCGACGATGCGGCCCGTGCCGTGATGGGTGTCGATCTTGTTCTTCTTCAGAAGGAAGGAGACGCCGTCGACATTGCCCCTCACGCCGGAATCCTTGAAGGCGAGCATGGCGGCGAGATCGAGCGTGGGGCTAACCTTGATGCCCATGCCGGCGAAGGCGTGCTCGGCCTCGGCATAGGCCTCGCTCGCGTGCAGCAGCGCCTTGGAGGGGATGCAGCCGACATTGAGACAGGTGCCGCCATGGGTGGCGCGCTTCTCCACCACGGCGACCTTCATGCCGAGCTGCGCGGCGCGGATGGCGCACACATAGCCGCCGGGGCCCGTACCGATGACGATCAAATCGTATTGCGCCATGCCCTATCGTCTCACAGATCGAGCACGAGGCGCGCGGGATTTTCCAGCGACTCTTTGACGTTCACCAGGAAGGTGACCGCCTCTTTGCCGTCCACCAGGCGATGGTCGTAGGAGAGCGCGAGATACATCATCGGGCGTGCGACGATCGCGCCGTCGCGCACGACAGGACGCTCCTCGATGCGGTGCATGCCGAGAATGCCGGATTGCGGCGCGTTGAGGATCGGGGTGGACAGCAGCGAGCCGTAAATGCCGCCATTGGAGATGGTGAAGGTGCCGCCTTGCATGTCTTCCAGCGCCAGCTTGCCGTCGCGGGCGCGCGCCCCGAACGCGGCGATGGCGCTCTCGATCTCGGCAAGACTCATCTGGTCGGCGTCACGCAACACCGGCACGACGAGGCCGCGCTCGGTGCCGACCGCGACGCCAATGTGGTAGTAGTTCTTATAGACGATGTCGTCGCCGTCGATCTCGGCGTTCACCGCCGGAATGTCCTTCAGCGCCTGCACGCAGGCCTTCACGAAGAAGCCCATGAAGCCGAGCTTCACGCCGTGCTTCTTTTCGAAGGCGTCGCGGTAGTCCTTCCGCATCTTGATGATCGCGCTCATGTCCACGTCGTTGAACGTGGTGAGCATGGCGGCGTTGTCTTGGGCTTCTTTCAGGCGCTTGGCGATGGTCTGGCGGAGCCGCGTCATGCGCACCCGCTCCTCGCGGGCCTCGTCGGACGGCGCAATCGGCGCGCGGGGCGGTGCAGACGGCTTGGGGCGCCGCTCGCGGAGCAGCAGGGCTTCGGCCGCTTGCGCCGTGACATCGCCCTTCATCACCTGGCCGCGGCGGCCCGATCCCTTGATGTCGCCCGGCTTCAGCCCACTCTCGGCAAGGAGCTTGCGGGCCGCGGGCGAGGGCGGCATCTCCTCGGCCGTGA
>Ga0307444_1001282_pt1 | contig 10946 bp, 11 predicted proteins | sample SalMarSW160340MG_FD_202145 | JGI IMG/M metagenome (GOLD analysis project Ga0307444, IMG submission 202145) | Salt marsh sediment microbial communities from the Plum Island Ecosystem LTER, Massachusetts, United States - SW1603-40 | ecosystem: Environmental > Aquatic > Marine > Intertidal zone >... | reverse complement strand
GTGGCGAGCGTTGGCTGGTAGCCCACCTGCGACGGCAAGCGGCCGAGCAGGCCTGAGACTTCGCCGCCCGCCTGCAGAAAGCGGAACACATTGTCGATCAGAAACAGCACATCCTTGTGCATCACGTCGCGAAAATATTCGGCGATGGTCAAGGCGCTGAGGCCAACGCGCCAACGCGTTCCGGGTGGTTCGTTCATTTGACCGAACACGAGTACGGTGCGATCGATGACGCCCGAGCGCTTCAGCTCCATCCACAGCTCGTGCCCCTCCCGCGACCGTTCGCCGATGCCGGCGAAGATGGACAGCCCCGAATACTTCTCTCCCGTGGTGTGAATCAGCTCCATGATGAGCACGGTCTTGCCGACGCCGGCGCCGCCGAACATCGCTGCCTTGCCGCCCCTGGCAAGAGGCGACAAGAGGTCGATGACCTTGATGCCGGTCAGCAGAACTTCCGGCGCTCCTCCCTGCTCGGCCAAGGGCGGCGGCTCTCGATGGATCGGCAGGCGCGGCGTCTCAGGGGCGAAGCCTGGGCCGTTATCGATGGCGTCTCCCGTGACGTTGACCATGCGGCCGAGCAGGGCCTCGCCCACCGGGACAGTGATTGGACCGCCGGAGTCGCTGACGGCTGTGCCGCAAGACAGTCCGGATGTATCGCCCATGGCGACGCACCTCACCGTCTTCGCGTTCAGGTGCTGTTGCACCTCAAGCACGATGCGCCGGGCCCCGCTGCCCTCGACTTGCAGCGCCTCGTTGATCGGAGGCAGCGGTCCCGCCGCCACTTCGACATCGACAATGGAGCCGACCACGCCGGTGACAATCCGCGCGACGTCGGCTCGACGCTCTTTGCGTTCTGCGCCCATCGGTTTCTTCACTTGCATGACTCTCGCATGCCGTCTGGCGAGGTTCCAGGATACCGGCACGGGGGCGATATGGTGAAAACTTCTTCGCCGCAGTCTTACCAAATGGAAGCCTGCTACGGAGCGCAAGAGCGAGCCAGCGGCGGGGATATCGAACGCCCGGCTAGCATAGCGCGCTATGATGCCAGGCATGGACCAGGCGGAAGAGACGCGCGTCACCGCGCCTGCGGCTACGGCATCATCGTCTCAAGACCGGCTGTCGGTGACGGCGCTGAGCGCGGGCGCCGGCGGCAACCTCCTCGAATGGTACGATTTCGGCGTCTACGGCTTGCTGGCGCCGGTGCTGGCCGGGGTGTTCTTCCCCGCTGAAGATCGCATCGCGGCGCTGATCGGCGCCTATGGCCTGTTCGCCGCAGGCTTCGCCATGCGCCCGATCGGCGGCGTCGTGCTGGGCCATCTCGGCGATCGGCTCGGACGCCGCTTCGTCCTCGTCTATTCCATCGTAATCATGGGGCTGGCCACGGCGGCCATCGCCCTGCTGCCGGGCTATGACACCATCGGCGTCGGCGCACCGCTGCTGCTCTTGCTGTTGCGCATCATCCAGGGGTTCTCGGTCGGCGGCGAGTTCACCGGCTCGGTCAGCTATCTCGTCGAGACGGCGCCCCAGCATCGCCGTGGCTTCGCCGGGAGCTTCGCCAATTTCGGCTCGACCGCGGGCATGTTGCTTGCGGCAGCGGTCGCCGCGGCGACCGTGACGCTTGCGACTCCTGAGCAACTGCACGGCTGGGTTTGGCGCCTGCCCTTCCTGCTCGGCGGTCTCATCGCCGCCGGCGGCTATTTGCTGCGCCGGCGCTTGCGCGAGACCGGCTACCAGCCGAAGGCCGCGCGGCCGAGCGATCCGCTTCCTCTCAAGCAGGCCATCACTTTGGCGCCGCGCGCCATGATCCTGGCGGTGCTGTTCACCTCCGGTTACGGCATCGTCAACTACCTGACCATGGTGTTCCTGCCGGTCTATGCCAGTGAGTTTGGCGGCGTCGCCGAGAGTTCGGTGCTGCAACTCAACACCGCCGCGCAAGCCGTGGCGCTGGTCTTGGTGCCGCTTGCCGGCTGGCTCAGCGACCATCTCATTCGCCGCCGCACCCTGCTGGCCGCGGCGTTTGTCGCCGAGGGCGTCGTGGCCTTCGGCTGTTTCACCCTGGCCGGAACCGGCGGCGTTGCCGGCTTCGCACTGGCGCAGATCCTGTTCGGGGTCTTACTCGCCCTGGTGATGGGGACGGCCCCGGCGATGCTGGTCGAGCTGTTCCCGAGCGAATACCGCATGAGCAGCTACTCGGTGTCCTTCAATGTCGGCATCGGCATCGCCGGCGGCACCGCGCCGGTGGTGGCGACATCCCTGATCGGCGCCACCGGCAACCTCTTGGCGCCGGCCTGGTTCCTGATGCTCGGCGCGACGCTCGCCGCGGTTGCCGTGGTCTTGATGCAAGACCGGAGCCGCGACCCGCTCCGCTGACCAGGAGAGCAGATCTTCCAGGGATAACCCGCGCGCGAGCCCTCAAGGCCGGTTGCCTGGCGCCGAAGGAGGCATATGCTGGTCGCGGATATGCTGCGGAGGCAGACACGCATGACCCCAGCCACCCTCCTCTTCGTCGTCTGCCACGCCTTGGCCGACCAGGGGCCGCTCGACGTCAACGGCTTTCCCGTCGATGGCATCAGGCTCGACTACGCCACCTGCCACAATGAGGTGGTGCAGATCTACGATCAGACCGAAGGCCTCGGCCTACCGCAGCAGCACCCCGATCTCTCCAACCCCAATGTCTGCTCGCGCATGTCGATGAGCGAGACCCCCGCTTGGGAGAAGGAGCACCCTGGCTGGTATGTGAGATTGGTGAAGTGCCCGCATCCCGACGGGACTTTCCCCGGGGACACTGACGTCTAGCCGGCTTATAGGGAATTTGGGGTCCGCGCTTAGCGCGTCGGCATCGGCTTTTCGCCGCGATAATCGTAGAAGCCGCGCTTGGTCTTCCGCCCGAGCCAGCCGGCCTCGACATATTTCACCAAGAGCGGACACGGCCGGTATTTTGAATCGGCGAGGCCCTCATACAGCACCTGCATGATCGACAGGCAGGTATCCAGCCCGATGAAGTCGGCAAGCTGCAACGGACCCATAGGATGATGGGCGCCGAGCCGCATGGCGGTGTCGATGGCATCGACCGAGCCTACGCCTTCGTAGAGCGTGTAGACCGCCTCGTTGATCATCGGCAGCAGCACGCGGTTGACCATGAAGGCCGGAAAATCCTCCGACACCGCCGTAGTCTTGCCGAGGGTCTCGACGAAATCCTTGGCTTTGGCAAAGGTGACGTCGTCGGTAGCAATGCCCCTGATCATCTCGACGAGTTCCATGACCGGGACCGGGTTCATGAAATGCAGGCCGATGAAATGCTCCGGGCGATCGGTCGCCGCCGCGAGCCGGGTGATGGAGATCGACGAGGTGTTGGTGGCGACGATGGCGCCCGGCTTGAGGAACGGACAAAGCGAGACGAAGATCTTGCGCTTCACCGTCTCGTCCTCGGTCGCCGCCTCGATGATGAGATCGGCATCGGCGAAACCTTGGAAGTTCTCGGCGTAGCTAATGCGCGACAACGCCTGGATCTTGTCCTCCTCGGTGATCTTTCCGGACGCGACCTGGCGGGTCAGATTCCTGTCGATAATCTCGAGCGCCCTGTCGACGTTCTCCTTGGACAGGTCATTGAGGATCACCTCATAGCCGGAGAGTGCGATGACATGAGCAATGCCGTTGCCCATCTGGCCGGTCCCGATAATCCCGATCTTGCGAATGGGCGTCGTCATGTCCTTCTCCTGCGATGTACCCGTCTCGGTCAGGGTACCTGTCGCGCCTAGAACCATTTCGTCCATCGTCATCCTCGTGCACCCGCTGGCTCAGTACCCTGCCTTTTTCAGCTCGGCGTCGAGTTCCGGCAGGACCGTGAACAAGTCGCCGACGAGGCCGTAGTCAGCGACCTGAAAGATCGGAGCCTCGGCGTCCTTGTTGATCGCAACGATCACCTTCGAATCCTTCATGCCGGCGAGATGCTGGATGGCACCGGAGATGCCGACAGCGATGTAGAGCTCTGGCGCCACCACCTTGCCGGTCTGTCCGACCTGGTGGTCGTTCGGCATATAGCCGGCATCCACCGCGGCGCGACTGGCGCCGACCGCAGCACCCAGGCGGTCGGCAAGCGGCTCGATCAATTTCTTGAAGTTCTCGCCCGACTGCATGCCGCGCCCGCCGGAAACGACAATGCGCGCGGCGGTCAGCTCCGGACGCTCGCTCGCGCTGATCTCGCTCGACTCGAAGCTCGAAAGCCCAAGCGGCGCCGGCGCCTCGATCCTCTCTACGGTGGCGCTGCCGCCCTCGCCTGCGGCCGGAAAGGCCGTGGTGCGAACGGTAGCGACGATCTTGTTATCGCTGGTCTTGACCGTCTCGAGCGCGTTGCCGGCATAGATCGGCCGCACGAAGGTATCGGGGGCTTTGATCTCGATGAGATCCGAGACCTGCGCCACGTCGAGCAGCGCCGCAACCCGCGGCGCGAAATTCTTGCCCATGGTCGTTGCTGGTGCGAGCAGGACGTCATAGTTCGCCATCAGCGGCACGATAAGATTGGCCATCTCCTCGGCGACGCGCTGGCTGAGATGGGGCGCGTCGGCAATGAGCACCTTGCGCACGCCCTTGAGCTTGGCCGCGGCTTCGGCAACTCCGCCCGCGCCCTCGCCAGCGACGAGGATATCGACGTCGCCGCCGAACTTCTCCGCCGCGGCAAGGGCCTTCGCCGTGGCGGGCGCAAGCGTCTTGTTGTCGTGTTCGGCGACGAGCAGGATCGCCATCTACAGAACCCCCGCCTCGTTCGTCAATTTGTCGATCAGCACGGCGACGCTGTCGACCTTGATGCCGGCTTCGCGGACTTTCGGTTCGGCGACCTCGACCACCTTGAGGCGCGGCGCGATGTCGACACCGAGCGCCTCGGGCGTGGTTTCGTCGATCGGTTTCTTCTTCGCCTTCATGATGTTGGGAAGCGAGGCGTAGCGCGGCTCATTGAGACGAAGGTCGGTGGTGATTACCGCAGGGCGGGACAGCAGCAACGTCTCAAGGCCGCCATCGACCTCGCGCACGACACGGACCTTGCCGTCGGCAAGCTCGATCTTCGAGGCGAACGTCCCTTGCGGCCAGCCGAGCAGACCGGCGAGCATCTGACCAGATTGATTGCAGTCGTCGTCGATCGCCTGCTTGCCCATGATGACGAGATCGGCGCCTTCATTCTCGACCACGCGCTTCAGAAGCTTGGCCACGCCAAGCGGCTCGACCGCCGCGTCGGTCTTGACCAGGATGGCGCGGTCGGCGCCCATGGCGAGCGCGGTGCGCAGCGTGTCCTGCGCCTTGACGGAACCGATCGAGACCGCGACGACCTCGCTTGCCTCGCCGCGTTCCTTGATGCGGACGGCCTCCTCCACGGCGATTTCGTCGAAAGGATTCATCGACATCTTGACATTGGCGAGGTCGACGCCGCTGCCGTCTGATTTGACGCGGATCTTGACGTTGAAGTCGACGACCCTTTTGACAGGGACAACAATCTTCATGCGGCTATTCTTTCCCGCACGTGCTTTGGCTCCCCCCGAACCCCGCACTTGAGCACGCTATCTCGCAAGTGCGAAATGGCCCGGACCGTACTGCCGGCAACCCCTCAAGTCAAGGTTTCAGGGGCTTTCGGGAGGGCTCTCAAGCTCCTCCCCGGGTCCGGTCGAACAGCGGCACACCGCGCCGCCGCATGAACAGAATGAGGATCGCTCCGGCGGCGAGACCGCCGATATGGGCGCCCCAGGCGACACTTTCCTCGGTGTCGAACAGAAGATTGACGAATTGGGCAAGAATCCAGAAGCCAAGCGCCCAATAGGCGGTGATCTTGATCGGAATCCGCCACAACGCCAGCACCCAGATCTTTACCTTTGGGTGCAGGATCAAATAGGCCGAGATGATCCCGGCCACGGCGCCGCTCGCTCCGATCAGCGGCAGGTCGGAGTCGGGCATTACCCAGGAATGCGCCACAGCGGCGAAGATCCCGCACATCAAATAGAACATGATGAAGCGGAGATGACCCATGGCATCCTCGACGTTGTCGCCGAACACCCAGAGAAACAGCATGTTACCGAGGAGATGAAGCCAGCCTCCGTGCAGGAACATGTAGGTGACGAGGGTAAAGCGCTCCGGCACGAGGAACGGCGAGACGATGGTCTCGTCGCCGAGGCCCCGGCCCATGAGCTCCGCCGGCACCACGGCGAAGGCCGCGAGATTTTCATCCTCGAGGGGAACGAACCAGCCGGTCTGAAAAATCAGATAGATGGCGATGTTGAGAACGATCAACGTCACCGTGACGTATTGATAATCGATGGTCTTTAGCGGGTTGGTGTCGTGAAGGGGGACGAACACGAAGGCACCCGCTCAAGTTACCGGTTCTGGCCCGGGACCCACAGCACGTCGGCCCTGCCCTTGTCGTTGGCGTAGCGCGCCGCGACGAACAGAAAGTCAGACAGCCGGTTGATATAGCGCAGCGCCGGCGGCCCGATCGGCTCGTTCGGCCGTGACGCGAGCGCAACCATAAGCCGCTCGGCGCGCCGCGACAGCGTCCGGGCGAGGTGCAGAAAGCTCGCCGCGGGCGTGCCACCCGGCAGCACGAAGGACCGCAACGGCTGCAAGTCCCGGTTCAGGGCGTCGATCTCGGTTTCGAGCCACTCAACTTGCGCGTCGGTCACTGCAAGGCGGCCGCGCGCGTCCTTGGCCTCGTCCGGATAGGAGAGATCGGCGCCGAGATCGAACAAATCGTTCTGGATACGGGCGAGCATGCCGTCGAGCACCGGCATCGCGTCCCGGGTATTGAGGCGGGCCAAGCCAATTGCCGCATTGGTCTCGTCGACGGTGCCATAGGCCTCGACGCGAAGGTCGTATTTCGCCACCCGCTGCCCCGAGGCAAGTGCCGTCGTACCGTCATCGCCGGTGCGGGTATAGATTTTGCTGAGAACAACCATCGCCCACCCGCTAGGCCCAAGCGGGTCATGCCGTCAATAGGATCAAATAGCCTAGCTGGTCCCGGAAGGGGGTCAACACCTCGTGAGAGGCGGAGCCTAATAGCGCCCCGAGAAATAGAGGGCCGCAACCACGAGGCAAAGGGCGATGAATTGCAGAATGACGCGCCAGCGCATCAGGAGCTGGCTGGTGTTGGGGCTGCCGCCCCGGAGCATGTTCGCAAGCCCCAGAAGCAGCACGAGCGCCACCGCGCCGAGCGCAATGGGAATGGCGTAATAGACGAGCACATTCATGGGCGTGTCTCCGGCTGGGTGCAGGCATCTCGGATAAACGCCGAGCCAGCCCCGGCGTTCAGCCTGACGCCGGCACCGCCCTGCCCAGTTCTAGTTCCGCCGTGCCACGGCGTCGAGAGCGCTGCCGGGCAGGAGCCCGCGTAACAGGGCCACGGCATGGGTCGGCACGGTGACGTAGTAGTGGGACTTGGGACTTTTGCTTTCTAGGGCATGGACGAGCTTGGCGGCAACGGCCTCGGGCCCGAGCTTGAATGTCTGCTTGCCGCCCTCTTCCATGCTGGCGATGCGGGCACGATAGATGTCGCTATGGGGCGAGCGCTCGATGTCGATGTTGCGGCGGTAGGCCTCGATTGCACGCTCGACAAGGCGCGAGGCGATGGGCCCAGGCTCGATCAGCGCGACCTTGATGCCGGTGCCCTCGAGCTCGAGGCGTAGCGTGTCGGCGAGCGCCTCGATGGCGAATTTCGAGGCGCAATAGGCGCCGCGGTAAGGCGCGGCGATGAACCCAAGCACCGACGAGCAGAACACGAGGCGGCCTTGCCCTTGCGCGCGCATCGCTGGGATCACGCGCGCAGTGAGGTCGTGCCAGCCGAAGAAATTGGCCTCGAACTGGGCGCGCAGCACCTCGGGGCGGAGATCCTCGACCGCGCCAGGCTGGGCATAACCGCCGTTATTGAACAGCGCCGTCAGCTTGCCGTCCGTCGCGGCCAGCACATGCTCGGCGGCAGCGGCAATGGAGTCGGGCGCGGCGTAGTCGAGATAGAGACTCTCGACCCCCTCCTCGTCCTTCAGCCGGGCGATTTCCTCGGGTTTCCGCGCCGTGGCGAACACGCGCCAACCACGCCTCTTCATCTCCCGCGCGGAGGCGAGACCGATGCCCGATGAGCAACCGGTGATGAGGACCGACCGGTCGCTCATCTCAGGCGCCCGGATTAAGCGCGAAAATGCCCACGTTCAGCGCCGCCGCGAAGGCAACCCAAAGGAAATAGGGCACAAGCAGCAATGAGGCCGGGCGGCTCGCCTGCTCAAAAAAGATGATGGTGATGCCAATCGCAAGCAGGAGCATGAGGATCACGGCCACCCCGTAAAGCGGCCGATGGAGCCCGAAGAAAGCGAACGTCCACGCCACGTTGAGGGCGAGCTGAATCCCGAACCAGGTAAGGCCGCGCTTCCGGAAGCTTGCCGTGTCCGCCCGTCGCCAAAACATCCAAGCCGAAACCGCCATCAGCGCGTAGAGCGTCGTCCAGACGATAGGAAAGGCGATGGCTGGCGGCGTGAACCCCGGCTTTTGCAGCGTCTGGTACCAATCCATGTTGGCATGGGCGATCGACGCGGCGAGCGCTTGCGCCCCGAAGCAGACGGCGAGCGCAAGCAAAAGCACCCCGAACGCCCTGTTGCTATGCGATGTGGCAGACAATCGGCACGCCCCAACATGATTGCACGCGGGGATCACTAACAGACTGGCCGGTAGAACAGAAGCTCAGCCCTCGAGCAGCCGCCTGGCGATGACCTGGGCTTGGATCTCCGCGGCGCCCTCGAAGATCGAGAGGATGCGCGCGTCGCACAAGACGCGGCTCACCGGATATTCGAGCGCGAAGCCGTTGCCGCCATGGATCTGGAGCGCGTTGTCGGCGGCAGCCCAGGCGGCGCGCGCCGCAAGCAGCTTCGCCATGCCGGCTTCGAGATCGCAGCGGCGCCCGGCGTCCTTCTCCCGCGCGGCGAAATAGGTGAGCTGTCGCGCCAGCAGGATTTCCGCGGCCATCATCACCAGCTTGTCGGCGACACGCGGGAAGGCGACGATCGGCTTGCCGAATTGGATGCGCTCGCTGCCATAGCGCAGCCCGAGATCGAGCGCGCATTGGGCGACGCCGATGGCCCGCGCCGCGGTCTGAATGCGCGCGGCCTCGAAGGTCTGCATCAATTGCTTGAAGCCCTGCCCCTCCTCGCCGCCGAGGAGGCTGGCAACCGGCACCTCGAAACCGTCGAAGGAGACGTCGAACTCCTTCATACCGCGATAGCCGAGCACCTCGATCTCGCCGCCGGTGATGCCCTCGGCCGGAAACGGGTCGTCGTCGGTACCGCGAGGCTTCGGCGCGAGGAACATGGAGAGGCCGCGATAGCCCTTCTCGTTCGGGTCGGTGCGCGCGAGTACGGTCATGAGATCGGCGCGGGCCGCGTGGGTGATCCACGTCTTCTGCCCGGTGAGGCGATAGACGTCGCCGTCCTTGGCCGCGCGCGTCGTGAGCGAGGCGAGGTCGGAGCCGGTATTTGGCTCGGTGAACACCGCGGTCGGCAGAATCTCGCCGCTCGCAATCTTCGGCAGCCACTCCTGCTTCTGTTCCTCGGTGCCGCCGTTCAGGATCAGTTCCTCGGCGATCTCCGAGCGCGTGCCGAGCGAGCCGACACCGATATAGCCGCGGCTGAGCTCCTCGGAGACGACGCACATCGCCTCCTTGCCGAGACCGAGGCCGCCATACTCCTCCGGCAAGGTCAGCGCGAACACGCCGAGCTCGGCCATGTGCGCCACGAGCTCCATCGGCACATAATCGTCCTTGAGGTGCCACTCCTGCGCATGCGGAACCACTTCGGCTTCGGAGAACCGGCGCATCTCCTCGCGCATGGCTTCAAGCGTTTCGTCGAGCCCCGGGTCGCCATAGGCCGCGGCGTGCGCCCCTTGGGCCTCGCGGATCAGCTCGATGGCGCGGGCCCGGGTCGCGGGCGTGGTGCCTTCGATCAGGGCGCGCACCTGAGGGGTCAGAAACGCGGCGTGGTCCTTCTCGGCAACGCCAAGCTCGTGCGCCCGCACCATCTCGCCCTGGCTCATCATCACGCCGCCATGGAGCTGGGCGGCATATTCGGCGGCGCCGACCTGCGCCAGCAGCGCCTCCATCTCGCCGAACCGGCCCTCGTCCTCCATGCGCTTGGCATAGCTTGCGATCTGGCGGAGCGCTTCGGCATAGGTCGCGATCCAAGCGAGCCCGTGGGCGGCGTGCTGCTCGCGCTCGAGCGCGGCGCTATCGATGTTGCCGCCGGGCGCGAGCTTGGCGGCGACCGCGTGGACGCAGGCGTCGCTGAAGCTGGTCGCGGCCGCGGCGACGGCTTCGAGGGTGGGGATCAGGTCGGGAATGCGGCTCGACTGAAGGTCGGCCGGGCTTTCGGCAAGAGCTGTCACCGGTCGATTATCCTCAAAGACAACAATAGGTTCTCGTCCGCGAGGAAAGAACCGCGCGGAAGCGCCAGAGTCAAACCTGAAATCCGTGGGACAGGCTGGGCCGCGAGGTGGGCGGGCCTAGCCGCCGTGCATTTCCTTGCTCGCCTCGATCACGTCCTCGAAGGTGCGAAGGCCGGTGCAAGGGGCGCTGACCAGCACGGCCATGTTGCCGGGGCGATGCTGGTTCTTCCACATGCGCATATGCGCCTTGGGGATCTGCTCCCAGGGGAACACCTCCGACATGCACGGATCGATGCGCCGCTCGACCATGAGCTTGTTGGCCTGGCTCGCCTGGAGCAGATGGGCGAAATGGGAGCCCTGGATGCGCTTCTGATGCATCCACACATAGCGGGCGTCCATGGTGAGGTTGTAGCCGGTGGTGCCGGCGCAGAACACGACCATGCCGCCACGCTTCACCACGAAGCAGGACACCGGGAAGGTGGCCTCGCCCGGATGCTCGAACACGCTGTCGACATTGACGCCCTTGCCGGTGATGTCCCAGATCGCCTTGC
>Ga0307444_1001280_pt1 | contig 10947 bp, 10 predicted proteins | sample SalMarSW160340MG_FD_202145 | JGI IMG/M metagenome (GOLD analysis project Ga0307444, IMG submission 202145) | Salt marsh sediment microbial communities from the Plum Island Ecosystem LTER, Massachusetts, United States - SW1603-40 | ecosystem: Environmental > Aquatic > Marine > Intertidal zone >... | reverse complement strand
AAATCTGCAAGAAGAATAAAACCATCTTTCAAATCGATGTGTTTCAAAAAGTAGTATCCTTGTAATTAATATTATGATAAATATTAACAGCAGTGACATTCGGAGGCAAAAATATTTAATTAATATTACAGAGCTAAATTGATAAGGTCAATAAAAATCTTCTCAATTCTAAGAAAACAATATTCTTCACATTCTCCCAATTGAAAAATTTATTGTGAAATTGTGACATTTTCGTGGAAAACGGAGAGTATTAACAATTGATATTAGTGGAATATGATTTGCGTAAGCAGGTTCGCTCGGGTGGGTGTGTCTGTAATTTCTACCCGGCTTTATATCTCAACTAAAAAAGTTTTTGTATGTACAACTCAATTGTATTGGTTAAACAGGTTCCGGATACAGCAAACATATCCGGTAAAGTAATGAAAGATGACGGGACTGTTAACCGTGCAAAACTTCCTGCAATATTTAACCAGGAAGATAAAGTAGCACTCGAGCTCGCGTTACAGGTAAAAGAACGTTACGGCGGAAAGGTTACAGCAATTACAATGGGTCCGCCTCGTGCATCAGATATTTTGCGTGAGTGTCTTTACCTCGGCGCGGATGAAACGTACCTGATAAGCGATAGAAAATTTGCCGGTGCAGATACACTCGCAACGTCTTATGTTCTTTGCGAAGCGATTAAAAAGATTGGTGGTTATCATTTTATTTTTGCAGGAAGGCAGGCAATTGATGGCGATACCGCACAGGTTGGTCCACAGACTGCCGAGAAGCTGAACATACCGCAGATAACCTACACTGAAGAGATTATAGAAGTTTCCGAAGGAAAAGTAAAAGCAAGAAAAAAAATAGACGGTGGATATGAGATTATTGAATGCAAACTACCTGTCCTTCTTACGGTTTTAAAAGATGCAGTACAACCGCGTCCTTTTAGTGCGAAGAGAGTAATGGCTTTTAAGGGAGCCAAATCGTTAATGGATTTGGAAAAGCTTACAGAGGAGAACTCTCTTCTCTATATTGATAAGCTTACACACGAATATGAGGAGCGTGGCTTGTATATTAAAACATTAACTATGGATGATCTTAAGCTCGAAGACAATCGCTGTGGAGTAAAAGGTTCACCTACTAAAGTGTATAAAGTTGAGTCTGTTGTGCTCGCCGGTGGAAGCCATAAGAAGGTTGAAGCCACTAAGGAATCCCTGGGTGAGCTTATCGATCAATTAATGTCGGATCATATTTTCGGATGAACACATTGGAATTTACAAACGAGGTTTGGGTATTTATTGAGCAGCGGGATGATAACCCTGCTGATGTAAGCTTCGAGCTTCTTTGCAAAGGGCAAAAGCTCGCAGATGCAATGGGCGGAATTCTTAAATCCATTGTTATCGGTTCAGGTATTGATAAAATTGTTGAAAAAACTTTTACTTACGGCGCTGATGAAGCGCTCGTTATCGATCATCCATCATTAAAAACTTATGAAACGCTTCGTTATGCCGGGATACTAAATGATCTTGTAAAGAAAAATGTTCCGCGCATTGTCCTTTTTGGTGCAACTGTAATCGGAAGAGATCTGGCACCCAGAGTTGCTTCACACACAAAGAGCGGCTTAACTGCCGATTGTACAGATCTTCAGATTTCCGATGTAACGTATTTAAAGCAAAATCATCCTAAACTTCTTTTGCAGATAAGACCTGCATTCGGTGGAAATATTATTGCAACTATCATCACTCCCGATGTTCCAACACAAATGGCAACTGTTCGCGAAGGAGTTATGGAACTTCAACCGCTTGAGAAACCGAAAAAAGGAAAAATCACAAAGATAGAATACAAACCGAATCCTCTTGATGAACTTGTTAAGATAATTGAACAGCACAGGGAAGAAAGCAAAGTAAATCTTAAAGCAGCACCGATTATAGTTGCCGGCGGTTACGGATTAGCAACAAAAGAAAACTTCCGTTTGGTTGAAGAACTTGCTCATGCAATCGGTGGTGAAGTTGCAGGAAGTCGGGCTGCTGTGGATGCGGGATTTGTAACACCGGACAGACAGGTAGGACAAACCGGCGTTACTGTTCGTCCGAAGCTTTATATAGCCGTTGGTATTTCAGGGGCAATTCAGCACAGGGCGGGAATGCAGGATTCAAACAAGATCATTGCAATTAATAATGATCCCGAAGCTCCAATTTTTGATATAGCACATTATGGTATAGTTGGCGATGCTACGGAAGTGCTGCCGGCTTTCATAGAAGTTTATAAACATAAGTTAAAGTAATTGTAATGCCGAACTTTTTTAAAGACAATAAAGATCTGCAATTCATTTTTAACAATCTCGATTTAAGAGAAGTTGTCGATATTGCGGAGGATAGTTTTACACAGGCTAAGGAGTTTAACTATGCTCCAACCGATTATGAAGACGCAATGGAAAATTATCGTAAGGTACTTGAGGTAGTTGGAAATATTGCCGGTAACTTTATTGCGGAACGTGCTTCGGGTGTCGATGAAGAAGGTGCAGTACTTAAAGACGGTAAAGTTCATTATGCAAAAGGCACACAGGAAAATTTAAAACAGCTTGCCCAGGCTGATCTTCTTGGAATGATCTTCCCGAGGAAGTACGGTGGATTGAATTTTCCTTTTACAATGTATGTTATGTCTACTGAGCTTATTGCAACTGCAGATGCATCTCTAATGAACATTTTTGGTCTGCAGGATATCGGTGATACGATAATGAAGTTTGGTAGTGAGGAACAAAGACAGGAATTTTTACCCGGTTTCTGCAGGGGAGAATACACCGGGGCAATGGCATTAACAGAACCGGATGCCGGATCGGATTTGCAGGCAGTTAAGCTTCATGCTTACCAGGATGAGAAAGGACAATGGTATTTAAAGGGTGTAAAAAGATTTATCACCAACGGGAATGGAAACATACTTTTAGTTCTTGCCCGCTCCGAACCGGGAACAAAAGATGGTCGCGGCTTAAGTATGTTTGCTTGTTACCGCGGTGATAAAATTAAAGTAAGAAGAATAGAAAACAAGCTTGGTATACACGGCTCTCCTACCTGCGAGCTTCAGTTTAATGATGCCCCGGCACAGCTTGTTGGTCAAAGAAAGTTTGGATTGATAAAATATGTTTTTGATTTGATGTATCGTGCAAGAATGGGAGTTTCCGCACAGGCGCTTGGAATTGCACAGGCTGCGTACGGTGAAGCACTTAAATATGCAAAGGCAAGAGAGCAGTTCGGTAAATCGATTTACAACATTCCCGTCGTTGCAAATATGCTTATCGATATGCGTGTTATTATTGAAGCTAACAGGGCACTGTTTTATAACGTTGCTCAGATTGTCGATTTGAAAGAAAAGCTCGATGAGAAAATTAATAAGCTTAAAGAAAATGGTGAACCTTTTTCCGAAGAGAACATCAGGCTTAAGAAGATAGTAAAGGAAGCTAATCTCTTAACCCCGGTCGTAAAATTTATTCTAACTGAATCAGCAAACAAAATAACTTATGATGCATTGCAGATTCACGGCGGTACTGGTTATATGAAAGAGTTTAAAGTAGAAAGATTAGCACGCGATGCACGTATAACAAACATTTATGAAGGGACCTCACAACTTCAGATAGTTGCGGCAATTGGCGGAGTGGTTAATGATATCCTTGCAGAGAAATTTGATGATTGGGAAAAGAAAAATTATAAAGGCGGAGTTGCACCGCTGGTTAATCATCTTATAGAAATAAGAGAAATATTTAAAGATGCACTGAAGTATGTTCTTGAAAGAAAAGATCCTGTGTTCCAGGAAGTGGCCGCAAAAGATCTGGTTGAACTTTACAGTTACCTCTATATCGGTTACATACTTTTAGACCAGGCTGAGATAGAACCGAACAAAGTTTTTGTTGCCAACAGATATGTGTTGACTTCACTTGCTAGCGCAAGGAAGAATGCCGAATCAATAAAAGACGGTTTGTTCGGAGATATACTTCACGCTGAGAAAATTTTAGCATAATGAAGGGCAGAGGAGAAACCATGAGCAAAAAGCAACTCTTTTATTATCGTATTTACGATGATAAAGAAAAGCTTAACTACCTAAAAAGTTCTCTACCTCATGACAAAGTAGAGCATTGGCTGAAGGAATATGAAAGAACTCATCAGAAATATTTTAATCCCGAGTTCATTAATTTTTTGAACGAACATGATCCCGAAGCCGAAATTATAGAAATAAGCGATATGTCATATTAACCCCACCCGTTATTGTAGACTTCGCTTATGGATCCCGGCATACTGTGCAGTTAATCTTGTCCGGCGCCGGGATTTTTTATGTCTTTTCCACTTAGTGTCATTCTGTAAAGAATTCTTATATATAATTTGAAAAATAAATATTGGGTATTTCTGATTAACAAACAGAATTACCACTGAATAACGAATGTATAATCCGTATTTAACACTTTTCTTCATAAGCCTTAATTAAAATGGGAAATATAAATGTAAGAGTAGCAATGTTGTGTTTTATATTATTAGTCTGGTCGAATTTTGCTTTCATTTTTCTCTAATTGTTTCACTTTTTGATATATTTGGTCTGATAATTTCAAAATTTTCGTTTTTTTAGGAGTTTATTAATGTCTGTCGATATCGAATTACTTTCTATAAATACAATAAGATTTTTAGCAGTTGACGCTGTACAAAAAGCCAATTCAGGTCATCCGGGAATGCCGATGGCTTGTGCACCGATTGGTTACACTTTGTATAAAAAAGTTTTGAAACATAACCCTGCAAATCCTCACTGGTATAACAGGGATAGGTTTATTCTTTCTAACGGTCACGGCAGTATGCTTTTGTATTCTTTGCTTCATCTTTGTGGTTATAAAGTAACACTTGATGATCTGAAAAATTTCCGCCAGTGGGAAAGCATTACTCCCGGTCATCCGGAATATGGTTTAACTGAAGGTGTGGAAACCACAACCGGTCCGCTTGGACAAGGGTTTACAAATGCTGTGGGAATGGCGATAGCGCGGGAATATTTGGGAGCGTTATTCAACAAAGACGATCACAAAATAATTGATCATTATATCTACGGAATCTGTTCCGATGGTGATTTAATGGAGGGTATTTCCCACGAGGCTGCCGCACTTGCAGGTCATCTTAAACTCGGTAAATTTATTTTTTTCTACGATGATAATAAAATAACAATTGACGGCAGCACATCTCTTGCTTATTCTGATGATGTACAAAAAAGGTTTGAAGGTTATCACTGGCAGGTGTTACACATAGATGATGTGAATGATCTGACCCAGATGAATAAAGCAATAGAAACTGCACATAAATCAAATGACAAACCGACACTTATTATAACCAAAACACATATCGGTTTTGGCAGCCCGAATAAACAAGATACTGCTTCAGCACATGGTTCTCCCCTGGGTGAAGAGGAAGTGAAGTTAACAAAGCAAAATCTTAACTGGCCCGAGGATAGATTCTTCCATATTCCCGATGAAGTGAATGATCACTTTAAAGAGGTAAAGAAAAAGGGCGAAGAATATGAGGCTGAATGGAATAAATTGTTTGAATCTTATAAGAAAAAATATCCTTCTGAAGCTGACCGGTTTCTGAAGATAATGAAAGGTGAATTCGGCAATGAATGGAAAAAAGCCTTGCCTGTTTTTGAAAATGTGAATGAAAAACTTGCAACAAGAGCAGCTTCAGGTAAAGTGATTAACGCTATTGCAGAATACCTTCCAACGCTTATCGGAGGTTCTGCAGACCTTGAACCATCCAATAACACTATGATAAAAGGTAGCGCTAAATTCTCGGCAGATGACAGAAGCGGGAAGAACTTTCACTTCGGAATTCGCGAACATGGAATGGCAAGTATAATGAATGGTATGGCGCTGTACGGTGGAATAATTCCCTACGGCGGAACGTTCCTTGTTTTTTCAGATTATCTGCGTCCTGCTATCCGGCTCGCTTCAATATCGGGTGTTAAAGTTATTTATGTTTTTACTCACGATAGTGTTGGCCTGGGCGAAGATGGTCCTACACATCAACCGATAGAACATTTTGCAGCATTAAGAGCAATTCCCAAATTAGTTTTCATCCGTCCTTCCGATGCAACTGAAACGGTTGAGGCATGGAAAGCAGCGATTGAACATAAAGGAAGTCCTGTTGCATTGATCTTAACAAGACAAAAGCTTCCCATTTTCGATCGTAAACGGCTTGCTTCTGCGGAAAATTTACAAAAAGGTGCTTACATTATAAAAGACGCAAAAGACAATCCGCAATTGATTTTAATGGCATCAGGTTCGGAAGTTTATTTAGCTATTCATGCAGCAGAAAAACTTCAAGCAGAAAGAATTAATGTACGCGTTGTCAGCTTCCCAAGCTGGGAATTGTTTGAGAAACAGGATAGTAAATATAAATCACAGGTTTTGCCGGAATTTGTTAAAGCAAGAGTAGCGATTGAAGCAGGTGTTGCTATGGGCTGGAAAAGATATGTGGGTGATCTTGGTGAGGTTATCAGTATAGAAAAGTTTGGCGCATCTGCACCTTATACTACTATATTTGAAAACTATGGTTTCACCCCCGAAAATATTGTTAAAACAGCTTGGAAAGTCTTAAATAAGATAAAAGGAATGAATGCATGAAAAAAGTTGCGATAGTTTTTGTACTTATAGTCATAGGCATTCAATTTTTTTCGGTAAATAAAACCAATCCACCAGTAAATGCTGAGTTGGATGCTCCGTCCGAAATAAAAGGCATTTTCAAAAGGGCGTGTTACGATTGTCATTCAAATGAAACCAAATGGCCATGGTATGCAAGTGTTGCTCCTGTTTCCTGGTTAGTTGCCGATGATGTTGAGGAGGGAAGAAGACATCTTAATTTTTCAGAGTGGGGTAACTTAACACGGAAAAAAATAGCTCATACAAAAGAAGAAATCTGGGATGAAGTAAAAGATGACGATATGCCTTTATGGCAATATACTTTAATGCACTCGGAAGCGAGGCTTAGCCAAAAAGATAAAGAGACAATCCGGGAATGGACCGGCCAGGGAAAGGATAATTAAAAACAGAGATAATTCCGTTATTTATCGTTTGCCTGAAAACAGATTATTTTAATCCCAGCAGATAGTCAGCTAATTTCCCTAAATCCTTTATATCCTTATTACTGAAATTCGGCATCATTATGGTCGGAAATTGTTCCCTGTATTCTCTCAATCGAGCCGAACTCATAAACGACTGCGGGTTGCGAAGATATGAAATCAAATCCTTCCTGCTGTAATATTGACTGAGACTTTTTAATGCGGGTCCCTGCATTGTTCCTTGTAATTCCGAACCGTGGCAGTTTACACAGCCAAAGTTTACTATCAGTTCTTTAGCAGAAAGATTTTCAGATGTTGTTGGACTTGTTATTTGGGTTTGTGGGATATTCTTTACCAGTTCTTCTTTTTTTGTAATCCTGCCGAGGATAAATAAAATTATAAAAAGAACTAAAAAGGAAGCTATCCATATCTGTGGTTTGGTCATTTATGTTCTTGCACTCTCTCTCAACTAACATTAAATTTAACAAAATTGACCAGAAAATTATCGAAAAGAAAAAATTTTAACAAACTTAATTGTTATTCCCTGCTCTTAATATTCCTATCTTAGCAAGGATTATTTTCTTATTTTTTATAGATATTTTCAGTAACAAAGATTAACTTGAATATATTCATCGTAATCTTAGTTAACACCTCACAAAAGTAAAATGGAACAAGATAACAAATTCATAAAATCACTCATTGAGAGTGCACAAAACGGAAAAGTAGTTGCCTTAGAAGAGCTTTATAAGATGAATATTGATCGCATCTATGCAATAGCTCTTCGTTTAACGGGAAACGGACCGCTTGCCGGGTTGCTTGTCCAAAATGTGCTTATAAATGCATGGCAGCAGCTTACAAGAATAAGAGCAGATGTTTTATTTGCCGATTGGCTGAAGAGTATGACAATTTATGATACGCTTGGTGAACTCAGAGGAGGTGAGCTTCAGAAAGACAAGAAAACACTAAAACAATTTAAAGATGATGGGAAAACAGATTCACATTTTCATGAGCCTGTTGAAAAAGCAATATCGGAATTATCTGATAACCAGAGAATAGTAGTTGTATTATACCTGATTGAAAGTTATTCAATCTCGGAAATAGGGGATCTATTAAGTTTGCCCGAAAAGGAAACGCAAAATATACTTAACGACGCCGTACAAAAAATCGGGGAATCGGTGTCTAAAATAGAGCCTGATACGGAAGTTTCAGAACTGATTAAAAACCTGCCGGCAGAAATTCAACCCCATACAGAAATTATTCCCCATGTATTAGAATTTATAAGAGAAATAAAAACAGAAGAATTAAAAGAAGCTGAAAGTAAAGTAGTTGAAGAAGAGGAAGAACTGCCGGAAGAAAAAGATGAAGAGGAGATAGAAAGAGAGAGGGAAAAGGAAAGAAAGAAAGAGAAAGAAAAAGCAAAAGAAAAGAAACAGAAAAAAGAAAAAAGAAAAACGATTAAATCAATTATATGGTTAGTAGCAACCGTTGTTGTGGTTGCCGCTGCTTTTTATTTGTTAACTTTAAAAAAAACCTGGAGTATTTCGGGGCAAGCCGGAAATTATACTATAAATAACGAAGTTAACTCGGGGACTGAGATATCACAGGAAGAAATATTGTATACAAAAGCGTCATCTTCTGTTTATATAACGATACCAGATGTTGGTAAACTTAAGCTATTATCCAACTCGATACTTAAAAGATTAGATGAAAAAAACACTGCTCAATTAATCAGTGGAAATCTTATAGTGAATAATTCCGGGGCTGTTGAAAAATTTAAACTTTTAATTCCAGATGCTATAATTGAAGATTTCCAGATAGGAAGTAGTTATTCTGTAAATGTGGATGAAAATGAGAACTCATTAATTAAACCAAGTTCCGGATGGATTCGGGTACAAAGTGCACAAGGTGAATCCATACTTTCCCGGGGTTATGAACTGAATGTGGTTAAAGGAAAAGGAATTGGCATTCCGTATTTCTCGGATGCCGATCCCACGTATGTATCACAGTTAGATGAATATCTTTTTAACGGGAAAAGATTAAATGTACTTAGCATAGTTATTAGCAAATCTTCTGCAAAAGATGCAATTACTTTATGGAATCTTCTTAAAAGAGTCGATGAATCGCATAGGGTGCTTGTTTACAATAAACTTGCTGAGCTGGTCTCTCCACCTTCCTCAACAAATCAAAACGGATTGTTAAACCTTGACCACGGAATGATGCAATCGTGGCTTGAAGAGATCAAAATGAAAATGTAATTAGTAGTGTTTTTATTTTTTTCTTTTAGGTCTGTAAATATGAGTGCTTTGTCCAAAGAAAACTTCCGCAGCTTCCATTACTGTTTCGGATAAAGTCGGGTGAGGATGAATAGTTAATTTCAGATCAGTCAAGTTTGCCGCCATCTCTATTGCTAAAGTTCCTTCTGCAATTAGTTCTCCTGCTCCAGGTCCGCAAATGCCAATCCCAATGATTCTATTTGTTCCCGGTTCGGAAAGTATTTTTGTAACGCCGTCAAATCTATCTAAAGTTGTTGCTCTTCCCGATGCTGCCCACGGGAATTTGGAAACTTCAACATCGATATTTTTTTCTTTTGCCTGGTTTTCTGTTAATCCAGCCCATGCAATTTCAGGATCGGTAAAAACAACGGCGGGTATTGCTTTTGGTTCGAATGCAACTTTTTCCCCGGCAATTGCCTCAACGGCTACTCGTCCTTCGTGAGATGCTTTGTGTGCAAGCATTGGTTCACCAACTATATCACCGATAGCGTAAACATCGGGGTCGTCTGTTCTTAATTGTTCGTTAACTTTTATCCAGCCTCTTTCGTTTACCTTTACTTTTGTATTCTCTAAACCTAATCCTGAAGTATCCGGTTTTCTCCCGATTGACATTAACACATATTCGTAAATATTTTTCGTTGTATTTCCTTCTTTATCCTGTATCTTTACCTTTATGCCGCCATTAACTTCTTTTAGTTCAACAACCTTTGAACTCAGCATTATGTTTTCAAATTTTTCTTTTAATCTTTTGGAAAGATGAGAAACAAGATCGCGATCCGCACCGGGAAGTAACCCATCCATCATTTCAACAACAGAAACTTTTGCACCGAGTGCCTCGTAAACTGAGCCAAGTTCTAAACCAATATATCCTCCGCCAATAACCAAAAGTGATTTGGGAATTGCCGGAAGATCGAGAGCGGTCGTTGAATTCAGTAATCTTTTGCTATCAATATTAAGTGAAGGAATGGATGCAATTCTCGATCCAGTCGCAATGATTATTTTATCAAATTTTAATTCTTCTTTTTTTGATTCCGGTTTTTCAACAATTAAGGTGTGTGAATCTTTAAAGCTTGCTTTACCCTGAACGTAATTTATCTTTCTTTGCTTTGAAAGAATACCGAGCCCGCCGGTCATTTTAGCAACAACTTTACTTTTCCATTCTCTCAGTTTATCAAGATCGATCTTCGGTTTGGAAAATTCTATCCCCCAATTCTTTGCCTGCTCGGTTTCATCGAGAAGCTTTGCAACATGAAGCAATGCTTTAGAGGGGATACAGCCACGGTAAAGACAAACACCACCGGGATTATCTTCTTTATCGATTAAAGTAACATTCATTCCAAGATCGGCGGCAAGAAAAGCAGCAGCGTAACCGCCGGGTCCTGCACCAATTACGGCTAAGTTTATTTTTTCAGACATTCAATATTTCCTGTAAGATAATTGTTTAATTGCTGAAATACATTCAGAACAATTTAGCAATAAAACAGTTTAACAATTTAAAGTAAGAGTCTCAACGGCTGTTCAAGTATTTCACAAACCCATCTTAAAAACCTGATTGCGTCTGCACCATCTATTATCCTGTGATCGTATGAAAGTGAAAGGGGAAGCATCAAAGCCG
>Ga0307444_1001277_pt1 | contig 10950 bp, 8 predicted proteins | sample SalMarSW160340MG_FD_202145 | JGI IMG/M metagenome (GOLD analysis project Ga0307444, IMG submission 202145) | Salt marsh sediment microbial communities from the Plum Island Ecosystem LTER, Massachusetts, United States - SW1603-40 | ecosystem: Environmental > Aquatic > Marine > Intertidal zone >... | reverse complement strand
CCCTTCAGCGTCCCCTCTCTCGCGTGAACTCGACAGTTTGAAGCAGCTTGAAGATGCCGGGGCTTCCGCGGTCGTCCTGTATTCTCTCTTTGAAGAACAGGTTTCACTTGAGAGCGGGGAGTTCTCCGAGCTTTTCCAGAGTGGGAAGCTGAGCACAGCGGAGATCAGTGCCTATTTCCCGCAGCAGAATGAGTACCCGCGCGACCCATTAGCCTACGTTGAGCATGTGCGCAAGGCAAAGGAAGCACTTGAGATCCCGATCATTGCCAGCATGAACGGCACCAGCAAAGGCGGCTGGTTAAAGTATGCAAAGATGATTTCAGAGGCGGGCGCAGATGGATTGGAAATCAATCTCTACATCCTCCCGGCTTCGGATACGTTCATGGGGATGGATATTGAGAATCTCTACTTTGACGTCCTGAAATCAGTTAAGGAATCCGTGGATATCCCGGTCGCGGTTAAGTTAAGCCCCTTTTTCAGCGCTTTGCCTGAGTTTGCCAGCAGGTTGGTGGATTCAGGGGCGGACGCCCTGGTTCTGTTTAACCGCTTCTATCAACCCGATATCGATGTCAAGAGCCGGCAGCTGGTCCCACGCCTCTCCCTCAGCCGGGAGGAGGACATTCTGCTTCCGCTGCGCTGGATCGCCATACTTTATGGACAGATCGAAGCATCGCTTGCCCTGACGACGGGTGTTCATTCCGCAAATAACGCCCTGAAAGCGATTCTTGCCGGCGCAGACATTGCCCAGGTATGCTCGGTGCTGCTCTCGAAGGGGATTCCTTTCTTGGCTGAAATTATCACCGATCTCAATCGTGAGTTGGAGGAGATGGGCGTAGCCACACTGGCTGAAATCCGAGGCTCGCTGAGCCTGGTGGAGCAGGTTGAACCGACGGCCTACGAACGGGCTGGATACGTGAAACTGCTCCAGAGCTACGGCCGGATCTAAGCCAGGCTATGGGATAGCGAGGTGGGTGCCGGAGAGTATCCACCTCGTTCCAATCATTCTCCTCGGCTTCCCCTAACGCCACCTTACAGGAACCTTTCAATCCCACCACACGAAGAAAAATCAATGGCATAATGCGGGCGTACCTTAACACGGGCAACCTCCGCCCGTACATCCCTCCGCCTTGGTCGCCTTCGGGCGGCCTTGTGCGTTTAATCGCCAGCCTGACATTCAAACAATCTGCGGAGGGTGTTCACACGATCTTCACAGCTAACCGTTATCCTTCCACCAGATTGAGGATCGAAACCTCGAACACACTTGATGACAGGAGGAAGAAGATGAAAACTACGAAAGCAGGTTTGCTCGTGCTCGCCCTTGGTTTGGTGATTGGAACAGGGTTTTTTGCCGGGACGGCATATGCCCAGGGTGGCGGTCCACCTGCCGCCGACCCAACCATCCCCGGCCGCCCGTTTCTTGGACGGGGGCCTGATGGCGGAATGTTGCCCGCTGATGGAGAGCATCCGCTTCACGATTATCTGGTGGCGTCGTTCTCTGAAGCCTTCGGTATGAGTGAAAGCGACCTGGAGAGCCGGCTGGAATCAGGCGAAAGCATGATGGACATTGCCCTCAGCACTGGCTTGAGCCAGGACGAGGCCAGGGAGGCGATCATGGATGCTCATCAGGCAGCCATAGATGTAGCCCAGGCCGATGGAGTCGAGCTCCCGGTTGGTACCGGGGGCGGGGTCCTACGCGGGACACAGGACGGTGATTGCCTGATGGACGGGAGTGGCCCAGCAGCTCGTGGCAGGATGGGCATGCGCGGCTTTGGGGGCGTGAGTAAATCCCAATAAGCAGGTTTAATCTCGATGACCAGGCTGGCCTCTGGCGCCCTGCGCTGGAGGCCAGCCGATCCTGCCTTGAAAATGCAGGTTCGAGTGAGAGATCGGTTGAGGCTATAATGAGCCGCGTGGGACAGAAAATACTCATCGTTGAAGATGAATTAGACCTGGTGCAGGTGCTGCGGGACTACCTCGAGAAAGCCGGTTTCATCGTCGAGGCACAGACCAATGGTCCAGCAGCTCTGGCGAGCGTCAAACAGCACACGCCAGACTTGATTCTGCTTGATCTGAATTTGCCGGGAGTGGATGGGCTGGATGTTGCCCGTCAGATCCGTCGCAGTTCGGAAGTCCCGATCATTATGGTCACGGCCCGGGTAGAGGAAGCTGACAAGCTGATCGGTCTCGAGCTTGGCGCGGACGATTATGTGACAAAACCCTTCAGCCCACGTGAGGTTGTCGCCCGCGTGAGGGCGGTGCTGCGTCGGGCGCATGCTCTTCCGAATATGCCTGAAACCTTACAGGCGGGGAGCGTGGTGGTAGACCTCGCCCGGCATCAGGTTGAAATCGCGGGCAAACCGGTTGCACTCACGCCAACAGAGTTCGACTTGCTGGCGGTGATGGTCGCTCAGCCAGGCCGGGCCTTTAGCCGTATGCAGCTGCTCGAAGCGACGCAAGATGAAGCCTACGAGGGCTATGAGCGGACGATCGACGCGCACATCAAAAATCTACGCTCGAAGATCGAAGCAGATCCAAGAAATCCCCTATTGGTTGAGACAGTATTCGGTGTAGGGTACCGCTTCCATGGAGACTGAACAGAAGTCCCATCGCGGCATCAGCCTTATCTGGAAGCTCTTCCTGGCGCTGGTCGTTGTCTCGTTGATTGGTGTTGGCTCGATGGCCTGGATAACGAGCACCCGTGCGCAAACCGAGGTGCGCGGTTTGATGATGCGCGGTGGGATCAATACCCTGGATAACCTGACTCAGGAACTGGCCGGTTACTACCGCGGCCGTGGCAGCTGGGCGGGCGTAGAAGAGGTGTTTCCGCTCCTATTAGCCCGCCGGATAGGAGGAGGGGGTCATAACTTTAACGGCATAGGCGGAATGATGGGCATTCCCGCGCTGGTCCTGGCTGACGAATCCGGGCGCATACTCGTCGGTCCCCCGTCCCACAATGACTCCACGCTTTCGCCGTCGGAGATCGGCAGCGCAACTCCGATCGATATCGATGGGAAGGTGATTGGCTACCTTGCTGATCCGGCAAGCTCCTTCATCCGCCCGGAAGTCGAACTGCTCGATCGCCTTCAGCGAAGCTTCCTGCTGGCAGCGACGGTTGCCGTCCTGGCAGCACTTCTTGTCGGTGGGATCGCGGTCATCAGCCTGTTGCGACCGGTGAGGGAACTCACGGAGGCAACGAAAGCATTCGCGCGAGGAGAGTGGGAGCACAGGGTGCCGGTGAGAACTTCGGACGAAGTAGGTGAGCTCTCGCGTGCATTCAATACAATGGCCGAATCGCTTCAAAAGCTCGAACAGCGCCGGCGTGAAACCACGGCTGATATAGCTCACGAGCTGCGGACACCATTAGCCGTCATGCAAGCCCGCCTGGAAGCGATTATCGATGGAGTGCACCAGGCATCCGAAGACAATCTGACCTCGATCCTGAACCAGACTCAACTCATGAACCGCTTGGTGGAGGATTTGCATACGCTCTCCATGGCCGATGCAGGTGCTCTTTCGTTGATCAAGACACGGACAGACCTTGGGGATCTCGCCGCACGTTCTCTGCAAACCTTTGCCTCTGCAGCTGGATCACAGGGTCTCAGTATGGAGGGTATTGGCCTGGGGCAGGGTGAGCTGGAAGCCAGGGTCGATGCTGCCCGCATCGAGCAGGTACTTGGCAACTTGCTCAGCAATGCCCTACGTCATACCCCGTATGGTGGCACGATTCGGGTTGTCGGCGAGAAGATCGGTACGGAGGGAATTCGAATCTCGGTCGAGGACTCAGGAGAGGGGGTCGAGAAAGCCGCCCGTGTGATGATCTTCGAAAGGTTTTACCGTCTCGACAGCAGCCGCTCACGACACCGTGGCGGATCTGGGCTTGGACTGTCCGTGGCAAAGAAATTGGTTGAAGCGCATTCCGGGCGTATCTGGGTTGAAGACAGCGAATTGGGCGGAGCGCGTTTCAGCTTCGAACTTCCGATTGCTGCGCCTGACGGTGATGATGTAAATTCTACCGAGGCTTAGCTGCCGTTCTCGCCCGCCAGCAAGCGGGCCCGCTTCCAGGGCGGCAAGTCCTCTTTTTCCGCAAGCACTTCACGCATTTCAAAGATCTGATCACGCAAGGCAGCTGCTTTTTCAAATTCAAGTCCTTCGGCCGCAGCCCGCATTTGCTTCTCAAGTTCCTGGATCAAACGCTGAAGTTCGTCTTTGGGCATATCGAGCCCAGGAGATGACCTGTAACTGGCACCCTCTTCGGCGAGGGCGTGGGAAGCAAACTGCTCCGTGAGGTCGCGCACTTCCTTCATGATGCTCAAAGGTTCAATGCCGTGCTCCTCATTGTATGCCACCTGCTTCGAACGCCGGCGGTCGGTCTCGTCCAGGGCACGCTGCATCGAATCCGTGACTTTATCGGCGTACATGATGACCCGACCGTTCACGTGCCGGGCGGCGCGGCCGATGGTCTGGATTAATGCGGTGTCCGAGCGCAAGAACCCTTCTTTGTCTGCGTCCAGGATTGCCACCAATGAGACCTCTGGAAGGTCCAGGCCTTCACGCAGCAGGTTAATTCCAACCACCACATCATAGACACCCAACCGCAGATCGCGCAGGATCTCGACCCGTTCGATCGTGTCGATTTCAGAATGCAAATAGTGAACCTTGACCCCGAGCTCACGCAAATATTCTGAGAGATCCTCTGACATCCGTTTCGTAAGCGTCGTAACAAGCGCCCGCTGGCCGATATCGACTCGTTTCCTAATCTCGGCCACCAGGTCATCGACCTGGCCTTCAACCGGTCGAACCTCGACCTGAGGATCAACCAAACCGGTTGGGCGAATGATTTGATCCACTACCTGGCTGGCGTGCCGCAGCTCGTAAGGTCCAGGCGTGGCCGTGGTATAGATTGCCTGGCCGATCCGGGCTTCAAATTCATCGAATGACAGAGGCCGGTTATCAAGCGCAGAAGGAAGGCGGAAACCAAATTCGACCAGGACTTCCTTGCGGGAGCGGTCGCCGGCGTACATGCCCCGTACCTGCGGGATTGTCATATGGCTCTCGTCGACGATGAGCAGAAAATCCGATGGGAAGTAATCGATCAACGTCCATGGGGGCGATCCTGCCGAACGCTGATCGAGATGCCGTGAGTAGTTTTCGATACCTGAGCAGTAGCCGACCTCACGCAGCATCTCAAGGTCGTAAAACGTACGCTGCTCCAGCCGTTGGGCTTCGAGCAGTTTTTCGTGTTTCTTCAGGTCAGCCAATCGCTCGTTAAGTTCGGCCTCGATATCGGTGATCGCAGCCCGCAGTTTCTCTTCTTCGGTAATGAAATGCTTGGCAGGGAAAATGCTGACGTCCTTTCGTTCCGCGAGCAGTTCACCGGTAAGGGGATCGAATTGGGCGATGCGCTCCAGTTCGTCCCCGAAGAAGCTCATTCGGAATCCCTGCTCTTCGTATGCTGGCAGGACCTCGAGCGTATCACCCCGGACGCGAAACGTCCCTGGGCGCAGTTCAAGGTCGTTGCGCTCGTAGTGGCTTTGCACGAGTTGTCTCAGCAGGCTGTTGCGCCGATATTGGCTTCCAACCTCCAGCTTGATTACGACCCGGCCGTAAGCCTCGGGATTCCCAATGCCATAGATGCATGAGACGGATGCGACGACGATGACGTCACGGCGTGAGAGCACGGAAGCAGTAGTTGAGAGCCGTAAGCGGTCGATCTCCTCATTGATTTCGGTTTCCTTCTCAATGTAGAGATCATGCTTCGGCACGTAGGCCTCAGGCTGGTAGTAGTCGTAGTAGGAGACAAAGTACTCAACCGCATTTTCCGGAAAGAAGGACTTGAACTCGGCATAAAGCTGGGCTGCAAGCGTTTTGTTGTGAGCCAGAATCAGCGCCGGGCGTTGGGTCCGGGCGATCACATTTGCCATCGTAAAGGTCTTGCCGGTCCCGGTAGCGCCGAGCAGCACCTGGTGCTGGTCGCCACGCTCCAATCCTGCAATTAGCTTTTCGATCGCTTCCGGTTGATCACCCATTGGCTGGTAGGGTGCCTGCAGATTGAACCGGTCCATCCGTTAACCTCATATCGAACAAATGATCTTATAGTATAACATCTCGAACCGGTGAAAATGTACCCCGATCAGCAGGGGGAATCAGTTTGACAGGTAGATCGGGTTGCTGTAGATCCAGCCGCGCATTCGGCCGCGAAAGGGGAGGTGGACCTCTACCCGGTAGACACCGGGTTCGCGGACGGTCTGTACTGCAGTCTCGATACCCTGCCAGCTGGCAATTTCTTCCCCGGAACGAAATAAGCGGACCACGGCCGGGGCGGGGATATGGATTTGGAGAGTAACGCCGAGCTTGACCGCAAGCTCTCCTCCCATTCCGATCTGTTCCGACTCCCCCAGAGCCTGAAACCGAAATCCACGAGTAGGTGCTGGTAGGTCGTACCCGACGAAGGCGCTGCCATCCCTCAGGGCTGTGAAAATGGCTTTTCGATCGCGCGCCGTTTCGCCGGAAAGGGGTTCGTCTAGCAGAACGTGGGTGTTAACCGTCCGGAATAGGTACTCGTAGGGGAAGATCGTTTGCTTGAGCGGCCCCATGCAGGCGGGAAGGGCATGGGCATCGGATCCACCAATAGCAACAACCCTTCTGCCGGATGTGAGCAAGTGGTCCCAACGCTCGAGCACCTGCGGAAATGGACCAACTCCGATCGAATCCGGGTTGAATGCGAAGAATAACGCCCTGGGGAGGGAGCTCAACTTCGATTTAAATTCGCTCATAAAATTCCAGAGTTCAATCCCGGTGAAGCCCTGCACCTCCCAGGCTTCCCAGGATAGATCGTCCTCGTGGAAAAGCGGAGCTGCAGGGTCAAATGGGTGAGCCAAAAAGGCCAGACCCATCCGGGCATTGATCTCGTCGAGCAGGTTTTGAGGGTCCGTGGCGAATGAAGCCAGTTCTGCGCGGGTTTCATAGACCAGCAGGTGATTTTTCTGCGGCTCACGCTGTGTATCGTGAATCTCCTCGCCGGTGAGCAGCAGGGTGCGTTTGCCCTCCAGGTAGCGATATCCGTCCATACCCTGGACCCATACATTGTGGTCGGTGACGATGACGAAATCGAGACCGGCCTGGATCGCCGCATGGGCGATATCCTGGTGCTGGCCATGCCCATCTGAGTACACCGAGTGGGTATGGAGGTTACCAGAGTATTCATAGCTCATGTTATTCAAGACTCAGAGAAGTGCAGGTGCGGGGGTTTATTAACACTACCGAATGGGATTTTCAAGGCGATTTCGCCCTGCATCGCCTGGCGTAACAAGTCGGGTTCCAACTTCGGCGCAGACGCCGATTAACTGCTGCCTCTGTGCTGAACTGAGCGGAGCCAGGTGCGTAACAACAATTCCAACGTCACCCTTAAGCAGGTTCTCGAGCAGCAGGTGCCAGGCCTCACCAGCCGGCGTATCATCCACCAGCACCGTCAGCTGGTCATGATCAAAGGGTCCAATCAGACCATCGAGCTGCCGCTTGTAATCGTTATTCAAGTGCAGCCAGCGGAAGAGCGGGCTTGTACCGGGCATTTCGAGCGGGTGCCGGTCGACCAGGTAAACGACGATCGGTTGGATGATGGATCGAGTCGGCATCGGGCGCCTCTCAGAGCTATCCAAGCTTAACACAAGCCGCCGGGCCCGGCAATCGTAAGTCTGTCTCCAGCCCAGCACGAACGATACAGCCTGCATACGAATGGAAGGATATAATCAGAATCCTTACGGAAAAGCAGGCGTGATGTGAAGATGAAGCGGTTTACGATTCTGTTCGTGCTGTTGGTCATGTGTTGTGGGTGCTCCTCCGCGGGGGCAGATGAGCCTGTGCTCATGCAGAATTCACCAATCGCCAGGACGCAGGCGACTTCAACTGACCAGGATGCTGGTGGCACGGATCTAACAACGGCAATGACGGCGGCGGCGGATGCGGTCCTTGCTGCTGTTAATGTCCGGCGAGCCCTGGCTGGGATCCCACCGCTTATCCAGCAGGCCGCGCTGCTCGAGGTGGCCTATGAGCGTTCGGTCGACATGGCAGTGCGAGGGTATCTTGCGCATGTCGATCCTGAAACCGGACGCCAGGTGGCAGAGGACTTGCTTCGTGCCGCGGACTTTCGAGGACAGGTCGCTGAACTGCTTTTTCAGTCGGAAACACCCATCGGCGAACTATCACAATCTGCGGTGGCTGCATGGTTCCAGGATCCTGATCACAATCTCATCTTGCTCAGCCCGGATTTCCGCTTTGTAGGCATCGGGATGATGGGGGATGGTCAGCGCTGGATCGTGACGATGATCCTGGCTGGTGAAAGCCCATAGGAGGAAGCTTGACCAATCTTGAGGCTGCAGATGTGTTCCGCCGAATTGCCTATTTGCTCGAAATCAAGGGCGAAGCAATCTACCGCGTGCTTGCTTACCGGCGAGCAGCAGATGCCATCCAGGAACTCGGCCGTGACCTGCATGATATCTGGGAGCAGGGTGAACTCCAGAAGATCCCCGGCGTCGGGAAGGCAATCGCTGAGAAAATCGATGAACTGCTGAGAACCGGGAAACTGGAGTATTACGAGAAACTGGCGGCCGAGGTGCCGCCGGGCCTGGTCGAGGTTCTTGCGGTGGGGGACGTTGGTCCGAAGAAAGCCGCTCGATTCTGGAAGGAATTAAATATCACCTCGGTCGACGAGCTCGAAAAAGCTGCGCAGGAGGGACGCCTACGCGAGTTGAGCGGTATGGGCGCCAAGTCGGAAGCCCGCATCCTCGAAAATATTCACGCGCTGCGGGAGCAGCGTACTGATCGGATGCTGCTCGGGAAGGCGGAACAGGTTTCGGAGCAGTTGCTTGAGCGTTTGCGCGGCTTGAAGGGGGTGGTGCAGGCAGAGGCAGCAGGAAGCCTGCGGCGATTTCGTGAAACCGTAGGCGATCTCGATCTCATCGTCGGGGCGAAGAATTCTGGCACCGTGCTGGAAGCCTTCATCCAGTTCCCTGAGGTTGCCCGGACTCTGGGGCAAGGGGACACAAAGGCAAGCGTGGAACTGCACGACGGAACCCGTGTCCAGGTCTGGGTTCATCCGCCAGAGCATTTCGGGAGTGCGTGGCAGTACGCCACTGGTTCGCAAGCCCACAACGTCCGCCTGAGAGAACTGGCACAAAAGCGTGGCCTTTCGCTTTCAGAGCGTGGTTTCAAGACTGAGCAGGACGATGACATCACCTGTGCAAAGGAAGTTGACGTCTACGCCGCCCTGGATCTGCCCTGGATCCCCCCGGAACTGCGTGAAGATCGCGGTGAAATTCGGGCCGCGCAGGCTGGTGAGCTGCCGCAACTGGTGGAGGTGGATGACCTGAAAGGTGACCTGCATGCCCATTCTGATTGGAGCGATGGAGGGGCGAGTATGCGGGAGATGGCCGAGGCTGCGCTCGAGCTCGGGCTGGAATACTTGGTGGTCTCGGATCATTCACGCAGCCTGGGGGTGGCGAATGGCCTCTCGATCGAGCGCTTGAGAGAGCAGCGTGACGAGATCTCGAGACTTCAATCCGAGATCGGAGATTCGCTCAAAATCCTTCATGGAACCGAGGTTGAGATTCTGGCCGATGGCTCCCTGGACTTTCCGGATGAGGTACTGGCAGAGCTCGACATCGTAATCGCCTCGCTCCACATGTCACTGCGCCAGCCGCGGGAAGTGGTCACTGAAAGACTGCTGCGTGCATTGTCAAATCAGAACGTCGACATCATCGGACATCCAACGGGCCGTTTGATCGGACAGCGTGAACCAGCCGATTTAGACATGGAGCGCATTTTTCGGGCTGCAGCCGAGCATGATGTCGCCCTGGAAATCAACGCCAACCCAGAAAGACTTGATTTACGGGATGTCCACGCCCGGTTGGCGATTGAACAGGGCTGTCTGCTGGCGATCAACACGGACGCACACCACCCGGAACACTTGCAGTTCAGGATCTTCGGGGTTGGAACCGCGCGCAGGGGGTGGGTTACGCCTGATTCGGTATTAAACACCTGGCCGCTGGACAAGCTGCAAGGCTGGTTAGCAGACCGCAAACGCTGAGTCTCCTTCCGCAACGTATAAGTCATGGAGGGGTTTTATTTTTGAGGACTTATTCGTTCATTACGGGAGGAAACAAAGCATGGCGGATATTGCTATCGTAACGGACAGCACGGCCTACATTCCACAGGAAATTGTCGATCAGTACCATATCTATGTCGCCCCGCAGATCCTGATCTGGGGTGATGAGTCGTATCTGGATGGCGTGGATATGTTCCCGGATGAGTTCTACAAGAGGTTGGGGGAAGCCAAGCAGCTTCCCACGACCTCACAGGCGACGGTGGCCTCGTTTCACAAAATCTTCGAACCGCTCGTCGCCGAGGGGAAGCAGATCCTGGCAATTGTGATTTCAGAGAAACTATCCGGTACGCTGCAATCTGCCAGGCAGGCCAAAGCCATGTTCCCAGACGCAACGATCGCCCTGGTCGATTCACGCTCAGCGGCCATGGAACTGGGTTTTCAGGTGCTGGCTGCCGCCCGTGCGGTTGAAGCAGGGAAATCATTCCAGGAAGTGGTCGAGCTGGCGGAGAGGGCCGGGCAGTATACAGGCGTCTTTTTCGTCGTTGATACCCTGGAATTCTTGCACAAAGGCGGTCGGATTGGCGGCGCGGCACGCCTATTCGGTACCGCAATCAACCTGAAACCCATCCTGCAGGTCGCTAATGGGCAGGTGGAGAGCTTCGATAAGGTCCGCACCAAAGCGAAGGCCTATGCCCGGCTCCTGAATGTCGTTGAAGAACGCCTGCAGGGAAAGCCCAATGTTCGCGTGGCCACACTGCACGCGGCCGCAGAGAGTGATGCAATAGAATTACTGGCTGAAGCGACAAAACGACTGAGCCCGATCGAAACGATTATTTCCCAGGTCAGCCCGG
>Ga0307444_1001276_pt1 | contig 10952 bp, 9 predicted proteins | sample SalMarSW160340MG_FD_202145 | JGI IMG/M metagenome (GOLD analysis project Ga0307444, IMG submission 202145) | Salt marsh sediment microbial communities from the Plum Island Ecosystem LTER, Massachusetts, United States - SW1603-40 | ecosystem: Environmental > Aquatic > Marine > Intertidal zone >... | reverse complement strand
CTTGGGGCAGATCAGATAGATCATTTTTTGGGCGCTAAAAATGGCGACGCATATGAAGAAAGGTTGGACCACCAGATGAAAGAACAAACAGAAGAACGCTTTTGGACCATCCCGAATATTTTCAGTACGATCCGGATATGTTTGATTCCTTTATTTCTGTATCTGATGGTCAAAAACCACATCCTAGAAGCGATGATCGTATTTCTGATTGCAAGCACAACAGACATCCTGGATGGAATGACGGCGCGGATCTGGAATCAAAAGACCAAAATCGGAGGATTGCTCGATCCCGCCGCGGATAAGCTTCTGATGACAGCGGCCATCATCATCCTGAGTTTTCCCTCTTTTTGCCACCCCAACACGATCCCCCTTTGGCTCACAGTAGCCATCATCGGACGTGACATCGCCATCGTGTCTGCAGCATTCGTGTTATACAAGCTTAGAGGGGAGACAAAATTCCCGCCCAGTTTACTGGGAAAAGCCAGCACCGTCTGCCAGATGGGAGTTATCTTTTGTGTGCTCCTGTTGAACGTTTTGGGTGCGGTGTATGTATTTCTTTCCTGGCTTTACATCCTCACATTTGCTTTGACCATCCTCTCTGGTATGGCGTATGGATTGAGGGGATTTCGGTCGCTCTCAAGATCAAAGTCCTGATCGGACTTCACAGACTTTTATCGATGAATCCTTTACGCAAAGTTTTCCAGAGTATCTTGAGATCGAGGCTCAAAGACCAGTTTTGGATATAATAAAAATCATAATCGAGTCTTTTATCGATCGGCGTATCCTGCCTGAGACCATGCACCTGGGCCCATCCTGTCACCCCAGACTTCACCTTATGCCGAAGCATATATTTGGGGATCTTTTCCCGAAATTCTTTCACGAAAACAGGCCGTTCCGGGCGGGGTCCCACAAGGCTCATCTCTCCTTTGAGCACATTGACAAGCTGGGGGATTTCATCCAGACTGAATTTGCGTAAAATTTTTCCTATCCTAGTCATACGAGGATCATCAGGAGTGCACATCACTGGGCCCGTCGCTGACTCAGCATTACTGACCATAGTTCGGAATTTATGCATGATAAATTTTTTCCCGTCGAGACCCATCCTTTCCTGGTGATACAACACAGGCCCCTTGTTTGTGAGCTTGATCAAAAGGGCGATAAGAAGCAAAAACGGTGAGCACAACAGCAAAAATGACGCTGACACCACGATGTCCAACAATCTCTTCGCCAGCAGCAGCATGCCTCTGAGCGGAGGCTCATCGACACTGATGACCGGAAAACCATCGAGGTCTTCTATCCGAGCTTTGAGCGTAAGAAGCTGAAAGAGATCAGGGATCAGCCGCACATTCACGACATATTTATTGACCACCTTGAGAGTCTCCAGGATTTTGCCATAGTTATTCAAATCCAGCGCCACATAGACATCCGAAACCTCGCCTCTCTCCAGGATCGTTTCCAGCTCGCTCAAAGGACCAAGAATGGGGATCCCTCCATCGACATCCACAATATCGCCCTCCTTTCGGTCATCGTCCAAAAACCCTTTCATGACAAATCCGAGGTCTTTGTATTGGGAAAGCTTTTCCGCGACCGACTTGCCCATATCGCCAGCACCGACGACCAACACGCTTTTCAAATTCATTCCTTTGGCGTATCGTTTTTTCATGAAATAGAAGATCTGATTTCGGAGGAAGGAGATCATCAACACAACCACGACAAAATAAACGGCAAGGAATCCATGAGACAGCTTGAACGTCACTCGAAATAGGGGAGCGGCGCCCCCGCTGTACGCGTTCAAATACGCCAAAATGGCCTGGATGACCAGGATGGTCAGAACCGAGTTCAGGGTGACAAGGAAAAAATCATCGATTTTGGTCCGTTTGAGCCTAGTTCTGTAAAAGCCCTGTAGAAAAAAAACGACAAGATGAATAGCCAGAAAAAGCGGAAAAACAAGGGCATAGGATTTGAGAGGTGGGATCCCTTTTTCCGGATTGACAGGAATGATATACATATAAAACCGGAATCCGTAAGAGTAAAAATAGGACGCCAAAATCCCCAGAAAATCACTCAACAGGAACCAGCCGATCAAACCGCTACGCTGTCGTCTTATCATGTCTTTCTCTGAAATTCGTTCCATTTTTCACGAAACAGGTCTGAGGTCTTCTTCTTGAATTTCTCCCGAGAGAAGGCCAGGGCATTCCCTCTAATGGTCGATTTATTAAAATCGATACCTTGAAATTTGTCAAGAGCATCCTGCAGGCTTTGGGCAGCCAAATCCTGAAAAAACAGACCGGTTTCCTGAGGGATTATAGTCTCGGTGGCACCCCCTCTGCCGTAGGCGATCACGGGAATACCACAGGCCTGGGCCTCGAGAGAATTGATGCCGAAATCTTCTTCTCCGGGCATCAAAAGCGCAATTGCTCCTCGGTAGGCCTGAAGAAGATCCGGGGAGGACAAAAAACCGAGGAATTCGATGTTCTTATTCGCCGTCTTTTTGAGTTTCCTGCGTTCCGGACCATTGCCCGCGATCTTCAACTTCAATCCATTGCGGTTGAAAGCCTCGATCGCCAGGTCTATTCTTTTGTACGGAACCAATGCCGAAACGAGCAAAAAATAATCGCCCTTCTGGTCGCCCGGGCAGAAAAATTCCGTATCAACAGGAGGATGGAGGACGTCCGCCTTTCTCCGGTAATACCTATGTATGCGCTGGGCCACAGCCTTGGAATTCGCCAGGAAATGATCGACCCTCGCTGTGCTGGTCACATCCCACTGTCGCAGGCGGTGGATCACTGGCGGAATGAGCAGACGAGAAAAAAAACTCAATTTTCTAGGAGAAAAATAAGCGAAGTACTGATTCCAGGCATACCTGACGGGAGAATGGATGTAGCTGATGTGCAGGGCATCCGGCCGAGGAATAGCCCCCTTAGCCACACAGTGAGAACTGGATATGATAAAATCAAATTCCTGGAGATCGAACAATTCCACGGCCAAAGGGTAAAAGTGCAAATACCAGCGGTAACGTTTTCTCACGAATGGCATCTTCTGAAGAAAACTGGTGTGAATGGTTCTTCGTTCGATATCCTCAACCTGACTTCCAGGGAAATGAAAAAGAGTATAAATCGGGGCATCGGGAAAGATCTCTGCAAAAACCTCCAGCACCTTTTCTCCACCACGCTGGCCCGTAAGCCAATCGTGCACAAGGGCAACCTTAGCATTCTCCATCGGGGTGATTATAAAAAAGCTGATGTTTATTTGTCAATCAGTACCGATATATACTCTTGGAGTGTTTTATCCCAACTGAATTTCGAACTGTGCACAAAACCCTTTGTTTCGTATTCTTTTTTGATCCTATCGTTTTCGATAAGCAGCGTGAGTTTCTCGGCCAAATCCTCAGCGGAGGCCGGGGAAAAATACAGGGCATTGTCACCCAAAATTTCCTTCAGGCTCCCCCCCGGACTGCTGATAACGGCCTTTTTGCGTGCCATTGCCTCCAGAGGAGGAAACCCGAATCCCTCATACAGGGAGGGAAAAACGAAAAATTCTGCCCCATCAATGAACCGGATCAATTCCTGCTGAGCCAGATACCCCCTCGCCACGACTCTGTCCTCGATTCCCATACGGAGCAACGCTCGCATGAACGCACGGTCGGGCAGGACTCCTGCAAGGACCAGACGAAAATCCGGGAACCGGTCTTTTATCAAAGAAAAAGCCTCGATGAGAACAGGCAGATTCTTGTGAGGTTTCAAGTTCCCCATGTACAACAAATAGGGAAAATCAAATAAGGAAGATTGCGGTTCTTGCTGATAAAATATTTTGGCAATCCCATAATAGATCACCTTGACTCGAGATTCTTCGAATCCGAATAATTCCCGCAAGTCGTTTTTTGTGGATTGGGAACCGGTGAATACGATGTCTGCTTTTTTCCGGACTTGTCGTATGAAATATTTTCCGACCTCGACTCGTATGGCCGGCTTAAAAAGGTGGGGAAACTTGAAGTGGATCAGGTCATGGACCGTTACATAAAGCCTCTGGGAAATAAAAAGAGGGTAGACATAGTGAGGAGAAAAATAGCAATAATCCTTGTACCTCCTGGTCTTCCATGGGATCTCCACATGCTCCCGGAAATCATAGTTTTTAGCCGCCACTTCGATCATGGAAGACCGCGGGATATCGAGATAATCCGTGCCTTTCAGGTGAATGGCTCGGCTCTCACAATCTCGATGTTGTGCAATACCTTGGAAGAGGTTCCGGATATATACGCCGATCCCAAAATCTTGAATCTTTCGTGTATCAAACAGGATCTTCACAACGAAACTCCTTGATCGCGGTCAAGATCAGGTCGTACATTTTTTGGCTTCGACAATCTCCCTTCAGACGACTCAAGCCACGTTTCCACCAGAACCGGAGACAGAGATAAAGCCTCAAAACGGCCAAGGCTCCTCGGCTGTTGTGTTTGCAATAATAATAAAGCTGGCTCCTTTTAGCCTCCAAAAGCGCCCTTCCTGGCATTCTGGCAACGGATTGTCCCAAGTGATGGATGATCCGGGCTTCAGAAGTCAGATGAATCTTATAGCCCAGTTGGCGGACTCGCTTTCCCAAATCGGCATCCTCGCTGTAAAGGAAGAATCTTTCATCGAATCCTCCGACCTGCAGGTACAGGGAGCGTTCGATCAAAAAACAAGCTCCGCTCACCCAGTTAACGTTTCGCTTAATCCGGCCTTTTTTTCGTCGGTATTGCCAACGGGACCATTTTTCGGCGAAAAACTTGAGGAAAACCTCGGTGTGGAGATGGAGATCCCATCCCCAAGAATGCTGGAGCGACCCATCAGGGTTAAAGATAAGGGGGGCAATAACGCCGAAGTGAGGATGATTTTCTTTTATGTTCAGGATTTTCTCGATCGTATCTGGAGGAACCTCTGTGTCATTATTCAGAAACAGAAAAAAGCGACCGGATGCCCTATCCACGCCTCGATTGTTTGCCTTGGCATATCCTGCATTTTCCGGAAGGATTATCACTTTTACCGCAGGGAAATCGCGCCGCACAGCCTCAGCAGAATCGTCATCCGAGGCGTTGTCAACGACTATTATCTCATATTTCGACACACTCGAATCCTGGAAAAGACTCTTCAAGGTTTTGAGTAGGTAATTCCGGTTGTTATAATTCACGATGATGATCGAAACATCAGGGTGTTCATGTTCCAACACTAATTCTCCTCATCCACTCTCAGCTTTCGAACCAAGGCATTCCCGGATAATTACTTCTGTCTTGTTTTTCTGATTTTCAACAGTGTACTTTTCCCGGACTCGTTGATACCCCTTCTCGATCACTTTTCGGTTTAGTTCGGGATTATCTTGGATAAAAAGGATGGCTTCTGCCAACACTTCTGGATCGGAAGAATCGACTAAGAATCCATCTTCACCGGCAGTGATGACCTCCGCTGTTGCACTATTTCGAACAGCCAGAACCGGTGTTTTAACGGACATGGCTTCCACCGCTACCCGACCGAAAGACTCCACACTGGAAGCAATGACCAGTAAATCCAAAAGAGCCAGAACGTCGAAGATTTCCGATTGATAATCTGCGAAAATCACCCTCTCTGTCAATTTTCGATCACCGATGAAACGCTGGATCTTCTTGAAATATCCGTTATCACCTACACCGCCCACCACCAAAAGTTTCACCTGTGGAAGGTTTTTTTTGACCAAGTCGATGGACTCCACGACATTTTTTTGGCCCTTTTCAGGATAGATTTTTCCGACTATTCCAACGACATAATCTGTCGATGTAAGCCCGAATTTCTGGCGATAAATTTCTCTCAAACCTCGTTCTTGAAGGCTCCATCTAAAACCGATGAAGACAGTACGGACTTTGTGGTTTCCTCCAAAAGGTTGGCCCGTTGCGTCGGAATTCACGATGATCTTTGTGGATACGGCCGATATGAGTGAAACCAGAGCTCTCCCGCCAAAAAGGAAGCGCACAGATGCATTCTTGGTCCCGAGAATCTCATGAATGCTCCATATATGAGGAACTCCCTTCCATCGAGCGGCCAAAGCTCCGCAGAAGTTGACCGCTGAGTTGGAGTAAACAAGGTCGATGTTTTTCTGCTTAATCAGACGTGCGATCCGAACGATGCTTTTCAGGTTCCACAACCAGGAAAAGGGTTGTTTCCATACCTTATTTTTCTCCGTGAGCCACCACTTGGATGAGACCACAACGGTCTCCACACCGAGCTTCTCTGCCTTTTGACGCAAAGGCCCGGGATGTGGCAAAACGAGGATAGCTTGATATTCCTTTTTGTTTAGGCCTGTGATCGTCTGCAGCAGTACTTTTTCCGCCCCGTAAAGTTCCGAAGAGTGGGAAAAAAAAAGGATTTTTATTCTCATCCTTGCATCACAGACTGATAAAATTGCATAGCCTCTGTCGCAGCCTGTTCCCAAGTGAAGAACGCAACTCTCCTTTCCGCAGCTGATATGAGTTTTTCCTTCAAGGCTGGGTTCTCCAACAACTGGATGATTTTAGTCGCAATATCTTCAGGATCTTCGGGATCGATGTATACCGCCGCATCCTGAGCAATCTCGGACAGAGCAGAGGACCGGGACGTCACAATCGGCAAACCGCAAGCCATAGCTTCCAACAGAGGAATCCCGAATCCCTCCATGAGAGAAGGAAACACAAACGCTGAGGCTAACCGATAGATATGTTTGAGCTCTATTTCATCCACATATCCCACCATCTTCACCCATGAGCCCAATGCGAGTTTCCGGATGTTTTTCTGCACATTTTCCGAATCCAGCCCCTTCCGCCCGACGAGGACAAGGGGTATTTTCTGATACCGGTCATGGACCAATCTCAATGCCATGAGCAAACGGGTAAGGTTTTTCCTGGGTTCCTGAGCTCCGACAAAAAGCAAAAAATCAGACGGGAGAGCAAAAGAATCCCTTATTCGCTCGAGGCTCTCGGGTTCACGCACACCCCATTCCTTCAGGTTTATCCCAGGGTGGATCACTCTTATTTTATCCCTATCAAGGACAAACTTTTCCACAAGTTGTTGTTCCGTGAAATGAGATATCGTAACGATGCCGTCAGCTTTTTGGAGAGACTTTTCGATCTTCCGGGAATAAACCTTCCTGCTCTCCTTATCCGTCAAATCAGGAAAATCCAAGAAAAAAAGATCATAGACCGTCACAATCTTTTTCCCGTTGGTAGGCAACGGAAGAGGCGTAGGAGAGTGTGTCAAATCCAGCTTGGTATTAAAGAAGACATCCAAGGATGGCCATCCCAGTCTGTACCATAAAAAGTTTATGACCTTGACAGGATAGCGCCAGTCCACAAAGTCTTTTTTTTCAAACAAAGGGATCTTTCTAGGATCAAACCGGTCCTTCAACGAAGAACTGAACAAAAAATATTCATTGGCCTGGTCTACCTTCGCCAGCGTGAACAAGAGATTCTTGAAATATACCCCAACACCCGTTTCTTCTCTGAGAAAGGGCCGCAGATCAAACCCGATTCGCATTTTGAGGTAATGTATGCCCAACGACCAGAAAAGTCAAGGCAGGCGAGGCTTCTGCAAAAGATACATGTCTTGATTGGCATCCTTCGCACCCAAAGGCAAAAAGTCGATCATGGAGAATCCCTCGGTCATGGTATTTCGAACGTAGGATTCCGGATGGAACACACCACAGATATTGGTTCCTGAATATTTTTCCCTGATCACGGCCAACCTTCCGGCTTTGAACTTTTTCTGCTCTTCATTTGGCAAGCTATTGAGGTAATTTTCCCCATGGACAGTGAAAAGAACAAAACCCCCTGGCCGGCAGATCCTCCTGAGTTCCTTCATCCAGGGTATCTGCAATCCTTCGGCCAGGTGAGTGAAAACAGATATCGCGTAGATTAACCCGAATGCCGCATCCGGGTAATCCAGCGGAGGAAACAGCTTGTTGGTCCTGAACTCCCCAAAGGGCAGATGATTTCGGCACCAGCGCACAAGCGTTCGATTGTAGTCTGAACCATGGATCTTCGGGCCCTGTAGCTTATTCCAAAATCTGAGGATGCGCCCACAACCGCAGCCAAAATCGAGGATGGAAAAAAGCCGGCTCATTTCAATCCCATTTTTTTTTAGGATATCGTGAATACAATCCGCTCCCAACCGGCCGTTTTGGTAAAACGCAGCCATATCGAAGTGTCCCGCCACAAGATTAACAAGATGGGGAGGCGGTACCGGTAGTCCATCAGGAACACCTTGTTTGATCCACTCCCGATTATTTTTTTTTAAATGGAGATCAAAACCGTAACGAATCTTCTGGTAAAAAGCATGGGTGATCCGGTAAACACCCAAACCATTCAATATGGCAATAAATAATTTTTTCATAGAGATCAAATTCTATGTTCGCATACCCGCTGGAACACTCTCCTCTTTTACCTAATCAGAATATCCAAAGTCAAGATTCCCTCCCAACTTGTTCTTGCTTCTAGATAAAGGCGATGATATCATCTCCGATACAAAGGAGACCACGATGGATCGGATGAATAAAATCGCTGGAAGAATCGATTCCTTCAGAGACGAAATGATTGATATGCAGATTCGACTGTGTTCTTTTCCTGCCATTTCCCCGGCCAGCGGAGGAGAAGGAGAGCTCAAGAAAGCCGAATGTTTGCTCGAATTTCTAAACGCCAACGGCTTCAGCGACATTTCTGTCATCAAAGCTCCGGATTTGGATGCTCCGTCCGGATACAGGCCGAATATCTTAGCCCTCTACAAAGGAAAAAGTTCGGCTAAAACCATCTGGGTCATGACTCACATGGATGTCGTCCCCCCGGGAGAGCTGGAACTCTGGAATGGGAATCCGTTCAAGGCATGGGTTGAAGAAGGAAAAATTTTCGGACGCGGAGTGGAAGATAATCAACAGGATATGGTGGCCTCTTTGTATGCTCTCAAAGCTTTTTTCGCCGAAGGGATTATCCCTGCGTATGATATCGGGATCGCACTAGTTGCGGACGAAGAGACCGGGAGTGGAAAAGGAATCGACTATGTTCTGCAGAAGTCCAATCCTTTCCGCAAACAAGATTTAATCATCGTCCCAGACGCAGGCAATCAGGACGGGACCATGATAGAGGTGGCTGAAAAGAGCCTTCTCTGGCTCAAATTCAAAACCATCGGCATTCAAGCCCATGGGTCCACACCGGAGAAAGGAGTGAACAGCTTCAGGGCGGCCTCCTTTCTTGTGACAGAGCTCAACAGACTTTATGAGCTCTATCCCGATCGAAATCCCCTATTCGACCCACCCATATCCACCTTCGAACCCACAAAAAAAGAGTCCAATGTCCCCAACATCAACACCATCCCTGGAGAAGATGTATTTTACATGGATAACCGAATCCTTCCCTCGGTTAAACTGGATGAGGTCAGAAAAAAAATCCAAGAAATTGCAGCCAGCGTAGAAGAGAAATACCATGTGTCCATCACAGTAGAAGCTGTACAAGAGGCGCCCGCCGCTCCACCCACCTCTTCTGAAGCCCCTGTGGTTCGCGCCTTGCAGAAAGCCATTATGGCGATTTACGGCAAGGAGGGAAAACCCATCGGAATCGGGGGCGGGACAGTGGCAGCTCTTTTTCGTAGAGCGAAATTTGACGCAGCCTGTTGGTCCAAGGTCGAGGAAACCGCTCACCAACCCAACGAATATTGTGTGATCGATAATATGCTGGGAGACGCAAAGGTTTTCGCCCACATTTTCCTGCAAAAATAAAGCTATCTGGATGATTCATAAATTATCCATGTGAATCCAAAGGAGGCGGAATATCCCCAGAGAGAGGTTCAAAAATGACACAATTTCTTTTGGTTATTACAACGGTTCCCGACGCTGACGTCGGTCAGATCATCGCCGAAAAAATAATCGAGGAACGATTGGCGGCCTGCGTCACACTCCAAGCAACCGGCCAGTCGCTCTATTGGTGGGAAGGGAAGATCACTCAAGATCAGGAACACACTCTGTTTATCAAAACAAAAAACGAAGTCTACACCAAGCTAGAGAAAAAGATCCTGGAAATTCATCCCTACGACATCCCGGAAATCATCGCGCTTCCTATCCTCACCGGGAGTGAAAGTTATCTTGGCTGGATCGATAGCGAAACTCAATCATAAGAGATTCAGAGATATTTTCTTCCGAGCTTTTGAGCGATTTTGATCGTATTGAGATGGATATCTACCGTGTCCATGACATCATAAGCATAGCCCCCTGCAAACAGGATGACGACAGGGATTTTCAAACGCAGGGCTTCTTGGATGATTAGGCTGTCTCTCTCTTTGAGCCCGTCCATGCTGATTTTCAATCCACCTAACTGATCCTTTTCATAAGGATCGGCTCCAGCCAAGTAAAACACCACTTCCGGTTCGAAGGTGTTATAAAGGCGGGGAAAATGGGAGTGGAGGGATTCTAAGTATTTCCCATCGGTGTCTTTCGTCCAAAGTCCCACATCCAGCATGCTTTTTTCCTTTTGGGCTGGGTAGATGTCCATCTGGTGTATCGAAAAGGTGAAGACGGTCTTATCCTGGGCAAAAATCTCTGCGGTTCCGTTGCCTTGGTGAACATCACAATCCACGATCATTCCCTTGTGGATCGTTCCGTTCCGCTGTAGCTTCCGCAGCGCAACGGCCACATCATTCAGGATGCAAAAGCCTTCGCCGTGATCGTGGAAAGCATGATGGAACCCCCCCCCGATGTGAACGGCCAATCCATCCTCCTGAGCCAATTGGGCGGCTAAGATAGTTCCTCCGACCATGAGCTGGGAAAAATCCAAAATCTCAGCGGAATAGGGCAATTCCATCGTCATCACTTCTGCGGGAGAAAGACGCCCTGTTTTCAATTTCTTGAGATATTTTGCGGAATGAACCAGCAAAAGATCTTTATCCAAAGCGGGCTCTGGGGATACGAAATTCTCCTTTTTAGCTCCCTTATGC
>Ga0307444_1001275_pt1 | contig 10958 bp, 4 predicted proteins | sample SalMarSW160340MG_FD_202145 | JGI IMG/M metagenome (GOLD analysis project Ga0307444, IMG submission 202145) | Salt marsh sediment microbial communities from the Plum Island Ecosystem LTER, Massachusetts, United States - SW1603-40 | ecosystem: Environmental > Aquatic > Marine > Intertidal zone >... | reverse complement strand
CCTAAATATGTAAATGGAACATTGATATCATTCCCAATCCAGATCTGATACTCACCTCCACTTGCATACACTTTAAAATCATCCCCATTGCGATTAAGAATCTCTTCTTGCTCACCCATATCTAGTGTAATATAGCCTAGAGTATAGCCTTCAAAAAGCCCACAAGTTTCACCATCAGGTTTACCCAAAGCATTCTCTCCATTATCATATAAATCTGAAAGCAGAATTACTATGCTATCTGCATATGCATCTGCCTTATTTAGCCAAATTATAATTTCGACTGTAGAAATAGATTCTTCTTCATTTTCGTCAATAACTTCAAGAGTTACTGAATGTTTTCCAATACTCCAAGTAGATATATCCCAATCATCTGTTTGGAATATCAATAAATTGCAGTCTAAAGTCCCGTGAGAGTAGATGGAACCATCAATGAAAATATTCCAGAAATTTCCCCCATGAACAATCCAAGAGAGAGAAATATTTCCAACACCAAATTGATATTCTTCTTCACCAGGTAAACTGATCAGTACTGGTGGAGATGGAGAGATTATTGTAAGATTAACTGTTGAGCTACTTGTATATCCAGCCTGATCAAAGAGTGAAATAGTGATATTATAATTCCCTTCTTTGAAATTAGGTATTTTCCAATTTAACTCATAGAATTTCATTTTCCAATCTTGCATCAAATACGATATTTCATTTACGCAAATCTCCCATTTAACTGGTGTATTATCAGAAAGATTCCATGTGATGTATTCTACTTCTCCCCATGTGACCGAAATTTCATTAGAAGCTGTAATCACTATTGGAGCTTCTGCTGGATAAACATATGCATAAAAGGTTTCATTATACACTAATACACTACTATTAAACAGATGGAATTCGATTTTATGTTCTCCAACTCCTAAGCTAGATAGATCAATACTGATATTACTATCAAACCATGATGATGAATTGTATAATATTTCATTGATTGTTAAATTTAAAAGAAGAGGAGATTCAGCTTTCCCTTCCCATCGCAAAAATGTATCAGGTTGTCCTAGTTCTATTTCGGTAAAACCTGTTCTAATAACATAAAATGATTTTATTTCAACATCAATTGTACGTAGTGTTATATGCCCAGAATCATCTTCTAAAACAATTGTGAGATTGTGATAACCTACTACTAATTTTCCAAGATTCAGATTTAAGATAGATTTTCTCCAATATGACCTAAAAATATGTATATCTTCAATAATCAACGAATCATCTAAATATAATTTATAATAACCTTCTAAATTTGTTCTAGTTCTGTAACCTGACCATGTTTCTAGCTGGATTGTTGTATTTTCAATAGAATTACTATAAACTGTTTCTAGTTCTTCTAATCCAGGAGATGGTCTAAAACGTTCAAACCTATATATACTATAATCGTAAAGCTCATTTTCTACAAAATCAAGTTTCCATACTATTTCTTTTTGTTCATTGATTTCTAGGATTTTAGCATTACGAGATTCAAAGGTATGAATTGGAGTTCCGAATGTACCTAACCTATCACCATTTGGCAATTTGTCAGCATCCCCCCAGATAGTAGTTGAATACTCTTCTGGAGCAACATAAGTCCACGTTTCATTGGCAGTTTTCGTTTCTTCATCTATCTCAATTTCAACTAATCTAGAGAATCTACTGGCTACATTTGTCTGATTATGATAATCATTATCAAATAAAATTATCTTGTTATCATCAAAATACTCAACAGCGTGACAGTGATACCATAAGGAATCTTTCTTGTTTCCTTTTATATCATATAAATCAAACTCGCCATGCTCTCCTAACGACCATATTAATTCCTTTGAAGTGTGATTTAGTTTATAGATAGTATTTAAATTTCGGCAATTGAGTAAAATCGTATCATCATCAGGATTGTAAAACAACGAATTACAGTGAGTTATAGAACGTGTTTCACCTAGCATATCTTGATAAGGGCACCAGTCAGTATAAGAGACAAAAGAATTAGTTGATACCGACCACACAACTTCTCCCGTATGAGTATATTCAACAATTTTATCAAAAGTGTAAGCAATGCTTTCTATACTTATTTCTTCTCTTTCAAAAGTAAGAAAAGTGTCTGTTGCGCTTATATACTCAATATCATGGTGTTCATCGAAATCTAGTTCACTTATAGTGTTTTTGAAGAAATTCCAGAGAAAAGGCTTTAGTATTCCTCCAACTACAACAGTAGTAGAATTAATAAATTTTGCAACAGAATAGACTGAAGCTAGAGTAGAGCCTAAATATCTTGAAGAGATTATTTTTCCTAACATATCTATAACTACTAAATATATTTCGTGTAAGTGAGTATCCGCATTTTGTCTATCTAAAACGAACAAATTATACCCATCATAATAGTGATTGGATGTAGTTATATTAAACTCAGATGAGGAAAGTGAACCAGCTACTATTAAATTATCATTAACAGATCTAGAACAATTTTTCTGATTTGATTTATCTGTAATTGAATTTTCAGCAAATGCATTTGATATACTTATAATCTTGACATTAATCAAAAGACTAGAGGTCACTAATAGCAAAAAAATAACATCTAAAAAAATGGTTTTAGATTTTTTTTTAGTAACTATTAGTGTTTGAAACAAACCAATCGAATAAAAAAGTAGAGGGGTCTATATTAACGTTTCTGGAATACTACAAGAAAACAATTCTTTAGTATTTACAGGAAATTCTGTTCTTTTTTCTTTCTTCTCAATGTTTGAAAACCTAGAATAGAAATGATAAGAAAAACAAGTAAATTAGGAAACGATGTTTTCCAGGAAAATGAATCGGGTGGATAAATCACAGGGTCTTTTATTGGATACAAATCTTGATTGTTGGCATCACCATCAATTTCATAGATTTTCTTTGACGATCCCGACCAATAATTTCCGATTTTTACGTCAGCTTGATACCAGTAATTATGAAATCCGCTATCAAAAGCTTGACTTAAGCCTATTACTGGTTCATTATTGATGAATGTATTTCGATAGATCAAGAAATATTGGGTGCTTGAACTTAAGAAAATAGCATAACCTTCGGTTTCGTAGACTAAATTAGTAGATATTGTACCTTGAATGCTATTAGTAACATATATACCATAATTTCTGTTAAATGCTATCGTATTCTCATAAACAAGTGAATTTGCTGAACCTGAAATGTAAATACCTTGATTTCTATTATGATTAATTTCATTCTTAATTATAGTAGTATTTTCTGAACTCCAGAGTGAAATACCAATATAATTGTGTTCCATATGATTATTAACCAATGAAGTATTCAGACCTGAGTCTTGAATTCCTGTACTCAAACTATTATAGGAACAATTGCTATTCTTGACAATTGCATGTTTTGTATTTTCATCAATATAGAGACCTTCGTACGAACTACATTTGGTAGCTGTTAATTCGTCTATTGAACAATATTCAGATGAAGATAATTGCACTCCACGAACATTACTTAAACTAGTTATATTATAGAACTCGGTATTCTTGGAGTGATAATCTAAAAATCCGATTTGACAGAAGGTAGAAAAACCATTTTCTATTCTGCAATTATTACTGAAAAATGCTGAAAATCCCACAAAAGAGTTATTAAATCTCATATTTCTTAAAAGAATATTTTCACATTTTATAATAATAATTTGACCAAATATTGATGCATCAATTATCTGATCAGATGCGTTCTTGAGAGCTAAAATTGAAGTTTTAGTAGAGATATGTTTTCCACCATCCCAACGTAAAATAGAATTATCTTGGATTGTTAAGGAAGAAATTTCTTCTTTAGAAACATCTAAGAAAATTCCCCCCTCTTCAAAGTGATTATTATAAATGCTACAATTATGAGAATCAGAGACAGTCAAGCCACAATACCTTCTATCACTTGATGGTTGATTTATTCCATTTAGTATTGTATTATTCACTACAGTTACATTTCTTGAATCTGAGATAATAATTCCATTTACATTACTATCACATGTGTTGTTCGAAACAATAACATTAGAACAATCAATAATACTAATACAAGTCCTAATTATTGCAGGATAATACAAATTTATACGCATAATTTGATTATATCTTAATATAGCTGTAGCTGAATTAAGACCTTCTAGAATAATACCACCAACATTCTCAGTTTGACAATTTTGTATTATAAAGTGCTTAGTTACATTGCTTATATAAAAAATGCTAGTCTCATTTAATCCAGGACTTACGATATAGGAATCAATTAGAAAAGGACTACTCTCAGTGCCATTCCCGGGACAGCCTAAAGTTATGAAATCCTCATCAGAATCAATGAATATTTCCTCAATATTTGTATATAATTTCGGTAAAGTTTCTAATTCTGAAGTCTTAGTAATGATCTCTTGATACTCTTCTCCTTTAAAAGATATAGAATTAAATATAAGCAAAAGCAGAAAAACTGACAAAATTGAAAGAGCTTTTACAGTTTTTTTATTTTGAAGAGCGACCATTGGATATTCTTTAGTAAAAATCTTAATATCTTTTTCTCCCTAACGATTATATTTCTTCTGAAGATAAAGCAAACAATCTTGTTTGTTATTGTTTATTTCTTCACTCATTATTGCATCATATAATAATTTTTTAGCTTCTCCAATTTCCTTACCTTCTATTTTTAAAAAATCAGCTATCTCCAAGCCGTTTAAAGCTGGTTCAAAGAAAATCAAATCTTTATTAGCGCCAATATTTACAAAACACTTTTCTAATTTCTCATAATTTATTTTAGATTTCTTTATACTTTGAAGTGCTTCTATAATTAAGAATATAATTTCTGTTTTCGGATATGTAGAACGGATAAATTTACGAATTTCAAAATCACTCATATTTTGTTCTGAAGTTTTAGCCAAAATTTCTGTAAAATGAATGTAATTGAGTATGGTCTCTTTTTCTTTATTTGAAAATTTATAATTTATAAGAATCTGTCTTATAGCTTCTGTTTTCTTATTCTCTATTAAAAGAGAATTTTCAGTATCTCTAGATTTTGATTCTATTTTAATTTCCTTCAGAAACAATGCAAGATATGGATAAATATCTGTTACATTTTTACTTTCAAGAAACTTCATTTCTTCTCTTATTTTGTTAAAAGTAGTTTTTACCTGATATTGATTTAAGTCTAATTTCGAGTTTATTATCTGAGGGAACATTGTTTCAAAGATATTGAGGTTCACCATTAAGTTAAAAGCCATCAAAGGATTATATTCAAAAGATTGTTTGAGTTCAATTAGTATTCTTTCAGATGGAACATCAAGAATATTTCTAACATGTAATTTAATGCCTTTTTTTGTTTCATTACTAATTTCAAAGTTCAATCTACATGCAAATCGAATAGCCCTAAACATTCTAAGATAGTCTTCTCTAAACACCTCATCAGGATTACGAGTAGTTCTGATTAAACGTTTATGAAGATCTTTTGTACCTTCAAAAATATCAAGATATTTGTCATTGAACATGAGAAAAGCATTTATTGTAAAGTCTCTACGTTGAAGATCCTCAACAATAGTTGCTGCTTCAACAATGGGAATTCTAGATGGATACTCGTATCGTTCTTTTCTAGTTGAGTTAAATTCGAATACTAAATGGTCAGGAAATCTTATTTGTGTCGTAAAAGTCTTATTACTCATTTTACCAATTTTACCGTTTAATTTCTTAGCTATTGATTCTGTAAGTTTGTTTATATCTCCTTTAAAAACCACAAAATCAACATCTTCAGAAGGTTTATCTAATAATAAATCTCTTACAAAACCTCCAACAATACCAATAGCACAATCTTGTTTTCTTGCTATCAATTTTATTTGGTTTATTTTTTCTAGTACTTTGAACTTAATCTTTGCAATTCTTTCTTGATTTATAGAATAGATTTTAGGTTTGACTCCTGATTTTCCGAATTCTTCTAAACACAATTTAAATTCTGAATCATCTTTTGAGTTATCCATCATATTACTAGTTAAGCTTGACATTAAAAGACTTTTCACATTTAATTTCTATAGGTTTTTAAGAATGAATGTACTCTTTACTCACAGATAAAGGAATAAATAGTGTACATAATGAGTTTTACCACATTTCTTACTGGATTTGAAAATGTACTTTGGTACATTTCTTTAGGTCTTCTAATTTCAGGAGGAATATTAGTTCTTTTATCCTTTATTTTCAATATAGAAAGTTTAACTCATTCATTTGGAACTTCTCATGATATATCAATTGATCACGATGTTCTTTCAGAACCTGAATTCCATGATCTTTCTCTCAGTCACGATTTCTCTGTAGACCACGATGTTTCAGTAGATCACGATTTCTCTGTAGACCACGATGTTTCAGTAGATCACGATTTCTCTGTAGACCATGATGTTTCAGTAGATCACGATTTCTCTGTAGACCATGATGTTTCAACAGACCATGATATTTCAGCTGATCACGATCATGATGTTACTGCTAAAGGAAATATCACTCATGTTGAGTTAGAGAGCTTAAAAGATGTAACTCAGTCCTCTGCTCCAATATTCTTACTTCTTTCAACCTATTTCTTAATTTTTGGAATTTTAGGTTTATCTACATTAAGAGTAATATCTGATAGTATAGGATTAAGGATTTTCAGAATTCTAATTGTTATAGTATCACCTTTCATTATAGCATGGGGGATAACTGCTCTCTGGAAAAGAATTTCATCAACAAAAGTGGAACCAATAAAGAGAGGAAATGAATTGATTGGTATGGAAGGCATTGTATATATCCCAGTAGATGCTAAAGGAGGAGTAATTCACGTTGATTTAGGGGAAGGTCAAGGAGTTCAAAAATTACCTGCTAAAAGTTACAATTATTATGACCGTTTTGAAAGAGATGAAAGGGTAAGAATAGTTGCTATAAAGGACAATACTTACTTGATCGATGTAGAATAAAGGGAAAGAAACTATACAGTTTCTTCTGTTTCTACTGTAGGTGTTTCACCTTTATCTTCAGGTTTGGATTCTTTGATTTGTAAGAACTTTCTTAGAAATAAAACACTTATTGCTATTATTATTATACCTGAAATTATTACTATACCTAGAACCACTGGTAAATTAAGTTCCATTGTAATATAGATTTGAGCAGAACTGGTTAATCCATCAGCGTTTTCTATTAAAATTGTAAAATTATATTCTCCAACTGCTAAACCTGATAATTTGAGAGAGATTCCAGTAGGATTATGATATGCTAGGTAAGTAAAAGTAGATTCATAGAAAACTTCATCACCTTCTAGTATTTTCAGAGAAGCTGATGTATCTATAGGATACCCCATACAATCCCAAGTAACTATATTAAATTCTGGACTTTCTCCCATATCAAGTAAGTAGGTATCATTTTCAAGGAAAAGGAGTGGAGTCTCATAAAATCGTTGAATCATCGAACTTTGATAGGCAAATTCTGTGGAATTTTGCATCTTAATTTCCCAAACAATCTCACCTTCTGTATTCACCTCTGTAAAGAAAATTGGATAAGTATCGTTAAGTAGTACTGCTAAATCACCTCTATTTCCAAAAATACCTAGAGTATTTCCATCTGGTAATCTTTCACCATAACCTGAAGTTGGCGAGTAATAGGAGGAATTTGGAGCTGTAAAGGACCATTCTTCTTGAATTGTTGAAGCATCAACATTAATATTGAATTCCAGATATCTTGAATATCCATCTAAAAGTTGAAGGGAATCTGGATTTGTTATATTGTAAGCATCATTATCAAAAATCACATAATTATTATCACCAATTGCTTTAAGACTGTTAGGATGCCACCAAATCGAATCTACAACTTGACCTGATGCATCTTTAATAGTAAAATCGCCTAATCGTCCTGCTGACCAAAGTATACTACCATTATTCTCACTTATATCATAAATTGTATCGTGATTTCTTACGAGTAATAGAATTTGATTATTATCGATATCCCATACCATAGAATTTGCATGCATCCAATCCGCATAACCATCATAAGTTGCATTAAATCCTAATGAAGTGTGTTTAATTGAATCGAAAGGCAGATATTCAGTAGCGTTCCACTCCCAGAGCAAATGTCCTGTTATATTATACTCATAAATATACTGATACGCTATTTGTAAACCATCCCATGTTTCGGTTGAAATTACTGTATTTAAGGTCAGAAATGTATCAAATTCTGGATTATATACAATATCTAAAGCATTACCGGGTATAGGTAATACTTCTTCTACACCTGTATAAAGATTGAATAGAGTCAAAAAATCTTCAGAAGAGCTTTTCTCAATTACCATAGTTGTAGAGTTGTAAGGTATAGCTATTTTATTGTCTGTGTCGAAATAATTAATTATATTTCCTGCCATATCAAAGATCATAGAACCTGAACTAATCGGATTGTAAGTTGCAGGATCTCCAGGGATAATTTCATTTCTCATTATCGGCACATAATTTAAACCGGAGATGACTTGATTTGATAAGTATTTATTCAAAGTTAAATCTTGTGTAATATTTGCAATGTCATCATCAGCCAAGAACACTGGAGAAGAATCACTATTCGAACTAACAGGTGAAAAACTCACAATTGATTTTATTTGAGGATTAATTACAAAAGATGATAAGAAGAGTATTAGTAAACCAACTAATGCTATTTTTTTATTGTGCATGGGAGAAAGAAGAATATGAAATTAAAAAAACTTTCTAAACAAAATCTATTTTATCGATTCATAGTTTTTTTGAGTTTTAGACGTTTTTTAGTGAAAATTGTTATTCCTGCAACGACTATAAAGCTAGGTAAAATGATGTCTAGAACTAACATAAGTACATTTTGATTAACAGTAATTGTGACCGATGAATAAGCACTATTTCCGTAAGTATCAAAGAGTATTAGTGTAACCACCATCTTTCCTATCCTATTGAGGGGGATTGAACAATTGATTAGACCTCCATTCCAGAACCCAGCTTGGAAGATTGCACCATCAACTTCGATTGTATAATTAAACGGATTTTCATCAAAAGCGTTCCAATAGATTGATACTATCTTTTCACTTAGTGCTATTTCAAAATCAAATAAAGGATGAATATAAGGCGGAGTGCTATCCCATTTTGGGATATTGTAGTATATAGCTTCTACTGCATCTATATCGAGAAATGCTCCTTCAGTAAATTGAATCTTTACATAACGTACAGAATTAAGAGACGTTGAACCAACATTAAAACTAGCAGTCCCAGTTGCATTCCCAAGATAAGTAAAAGGACTCTCTAAATCATTACCAATCCAAATTTGATATTCCCCTCCGTTCGTATAGATCCAAAAATCATCACCATTTTGATTTAAAATCTCCTCTTGTTCTCCCATATCTAGCGTAATGTAACCATGAGTATAAGTTTCAATTAGTTTACAAGAAATATTATCAGGAGCTCCTAAAGCATAATCTCCATCTAGATAGACATCCGAGAGACCAGGAATTACTGCATCCGCATAGGGGTCAGCTTTGTTCAACCAGACAGTAATTAGTACTGATGAGATTGTGGAATATTGATTAGCATCCTTGACTTGAAGCGTCAGATTATGCTGGCCCGGTTCCCAAATGAGAACATCCCAAATGTTTGTAGTATAAGTAAATAATTTTCTCTGAACCAAACCTTGTGTAATTAAAACTTCATCTACCCAAAGGTACCATAAATTTCCCCCATGAATTATCCAAGATACTGTGATATTTCCTACTCCAAACTGATATTCTTGCTCAGTAGAGATATAAAGGATCACAGGGGGAGATGGAGTTTCTATTGTTAATAAAACAGAAGAAGTAGAAGAAAATCCTGCTCTATCATAGAGAATTAAAGTTATATTATATACTCCTTCTTCTAACAATGGTATTTTCCAATTTAACTCAAATTCCTTTATTATCCACATACTAGCTGTAGTTAAAGTATCATTCACCCAAATTTCCCAATTCTTAGGAGTATTGTCAAAAACAGCCCAATAGATCAATGGAGTCTCTCCCCACGAAATACTTAATTCTGAGAATTCAGAGACTATGATAGGAGGAGCAGCAGGGTAAACATTTGCATAAAACGTTTCATTGTAAACTGGTTCTGTAGAGTTGTATAGCAAGAACTCGATCTTATGTACTCCTAAACCTAAAGAATTTAAATCCAAACTCACGTTTGATGAGAACCAAGTAGTAGAATTGTAAGGTACATCATTTATAGTAAGATTCATTTGGAGCGGAGTTTCTGCTTTTCCTTCCCATCTTAAAATTGAATCTGTTTGCCCTAATTCAATCTCCGAAAATCCTGTACGAAGAACATAAAATGGTTTGATCCAAACATCTATGTTTTCAATGACCTGATGTCCTACATCATCTTCCAAGACAATTGTTAAGTTATGGTAACCTTCAAAGAGAACACCTAAATTCAGTTCAAGAGGTGATTTTCGCCAATATGAGCGAAATGTATGAGTTCCTTCATCTTTCAAAGAATCGTTTAGATAAAGTCTATAATAACCTTGCAAATCTGTTCGAGTTCTGTATCCTGACCATGTTTCGAGTTGGATTGTTGTATTTTCAATAGAGTTACCATACACTTGTTCAATGTTTTCTAAACCTGGGTAAGGAGTAAATCTCTCAAACCTGTAAATTCCATATGTATAAACATCATTATGTACAAAATCAAGTTTCCACACTATCTCTTTCTCTTCATTTATTTCCAGCACTTTTGCATTCTTAGAAGTAAATGAATGTGTCATACTTCCAAAAGTTCCTAATCTATCACCATTTGGTAGTTTATCGGCGTCGCCCCATATATTTGTGTAATATTGTTCTGGAGCAACATATGTCCATGTCTCATTTGCCATTTTCTTTTCTTCATCTATCTCAATTTCTACTATTCTTGTATTTCTGCTATTTGGATTGGTTTGGTTATGAAAATCGTTATCAAAGAGAATTAT
>Ga0307444_1001272_pt1 | contig 10980 bp, 6 predicted proteins | sample SalMarSW160340MG_FD_202145 | JGI IMG/M metagenome (GOLD analysis project Ga0307444, IMG submission 202145) | Salt marsh sediment microbial communities from the Plum Island Ecosystem LTER, Massachusetts, United States - SW1603-40 | ecosystem: Environmental > Aquatic > Marine > Intertidal zone >... | reverse complement strand
GGCGGTGCACGGTAATCAAACCGAGTTCGCGGATCCCGGGGGTATCGACTACGTAGCCGCCATCGTCCAGCTTGAGCAGGGAGACCTGGGTCGTGGTGTGTCTCCCGTGACCGCTGTACCCGCTGACGTCGGCCACGCGAAGCTCCAAGCCCTCCTGTATGGCGTTCAACAGCGACGATTTGCCTACGCCAGATAGCCCGGCCAGCACGGTGGATCTGCCGACCAGGTGGGCGCGCAGCTCGTCGAGGCCCTCGCCCGTCTCGATGCTCGTATAGAGCACCGTGTAGCCGAGATCCTCGTAGATGGACACGTCCTCTCGAGGGTCGAATTCATCGCCCGCCAGGTCGGTCTTGTTCAGGCAGATCAGGGGCTCGAGGTTGCCCTCCTGTGCTGCGATCAGGTAGCGGTCGATCAGCTCGAGCCAGAGGGGCGGTTCTTCCCAACTGGAGACGATGAGCACCTGGTCGACGTTGGCGACGATGACCTGGCTCAGGTCGTCGTTATGCGGATCTGGACGGGCGAGGACGGTCTGGCGTGGAAGGACGCGCTCGATCACGCCGTGACCAGCACGGCCAGGCGAAATCCAGACCTCGTCGCCGACGGCAACCACATTTGTATAGCCAGTACGCGTGGCCGTCAAGGAGCCGCGCACAGCACAGAGCATGGTCTGATCCCCGAGATCGACCTCGTACAGGCTCGTGCTGATCTCGGTCACGATGCCCTTGTGCCAGCCCTGCGGGATCTCGGTCTCCAGCTCGGCCGCCTCGGCAGATCGGATCTCGTCATCGACCTTGGTACGCAGCTCGATGAGCTCTTCTTCTCGACTACGAGGCAAGATCCGTTCCTCGACGGGCAACCCGCTCTCCCATGCACTGCGATGGTCGTCCAGGACCCGCTGCTTCCAGTCTTGGTCGCGTACGATCTTGTCTTTGCGATTTGGCTTGATCTTTTTCCGCTTCTTGCTCAGTGGTGCTATCCTCCACGGCTTGTCCGCATACATTAAGGTATTTATACCACATTTGGCGCTCTTTTTCAAGCGCATCGTGCCTTGACGACATCGCTCGACCTTGAGTCGAGCGCGGCGTAAGCCTTTGACGTACAGCAGTTGCTCTGCTTTGCGCAAGCGTGGTATAATCCAGGTGGATCGTGCCTGGGTGAGAGGAGCAGCCAATGCCTACTGTAGGCTACCTGGATGGCGTGGATCCGCTAATGCTCACGCGGCTTGCCGTTCGCGGTGTGGGGACGCTACCGGTGAGCAACGGATTCGACAACCATGGCAAGTTCATCAACGCGATCACAGAGCGTGATGCGATCGACCTGGTCGTGGGGCATCTCCACAAACTGCTGCGTACACAGCGACAGGGCTTTTTGGTGGAGGACTTGCTCGATTCGTGCTATCATTGTCAGATCCCGATCCTGGTCATCGTCCCGCGGGAGGAGCACGATCGCGCACGGCAGTTACTGGGCCAGACCGAAGAGCGGCTGATCTTGATCGATCCGGATGAGGCCTATGGCCAGATCGTGCAGCAGCTCGCCTTGGAGGATTGAGCAGGGAACTGACGCGCTGCTGCTCCTGACAAGCTTGGCTGGTGAAGAGCCAGTGCGCGTAGGTGCGTCCATTTGGTGCCGCGTTAGCCACCAAGTACGCCGTAACCGGAATGAGCCGGGAAAAAGGGCAATGGAGCAGAGTACAGAAGAGCTGTTGAGCGGCTGTGAACCTCTCTTAGAGGGTGACAGGCTGCAGTTGACGCACGTAGCAGAGGGTATGCCCTTTGTCGCGGACATCAGCCGCGCCGACCTGCTGCTCTATGTGCGCGACCAGGAAAGTGCTATCGTCGCGGCGCAGGCCCGCCCTCACTCGATCATGCCGGTCTATGCGGAGAATCTCCTCGGGTACCGCATCGATCCTGCCCAGCAGGTCGCTACCTTCCGGGCCATGCGATGGGGGTACCGGCTGCGCGGTACGCAGCGGCTAATCGCCGGTGGCGCGCCTGTCATCCAGGAGGTGCACCCGATACGTGGCAGCGATGGCGGCGTGATCGGTGCGCTAAGCATGGAGGCGAACCTGATCGCCTACGTGCGGCAGAAGAGCCGGAGCAAGGTCTTTCAGCGGACGGTGCGGATCCTACAGCGTATGCTGCTACGAGACGAGCTCAAGGGAGCGGAGGCGCTGTCGCCTTTTGGGCAGAACGATGGCATCCTGGTGGTAGACAGCGATCGGGTGACGCGCTATGCGAGCGGGATCGCCACAGAGCACTATCGCAGGCTGGGCTACCTGGACAGCCTGGTCGACCGGCACCTGTCGACGCTCGATACCGGGGACCACATGATGTTCCAGCAGGTGTTCGACGACCTGAGATGCCACGAGGCGGAGTATACGGAACGAGTGCACCTTTCAGGTGCTGCAGAACGGACGTGGGTCCGAAAGGGCGTGCCCCTGATCGGGCGATCGCTGTATAGGCCGTGGTGGCCACCGACGCAGCGGCTGCGGAGAAGACCGGTCGGCGTGCTGTTTACGATCCACGATGCGACCGAGGAGCGGCGCAAGGAGCGAGAGCGCAAGATCCAGTCCGCGATGATCCAAGAGATCCATCACCGGGTCAAGAACAACCTGCAGACCGTGGCGGCCGTGCTGCGGATACAGCTCAGGCGGTCCGACAATGAGGAAGTGCGGGCGATCCTTCGCGATAGCGTGAGCCGCGTCCTGAGCATGGCCGTCGTACACGAGTACTTGTCGCGCGAGCAAGGCCAGGCGATCAACATACGGGAAGTGACGCAGCGCATCGTGCAGCAGACCAAGCAGGGCGGCCTGCCCCTGGGAAAAGAGATCCGTATCGTCCTCGGCGAGGGGAACAACCTGTACCTGCCAGCTCGGCAAGCCACGGCGTGTGCGTTGGTGATCAACGAGCTGCTGCAGAATGCCCTAGAGCACGCCTTTGGGAGTCACCGGGTGGGAACCATCACCGTTGACCTCCTGGACGAAGGAGACGCCGTCCAGATGGTCATCACCGACGATGGGGAAGGCCTGCCGGCGGACTTTACTCTAGAAGATACGTCGAGCCTCGGGCTCGAGATCGTGCGCACGTTGGTGCAAGACGATCTGCAAGGCACGTTCGAGATAAAGAGCAATGGCGGCGTACAGGCCATTGTTCGCTTTTCAAAGAGAGTCATGGAAGGAGAGGAACTTTGGAACGGACAAGAGTGATCGTAGCGGACGATGAATCTCTGGTGCGCGTGGACCTGCGAGAGGCGCTGACCGAGCTAGGCTACCTCGTCGTCGGAGAAGTGGGCGATGGACAGAGCGCGGTCAATATGGCCCGCGAGCTGGATCCTGACGTCGTCGTCATGGATGTCAAGATGCCGGGCATGGACGGCATCGAGGCGGCGCGGATCTTGACACAGGAGCGCGTTGCACCGGTTGTGCTTCTTACGGCATACAGCCAGACGGACCTGATCGAGCGGGCCAAGGAGGCCGGCGTGGTTGGATACCTCGTCAAGCCGTTTCGCGAGACGGACTTGGCCCCGGCGATCGAGCTGGCGCTGGCACGGTTCGCAGAATTCCGTGCTCTGCAGGACGAGGTAGGCAATCTGACCGAAGCACTGGAGACGCGAAAGAAAGTCGAGAAGGCCAAGGGAATCTTGATGGACAAGCAAGGCATGACCGAATCCGAGGCCTTTCGCAAGATCCAGAAAATGAGCATGAACACCAGGAAGCCGATGAAGGAAGTAGCAGAGGCGATCATCCTCGCCAACACAGAGTAGTCAAAGGCGCAGTCTCAATGCGGGCCTACGAAGCAAGTGGCAATCGAAGCACCAGCGCCGTCCGTCGGGCCCTGCCGTGGGTGGCCATTGCAGGTACGGCGCTGGCGCTCTTGACTGTCGTTTTCCAGACCCCAACGCTCTACAGCATTGGGATGGGTTTCAAGCGCGGCCTCTACCTGACTTACGTGGCACCAGCAAGCCCGGCGGACGTGGCAGGTCTGGAGGTGGGCGATCGCTTGCTGTCGGTCGATGGGCGTGTCATCCACACCCGGAACCGCTTTCGTTTCATTGGGCGCTACTATCATCGCGGCGACGTCATGTCGTTTAGCGTGGAGCGGCCAGGGGGGGAGCGGTTCACGGCGCAGGTCGTACTCGACCAGCACGGGATGCAGGCGGTGCGCACGCTGCAGTTGTTCACAGTGGGGCTGGCTTTTCTCGGCGTGGGCAGCTTGGTCTATGCATTTGGCCCCAATCGGGAGGAATCTACCGTCTTTCTCCTCGCCTCGCTTGCCATGGCCTTCAGTTATGGCGCTGCTAATGCCAACCAGCCGTGGCTCGGGCTGCTCGAGAACTCTGCGTTCCTGGCTCCTTCGCTGATCGTCCATCTCTTTCTTGTTTACCCATTTCGGCACGGCTGGGCAGCAAGTGGTTGGTTCAAGGTTCTCCTGTACCTGCCTGGCCTGGCGATGCTTGCTTTCGTCACGCTCCAGATGCTGGGCTATATCCAGATCGACCTGCTGCCCATCTGGCAGTGGGCACCGGTTAGCATCGTTGTCGGAGGGCTGCTCGGTGGCGCGATCCTGGTCTTGTCGATCGCGCGAGCCCAGGAGCCGCTCGTCCGGCAGCAACTCAAGTGGATCGTGTGGGGCATTGGCGTAGCGGCGGGGCTGAATGGCATGTACATCTTTGCCAGGCTCGCGGGTCTATCGCCAGGCCTGATCAGCCTCGACATTGTGAACTGGAGCGTGCTGGTCGTTCCCGTATCGCTGGGCTTTTCGATCCTGCGCTACAGGCTGTTTGATGTTGACACCGTGATCAGCCAGAGTGCGGTCGTTTTTATCATCGGGTCGACAGCCTTCCTGGTATACTATTTCGTCGCCCAGTTGTTCGCGACGTTGGGTGTGGGCATCGTGCCGACCTATCCGACTGCAGTGGCGGCGCTGGTCATGCTTCTGGCCGCGCTGCTCGCGCCGCTGAGCCGGTCGGTCAACGCTATGGTGGACCGCATCATGTACGCGCGGCGTCCCAGCTACCGCCAGACGTTTGAATTGCTCTCGCGGGAGATGGCGCGCTCGCTCGACGTGGACCACTTGCTGGAGGTGATGGTACAGCGCGTGTCAGCAGTGACGCGATGCGACCGGATCCAGGTGCGCCTGCGCGAGCCACGGCGCACGTACTATAGCTGTGTGGCCTCGACCGGGCAGGTGCGCGATGAGGCGGGCATTCCACTCGATGATCCGCTCGTCCGGGTCTTGCAGAGAGAGGACGAGATCCTGTGCCTGCCCGATGGCTCGGACGTGGTACGGGCCAATGCCGAGCTGGCCGAGGCAAAGCAACGGCTGTGGCGCGAGTCACTCGTGCTGTGTGTGCCATTTCGCATCCACGAGGTGCTGATCGGCTGGCTCGGGTTGGGGGTCAAGCGGAGAGGCGATCTGTACCCGCGAGACGAGCGAGAGCGGTTGGCTTCACTCGTGGACCAATGTGGAGTGGCGATCCAAAACGCGCTCACGTACCGCGAGTCGGAGGACCGGGCGCGGCAACTGGCGGTGCTCAACGACATCGGCCATACGCTGGCCTCGACGCTGGACGTAGACGAGCTGCTCAACCGATTTCTGAGAGCGGTGATGGACGCGTTCTCGGTGGAAGCGGGCTCGCTGCTGCTGCTCGACGAGGAGAGCAGCGCGCTGGCGTTCCGCGTCGCGCTTGGAAATGCGGCGCAGCAGTTGGTGGGGACGCGACTTCCCTCGGGGATCCAGAGCATCGCGTCTTACGTGATGCAGACGGGGGAGCCGTTCCTCTCGAACGATGTCAGTCGCGAGCCGCGATGGTATCCGAAGATCGATACGGTGACAGGGGCGACGACGCGACAGATAATCGCCGTGCCAATCGCCCACCGGTACGGCGTGATCGGTGTCACCGAAATCATGAACCGACGCGACCACGCGCCATTTGCACAAGAGGACGTGGACTTGCTGACGGCGTTGACGGCGCAGGCGGCGATCGTGATCGAGAACGCCCGCCTGTATGCATCGACGGACGAGGCGCTGCGTCAGCGCGTGGACGAGCTGTCTACGATGCAGCAGATCGACCGCCAACTGAACGTCACGCTCGACTTTGACCTGGTGATGGATCGTACGCTGCAGTGGGCGATACGCATGACGCGAGCAAGCGCAGGGTTCGTCGGTCTTGTGGTCGAGGAAGAGGACGAGAAGCGGATGTGGGTGGCGGCATCGCGCGGGTATTCCTCACCGCTCGATCAGTACCGCGAGATCTTGTGGCCGCTGGATCAGGGCATCTCGTCGCACGTTGCCCTCACCGGCGAGCCAGAAAATGTGGCGGATGTCAGTCAGAACCCGCACTATGATCCACAGCGCCCCGGCACACGGTCTGAGATGGCCGTGCCTGTGCTGCGCGAGGAGCGCGTGATCGGGGTAATCAACCTCGAGGCGGACGACCTGGGTGCCTTTGGCAAGCAGGACGAAGCATTCGCGATGCGGCTTGCTGACCATGCGGCGATCGCGATCGAGAACGCGCAACTGTACCAGGAGATCAAGCGAGCCAACGAGTCCAAGAGCGAGTTCGTATCCATGGTCTCGCACGAGCTCAAGGCACCGATGACGATCATCAAGGGGTACGCAGAGCTTGCACAGCTTACATTGGCGAACCAGCTCAAGGAAGACGACCTCAAGTTGCTGGATGTCATCATGGCCAACGTCGAGCAGATGGAGGTACTGATCAACGACCTTCTACAACTGGCCCGCCTGGAGAGCGGCACCCTCAAGTTGGCGCGAGAGCCGACCCGCCTGCGCGCCCTGATCGGGGACGTGGTCGCACGCTTTCGGCACGCGCTCGATGAACAGGAACTGAACGTATCGTGGACGATACCGGGCGATCTGCCCTTGGTGGATGCCGATCCGCCGCGGCTGGGCCAGATCCTGATGAACCTGGTCTCCAATGCGGTCAAGTACACGCCACCCAGCGGCAAGATCGAGGTCGTCGCGGAACGCTGGGCAGCGAATGGGGGGGAGGGCGGCACGCAAGATGGCAAGTGGGTGCGGTGCGTGGTGCGTGATTCGGGCGTCGGCATCGCGCCAGAGGATCAGGCCAAGCTTTTCCAGCGGTTTTTCCGCGCGAACCACCCCTTCGTGCGCAAGCAGCCGGGGACTGGGTTGGGGCTGTCGATCACAAAGGCACTGGTCGAAATGCATGGCGGACGGATCGGATTCGAGAGTGCGGTCGGGCAGGGGAGCACGTTCTGGTTCACACTGCCGGTCGCGGACGATGCGATGGATCAAGTACCTCGCTAGCCCTGGCTCACAGGGATAGAGGCCCTCAGGATGGTTGTCATCCTGAGGGCCTCGACGATCGGGCCGATCTATTGATCGGGCCGATCCATTGATCGGCGCGATCTATTCCTCGACGTGTGGAAGCTCTGCCAGTGCTCTCTGCAGGCGAGCCTCCTCGAGCTCATAGTCGGGTAACTGGTCGCTGTGGAAAGCGTCGTACGCTGCCAGGTCAAAGTGCCCGTGCCCGCTGGCGTTAAAGAGAATCACCTTGGCTTCGCCAGACTCTTTGCAGGCCAGCGCCTCGTCTTCTACAGCCTTGATGGCGTGCGCCGTCTCGGGGGCAACGATAAAGCCTTCGGAACGCGCAAAGCGCACCGCCGCACGGAGGACGTCGTTCTGGTGATAGGCACGCGCCTCGACGATGTTCTGGTCCAAGAGCGCGCAGATGCTGGGCGCCATGCCGTGGTAGCGAAGGCCGCCGGCATGTACCGGTGCCGGGATAAAGCTGTGCCCTACGGTGTGCATCTTGGCCACCGGACCGGTCTTGGCAGTGTCACCCCAATCGTAGGCGTACAGGCCGCGCGTCATGCTGGGGCACGCAGTCGACTCGACAAAGATGGCTCGTAGGTCTGGCTTGGCGCCGGTTAGTTTGTCCCTCAGGAAGGGATAGATCAGCCCCGCGGCATTGCTGCCGCCACCTGCGCAGCCGATGAGGATATCGGGATAGTCGCCCGCCATCTCCATCTGCTTCAGCGATTCGAGGCCGATCACGGTCTGGTGGAGCAGGACAAAGTTGACGACGCTGCCCAGCGAGTACTTGAAGCCGTCGTGGGTCACTGCGTACTCGATGGCCTCACTGATGGCGATGCCCAGGCTACCGGTCGTGTCCGGGTCTTCGGCCAGGATGCCACGCCCGGCGTGGGTCTCGCTGCTGGGGCTGGGAACGACGCTGCCTCCCCACGTCTCCATCATGACGCGCCGGTAGGGCTTTTGCTGATAGCTGATCTTGACCATGAACACCTTGCACTGCAGGCCAAAGAACTGCGTGGCGAAGCACAGCGCGCTGCCCCACTGCCCTGCACCCGTCTCGGTCGCAAAGCCGTCCAGGCCCTCTTCCTTGGCATAGTAAGCCTGCGCGACAGCGGTGTTGGGCTTGTGGCTCCCTGGGGGGCTGACGCCTTCCCACTTGTAGTAGATCTTGGCCGGGGTATCGAGGGCCTGCTCCCAGCGGTGTGCCCGGTAGAGCGGCGAGGGGCGCCACATCCTGAGCACATCCTGAACCTGATCCGGGATCTCGATCCAGCGGTCCCGGCTGGCCTCCTGCTTGATCAACTCGAGCGGGAACACCGGCACCAGGTCATCGGGTCCCATGATCTCGAGGGTCGCCGGATGTCGATACGGTGGAGGCGGGTTCTCCATATCGGCGATCACGTTGTACCAATGGGTCGGCGTGTCCTTTTCCTGGAGCACATACTTGTACTGCCTCATGCTATCTCTCCTTTGTCAGTAGCCTTGGCCGCGGACGTCGCGGCGTACTGTGGACCGAGGAAGGCTTGGGGGTCCTGCATAAAGCGCTTGTAGATCCGGTAGTGTGACGTCTCCTCGTACTGCACCTCCTTGATCTGCGCGTGGTCAAAAGCAAAGATCTGCGCGCCGGGGTACGCCAGCAGAATGGGTGAATGCGTGGCGATGATGAACTGGGTCCTGCCGCCGACCTCGAGCTGTTGCAGCAACTGCAGGAACTCGATCTGGCTGGCCGGCGAGAGGGCTGACTCGGGTTCGTCGAGCAAGTAGAGGCCATGGCGCTGGTAACGGCCGCGAAAGTAGCTGAGGATCCCTTGACCGTGCGACAGTGTATTGAGGATGTGGCCTCCATAGTATTCGAGCTGTCCCGGGTCGCAAAGCGCCACGTCATCGACAAAGTCGGCGAACTCGCGAAAGGTCTCGGCGCGAAAGAGCGATCCCACTATGCTGCCGTTTGCCCACGTCACCTTGATAAAATCACATAGATGCCCCTCGTAGGGATTGTCGTGAACGGCATGCCGCCTGGGCCTGTCCCAGATGTGGATCCCGCACCTCTGGGTGATGGCTTCCAGCAACGTAGACTTGCCCGACCCATTCTCACCCACGAAGAACGAGACGGGCGTCCGGAACACGAGCTCGTCTGTGCCTCGAAGGGCCGGGATGTTGAACGGGTAGTAACGATCGGTTGGATAGTGCTCTCGATAGAGCACGATTCTGGTCAGAAACATGATCGTGTCCTTCACCAGCATGCGACGCTGGTTCAAGCGCAACGCATGCGCCCACAACACAAAAAAGCGCACGTCCCCTCAAAGGACGCGCGCTCAAAGCGCTCGTGGTACCACCTTTGTTAGGCGGTTCGTCGGACCTATTGACTCTGCCGCGATGGCAAAGCGGCGCATATCCGAGAGCCAGCCTCACTCGTGCAGCTACAGCACGCCCTGCAGGCCATAGCCTCAGCCTTGGTAACGGTGGCGACTCCGGCTTGAGCTACTAGCACACTCGTTCACCCAAGCAACTCCCAGGTCCATTCCGCCTTCGCGTGAGCACCGGGTTCCACCAACTCCGGCTCTCTGTGGCCCCGTATGAGGGCGTACTCGTCCTGATCAACGTCGTTTGCTATAGACTGTGGGAAGCAGTATAGCACGTAAGTACATGCGTGTCAAGTTGACGGATCCGCGATGCAGAGCTAGAATCGCACTAGCAGTCGGTGTCCACGTGCGACGAGTGGAATGTACCTGAGCAGTGGACGGTCGCCCGGTTGGGAGTAGGGAGTGGTGCAGTGCACAGCGTAGATGCAGTCGTGATGAGCGGTCGGCAGGGCGTGGGACGTGCAGTCGCAATGGTCGACGACACCCGGCGGGCCATCGCTTGGGATCTGGTGGAGAAGGTGGACGCGAGCGGTGCGTTCCGGTCGACGATCGTGAGCACAAGTGATACGGCGCTGGCCGAGATGTTGAGCGGGACAGACGCCATCGTGGACCTCGATCGAAGCGACGAGCCCTTTCATTTCGGTAGGACGCTCTGCAGGCTGATTGAGCGTTATGCGATCGAGCGGGTCGTTTACCTTGGAGGAGGCTGTGCGCCTCTCCTTCCGGCGTCGACGCTGTCGGAGATGGCCGAGCAGTTGCGGGCGGCAGAGCGCCTTGTGCTGTGCAACAACTTTTACTCGGTCGATTTCTGCGGTTTTGTGCCTGCTTCGACCCTCCTTACAGTTGCACCGCCCGAGAACGACAACTCGCTGGGCTGGCTCCTGGGACAGGGGGCGGGCCTGCCAGCGTGCGAGCTGCCCCGGACGACGGCGACGAGTTTCGACGTCGACACGCCGACGGACGTGATCGCCCTTTCCCTGCATCCCGAGGCACCGCCGCACACGAGGGCCTACCTCGACGGCCTGGTGCTGCCTACTGCGCGCGTGGAGGCGGCGATCCGCGTGTTTCTCGACAAGGAAGCAGAGGTGCTAGTAGCCGGACGCGTAGGTTCGCGTGCTATGTCCTATTTGGAGCGCGAGTCGGCGTGCCGAAGCCGGGTCATCTCTGAAGAACGGGGTATGCGCGCCGATGGGCGGCTGGCGAGCGGGCAAGTACGCTCGCTGCTGGGCATAGAAATGGAAGCCGTGGGGATGACGCGGTTCTTTGCCGAGATTGTGCCCCTACTGGGCGATGCCGCGTTTCTCGATGACAGGGTCGTG
>Ga0307444_1001270_pt1 | contig 10998 bp, 9 predicted proteins | sample SalMarSW160340MG_FD_202145 | JGI IMG/M metagenome (GOLD analysis project Ga0307444, IMG submission 202145) | Salt marsh sediment microbial communities from the Plum Island Ecosystem LTER, Massachusetts, United States - SW1603-40 | ecosystem: Environmental > Aquatic > Marine > Intertidal zone >... | reverse complement strand
CATGTCATGAACAAGCCAGGTAGCGTTTCTCAAACCCAGATATCTGGTATGGGTTACGTGGGGACGGCGCTATAGCAAGAGCTTTTTTGACGTTGGTGCGGCATTGGCCGGGTGCGGTCACGTGTCCGGCCTGATAATGCGGCGCATTTGGCCGATGAAAAGCTTCCTCGTTAAACAAAAAATTCCAACCACGTTTATCTCCCTGCCAATTATTCCAATTTTATCTAAAAGTTTAAGAACTCAGAGGCGATGGCGCATTTTTGCGAATGCAGTGTGGTACGGCGGTGACCATCGCCCTCGGATGGCTTCGATTTCGCTACATTTTCCTAACATTTTTTCCCGACGTCGCCAGCCTTTTAGCAATTGGCCCGGGTCTGCCGCTCAGCCGATCGCCTTTGGCGGTTTCAGCCGTGTCAATCCGTCGCATTCGCCATTCGCCCAAATTGCGTCAAATAATCTTAAACGTCACCCTAACGGTTATTTGGATGGCCCTGTTAACTTAACAAGCGAAAAGTGGCTCTCTTGACAAGCAAAACAGTGCAAAATAACATTTAAAATGACTTTTTAACGGGCGATAATATTTAACATCACGTTTTATAGGGCAGTAAAATGCGTACATCAGCATTAGGTATTTTAGCCGTCGTAGTTTTGTTGCTCGGCGCACCAGTTGGATCTGCGTTCGCAGGGTGCGGACGCGATGTTGGTTGTTCGGGTCCCTCTTTCTCGGATCCTCCTAGTTATTCGGGTGCTCCTGGCCCGATCGTTGGCGCCGGTCTCCCAGTCTTGATTGTGCTCGGTGGCGCTTACTACGTCGTTCGCCGACGGCGTCGCAACAAGGCCTGAAGAGTCTTTATTAGCGTCGTGGGCGCTGCGGAGCGGCCTTCAAAAACGCTTGCGTTATTCAGGCGCGACTTAAGTCGCTGACAAGACGTTGCCACGCCTTGCGAGCAATGGTTTTGCCTTTGCCAGCTGATGGGAAGCCGAGATCTTTTCGTTCGATTTCGGATAACCTGGCGCTCGCGCTCAGTGCGTTAAGCGCCCGCCCCCGCTAATTAATCCTGATAGACCACTGAATTTCATTGATTGATCAATAAATGGCGGCGGCTTCAGCGCCACCTGAGAAGCCGCTGCGGTCAGTTTGACTGTGCAGAGGCCCGACTAAAACGTCGTGCATCGCAACGGTGACTGTGACTTCGAGCTGCTCGAATATACGGCCGCACTGTTGCGGTGGAACTCCAAAATATTTGGCTCAGCTGGACAGCAACGCAGTGGCTAATAGGCGTTTTCACCGCGCAAAACTTCAAAAGCGGTCCAGAATACGATCCAAAGATCGAGACCAAAATTCCAATTGTTAATATACCAAACGTCGAGTTCCAGCCGCTTTTTCATTGCAGCAAAAGTCGTGAATTGTCCACGAAACCCATGCACCTGCGCCCATCCGGTTATTCCTGGCTTGACATGACGCCGGAAAGCGTAATCTTGAACGAGCTTCTGCAACTGATCATCGTGTGCGACCGCATGCGGACGCGGTCCCACGATCGACATATTCCCGACCAATACATTTAGCAACTGAGGCAATTCATCGATACTCGTCTTCCGTAGCCACTTGCCTATGCCCGTCACTCTATCATCGGCGGGTAGCGCAGGAACAACGGTTGGACCGTCCTCCAATACGTTCATAGTTCGAAATTTGAATATTTTGAATTTCTTTCCGTTAAATCCACAACGGCGCTGAAGAAAAATGATTGGCCCAGATGAGTCAAATTTGACAGCAACGGCGGTCATCACGAGTAAAGGAAAAAGAAGAATTAGACACGTTGTTGCGCAAACAATATCAAATCCTCTCTTCATCGCCCGCTCCGTTGCAGTCAGCGGTTCTCGCTGTATCTCGATGCATACGGAATCCCCGAGTTTTTTCAGTGGCAGCGTGAGCAGCTCCGATGCCCCGAGCGGGACCAATTTTACTGGCAGTGGAAGTACTCGCAGCATGGTCAATATGGGCGTCAACTCCGACCAACGAGTTAAATCAGCGCTGATGATGATTTCGTCGATATCGGATCCACGAGCATGCTTTATCACTCGCGAGATGATTTTTGTGTACCGCCGCGAATCAACTGTGTCGCCTGGAACCACAAACTGGCGATCAATCCTGTAACCATGCTTCATGAGCTGGAATTGTGGGTCCTCTTCCGCCGACGAAATAGGCTCAGTTATGAATATGACGGCTCGGCCTGCAATCTTGTTTTCTCTCAGGCCAAAGTCGATAAACCTACACCAAAAGAGTCGTAATGCGCTTAATGCAGACAGGCCAAATACACCAAACACAATGTATACGCGACTCGAGAATTGCCCTCCAATTTTCAGAGCAAAAATTGCGGCGGCACAAAGAAACAGGATGCCCCCCCAAATTAGCACTGTGCTACGGATCTGGGTGCCCAACGCCAATAATTTTGCTGGTCTGTACAATTGGCACATTTTTGCAATGCCAACGAACAGTACCGCCAGCACAGCCGCGCTGCTAAAATAGTAGCGGTCGCTCAGCAACCCGTTACTCAAAAATAAGTACAAACGTTCAGAAATTAAACAGGCGACTAAAATAGCTAATGCATCGAGTGCCATTGCCGCAGGTTCAAGCAATCGATAGGAAATCCGCCATCCGGCAGAGTCCAACGGGGCTTTATTGACACCGTGTAAAGCAACGGTTTTGCTTGAACGCTCGTTACCGCTCATAAAATTCATTGCCGCGGTACCATCAATGAAAGCTGAAAACACCTAATTACAGAAAATTACATTAGAATTTGCTACATTGTTGTGACAAGTAGCCGAGCAGTAAAGTCAATATTAAGTTTAACTTGTGCAGAGCCAACGTTCTGACGGGGCGCTTCATTCCGTGCATGCGTGGTGTTAAAGATACCTCCCTCAAAGGTCGACGCCAGCGTTACCGAGTGAAAAATTCGGGGATGTCGAGACAAGCGCGCGATCGCAAACCTGTCCAGCCGACCGTTTCAACATGGCCAGCGAAGCTCATTAGACCCGCTGCCGAGATATCAATTGCATAGTATTATGAGGAGTGGGCTGAGCTGCTGCTCATACCAATCGCCGCGAGCGTTGCTTGGACGAAAGGAAAATCTCTGGTTTGCGCAGCCATCGGCAGCGTCTATTGACCCTAGCTTGTAAGCTGGCCGCGGAGGACCGCCTACCCGTATTATAAGGACCGCCAGCATCAGCCTCAGCACAGACCGTTAGATTCATTGCGCGAGAAGCGGCTATTGGCGCGAAACCTAAGAACTCGCTCGCAGATGTTGCTACAATGCAACACCTGGTCCAAAATGCGACACCTAACGAGGGTAATTAGGCCCGCCAACTTGTGATCGCCTAGTGAATGGCTACAAAGTTCTTTGGCGATTGGGGGTCCCTCAATGCGAGATCGTCTGATCTTCGCACGAATGTGCATGCTTTTGGCAGTGCTGGGTTCCAGCGGCTGCGCGCTCATGCCCCAGAGCGGGCCTGATGAGTATTCCGTATTTTCCCAAGCGCAACTACCTGACAGTCTTCCTTATGCTTTTGTGAAGGTGACCCCCAGCATTTTGCCGATTCTCGCGCATAACGCGCCGGGGCTCTATAATTCATTCGTAGACCGGCGCCCGCCTAGTGACATTCTTTTAGGTGTCGGCGACGTCGTCTCAGTTACGATTTTTGAGGCTGCCGCGGGGGGTCTGTTCATTCCAGCCGAGGCCGGCGTGCGGCCGGGCAACTACGTGACGATTCCTAACCAGGCAGTCGACAGTGGCGGCAACATCCAGATCCCATATGCAGGGACTATCCGTGCGAAGGGCCGCACGATCGCGGAGGTTCAACAAGCCATTGTTAATTCTATCAAGAATCGCGCAATTGAGCCGCAGGCTGTCGTTACAGTAGTCACTCAGAACACATCAATGATTAGCGTACTGGGAGAGGTTAATTCGCCAGTTCGCTTCCCAGCGCCCACTGCCGGGGAGCATATTCTCGACGCGATAACAAGGGCTGGAGGTCCAAAGAGCCAGGGCTATGATACCTGGGTCATGCTTGAGCGGGGCGGTCGGCGGGCGTTGGCTCCGTTCGGCGCACTTGTCTATCAACCACGCAACAATATCTGGGCTCATCCAAATGATACCATATATCTTTTCAGCGAACCCCAGACCTTCTTAGCCTTTGGGGCAACGGGCGGCGGCGGCGGGGGCTCGGTAAGTGGTACGCAGTCTCAGGTCAATTTCGGCGCGTGGCAAATCTCACTTGCAGAGGCAATCGCCAAGGCTGGCGGCTTATCGGACGGTCGCGCAAATCCTGCTGCTGTGTTTCTTTACCGAGGCGAAACGCGTAAAGTGGCGGAAAAATTGGGAGTTGACATTTCAAGGTTCGAGGGTCCGATCATTCCAATCATTTACAACCTGAACCTACGCGACCCAGCTGGGTTTTTCCTCGCGCAGAGTTTCCGGATGCGGAACAAAGACGCGATTTATGTCGCCAATACGACATCGATCCAAGTCTCGAAATTCTTAACCTATCTGACACAGATTTCCGGCACGATCGATGATCCGGTCCTTACTGCAACTGATATATACAACCTCATACACATCGGCGGGCGCTAGTGATCGAGAATTGTTCCCGTTAGGGCTTTATTATGCCTTAGGTTCGGTGCTAAAATTATATATCGAACCTACTAAGTATCGGGATAGCTGTGGGACGTTGGCCCGAGCGGAGTTTTGCGCGCCTTTCGGCTCCTCGGCCAGGTCATTAACGATCTGAGCCCAGCATTAAGGTTAGCGCGCAAATCATAGGACAAATTCGCAATAGACTTTGTTACTGTCATGAATAGAATGCCTAAAATATTTCACTGATACATTCCCTATCCCTGTCGCGTAGGACCAGATGCTCCGACCCAACCAGACTCAACTAACCCAATCCAAACTTGGCGGCCACTCGCCATTTCAAGATGAGCCCGGGTTAACCGAGCTAGTTAGTTTTGCCTTTGGTTTTTTACGACGGCAATACCTGATAATTCTATCTATCGCGTTTCTCGCTATAAGCACTGGCGTGCTCTACCTCTACTTTGCGACGCCGACCTATACAGCGCACGTAATGATAGTAACCGATGTCCGAAAGGGACAGTTTTTGCGGCAACAATCCGTCCTTGCCGACGCGCCAGTCGATTCTGCCCAATTGGCAAATCAACTACTAATCTTGAAATCGGAGTCCATTGCCAAGTTAGTGATCGATGATCTGCATTTGTTGGAAAATCCTGAGTTTGCGAGGCCGAGCACCGCTACGCATTCAAAAACTGAACGTTTACGCGAGGCTATCGATATATTTGAGAATAAGCTCGATGTTGTGCGCGTTGGCATGAGCTATGTGATTGATATCAGTTTTGATTCACAAAATGCCAAACTGGCCGCGCAGATCGCTAATTCTGTTGCCGATCATTATATTTTGGAAGAGCAACAGGCGGAATTGCAAATTAATCAACGCGTCGGTAACTGGCTGCAAGCCCGCTTAGCAGGATTACGGGAACAGGTCGCGACTGCCGACAGTTCGGTGGTTGAATTTGCAAAAGAACACAACATCGTTAGTGCTGACGGAAAGCTCATGAATGACCAGCGGCTCGTTGGGGTAAACAGTCAGCTCGTCGCAGCTCGCAGTCGTACATCTGAAGCGCTAGCTCGGCTTTTCCGTATTCAAGCCGTGATCCGGCAGTACGGCACCAATACGCCAACAACCGACGCGACAGTATCGGATGCATTACAAAATCCAATTATCTCAAGTCTGCGCCAAAGATACCTAGAGCTGGAAAATCGAGCCGTCGATTGGACCGCGCGCTTTGGCTCCAACCACCAAGCTGTTATTCATCTACGTGATCAGCAACGTGAAATTCGCAACTCCATACATGCAGAGCTGCAGCGACTGGCCGAGAGTTATAAAAGCGATTACGCAATTGCCAGGCAACGTGAGGATGAGGCGCAAAAGGCGCTAGCGAATGCAGTGTCACAATTGCACTTGACGAACAAAGAAGAAGTAAAACTTCGCGAATTAAAAACCTCGGCTCAGAGCTATCATAGTCTCTATGAAAGCTTCTTACGACAATATACTGAATCAGTTGAACAGCAATCGTTTCCAATTCCCCAGCTGCGCGTGATCTCGCATGCCAACACGCCTCTCAACAAGAGCCATCCAAAAAGCAAGCTGATCCTAGCGATTTCAATCCTCGGCGGAATTTCTCTAGGCATTGGTGCTGGATTTCTTCGCGAGCTGATGGATCGCGTCTTTCGCACGAGCGATCAAATTGAAGCTACGCTAAACATCCCGTGCACGGCAATGCTTCCATTACTAGCTGAGACACCGCGAGTGAAGTTTTTAGCAAATCGAAAATCCATAATTGCGCAATTCGGACCAAGAACAATTGTCCGCGATTCGAGTTTATTTTGGACATTAGTCGATTCACCCGAATCACGTTTTTCAGAAGGAATTCGTTCTATAAAACTTGCGATGGATGCGGGCAATTTTGATAGACCGAACAAAGTGATTGGATTCACATCGTCGCTTCCTAACGAAGGCAAGTCGACTATAGTGACCGCAGTCGCGCAACTTATTGGGCAAGTAGGGAGCAAGGTTATAGTCGTAGATTGCGATCTACGAAACCCATGCCTCTCCCGCGCACTTACGAAAAATGCGGATCACGGAATCGTTGAAGTGATGTCTGGACGGCGATCTTTAGAAGATGTAGTCTGGCGCGAACTGACAACGAATTTCACATTTCTGCCGGTCGGTAACAACGTCAAATTCTCGCACACAAGTCAGATCTTAGCATCCGATTTGACGAAGAAATTTTTTGACAACTTGCGGCAGCGATACGACTATGTGATTGTCGATCTTCCACCGCTGGCACCAATCGTCGATGTGCGCGCAACCAGCAAATTCATAGATAGCTACTTCTTGGTTGTCGAGTGGGGAGAGACAAAGGTCGACGTCGTGCAGCATGCGCTCAGTAGTGCGGATACTGTTTACGAAAATCTTAACGGCGTGATTCTAAACAAAACGAACATGAATTCGTTGAAGCGCTACGATGTTCATCAGGATAAATACTATTTTAATAAATATTATAAACGCTACGGCTACACTCAGAGTGGATGAAAGTTCGCTCCCACTATATTCTGATGCGAGCAGCATGATCGTGCGTTGAGACAAAGGAAAATAGCGCCGACTTAGCATTGCAAGCCGGTCGAGTTGCCACGAATATCAGCTTGAATTGAAACGTTTGGCGCGTCGTCAATTAGGTGACATTTATCTCCGAACTTGTCTATTTGACCTTCGCGACGGCAGTCAACCGGACCGGCGACATGATCAACACAGTGACAAATCGGTCTAGAGGCATTGTTGGATTACTTCAGGGTTCAATGCCCCGCGACGAATTTTTCGCCGGCCTTTACATCCTTGGCTGCGCGAATGGCATTGGCTTGCGTGTGATCAAATCGGTCAATGAACTTGGCTGGGCCGACGCTTTTCTTGGCACCTTCCAGGTCAGTGGCATCGTATTGATGGCTTGCTTGGCTGGCATTTCATTATTGCTTATCGACAAATCTGACGAAATACGGGTCGCGGATCTGGTTTTCGGGGCCGGTTTTCTGGTGGTCATCGCTGTTCCGATTAACCCCGCCATCTGGGTGGTCATAACCGCGCTCAGCTTCTACATTTTGCTGCTCACAAATCCTCAGTCAGCGCGGCGACGAGGAGCCACAATTCTTCTTGCGACCGCAGTTCCTATGTTTTGGAGTCCGTACCTGTTCAATTTTTTTGCGAATTTTATCTTGGAATTGGACGCGTCACTGGTTGGATGGGTGCTCCACTCAGCTCGCGTTGGGAACATGGTTCGCTTCGCCGATGACTCTGGCTATCTTGTAATATTTCCCGCTTGCTCTTCACTCGCAAACGTTTCGCTTGCCTTTTTATGCTGGGTTACGATGAGCCAATTCTTACGCCATCGATGGTCTCCTCAAGACTTGGTGTGGTGTCTATTGGCATGCGCCGCGGTGGTCGCCGTGAATGTCACGCGGATAAGCATCATGGGATTGAGTCCGGCTAATTATGAGCTACTTCACAGCGCATCCGGTGAATTGGTTGTAAATCTAATCATACTTGTCGCTACGGTCGGCTTCTGTTTGCTTGGGGTTAGACGTGAGCTTTTCTCCCGCGCTTAAATGGTTCATTGCGCTGTTGCTTCCGCTTACTCTTGTATGGAAGTTGACGCTGAAAACCGAGGACTCGGTTCAACTTAAAGATGGCATTACCAAATTTTTGGTCGTTCACAATTTTGCGGTTTCCGAAACCAAGCAGGAATTGAACGGAATGCCGGTCATTCGCGCCACAGCAAAAACTTGCGAAATGCTAATTTTCAGAGCTTCTCCTGATGGTTGGACTCGTGATCTGATACGCAAATTCGCCACTGCAAGCGACCACATTTTCATCGTCTTTCGCGGCAAGCTTTACACCGACCAATCTAGCTGGATAACGATGGCCGGCTATCTGCAATCCAAAATTTTTTATCGGCTAGGATTGGTGCCGCACGTAAGCGCTGTAATCGCAGCAGTAGCGTCTGAAGACTGCGACGCCGAGCGCTTGCCGTGGGACAGACTTCGCGATTTTTGATAAACCGTTCGGCCTAGTTATTCGGTATCGTGGTAGCGCTTTTCGAGGCTGGCTACCACGCGCTCAGCAGTTCGACCGTCCCACAGATCAGGTCGTCCCCCTACCCTGTCGGGCCCGGCCAACACTCTATCGACTTCAATATCGAGCGCTTCAAGTTTCACTAAGCGGTTACTGCCTTCAAGAATGGTCACAGGCCGCTCTGTGTTGTCACGCAGTGTAAGACAAGGAATTCCGAGGTAGGTCGTCTCTTCCTGCACACCGCCCGAATCGGTGAGCGTGAACCGCGCCTTGTTGACGGCACTCATAAACTCGATATAGCCGAGCGGCGCAGTAATGCGCAGTCCAGAAATGCGCTCAAGTCGTGGAAACAGACCAGTCTCATTCAGGCGACGCCGGGTCCGCGGGTGTAAAGGCAACACAATATCCACACGGCTGGCTATTTGTTCAAGCATGGCGACTAGGGCAGCCAATCGTTGCGGGTTATCAACGTTTGTAGGACGATGCAAAGTGACGACAGCAAATTTGAAATCGCGAAGACCGTGCTTGCTTGGCCAATTGGCGCTTTCGATTTCATTGCGCAGCATTTCAAGCGTATCGATCATAATGTTGCCGACCCGCTCGATCTTCTCCGGTGGGACGCCTTCTCGTGTCAGGTTTTTATCTGCATCAGCAGATGGCGTCCATAACAGATCGGCTATGGCATCTGTTACAAGCCGGTTGATTTCCTCCGGCATCGTCCGGTCGAAGCTTCTTAATCCCGCCTCGAGATGAGCAACCGTCAACAAAAGCTTTTTGGCCACAAGAGCAGCAGCAAGCGTTGAATTGACGTCACCGACCACGACTACCCAATCGGGCGGATCAGTAAGGCATACTTTCTCATAAGCCGTCATCACCGCTGCCGTCTGCTCGGCGTGGCTGCCACTGCCCACCTGAAGCATGTAATGCGGCTGCGGCAGTCGCAACTGTTGCAGAAAAATGTCCGACATCGTCTCATCGTAATGCTGTCCGGTATGGACGATGGAAACGTCGAACAATTCCGAGCGCCGGGAAAGAGCATGCCAAAGTGGCGCGATCTTCATGAAATTCGGTCGTGCTCCGGCAATCAAATGGACGCGCACGCTCATAAAAATAAGTCCCAGCTATGGCTTATGCCGAATATCTTGGCACAATACCGGAATAGTGCTTTTATAATTATAGCTGAAATCGATGAGTAATCTATTTTCATGACAACATTATAAGTCGAATTAACCTAAACAAGCTGAGGGCTGTGTCGTTGGTGTGTTTTGCGTTTATAAGGATGCCGGACCGGATCATTACGCCGGGTTTCAACACGCCAAATGCATTCGAGTTAGCAAATAGTGCAGCGACTTGGAGTATAGGATGTGGGGTATATCGGCGGACTTTCCAGAAATAGGAAACGCCCTGACCTCGTGTGCAATTTCCCTAACATCGACGAGGTGGAGGTCGGCGCCCCTGTGTAGACGGGCTAGTGGTTTGATTCATTCGGATAATTCCGATCCGTCACTAATTTGTAAGTTGTCATCAACCGCTTTTCGCAAAGGCAAATGCCGATCCAAGATCTTTCGTTTGGAACGCTGACCCCCCAGGAAAAATGACTACTAGCCCGATAGAAATGGGAAAGCAAACGTCAGGTCCACTGGCCGCCCTTATCTGCTTGAAATGGTTCCGGGGAATATCAATGGCAAGAGACGGATCTCAAACTTTTCTAGCAAGCGCTATTTCCCGGGCTCGTCGTCGATGTCTCGGCGTCTACTTGTTTCAAGTCAGACGGATTTGGAACAAGCTTCCTACTTCCGTGCGCCTTCTTTCGCCAAGTCGCGCATACGGTAGACATTTGCACACCCTTGTTCGTCGTCATGCCGAGCGGAAACAATATTTTGCGACGTTTTTTTTGCGAAATCGGGCAGAGCTGGAATTGATACGCCGCCTGCTGGACCAGAAACCACATGGTGCGAGCGTTGACATCTCTGTGTTAGCGTGCAGCAAGGGCGCCGAGGTTTATTCTGTTCTGTGGGCAATCCGTTCTGCACGTCCAGACTTGAGACTTAAAATAAACGCAGTCGATGTTTCCCAACAAATTCTGACATTCGCCGAGAATGGAGTCTATTCGCTTACCAATAGCCTCGATGCCCCGAGTACGGCGGATCATAATGGCATAACAGAAAATGTGGATGTGGCCCGCAACACCACCAAGGATCAAGACAGGCCAATTTTTGAGCGCGTGACTTCCGAGGAACTGGAGGCGATGTTTGAGATAGAAGGCGATCAAGCGCGCGTCAGGTCATGGCTCAAGGAGGGAAT